>Ga0070741_10010048_pt1 | contig 18051 bp, 17 predicted proteins | sample Coa_R1_4_FD_66440 | JGI IMG/M metagenome (GOLD analysis project Ga0070741, IMG submission 66440) | Surface soil microbial communities from Centralia Pennsylvania, which are recovering from an underground coalmine fire - Coalmine... | ecosystem: Environmental > Terrestrial > Soil > Unclassified ...
ATGAGAGGTCGGCCAGCGCCGCGCGCACCGGGCCGCTCGGCTCTAAGGCCACGAAAAGCCGCAAAGAGGGGGAGGGCATGCCTGGGATGGGTTTAAATCCAGTCTCAAAACCGCAATCACGCGGAAAATATCCAAAATTCCGGAAATAACGAGCCCGCGGGTTCTCTGTCATTGACCGGCCCGGGCCGGTCGGGTTTTGCTGACCGTTCTGCCATGCTTACGCTTGCCGACGTTTCCAAGTCCTATGGTCCGCGCACGCTATTCGAAGAGGTTTCCCTCTTCGTTTCGCGGACCGACCGTTATGGGCTCGTCGGTCCCAACGGTGCCGGCAAGACCACGCTCTTCAACCTTATCCTCGGGGAGGAGACGGCTGACGCCGGGACCATCACGTGGGAGCGCGGGGCCGATTTCGGCTTTCTTTCGCAGGAGAGCGCGCCGGTCGGCGACGAAACCGTCCTGCAGATCGCCACGGGCCGGGCCGGCGGCCGGCCTGCGGCGGCCGACGATCACGACATCGATTACACCCTCGAGCCGCGGGCGAAAAAGATTCTTGCCGGCCTGGGCTTCCGCGAAACCGACCATGAGCGCCCGGCAAAATCGTTTTCCGGCGGCTGGGTCATGCGCGCCCACCTCGCGCGATTGCTGGTGGCAGAACCGGCGCTGCTCCTTCTCGACGAGCCGACCAACCATCTCGATCTCGAGGCCTTGCTCTGGTTTCAGGATTATCTCACCCGTTATCCGGGCGGCCTGCTCGTCATTTCCCATGACCGCGCTTTTCTCAACGCGCTCTGCACCGGCATCCTTGAGCTGCGCGGCGGCGCGCTCAATCGCTATACCGGCAATTACGACGACTTCATCCGGGAAAAGGAGGACCGCCAGGCCCAGCAGCTTGCGCAATTCAAGAACCAGCAGCGCGAGATCGCCCACCTCCAGCGATTTGTCGACCGCTTCGGCGCCAAGGCCTCGCTCGCCTCGCGCGCCAAATCGAAGGAAAAACAGATCGGACGCCTGCGGGAAGCCGCGGTTGACGAGCCCGAGGAGGAACTGCGCCGGATCAATTTCAAATTTCCCCAGCCGCCGCGCTCCGGCCGCAAGGTCATCACGCTCGATCACGTCCGGCAGGCTTACGGCGACCACGTTGTCTACCGGGACCTGAATTTTGCCGCCGAGCGCGGCCAGCGGATTGTGCTCGTCGGCCCCAATGGCGCGGGAAAGTCCACCCTCCTGAAAATTCTCGCCGGCATCGTCCCGATTCAAGCGGGCGTGCGCGAGCTCGGCAGCAATGTTGTTCCGGGCTACTTTGCCCAGAACCGTCTCGATAACCTTGATCCGCGGCGCACCGTGATGGAGGAGGCGATGGAGATGCGCAACGTCAACCGCGACATCACCGAGCAGATGGCGCGCGCCATCCTCGGCGGCCTCCTTTTCCGCAAGGACGACGTCTTCAAGAAGGTTTCCGTCCTGTCCGGCGGGGAAAAATCGCGTCTGGCGCTGGCCAAGCTCCTGCTCGCTCCACCCAACTTCCTGCTCATGGACGAGCCCACCACGCACCTCGACATTCCGTCGATCGACGCGCTGATCGCCGCCCTCAAGGCTTACGAAGGCACGCTCATCTTCATCAGCCACGACGTCTATTTCATCCGGCAGATCGCGCAAAACGTCCTGCACGTCAATGCCGGCAACCTCACGCCCTACGCCGGCAACTACGATTATTACCTCGAGAAGTCCCGCGCCGGCAACGAGCGCGCCGCCCTCACCGCCGGTTTCACCGACGCCCGCCCCGTGCAGGAAAATGCGGAACCGGCCGGTGCCGCCGCGCCGATCGCCCGGACCGGCGCCAAGACCAAGGAACAAAAACGCGCCGAGGCCGAGGCCCGCGCCGTCCGCTCCGCCGGGATCAAACGCTTGCGCGCCGCGATGACCGGACTCGAAAAGGAAATTTCCGAGCTGGAACGGACGCAGGGCGAACTTGTCGCCGCCCTTGAGGCGCCGGAAACCTACGCCCAGCCCGGCAAGGCCCAGCAGCTCAACCGGGAGTTGAGCGCCGTGGTCGACCGCCTCCAGGCGGCGACCGGCGAATGGGAGGCGGCGGGAACGGAACTGGCGGCATTGGAAAAATAGCGCGGGACCAAACCGGCGGCCGCCTTCACGGCTTGTCTGCGGGCGCAGCAACCGTTTAATCGGAATCTTCATGACCCCACCCACCCGCAAACTCCGCTGGGGCGTGCTCGGCTACGCCCGGATCGCGCGCGAAAGCGTCATCCCCGCGATCCGGCAGGCGGGCAATTCCGAATTTCATGCGCTCGCCTCGCGTGACGAAGCCAAGCTGAACGAGGCCCGCCTGCGTTTTCCCGGACTGGCCCGGACCTATCTCGGCTATGAGGACCTCCTGCGCGATCCGGAGGTCGACGCGGTTTACATTCCGCTGCCGAACGCCCTGCATCGCGAATGGACGATCAAGGCGGCCGAGCACGGCAAGCATGTCCTCTGTGAAAAACCGCTGGCGTTGAGCGCGGCCGAGTGCCGCGAGATGATTGACGCCTGCGCCGCCCACCGCGTCGTGCTGATGGAGGCGTTTATGTACCGCTACACCGATCGCACCCGCCAGGTGATCGGCGTGCTCCGCAGCGGCGCCCTGGGAGAAATCAAATACCTCAGCTCGACCTTCCGTTTTCCGTTGGGCAATCCGGCTTCGATTAAATGGAAACCCGAGCTTGGCGGCGGCTCACTCTACGACGTCGGCTGCTATCCGGTGAATTTCGCCGGACTGGTGGCCGACGAGATTGCCCGCGCCGCCGTCGGTACGGTGCGGCCCGAGTCGGTCGTGGCCGAAAGTGTCCCCCTCGGCGGCGTCGACGTGATTTTTTCCGCGGTGATGAAGTATTCCTCCGGTCTGGTGGCCGCGATCGGCAGCGGCTTCAATGCCCACCGACGGGTGTTTTCGGAGATCGTCGGCACCCAGGGCGTGCTGGAGATTCCGGAGACATTTTTTGGCGGTGCCGGCGCGCTGACCTTGACCGCCGGGGAGGAACGCCGGGAGATCCCCGTGGCGGCGAGCGACCGCTATTTGCTCGAGGTTGAAGATTTTGCCGACGCCGTCCTGAACGGCCGCCGCCCGCAGCTGGATCTGGCCGAAAGCCTGCGCAATGCCGAGGTGACCGACCAGCTATTTGACGCCTTGCCGTCACGCTCGTAGCGCTTTTTCTGCAGCGGGGATATCCCGGTGACTCCTTTCGGGGGTTGGCCGCCTTGCCGGAGGCGGCCGCATAAACTAAAGTTGCCTATGCACGTGGAAGAAAATTCATCCCCCACCGCCAGGCATGAGCAAATTGCTCACCGTGCCTACGAAATCTGGCGGGCGCAGGGCTGCCCCTGCGGGCAGGACCTCGATAACTGGCTCGAGGCCGAGCGTCAGCTGCGGACCAGCGCCGTCGCGATGCAATCCCGGCCGCCCGATTGGGAGGACGATGGTTTAGCCGCCGAAGTGGAGCGACGGCTGGACGAAATCACTGAACCACCGCAGCCGCGCAGTCCAACTTCCCTGGACTTCACCCCCTAACGAAAACTAAACCGGAGACCTTACCCATGCTCAGATGGACCCTTATTTTTCTGATCATCGCGCTCATCGCCGGCATTCTCGGCTTTACCGGCATCGCCGGCGCCTCGGCGGAGATCGCCCGCATTCTCTTCTTCATCTTTCTCGTCCTGCTCATCATCTCTGCCATCGTCACCACCTTTCACGGGCGTCCGCCGCCCACCTGATCGGAGGCGGGGGGATGGCTCAACTGCGCGGGAGGGGCGGGGAAACCCGAAGCTTTTCCGTCCAGGGCTTGAGCGCGGGTAGGATGGCGGGATGGAGTTCGACGCCGTTCTTCAATTGTGCTTCGCGACGCCGCAATCCGTTTTCGCCCGGCAGGCGCACGCGGTCAAAGCCGGGCCGGGGCGGCGTTTCATGACAAGCGGTGGAGAGCCAACCGGTTTGACGCAAAAAATCCTCCCGGCCGCCAAAAAGCGACGGGTCAAATATCTGCAGAAAGACATTGGCCGACCACTTGGTCTGCGGATCGGCGCGGCCGCGGCCGGTGAGTCCGCTGGTCAGCATTTCGACCAGCAATCCCAAGGCATAGCCCTTGTGGCCATGGTCGAGCCCACCGATCGGCAGCAACGCTCCAGGCGGCTGGGTGAAGGCCGCACCCGGATCGTCGGTCGGGTTGCCTTCATGATCGATCAGCCAGGGGCCGGGCAGGCGGCGGCCTTCGTTCCGGCAGCGATTGACGAAACCGTTGGAAGTGATGGAGAGCGAAACATCCAGCATCACCGGGTCTCCTCCCGTCGGCCAGGCCGCGGCGATGGGGTTGGGCGTATAAAGCGGGCGCCGGCCGCCGTGCGGCGCGACGCTGGCCGGCCGCGGATCGGAGCAGGTAAGGAGCACCACGAGATTCCGGTCCGTCACGTCTTTGAGATAAGCGGCGAGACAGGCAATGTGATGGCTGCGGCGGATAACCACGGTGCACATGCCGTTGATTTTTGCGCGGTCCGAAGCCAGAGCAATGGCCTGCCTCACCAGCCAGGGGCCGGGCAGCTGGCGGCCGTCCCAAGTGACGGCGGCGGGAAAATCCGCCAGCACGTCCGGCGTTCCCGATTTGGCCATATCGCCATTCTCCAGTTCAGCCAGGTAGGGCCCGAGCAGCTGCAGACCATGCGTGGTATGGCCAAGCAAGTCGCCTTCCACCAAAATCTCAGCAGTCGCCGCCGCTTTTTCCGCCTCCAGGCCGCCGCCTTGCAGCAAGGCGGACGCGAAGCGAACCAAGGCGGGCGCGTCGAAGCGGGGAGTCATGAAAAAGAAAACGGATACGGCTCCAGCCGGCCGATGCAACACGCGAATGCGATTTCGGCGGCGCCACGCCGGCTTTCCCGGCAAAACCGCAACTTCAGTCGGCCTGCTTCGTCAATCCTATGACGACTCGGAGCGCCATCCGAAAAATTTTGCCCTCACAGCTCCGGTGCTGTTCCATTTTCCTTTCATGGTGAAAAACATTCCCGTCTCCCTGATCTGCCTCACCCTTGGTCTGGGCGCGCCCTTGATGCGCGCCACCGTAACCGCGGACAATCTCCGCAGTTTCGAAGGCATCGAGGAGCCGGAACTGCGTTACATCATCGCGACCGGCAAATTCGTCTACGATCCATTCGTCAACATCACCGACGTCGGCGACCATGCCGTGCGCATGACCCTGCGTTACAACCGCGATTGGTGGGACAGCGATCGCGACCGGATCGATACGACGCGACAACGCGCCGAGGTCAAGGGCCTGGGCCCGCACCAGAAGCCGGGCGAGACCTTTGAGTACGCCACCACCTGGCGCACCGATCCCGACTTTCGAGGCAGCGATCGCTTCTGCCATGTTTTTCAACTCAAGGCGACCGATGGCGACAACGGCCTTCCCCTGGTCGTGCTTTCTGTGCTCGACGGCGTCGGCCACGCCGGGGTGCGTTATTGCCCCGGCAAGGAATTTCTGCCCGTCCGCGATTTTCCGTTCAAGCCGGGCGCCTGGCAAAACGTCCGCATCCGGATCAAGACCTCGGAGAAGGATGACGGCGAGGTGCTCGTGTCGGTCGATGGCGACGACTTCCAAGGCGCCAAAGGCGTGCGCGTTTCCCGGCCGGAGGCGTCGGATTACCGTCCAAAATGGGGGCTCTACCGCGGGCTGACCAAGGGAATGGCCATTCACGACGATTGGGTCGAGCACCGCGCCTCGGCGCAAAAACTCTGAGTCTGCGGTCGCGGCGCGGAGCGCCGCGGCGTCAGTTTTTCCGCACCGCGCCGGGCAGATCTTCCGCCCGGATGGAGGGAATATATTCCTTCACTTCCGGCGCGCCGAGGATGACTTGCGACGGATGCTCGAGACTCTCGTTCACCCACGCGGGAAAATGACTTTCGCGCCCAAGATAAGGCACGCTGGCGCTGACCAGGGCCGGGAAGGACTCGGTCTGGTCCGTTCCGAGGGAGTGAAGACTCATTTGGGCGCGCCAAAGCAGCTTCTTTTGACGATTGTGCTTGAAGTAGGCACCCGGGCTGTAGGCGGAGATGACCAGGAAGTAGCGGTCCTCCTCCATCGCCTGAATGGTGTCATTATAGTCGGAAAACCCCGGGTTCATCCGGTCAAAGCTCGCGCCGGCCACGAGGGCGAGCATGTTCGCCTGGTTGAAAATAATGGTATTGCCGCCGTTCTCCACCATTTCGGGGTTCATGTAGCCCCAGTGGTAGACAATGATGTAATCAATCTCTTTCGAATCCTTCGTCAGGCCTCGGTAGTTGGCGGCTGCGAGGGCTTGGCGAACAAGCTGATCGACCTTGTCGGCGGGCGGGGGTTTTTCACCCGCGACAAGTTCGCCCTCTTCCCGGTAACCGCCGGCAACAAGCAGACAGCTGGCCGGATGGTCCGCGGTCGGCGGAATCATTTTTTTTCCCGCCTCGGTGACGTAGGAATAGACGATAACGTCGCGCGAGCGCTCGCGGGCGGCGACCGTGCTGGCGCCGCAAAAGAGCAGGACGGTGATGAAGTGGACGGAAAAACGCATGAAGCTGGGACAACTTCTGGCCCGGCCGGACGCTATTTGCCCTTTGGCTCAGCGGCGGACGGAAGATACTCTTTTACCTCCGGCGAACCGATGATGACCTGGGAAGGCCGGTCGAGGCTTTCATTGACCCGCTGCGGCATATCGGTCGCGCGGCCGAGATAAGGCACGCTGGCGCTGACCAAGGCGGGCATGGACTCCTCTTGCGTGGTGCCGTCGGAGCTGAGGCTCATTTGGGCGCGCCAAAGGAGCTTCTTTTCGCGCTGGTGATTGAAATAGGCGGCCGGGCTGAAGGCGGAAATGACCACCAGGTAGCGGTTCTCATTCGCCGCCTGGATGACGTCGTTGTAATCAGAGAAGCCGGGAGTGAGCTTGTCGAAGCTGGCGCCCGCCACCAGCGCGATCATCTGCGCCTGGTTGAAAACCAGCCGGTTGGCGGCCTGGCTTTCGTCGCTCATATCGCTGCCGAGGTCGACCACCTCGGGATTTTGGTAGCCCCAGTGATAGACGATGATGTAATCAAGGTCCCTGGAGTCGTCCCGTGCCGGGTCGTAATTTTTGGGAAAGTTGCCGGTGAGTTCGCCGTGGAATATACCCATCGCCTTTCGGTTGACACCGCGATAATTCGCCGCCGCCAGGGCATTCCGGACAAATTGATCCACCTTTTCCCGGGCGATGGTTTTTTCGCCCGCGACCTTGTCGCCTGCCTCCACGTAACTGCCCGGAATCAGGAGATAGGTGGCGGGGTGGTCGGCCGTGGGCGGAGTCAACTTCTGCCCCGCCTCCGTGACATAAGAATAAACGATCACGTCGCGCGTGCGGTCGGCGCGGGCAATGGTCATGGTCGCGCCAACGGCGGCAAGAATAAGGGCGAGCTTGGAGGGAAAGCGCATGGAAGAAAGGATGCTAGTTGCCGGCAAAGGTTGCAGGTGGGAGTGGGGCGGGCAAGCTTTGGCTGGCTCCGACGGGGCGGCCCGGAAGCGTGCTTGCGGCGGGAGCCGAGGCGGAAAACGATGGCGGCGATGAAATCTCACCGCAAGGAACTCTGGTTCGAGGTCCCGGCGCGGCGCGCCTTCCTCAACATCACGCCGCAGGTTGCCGAGGCCTTGCGCGAAAGCGGCATCCGCGAAGGCCTCTGCCTGGTCAACGCCATGCACATCAGCGCCTCGGTCTTTATTAACGACGACGAGCGCGGGCTGCACGCCGACTTCGAAAAATGGTTGGAAAAACTCGCGCCGGAAAAACCGTATGCGCAGTACGCTCACAACACCGGCGAGGACAATGCCGACGCCCACCTCAAGCGCACCGTCATGGGCCGCGAGGTTGTGGTCGCTGTGACCGCAGGCAAACTCGACTTCGGTCCATGGGAGCAGATTTTTTACGGCGAATTCGACGGCCGCCGTCGGAAGCGCGTGTTGGTAAAAATCATCGGCGAATAACGCACCTCATGCACCTAGCCGCCGGTGGTTTCACCGCCCATGACCTGCAGGACCGAACCGGTGATGTAGGAGGAATCGGCGTTGGAGGCGAGGAACACATAGGCCGGAGCCAGCTCTTCCGGCTGGGCCGGACGGCCCATCGGCGACTTCTGTCCGAATTTCGAAACGTCCTCGGCGCTGGAACCCGGGTCCGACGGGTTGAGCGGCGTCCAGACCGGGCCGGGAGCAACCGCATTGACCCGAATGCCCTTCTCGAGCAGCTTCATCGCCAGGGCCTTGGTCAGGGCGTTGAGCGCGCCCTTGGTCGACGAATAATCCGGCAGATTTTTTGAACCGAAAATACCGGTCTCGGAAGTCGTAATGACAATGGCGGCGCCCGCCGGCAGATGGGGCAGGGCGGCGCGCACCAGGCGGAAGCAGGCAAAAACGTTGGTTTGAAACGTGTGCTCGAGCTCCTCATCGGAAAGCTCTTCCAGGTCGCTTTTGCCGCTCTGATGGGCGGCGTTCGACACTAGGATTTCCAGATGGCCCAGTTTCTCCACCGTCTGCTGGATCAATTGGTCGCAGAAGTCGCGTTCGCGCAAATCGCCGGGGATGAGGACGCACTTCCGCCCCGCCTTTTCCACCACCCGCCGGGTCTCCTCGGCGTCTTCCTGTTCCTCCGCCAGGTAATTGATGGCGATGTCCGCCCCCTCGCGGGCGAAAAGCACGGCCACCGCGCGGCCGATGCCGGAATCGCCTCCGGTGATGAGGGCGGCGCGGCCTTTGAGCTTACCCGCCGCGTGATATTCCTCGGCTTGAAAACGCGGCCGGACGTTCAGCCGGGCCTCCCGGCCGGGCTGTTCTTGGTGCTGCGGAGGAAAAGGCGGTTTTGGCTCGCGATCGCGCGGCGCCACCGCGGGCATGGTCGGGGCATCGGAAAGGGATGATTTTGCAGTCATGGTGCCGCACCGTACCACGCACGGGCGTCCCGCGCTCATCGGGCTGTCTCCGCGGCGAGGCGTGGAAGATTTCCCGGGAAAATCGTGCCTTTCGTTCGCTTCGCGGGATTGCAGGTCGGCGGACCGTGTTTCATGCTTCTGTTCTGCGATGCGTTTCTACGCCGATCTGCACATCCACTCCAAGTATTCCCGCGCCACCAGCGGCGATCTTGATTTTTTTCACCTCGCGCTCTGGGCGAAGAAAAAGGGCATCACCGTCGTCGGCACGGGCGACTTCACCCATCCCGCCTGGATGGCCGCAATTAAGGACGAACTCATTCCCGCCGAGCCCGGCCTCTTTCGCCTGCGCGACGATCTTGAGGCCGCGGTCAACGCCGAGCTCGGCCCCTGCGCCGCCGCGTCCGCGCCCGTGCGTTTCCATCTCGAGGTGGAAATTTCCACCATTTACAAGCAGGGCGAGAAGGTCCGCAAGGTCCACCACTTGCTCTACGCGCCCGATCTCGCCGGTGCGGAACGCATGACCGCCTGCCTCGCCCGCATCGGAAACCTCAACGCCGACGGACGGCCTATCCTCGGCCTCAACTCGCGCGACTTGCTTGAAATCTGTCTCAGCGCCGGCGAACACTGTTACCTTATTCCGGCGCACATCTGGACGCCGTGGTTCTCGGTTTTCGGCTCCAAGTCCGGCTGCGACACGCTGGAAGAGTGTTATGGCGATCTTGCCCCGCACATCTTTGCGCTCGAGACCGGCCTCTCCTCCGATCCGCCGATGAACTGGCGCCTGTCACAGCTTGACCGCTGTCGGCTCGTCTCCAATTCCGACGCGCACTCGCCCGGCAAGCTCGGCCGCGAGGCCTGTCGGTTTGACTGCGACCTCGATTATTTTGCGATGAAGCGCGCGCTCGAAACCGGCGCCGGTTATGGCGGCACGGTCGAATTTTTCCCGGAGGAGGGCAAGTACCACCTCGACGGTCACCGCGCCTGCAATTTTCGTTGCGAGCCGGAGGAATCGCGCCGCCTCGGCAACAAATGCCCGGTCTGCGGCCAGCCGCTCACCATTGGCGTGCTCAACCGGGTGAGCGAACTGGCCGACCGCTCGGAGGGAACACCGCCCGCCGGCGCCGCGCCTTTCGCAAATTTTGTCCCGCTCCCCGAGGTGCTCGGTGAGCTCCACCAGGCCGGCGCAGCCAGCAAAAAAGTGGCGGCGAGCTACGAGACGCTCCTGGCCCGCCTCGGCCCGGAACTCGCCATCCTTGGCGAGCTTCCGCTCGACGAGATCGGCCGCGTGGCCTCGCCGCTGCTCGTCGAGGGTCTCCGCCGCATGCGCGCCGGCGAGGTCGCCCGGGAGGGCGGTTACGACGGCGAATATGGCGTCATCCGCCTCTTCCAGGCGGGCGAATTGGAAAACACCAAGTCGGTCAGCCTGTTGTTTGACCTGCCTGCGGCGGCAAAACCAAAAAATCTGAAGCCAAAAAAGCAATTAACCGCAGAGAGCGCAAAGGACGCGGAGAAAAATATGGTGTCAGAATCGGCTGCTGAAATTGCTTCCGATTCCTCCGTGCCCTCCGCGGTTCAATCATTTCCCATCCTCGCCGGGCTCGATCCCGATCAGCGCGCCGCCGCGGAAATCGTCGCCGGTCCTCTGCTCATCATCGCCGGGCCGGGCACGGGCAAAACCCGCACGCTCACGCACCGGTTGGCCCATCTCATCGTCAATCACGGAGTCGCGCCGGAAAATTGCCTGGCCATCACTTTCACCCGGCGGGCCGCCGGCGAAATGCGCGAACGCCTGGCGCAGCTTCTACCTGATGGCCGCGGCGCCCCCGTGTGGGTCACGACCTTTCACTCTCTCGGTCTGACGATTCTGCGCGAGCAGGAAAATAGGCTCGGTTTGGGCGCGGCGTTGCGCGTCGTCGGCGAAATCGAGCTGCTCGCGCTCGCTCGCGAAATTCTCGGCCTGACTGCCGCCGCCGTTCGCAAGTTCGCCGTCGCGCCCGCATCCTGGCCGATGGATTTCTTGCCGGCACTGCGGAAGCGAGGCCTGGTTACCTTTGACGACCTGATCGCGCTGGCCGTCGGCCAGCTCGAAGGCGACGCCGCCCTGGCCGCGCGCTGCGCCACCCGCTGGCCGCATATCTGCATCGACGAATACCAGGATCTCGATGCGCGCCAGTTCCGATTGGTCCAGTTGCTCGCGCAGGGCGGATCGAGTCTCTGTGCCATCGGCGATCCCGACCAGGCCATCTACGGCTTCCGCGGCACGGACGTGCGCTTTTTCCAGGAATTTCAAGAAAACTGGCCGGCGGCGCGTCTCGTCTCGCTCACCCGCAACTACCGCTCCACGCGGGCCATCGTCGAGGTGGCGTTGCAAGCCGTGGCGCCGGGCACGCTGGTGCGCCAGCGGGTGTTGCGCGCGCAAAGCGCCGGCGCCGCCCGTGTCGCCCTGCGTGAATGCGCAACCGAGCGCGCCGAGGCTGAATTCATTGTCGCCACCATCGAGCGGCTGGTTGGCGGCACAAGTCTGACCTCCCTCGACACCGGCCGGGCGGGCGGTGCGGGGGACGGCCGCCATGCCTTCAACGATTTTGCCATCCTCTACCGCACCGACGCGTTAACGCCGCCGCTGATCGAGGCGCTCGCCCGCTCCGGCATCCCTTTTCAAAAACGCGCCCACACGCCGCTGGCCGCGCATGCCGCCGTGAAGGCGCTGCTCGATAAAATAAAATCTCTCTCGCCGGACGCACCGCTGACGGAGCGTCTTGCCTCGGCCGCGGCGACGTTGGCCGCGGCGGAAAATCCCGATGCCGATCTCCGTCCCATTGCCGACGCGCTCCGTTCGCTGGCGGAAAAACACGGCGCCAATCTCGACGCCTTTGCCAGCGAACTTGCCCTCGGCGTCGACGTGGACCTGCATGATCCGCGGGCCGAGCGCGTCTCGCTGCTTACGCTGCACGCGGCCAAGGGCCTCGAGTTTCGGGTTGTCTTCCTCGTCGGCTGTGAGGACGGCCTGCTGCCGCATCGCTTCAGTTTTGACGATGGCGAAGTTGATGTGGCGGAGGAGCGGCGGCTGTTTTTCGTCGGCCTCACACGCGCCCGCGACCGTCTGTTTCTTACCCACGCCCGCCGCCGCCACTGGCAGGGCGAGGTGCGCGACCGCCAGCCTTCGCCCTTCCTCGCTGACATCGCCGAAAACCTGCTCGACCGCCAAAAAGAAGCGGCTCCGTCCGCCGCCCGTCCCCGACAGATGGAGTTTTTCTAAGACCTAATGCTTGATTGCAGGGCGTCCCTTAACACTCATTCCACGACCGTCCCATGAATCGTGCCTTGCCGCCGCCGAGAACGTGGATTGCGCGCTGCAAATTTCGCGCCTGAGTTTCGGCTGATTTCAATCCGGCAAAATAGCGCAAAATCTCCTTTTTCCGGCTGGGAATCAGTTCGCTCCATGCCTGCTTGGCCGAACGATTCTGTTCGAGCGCCTGGCGAAACCATGCCGGCATGGGATGCGCCGGGCCGCCGCGATAGCCGTCGTCGAATTCCAATTCCACCGTGACGGCATCACCCACTTTTGTTTTCGACGTCTTGCGCACGGCGCCGTGCAGATAAAGATAAAAGCCGCCATCGCCCACCGGCATGAGGTTGATGCGCCAGGGAACTTTCGGTTCGCCATTGACGCGGACGCGAACCGGCAGCGGTCGGCGCCAGCCCGGGCGGAGACGCGCGGCGCGCTCCGCGCTGACGAGCACGTAGGGATTGATGCCATTGATCTCGATCACCGACCGGAATCGCAGGGGGCGCATGAGTCTCGGCCTGCCGACGTTAAGGATGCAAGACGTGACCGATGTTGAGGCGATGGCCATCCGGCGAGCGCACCGCAAACTGTCTCATCCCCCAAGGCTTGTCTTCGATCGGCGACAGCAATTCGGCTCCCTCCGCTTTTAAATGCTCGTAATAACTGTCCGCATCGGCCACGCGGAGGTACGCGAAGTAACTGTGGCAACCAAGCTCGCTTGCCGGCAGGTCGTTCGGGCACTCGCCAAGCATGATCATGCAGGAATCTTTCGCGACGAAGATCCAGCCCGGTGGCTCGCGAACCACACGGAAACCGAGCATCCTCACGTAGAAATCTGCGGACTTACGAACATCGTGGACGGCGAGAACGTAATGGTTTTGAAGAATGGGTGACATAATTTTGCCTGGGATCGTGTTGGTTCGCCTATGGAAAATTTGCCGCTTTCGGTTTTCTGGCGAGAAGCTATTTTGAAACGATGATGCACGATGAAGCCAACCCCGCCGGCATGAAGACCTTTCGTCAGATCGCCTTGCTGATGGTGCTCGCGGTGGTGCCGGCATTGCTCGCCGCCTGGATTCATCCGAAGCGGCCGGCGTGGGGCTGGAGACGTCCGGCCGTGGCTGAAATTACCCTGGCCGACGCGCAGCGGCTGCCGTCTCCGGTCATCTGGGTCGATGCGCGGCGGGAGGAGGAATACCGGCAGCGCCACGTCCCCGGCGCGATCTCGCTCGATCAAAGCCATTGGGAGGAATCACTGCCGAACTTCGTCCAAGCCTGGCAGCCGGGGACGAGCGTGGTGGTTTATTGCAACAGCCAGGAGTGCGATGCGAGCCATGAAGTGGCTTTGCGCCTGCATCGCGAGCTGCAGATCGATGGTATCTACGTGCTGCAGGGCGGCTGGAACGCGTGGCTGGGGGCCCAAAAGCCATGAACATGCTCGCACGCGTGCTGCGGATTTTTCTCGGCGCCCTTTTTGTCGTCGCGGGCGTGCTCAAGGCGCTCGATCCGGCGAATTTCGCGGCGGACATCGATCATTACCGCTTGTTGCCATACTTCGCGCTTGCCCCGCTCGCGCTCTACCTGCCCTGGCTGGAAATCATCTGCGGCCTCGCGATGATCGCTTCGTGTCATTTTCGCCGGAGTGCGTTGATTTTGTTGCTCGCGATGACGGTCATTTTCACGGGCGCGGTGGTCTCGGCCTTGTTGCGCCACCTCGACATCACCTGCGGCTGCTTCGGCGCGGCCAGCGCCCTGCCGCTGTCTTTCGCTTTGGCGCGCAACATCGTTCTTCTCCTCATGCTTGGCTGGCTGTTGCGCAGCGAGGGCCGACGCGCCAAGCCGGGTGCGCCGGGCGGCGGATGATTTTGGATTGGCGAAGGCGTGTTGTTGGTGTTGGGTGATGCCTCCCTGAAAAGGCGCGGACTTCTGACGGCCTTTGCACCCCAACGTTTCGAACGAAAAAAATCCCCATGAACCTTCGCTGTTCTCTCATGGTATGCTTGAGCATCGGTGCCGCCGCGGCATTGAAAGCTGATCCGGCCAGTGCGACTTCCGCAGCGGTGCCGACACCGGCCCAGGCGCTCGCTCCCGCGCAGAAACCACGCGTGCCACCGCCGCCCGCACGCGCTCCGGCTCCGGCCCCCGGCTCGCTCCCGGGCCGGGGGCTCGCCCAGCATGATTTTCTCTACACCGGCGAATGGGATGTCCGCCCCGGCGTGACGGTACAGACGATCTTTCTCGTTCGTGGCGGCAAGGTGGTCTGGACTTATTCCATCCCCACCAAGACTCCACCGACCCCCGATTTTCCGAAAGGCGACCTGAGCGAGTTCGATGACATCCATCTGCTCTCAAACGGCAACGTGCTGTATGCCTGCAAGACCGGCGCGGCCGAGATTACGCCAGACAAGAAAGTTGTTTGGAAATTCGATTGTCCGAAAGGCGCCGAATGCCACTCGGCCCAGCCGATCGGCCTGGACAAAGTCTTTCTCTGCCTCAACGGCCTGCCGGCCAAAGCCGAACTGATCAACATCAAGACCGGCAAGGTCGAAATGGAGCACGAGCTGCCGATCAAGTCGCCGAATGATCCGAAAAGCGTTCATGGCGAATTCCGCCACATCCGCATGACCAAGGCCGGCACGTACCTCATCGCGGCGCTCGGCCTCGGCAAGGTCATCGAGTACGACAAGGACTGGAAGGAAATCTGGTCTTGCGATGCGCCATCGGTCTGGGCTGCCGTGCGGCTGAAGAACGGCAATACGCTGATCAGCGGCAACCAGCATGGTTATGTCCGCGAAGTGAATCCCCAGGGACAGGTCGTCTGGGAAATCAACAAGGACGACCTGCCCGGAATTCCACTTTATACGGTTCAGGAGGTGGATCGCCTGTCCAACGGCAACACCATCATCTGCAACTGGGGCGGCTCCATCCGCCGCGAGGACTGGGACAAGGTGGTGCAGTTGATCGAAGTCACGCCGGACAAAAAAGTCGTCTGGGCGCTTTACCAGTGGAAAGATCCCGATCTCGGCCCCTCGTCCTGTTTTCAGTCGCTGGAGGAGCCGGGCAAGGAAGAGGACGGCGATTTGATGCGCTGAATTTAGCCATGAACCTGCTTAAACGTTTTCTCGGCGTGGCATCATTTCTCGGCGCCGCCGTTCTGTCACACGCGGCATCGGAAACGGTGCCGCTTTCGGCCACGATTGTTCCGCCACCGGTGCCGGGACATCCGATCGGTTGGTGCATCCGGGCCAAGCCGGAAGTCTTTGCCGACGCCAAGTCCGCGGGCTTCGAGTACGTGGAATTGGCCATGCAGGACGTCCTCTTCCTCTCCGATCCTGATTTTCAAAAGCTCGCTGCCCGGTTGCAGGAACTTCAGCTTGCCGCGCTTTCGGGCTACAATCCGATTCCGAAGGATGCGAACCTCTTGCTCGTCGGGCCGCAGACCGACCGGGTGCGCGAAGACAAACACATCCAGTTGCTCCTGGCGCGCGCTTCCGCGCTCAAGCTCCGTTACATCATTCTCAACAGCGGCGGCGCCTGGCGCGTGCCGGACAATTTTCCGCGCGAGCAGGCGTTCGCCCAACTCGCGAATTTTTGCGGCCGGCTCGCGGACGCGGCGGACCACGCCGGCCTCACCGTGCTGATCGAGCCGCTGCGCAGCAGCGATACGAACCTGATCACGACCATCGCCGAGGCGCTGAAGCTCGTTGAAACCGTGAACCGGCCTAATTTCCAGATGATGGTCGATTATTCCTTTCTCCGCATCCAGAAAGACAACCTGGACGACCTGCTCAAGGTCGGCCCGCACCTGCGCGATATTCACATTTCGAATCCGCCGGCGCGGACCTATCCAATGGACGCGAGCGAGTCGGATTACGCCTCATTCTTCCGGATCTTGAAACAGATCGATTATCACGGCGGGCTCAGCGTGCACGCCGGCACGAAGTCGTTCGCCACGGAGGCGCCGCGCGCGATCGCGTTTTTGCGCAAGATGGCCGGAGGGCTCGCCGCCGATCCGACCCGGCCATAGAGAGGCTTGATAGTTTCGTTTTGAAGTCCGCGCGACGGTGAATTCTGCGCTAATGCAAGCTTTTTGCTTGTTTTAAAATGTGCTCCATTTATCCAAGTGCGGAAAAATTCAATGAGAGCATCTCCAGAAGATAAAAGCCATTGGGCGGAACTGTCACGAGAGCACTCTGCAGCTTCCGCTGCATTGTATGCATTCGGCATAGGTGCTGCTCTTGCAGGCGCTGCGCCGGTTGCCATCGCTGCGTGGGGCGCATCCGTGGCAGAAATGGCGGTGGCGGCAAAGTATGCGGAACTGGCCAATGATCCCCCTCGCGCCGACTACCATGAAATTTCTCTCTTCGAGCCAGCTCCACTTGATTTGCCTCCGGCGCGCAGTCCACTCGAACATGATTTACAACATCAGCTGCGGACGACTCTGGATTTACGCCAGGCCTCTAGCTGTCTGCTTCTTGGTTTGGAGCGTTCCCAGGGAATCGAGCACGAAATGATCACCGGTCGCGGTGACCTCGGATCATTATGGGAAGTGCAAAACCAGGCAATTCGACACAATCTCAAGGCATCCATCGCCCTCGCCAAAAGCCTGCTTTCACGCGCGTCCTCACTAAACGTTAACGCTTTTTTATTTTTGCGTAATGCGCCAAAAGCTTCCGACCGCAACAATGAAGCGGTAGTCCGCGAAATTTTGAAATCGCATGTGGCCGATGCTGTTCACCAATACCGTTTGGACCGGATTGGAATTCATGATGCCGCTTCTTTTCAGGACAAATTGCCCAAAACGATCTTGCCGAACGGTGGCCCCCTCCTTCTTGGTCAAAGATGGCTTTCCGCGGTGGAGGTTGGAATTACCGCGGAGGAAAAATTTCTCAATCGCGTCCAATCTTAGGCATCACGGCACCGGGACGAAGCGCACGGCGTAGCCGCCGCCGGACTCCAGCCGCGCGATGAGGTGTGAGCTGCGGTCGACGGTTTGTTGGCTGATCGCGACGTGCTTCGGCAGACGGTCCGCGTCGGCGGCGTCGGCGTAGATTTCCGCGGTGTAGCGGCCGTCGCCGAGGAAGCCAAGCGGGAGATCGAGCTCGCGCCGGGTCCAGTTGGTCATGCTCCCGAGATACCATTCATTGCCGTGGCGGCGGGCGAGGGTGACAAATTCGCCGGGCCGGCCGTTGAGCACGTGCGTTTCATCCCAGGTTGTGGGCACATCCTTGATGAACTGAAAGGCGGGCTGGCCTTCATAGTTGCCGGGCCAATCGGACACCATCTGAAACGCGGCCTGATAAACGACGTACATCGCCAGTTGATGCGCCCGCGTGCCCATGACCATCGGCTGGCTCATGCGCGGGACGAATTCCTCGCGGGTGACATTATCGAAGCCGCCCGGCGTGTAGTCCATCGGGCCGGCGAGCATGCGGGTGAAGGGCAGGGTGACGTGGTGGTCGGGATTATCGCGCGTCCCCGCCTTGGACTGCTCCATGCCGGCGACCGCCTCATAGCCGACGACGTTGGGCCAGGTGCGCTCCATGCCCCAGGGTTTGCTCGCTCCATGGTAATCCATCATCAAATGATGCTGCGCGGCCTTCTCCGCCGTGCGGTAATAAAACTCGATTCCATCCTGGTCGTCGCGCTCGATAAAATCGGTTTTTATTCCGACCACGCCCCATTTCTCATAAAGGGAAAAAGCCTCATCCATCTGGCGGTTCAAGTCGGCATAACCGGCCCAGATCCAGATCTTCACGCCCTTGGTCGCGGCGTAGCGGACCACTTCCGGGATGTCGACTTTGCC
>Ga0070741_10010049_pt1 | contig 18048 bp, 14 predicted proteins | sample Coa_R1_4_FD_66440 | JGI IMG/M metagenome (GOLD analysis project Ga0070741, IMG submission 66440) | Surface soil microbial communities from Centralia Pennsylvania, which are recovering from an underground coalmine fire - Coalmine... | ecosystem: Environmental > Terrestrial > Soil > Unclassified ...
TGATGGGCGGTTCGATCACCATGAAGAGTGTTGCCGGCGCGGGAAGCACGGTTGACTTCACGGTACGCTTTGATGCGGCTCCGACAGCGGTCTCCGCGGAGGCCGAGCAAGACCGCGAAAGTACGGACCTAGAGATAGGCCTGCCGATCGCGAGGCGTGGGAGCGACGGCGCGCCGTCCTATATTCTGGTGGCAGAAGATAACCTCGTGAACCAGACAATTGCCACGCGGCTCCTCGAACGACGAGGATTCCAAGTCGAGTTGGCCCGTGATGGCCGTGAAGCCGTGGAAAAATTCCGCCGCAAGGCCTTCGAGGCAATTCTGATGGATGTCCAGATGCCGGAAATGGATGGGTTCGAGGCGACTCTGGCAATCCGGCAGATCGAAAGCGCGGCCGGAGGCCACGTTCCGATTATCGCCATGACGGCACATGCCATGAAGGGAGACCGGGAGCGCTGCCTTTCTGCTGGAATGGACGGTTACATCAGCAAACCCGTTCGGCCCGCGGAACTCGTCGCGGCGATTCGTAGCCTGACCTTCGGCACGTTCGCTTCCCGGCCGCACCCTTGATAATAGACTCTGTGCTTCTATGACTTGGAGCTGAGGCAGCCCCGAGATTTCTCGGATCTGCTCGGCAGCGGGCGCGTTTTAATATCATAGATTCTGCTTCGACATCCGACGGAAGAAGAACCCACATGAGACAACGCGCTCTGGCTCAACTTGCCTGTTTGACCCTCGGGACGATGGCGTCCCTCCTCGCTCAGGACCTGACCATCACCAATGCCCGGATCATCGGCGCCAACGGCTCCGTGATCGACCGTGGATCGATCGTCGTGCGCGGGGGCAAAATCGCCTCCGTGGCTTCCGGCGCTCCGTCCGCCGCGAGTGGCCGCACGATCGATGCCAAGGGCATGACGGCCATGCCGGGCTTTATCGACGGTCATAAGCACATCAATACCGGGCCCAACGAGAAGGCGGAGATGCAGGCGTTGCTGGAAGCCGGCTACACCACGATCCTGTCCGGCGGCGGTCCCGCGGAAGGAAATATCACGCTCCGCGACCATATCGATAAAGGTCTTATCAATGGTCCGCGCATCATCCCATCGGGCGCATTGTTTCAGTTGGGCAATCTCACTCCGGAAGCGGCGCGCGCGGAAATCCGGAAGATGGCCGGGATGGGAGTTAAGTTCACAGGTGAGATTGTGCTGAAGCCGATTCCCGGGCCGACTGCCAAGGAGATCGAGAATCTTCGCGCGGTTCTCGACGAGGGGAAGAAAGCGGGCGTCATGATCCAGGTCCACGCGGTCAGTTCAGCCGCCATGGTGGCCGCCGTCGACGCCGGCGTGAAGCTGCTGGTTCACCTCCCCAACAAGGATTGGGTGAGTAAAGAGGACGCGAAAAAAGTGGCGGCCGCGGGCGCCAAGGTTTTAGGCACGGCGAGCTTCGGCACGCCGGTATTCGGGGTGTTTGCGAACGACAACAAGCCGCGCTTCCGTGACGGGAAGCCGTGGCCGGGCGGGATCATCGACGGCGTTCGCCTGGGCGAGGAAGCCGGATACATGCCGGTGAATGCGCGGACCGTTTGGGATGCCGGCGTCATTCTCGGCTACTGCACCGACACCAGCTATGATCCCAAGGCCGGGCTGGACCATGAATTGAAACTCCTGAATGTCATGTTCTCAATGCAAGATCTCATCAAGATGATGGGGCCGAACACCGCGTCCTACATTCAAATGGCCGACCAGCTCGGAACCCTCGAACCCGGCAAGCTCGCCGATATTATTCTCCTTGACGGCAACCCGCTCGAGGGCTACTGGAATTGGCTGAAAACCAAAGTGGTGGTCAAGGGCGGCATGGTCGTGGTCGACAAACGATAGCCGAAGAGAATCAATGTCTATGCGACTTTCAGGTTTGCTTTGCGCCCTGGTCTTCAGCCTTTCCCTGACGGCCCAACCCGCGACAATATCCGGCCAATTCACTGTGGAACCGCCCACGCTGGTCTCGCTGAGTTTTGAGTGGAAGATCTCCGGAGACGACAACCGCAACGCCAAAGTAGACGCGTTCTACCGGAAGAAGGGAGAAACCGGCTGGCGCGACGCGCTTCCGCTGCTGCGCCTGCAAAGAGAAGAGATCGGCACTGCCCCGAACGCCGCGGATCCGGCGCGCTATCCTTTGTTCCATTACACGGCCGCGAACATGTTCACGGGCAGCATCCTGAATCTCGATCCCGACACCGAGTACGAATGCCGATTCACGCTCACAGACCCGGACGGAGTGACCGGCGCGGCCACTCAAACCGTGACCACGCGCACGCGCAACGAACCCCAGCCGGCGTCCGGCGGCCATGTCTACCATGTCTACCCCGTGGATTGGACCGGCCCCAAGCAACAGCCGGCGTTCACGGGACTGATGGCGGCGTATTACATGGGCTCTGCCCATTTCGACTACGAAAATGCGTTTCCGCCGCGGGTCCAGCCGGGAGACACTATCCTTGTTCATGCTGGCCTCTACGTCGGCGACCGCTTCCACTACATGGTGGGCACGCCGCACCCTGGGTTTCTGGCGATGGGCAACCTGTTTGACGGCACCTATTACCTGACTCAGAGCGGAACACCCGACAAGCCGATCGCGATCAGAGGCGCCGGCGACGGCGAGGTGATCTTCGATGGCGCCGGCTGCCAGAACCTGTTCAACCTGATGGGCGCCAACTACAACTACTTCGAAGGCGTCACCATCCGCAACACCAACGTCGCGTTTCTTCTCGGGATCAAGGGAATTGCGGGATCGAGCGGCTTCACGCTCAAGCACTCAAACATCTACGATGTCGGCCGCGCCATCCAGGACGATTGGTCCGGCTCGAAGAATTTCTACATCGCCGACAACCGCTTGATCGGCCGCCACGATCCGAACAAGATGATGGGCTGGACCGGCGAACTGTGGTCGAAGTTCCCCGGCTACCCCGAGCTGTTGCTCTCCGAGTATGCGATCAAAGTGTACGGCCAGGGCCACGTCGTGGCGTACAACTATGTGGCCAACTGGCACGACGGTATCGATATCGCCACCTACGGCACCCCGGATGGCGCGCCCAATGACATCCCCGACCGCGTGCCGCTGGCCATCGATTTCTATGGCAACGACATTCTGAACATGGGCGACAACTGCTTCGAAACCGACGGCGGCGCCCGCAATGTTCGAGTCTTTCGCAACCGCTGTTTCGATTCCGCCGCGGGCGCCCTCAGCGTGCAGCCGATGTTCGGCGGCCCGGTCTATTTCTACCAGAACCTGGTGTACAACGCGCCCACCGGGAGCCTGAAGTACATCGAAGGCTCCTCCGGGATACTGACCTACAACAACACCATCATCGGAGAAGGACGCGCCGGTCCCGCCTCCAATCAGCACTTCCGCAACAACCTGATCCTGGCGCAGGGCGCGTTCGACCCGGTCTTCGCCGTGACGACCTACACGAACTACTCGAGTTCCGATTACAACGGCTTCCGCCCCAATCCCGGCAAAGCCGACTCATTCGAATGGAACTCGCCGCCCTTTGCCGTCCATTCCGATTTCCAGGGAACCCCGGTTGCGCGCCGCTATCCGTCGCTCGAGGCATACCGCGACGCCACCGGACAGGAGCGACACAGCCTACTGGTGGATTATGATGTCTTCCGGGACGTACCGCCGCCAGACAGGACCGATCCCCAGCGCGTCTACCATCCGGAAGGCTTCGATTTCCGTCTCCGGCCCGGCTCGGCCGCGGTCGATGCCGGCGTCGTGCTGCCGACGATCACGGATAGCTTCACCGGCCGCGCTCCGGATCTGGGTGCGTATGAGCTCGACCGGCCGGTATTTCACGTGGGGCCGCGGTAAGCTGCGGGCTGCGGCGGGGTGGCTACTCAGAGAAGGCGGGAGTCGCTCACCCCTGCCGGTTCCGTGCCTTCTTCCGCTCGGCGGTCGTCGAATACCCTCGATCACGATCGATGTCTTGGACGTGAACCGTCACCGAGGTGAGCCCCGGTAGGTCGCCCACGAACTTGTCGATCTCATCACCGAGAATCTGCGCGGCCCGCCGCCGTACCTCGGCGGTGCGGCCGGGCGTGTCGTTTCCAGCCGCGAGCGTGATATGGAGAAATCGCTGAGCGGAATCGCCCGCGACGTGCGCGTCAGTTAACGGCACGATCGCGTGCTTCAGGTTCTTCAGGTTGATCATCGGCACCAGATCCGGCCCGGTCGTGGTGCCTTTGTCGGCATGCGCGGGGTTTTCCATGCGCAGTCCTGCCACGACCTGGACCAGGTGATCCAGCAGCTTTTTCGCGTCGAATCCGGTTGCGTCGCGGAAGTCCTCGCGCAGCCATTCTTCGGGAACGTGCAATCGGAGATGCGGCATGATGAGATCGGCGGATTGCCGACCTGCAACTATAGCAAGTCTGGCTCGGCGCTTGCCATCGTGCTCGGCAGGAAATTTGCTGCCGCTATTTGCCTTGCAGGTGCTTTACGTCCTGCTCGTTCTCATTGCAGATGTACTCCATCAGTTCGCCTTTCAGGCGCTTTGGGTAGGTCGTGAACGACCACGGCTTGGTGTACATCACCGGATCATCGATGATGTTCTCGACCTCCATGTTGTCCGCGTCGAGGCGATGAAACCGCTCCACCACTTTCAGTTGCGTCGAGTGCGGTACGCCGGCGGCATCAATCCAGGTCTTGTCATTAAACCCGGTACTTTCCACGACCAGAGTATCGCCCTCCCAATGCCCGATCGACTCCCCGTTCCACAGGTCTTCGGCAAATTGGGAGAATTTGCGGCCGTCCATGAAGATCTGACGCCATGTGTGCGTGCCGCCCTCGTACAGGATGGCGATATAGTTGGGCATCTGCACGAACCGGAACGGATACGGCGTGGTCGTGAGCCGCGGCACTCCGGGAGGCAGGCAGCGCGCTTCGGGATCGTCCTTTCCCAGATTCGCCAGGCGCGATTTGTACAGCGCTTCGCCCTGCGGCGAGAACGGGATCTGGATGCCGCTCGCCTTCATATTGACGTTCAAATTGATCGCATTCGGCTCCCACGGACCCGTGAGATCGGGCTTTCCGTCGGCGAGCCGCGGCGCGGGGCCGGCCTTTCCCAATTCGGGCTTCTTCCCCACATTCCGCTGCAGAATGGACGGATCCTGCAAGCCAAAGGAAGGGTGTTGCGGTGGCTCGCTCGGGCTCGATCCCTGGGCCTGCCCGAACACTACCGGGACGATCGCAAGTGCGGCTAGACAGATTCTTCTCATACCAGTAACCATGATAGGGCCAGCCCGCGAGACCCGCCACTTCACGGCCATGGATAGAGAGTATCAGAATGGGTGATATCGGTTGCGTCCGGCTGTACCGGCGGTGTATCCGGTCGCGGGGCGTGGGTGTTTTCACCGTACCGGGTATTGACGGGACAGAAAGACCTATAAATATGTTTTTCTGTGTTTGCTCGGAGGGGTAAGCAACGTATAATCTACTCGGCTCTGACATAGACCACGTGGCGTACACTGTCGCGGCGAGTGGAGATCGTACGCTACGAGTGCTAAGACGGCTTCTCATAGAACGGGACGTTTTGACAATTGTCATTTGTACCCGCTCGAATTAAGGACCAACAGGTATAGAGAGATCAATCCGAAGCCTGGGGACCGCTCTGTTGGTAGTGACTGTGCCCTGCTTCGTAATCGCCCCGCCTGCAGCCGCAAATACGAAATCCGCCAACGTTGTCATCATTGGCGGAACCGTATTAGACACGAACACCACATGCGCCAACAGCGGCTCCCAAGCCAACGTGGCCGGCTGGACCGCGGGCGGCTGATGACGGCGTACTCCATCCAGACGTTTCAGGTCAGCGCGCCGGACTGGCTTTCCAACGAGAGGTATGACATCGCAGCCAAGCTCCCGCCAGGAACCACGAAAGAACAGGTCAACCGAATGTGGCAGAGCCCGTTTAAAGGAACGGTCCGGCCTGGTGTTGCACCACGATTCGAAGATCTTTCAAGTGGGCGAGCTGACGGTGGCTAAGGGTGGATCTAAACTGAAGGACACCGACCTCGATCTCCAGGTGGAACCGTTCACGCCCGTTGGGGGGCCGCCAGGACCAGATCAGAATGGGCTACCGAAGATGAACGGCAGCGGCGCGATCGTGACGATTTTCCCGAACGGCGGCGCGCCCAGGGCGCAGATGGCTGCGAAGGGATTGACGTCCTCGGATGTGGCGATCCGGCTCGGCAACATGCTCCGCCGCCCGGTTTTGGACAAGACCGGTTTGACCGGACGATACGACTTCGTGCTCGAATTTACGCCGGACCTAGCGGGCATTTCGCTTCCCCCGCCACCGGTTGCCGCCGGCGGCCCGCCTCCAGCCGGTTTCGGTGACAATGCGAGCGAGCCGGCTTCGAACCTGGCTTTGGCTGTGGAGAAGCAACTGGGCCTAAAGCTGACTTCCGGCAAGGCGACTCTCGATGTGATCCTCGTGGATCACGCGGAGAAGATTCCGACCGAGAACTGAAGGGGACTTAGGACTGGCCCCTACAACGACCCCAGATACGCGATCAGATCGGACATCTGCTGCGCCGTGAAGCGCGGCCATGCGATGTTCCGCTGCTTCATCCGGTCCAGCATGGTGGGCCCGTGCCGCCACAGCACCGAGACCATGGTGATATCTGAATAGCCTTCCGGACTTTTGCCGAGCTTCGGCGCTCCGCTAGATGCATCGTTATGGCACGATGCGCAGCTCTTCTCGTCGAACACTTTCTTGCCGCGCGCGGGCTCGCCACCGCTGCGGAAATACTGGTTTGCCCAGATGTAGCCGAGCAGTTGCCGCATTTCCTCCTGCGACAGTGTCGGCGGCGGCGATTTCATATTCGCCTGGTGGTTCCACATGTCCACCGCGATGCTGGTCAGGCTCAGGTTCCTCAACCGGTCCTCCAGCAGTAAACGCCCTTTATGACAATCCGCGCAGCCCTTGGATTGAAACAGCCGGGCGCCGGAATCCGACGGCGGAAAATCGAATACTGCCGCCAGCGACCGGGTCTCCGGCAGGTTCTGTAAGTAGACCAGCATGTCCGTGAGTTCTTGCGCAGTCAGCGGAGACCACCGCAGCTTCCGCTCGGCATAGGCCTGGCGCATTTTCGGACCGTGATTCCACATCTGCTGCGCCAGCACGATCGGATCGCCCAGCGATTCCCACTTCGAGACCGGCGGGGCTCCCGCCGCATTCGATTGTGTGATCCCGTGGCATTCGAAGCAATGCTTGGCCAGCATCGCCTGCTTACCCCGGCCCGCGTCTCCCGGCTTTTCGAAGAACCGAGCGGAAACGAAATAGGCAAACAGGTCGGCTGCCGCTTCCGTGCTGAGCGCAGGCGGGGCCACGCCCTGGCCTTTCATCGCTTCCCACATCTCCGGCGCGTGATTCCACATCAGGGTCGCCATGATCGCCGGCGTGAAATCCCGCCCGATGTGCGTGCCCAGGTCCGGCGCCAGCGAGCCACCGCGGCCATTGATGCTATGGCACTGGACGCAGCGCTCGGTAGTGAAAATCTGCTCGCCGCGGCGCGCGTCGCCCGCGACCTCGCCCGCCGCCAGCGCGCTTCCGGCCGCTACCAGAACGGCTGCCGTGATTCGAAGCTTGCCCATGGCTGGTCTCCTATCGGCTGATGCGCAATCCGGTGATGAAGGCATGGGTCCGGAAACCTTCATAGAAGAAAAATGGTTCGCCCATCCCATACCACTGCCACTCTGCGTACAAGGATATATTCTTTCGCAGCGGCAGGGAGAGCCGGCCCATCGGTTCATAGAACCGCGTTGGCCGGCTGAGCGATGAGACAAACAGCGAGCCCCCGAACGTCAGCTTCGGGGTCATGCCGCTATACCCCGGCAGCGCCACATCCGCCGACGAGCTCGCAATATGCGCGTTCTCGCGATATGTCGACTCGGCGGACGTCAAGAATGTGGGGTTCAGGTACAGGATATCCGAACGCAGCGTATACCGGTCGTATTCGCCGGTCAGGCTGAACCGCTTCCCGCTGTTAGGCGTCCAGGACACGGCCAGGGAATTGTCCCGGCTCTGGAAATCGTAACGAATCGAAGGAGCCGGATTCTGGTTGTTCAGAATCGTGAAATTCGCCTGAAAGGACAGGGATCCCGTGGCCTGATAGCGCGCCCGCGCCCGGACCTTATTGTAGTCATTCAGGCTCGTGCGGAAATAAATGTTGTCGCTGGATGAACCTTCGTAATCGAAGTTCATCGACAGCTTATCCCACGGTCGAAACGTGACGCCCCCCAGGCCAATCTGCCGCTTCAATTGCCCAGAAGCGAAATTCCCCGATTGGCTGAGCTGTCCAGCCAGCACTGTGGCATCGCCCCACACATACCGCCAGCCGCCCCGGACCGTCAGCTTCGAGGTGAAATCATACATCAGGTCGATTTGCTGCTGGTTGTAGTTGACTACCTGCTCGTTCGGCAGCGCAGTCGAATTGGAAACCAAAGTGGAAGATCCTAGCGGCTGCACCACCTGGGTAAATAGCCCGAACGCCGTATCGTGATAACGGTCGGTCATCCACGATTCGACGATCCGCATCCGCTTCACCGGCCGCAACTCGAATCCCGCGTTTCCGCTTACGTGGGGTTGCTTGGCTGCCCCAGTCGTCAGCCCGGTTCCACTGGTATAAAAAAGAAGCGAGGACGCCAGCGCCAGGCTGCCCGAAGCCAGTTCGGAGTAATGGACATCGATCCTCGGCTGGCTAAACATGAACTGGCCGGAAAGAGTCAGCCACGACAGCGGGGTCGCCGTGAACAAGGCGCGGGTATAAACGCTGTCGCCGCGGATCCCGTAAATCTCCTGCAGATTGTTCAGCACCAGGGTCTGACCGACGAAGGGTGCCCCGCGATCTCCCGGATTCGGGTAGGTGTCCGAGGCTTGTTCATCGTCCTTAAAGGTGGTGCCGCCCTGCTCCAGCGTGACGTGGTACTTGTTGTATTCGAAGCGCACGCCGCCTCGGTAATTCTCCGTGCTCTCCCGGGGAATGATGGGAACGGCGTACTCATTGGCCGCGTCCTGGAGCCAGGTCGCGATTCCATGGCCGAACTCCGAATTGTGATTGAAATCCAGGTACGGGATGATGCGCTTGCCCGGGCGCAGGTCCAGTGAAGCGTCCAGGGTGCGGCGATGGATATCGAACGATTGTTCGTTGATGCCGTTCGGTGCCAGCGGATTGGCGAACGATGGGAGCGCATTGAAGTACGCGATGTTCCGGTAATCGAAATTGAAATCGTAGATGGAGGACTTCTGCACTTCGACGTGGGCGGTGTTGTAGGGGTCGCCCCAACTGTAGCCACGAGCGTCCAACCGGTCGAACAGGCGCCGCTTGGGATCTTTAATGGTGAAGTCCACGCCGAACAGCTTGGGACCTTGGCCCAGATTGATAACGCTCCGGTATGCCGCCTCGCTTCCGGCGATGCCGGTGATCCAGCGAAAACCGAGGTCGATGGTGCCGATGAGCCACGGCTCGGTGGAAGGAGCCGGATTCTCGGCTGCGGCAGGCGTCTGTGCCGGAGCGGGCGCCGCCGCCGGAGTTTGCGCGGCCGTCGGCGGCGGGGCTGCAGCGGGAGCTTGCGCAAACAGCGGAAGCACGGCCAGAAGTGCCAATAAGATTCTCATTTCAGGAAGTCCCGATTGATGTACGAGCCATGCACCTTCTGGTGGCACAGCGTGCAATTCTGAAAACGCGGGCTCCGTAAGTCATGGAAAGCTGGGGGAACCGTGCCCAAAGTCGAGGCCGGTATGGGTGTCGGCAGGTTGGAGTGGCATTCCAGGCACACGAATCGCACCTGCGGCCGCGTCAGCATCCGCGGGTTCGCCGATCCGTGCGGCTGGTGGCACGCCCCGCATCCTTCCAGATTCACCGCTGCATGCGGAAACACAAACGGCCCGGCCTTTTCGCCGTGGCAATTGAAGCAGCCCGGCTCGTTGCCGCGGGAAGCTTGCGTCATGTGCGGTAGAAAACTGCCGTGCGGATTATGGCAGTCTATGCACGACATCGCCGCTTCGGGCAGCTTGTGCCGGTACGGCCTCTGGAAACTGGCCCACACGTCTGCGTGACATCCCGAGCACTGCGCATTGATCGCCGCCGGGGTCCGCGCCACCAGGCCGTGCGGCCCGTTCTTGTGAATGGAGTGGCACGCCACGCAGGCAACCTGGTTTTTGGCGTGGCTGCTGTTGATCCGCCCCACATGCGTCGGCTGATTCTGATGACAGGTGAGGCAGATGCGATCGGCATCCGCCGGCGGAAGTTTCGCGGGCTGGCGAATATCCGCCGCTGACAGAGACTCCGCGTGCTTGCTGGCGGGTCCGTGACACGATTCGCAGGCATTCTTTTCAAACCCGCGCTTCTTGTCCGTTTCCACCTCGTGGTGCGGATTCTGCTGGAAGGCCTTGTAAATATCCTCGTGGCAGAGCTGGCACATTTCCGAACCCACGTAGGTGGCCGGTTTATTATCTGGGGAAGAAGCGGGAGCGCTCGGCTTTTGCTGAGCGCTCCCGCACGCGAGGCCAACCAGAACGGCTGCCGCTTGGAGGATGAAACGACAGCCGCTGGTTGGGAGCAGTCGGGTCAAAGGCGTTCTCTCCTATTTCCCTGCGTGAACCTGGTCCACATCGAACTGCGCGCCCGTCGCGTGGCACACGTCGCAGCTCTCGCCAAATGTCTGCGATGTGTTCAGGACGGCGTGTGCGTAAGTCGATCTCTGGAAATGGCACGCCGTGCATGCGGATGTTGTGGCCGGCGCCGGATTCAGCAATCCTTGGGGATCGGTTACGTTGTTCTTTCCGATCGGCAGAATGCCTTCCGTGGGCGCCGGCGTTTGCACGTGGCACATGTTGCACTTGGCGGTGTCGCCGGTTGCCCCGGTGGGGCCCATGGCGGGATAGCGCACCTCGTTGAATTCGTTGTGCGACCCGCCGAACCCGATGACGGCATAAGTCAGTCCGGCCGCCGCCAGTTTCTCGCCGGTATGGATCTTATGCACCATCAGCGCGAAGTTGACGCCCTGATTCGGCCATGTTTTGTCCGCCGGATTCTGCGCCGCCACACGAGTCGAGCTGTCGGTCTCGCTCGGGTTGTGGCACAACACGCACATCACCGTTTGATTCCGGTTCTCGCCGTGTACCGACAGTCGCGCATGGCACTGGTTGCATTGGTTAATAGCGACTACTGTCCGCCGGGGTTGCACCGGAGATCCATCGACCGAGAAGTAGGAAACCACGTTATTTGCCCCGTAGTTCACGTTCTGCGCCTGCACCGTGCCTGCATTGATCGTGAACGTCCGCCGCCCTTCCATGCCGATTGCGTAGGTCCCCGTGGCGGTGGCTGGAATCGCGTGCGTGAAAGTATAGGTGCAAGTCCCGTCCGGGCTGCACTTCGCCGTCGGGACGGCATTTTCGGATACGTACCCCGGCGTACTGGCACCGAAATTGGTGTAGCCGTAATCCGATGTCGGACCGGCCAGTACCAGGGCAAGGCGGTTGGAACCGCCGGTCAACTGCGCCATCGAGACACCATTTCCCGCAAAATCCTTGACCGTGAACGTGACGGTCGGCTTCTGTCCCGGCCCGCCGTTGTCGACCTTTTGAATGGTGAACACCAGGCCGGGGTTTGCCGCCGATTCCTGCGGATAGACGTGCGCGCCCTTGATCGATGCGTCGAACTCCGAGTCGCCTTGCGGGAAGTGGCATTGCGCGCACTGGTTGTCGCTCACTTCCGGAAGATTGCTGGCGGAGTGGTTCTGCCCCGTCGCGAAGTTCACGTTGTCATGGCAAGAACCGCATGCCGCGCGAGTCGGCGTCTGCAACCAAGCATTGGTCTGAGCCGCTCCATTGTTTGGGTTGTGGCAGGTGACGCACCGTCGCACATCCGCCGGATATGCCACCGTCGAATAATCATTGACCGAGTTCCCAAAACCGATAATCTGATACGGTGTTCCCGCCTGCACGCTGGGCAGCCCGCTCCCATCATGTAATTTGTGAATGAAGACCTTAAAATCCACGGTGTTGTTTGTCTGAGCATCGGTGGTCTGCGGCGTGTGGCAAATGATGCAGAGTTCCACGCTCTTCCGCGATCCGCCGTGAGCCGCCAACGAGTCGTGGCACTTGTTGCAATCCGCGGTGCGGACGATGTCGCGCGGCGCCGGCTTGCCGCCTGCAGGCACGAAATCGAACGTCGCGTCGTCATAATTCGTGCCCAGATCGAATTCCGTCAGATTGCGCGAGCCGTAGGCCCCTATCCGGTGGGTGGCCGTCGCGTCAAACCCGGTCGGAGCCCTGTTCTTGAAGGTGTAAACGTATTCGCCCACGGCTACAGTCTGCGTCGTGCCGCCGGAATCGGAGGTGGCTTGCACGACCGTTCTGCCGCTGCCCGTCAGCGTGTCCGTTTCGGTCCTCGTAATGTAGGAAACGTATTGTTCTTGCCCTTTAGGGATATTGGCGATCAGGAAACTCACCGTGACCGGCCCTGGAGTCGTGATCCCGGCGAGGTCCAAGGGAACTCCCTTGGGATCCGTCAGCTTGTAATCCACGCTGATCGTGCCATCATTCGCAATCGTTGCCGAAACGATGTTGATCACCAGACCGGGTCGGATAAACTGCAAACTCATCGGGTCCAGATAATATGCCTTGTCGTGTATCCCGAATGGTTTCCTGGGTGCGCCGGTCAGAACCAGGGATCCTGCGATCACCAAAAGAACCGATGCGTACCGTCCTGCCGTCAGGATCGAAGAAGGAATCCGCATACTCATCTCCAGATAAAAAACCTCGACTGCTCAACCTACCCGAGGCGGTCGGGAAGCAACCCGCGCGTCCAGGTGGGCCCACACTGTACTCCCAGCTACTGGCACAAAGCACTCGCGACTCCAAATTCAGACCTGGGCAAAAACAGACTTTAACATCTTTATTATCTTATTGCTGGAAAATCCTACACGCAGCCGGGGATTTCCCCTATAGCACCCGTTTGGGTGAAAAACCGATCAGTTGTGGGTGAAAACCCGCCGAGTCGGCGGGCTAGCTGTTGAATAATTGAAGAGTTTCGCCCGGGTACGTAACCCGGCCGTCTTCAACGCGTGCGAACGTGCTGATCTGGTGGATGTTAGCCTTCGTTTCGCTCATGATGTGGTGTACCGGAACGCCCCGCACCAGGAGCGCATCCGCAATCAGCGAACGGTGGCAGCGCCACGGCACCGACTCCGCGCACATGATTGCCACTCGCTGCTTCTGATCCAACTTCTGGAGCACGTCTAGATTTTCAACAAATTCGTCCGTCTGCATGTAGTCCGCATACCCACGGAAGCTCAGGTTCCTCCAGCCGCTATTGGGCGAGTCCTTCCGCGGGTGCCGAAGTCCGCCCAAACCCGGCATGTGTTCATACCGGATTGCCGCTGCGGCCAAGGTCCGGGGCAGAACGTCACGATTGAATTGGGGATTGTGCCGCGAACGCGGAACGGTCCGCACATCCACCAGCAATTCCACGCCATGCGCCTTCAGAATGGCGAGAAACTCCTCGATCGGCCGATTGGAATGCCCGATCGTCAGCACGGCTCACATCTTTTGCACTGTCTTCTGTACTGTCGCCCTCCGCGAGCGGAACGGCAAATGGATGCGCAAAACGCGCTCCCGTCGCCGCTCTTCCTCGAGAGATCGCGTGCGTGCGTGGAGAAGATCGTACAACGAGATCATCCCCACCAGCTTCCGCTCTCCGTCGCGTGCAACCACCGGGAACCGTGTGAGCCCCGTTTCCGCCATTCGGTACACCACGACGCGCAACGGCTCATCGGCATACGCGACCACGGGATCTTGCTGCGCATATTCCACCAAGGGGCGCTGTGCCGAGGAGCGGTCCTGAAGAATCCGCAGCAGATTCGTCCGCGTGACCACGGCTACCAGGTTTTTCGCTTCATCCACCAATGGATACAACAATTGTCCTTTCCGTTCGTGGTCGGGATGCAGCGTGCTCGCCACGGTCTCGCACGACGCGGGCGCCGGAAAAGCCAGAATATTCTGGCGCATCACGTCGCGCGCAAACAGGATCTCCAAGGGATCCACGGCGTACTCCCGGCTCAGGTGATAGCCGCGCCGCGCCACCTTCTCGGTCAGAATCGACCGGCGCAGAGTAAGAACCGTGAACCCATGCGCGATAGTTACCGCCAGCAGCAGGGGAACCAGCATATTAACGTCATGCGTCAGTTCGAGCGCGAAAATGACTCCGGTGAACGGCGAGCGCATGGTCCCGCCCAGAATCGCGCCCATACTCACCAACGGCCAGAAGCCCACGCCTTCGTTCGGGAGAAACATGGCTTCCAGCCCCCCGAGCGCTCCGCCCATCATCAGCAGCGGAGCCAGCACGCCGCCCGATGTGCCCGATCCCAGCGAGACAGCCCAGATCACCGACTTCACCAGCAGAATTCCGAGAAACATATTGCGGGGCAACGAACCCTGGAGCAACGCTCCGATGGTGTCATACCCCACACCGAGCGCCTGCGGGAAAATCAGCCCTCCCAGCCCGATGACCAGGCCGCCGATCATCGGCCACCACATCCAATGGATCGGAAGGCGTTTGAACGCGTCTTCGGAAGCGTACACCGCCGCAGTCAGCAGAGCGGAAAGCGCGCCGGCGAGAAGCCCGACCACCACACACCCCAACAGCCCCTGGGGCCCGATAAATACCGGGTGGGCCGGAACCGGGAAGAGCGGTCCAATCCCCAGAATGTAACGGCGCGCTGCGCCCGCCGTGACACTGGCCAGCGCCACTGGAATCAAACTTCGCGGCTTCCATTCAAAAAGCAGCAACTCTACGGCCAGCAGCACAGCCGCTACGGGCGACGCGAATGTGGCGGACATGCCGGCCGCGGCGCCCGCCACGAGCAGGGTCTTCCGTTCCGTGCTCGAAAGGTGAAATAACTGGGCGATCATCGACCCAAACGCGCCACCGGTCATGATAATCGGCCCCTCGGCGCCGAACGGCCCGCCCGAGCCGATTGAGATGGCACTCGAAAGCGGCTTCAGAATCGCGACTTTCGGCTCGACTTTGCTGCCGTTGATCAGAATCGCCTCGATCGCCTCTGGGATTCCATGTCCCCGGATGCGCTCGGACCCATACCGCGCCATCAAGCCGATGATCAGCGCACCGATCACCGGAACCACCACCACCCACACGCCCAGATGGTTGCCGGCAGGTGAGACCAGATTCGTCCCCCCTCTTTGGAAAAAGAAAAGATTCGTGAACAGACCGATCAGCCGCAGCAGAATGAGGGCGACATAGGCGCTAACGATTCCAATCCCGATCGCGAGCAGGGAAATCCCGATGACGCGCGAGGTGGTTGTAAAGTCCCCAAGCGCCTCCAGACCGGAAGCGGCCGCCGGATGCCTGAATTTATGAATAGCTTTTCTTAGGTGTGGAAACATCCTGCTCCTTATGGGATAAACGGTGCAGCAACTCGTTCAGCGCATCGACCAGCGCGGGGCCTGAAGTACGCAGTTCCTCGCGGTGAATCACCGAAAGCTGCTTCAGCTTCTCTTGACCATGTGCCGTAAGGCGCACTCGAACGTGGCGGCGGTCCTCCGGACCGCGAACCCTTTCGATCAGGCCTCGCTCTTCCATGCGATCAACCAGCCCGACGGCGCTATGATGCCGTATCAAAAGGTGTTCGGCCAGCTCTCCAATGGTTGGCCCTTCCGAGCGCTCCAGCGAGCGTACGGCCAATAGTAGTTGATGTTGTTGCGGTTCCAGCCCTTCCTGACGCGCAGCATCCTCGCTAAAGTGGAGGAACCGGCGGATTCGATAGCGGAATTCTCCGAGCGCGAAGTAGTCGTCCGGCGTCAGGGCGGTTGCATCCTGCGTCATTCACAAATATCGTAACACGATATAATGGGAGGACCGGAAGAGAAGAAGTTACAGATTTTTCCTAACCGAGCCAGATTTTTCTTGATTCAAGCGGTGAGGTTGTATACATTAAGAAACGTCCGAAAACATCCTAACCCGACTAGGAGAATTCTGGTAGATGACGCCGCTCACGCTGTCCTCCCCCGCCTCTGCCGAACGTAGTAGACTGTTGCCCGTCGACGTTTTGCGCCGCCAAGCCCTTGCACGCCTATACGAGCGCCGCGAGACTGTAGAAAACCTGATTCGCTCGCTGGAGGATTACCAGCGCACGAAGGCCGACCCCAGGCCCCCGTGCATTGATATCAGTGCTCGACGGAAGTGCTCGTCAAATTTCTCTCAATTGCAAATTTGACCAATCCCACAAGATCGTGGACATTCAGCTTGCGCATTAGACTGGCGCGGTAGGTGTCCACGGTCTTAGGGCTGATTTCGAGCAGGTCCGCGATGTCTTTGGCGCGGCGGCCGTTGACCAGCAGCGAGAAGACTTCCATTTCGCGCGGGCTCAAGGTCGCCAGCGGATCCGCGTCGCGGCGGGCATCGCCTTGGGTGAAGAACCCGGCGCCGCGGAGCAGCGGCGAGACATAGACCCCGCCATCGCGCACGAAGTTGATCGCGTCCAGCAAGTGCCGGGATGGCCCGTCCTTGAGCAGGTACGCGTCCGCGCCCGCGCGAATCGCCTCGGTCACGGTGGTATCCTGGCGAGTAATCGACAGGATGATCAGCTTGGTGGAAGAGCCGGCCGCGCGCAGTCTTCGCACTACCTCCACCCCCGTGAGAACCGGCATGTTCATATCGAGCAGCGCGAAGTCGGGTTTGAGGGCTGTGATCATTTCCACGGCCGACGCGCCGTCGGCGCACTGGCCGAGGACGCGCCACCCTTCCCGGGCGCACAACGCGGCGATACCCTCGCGTACGATGTTGTGGTCATCAGCGAGAACCACAGTTGTGTCTTGCGGTTCCGGCATACTCTTTTCTACCTGCGGCTGCTCCACATCAGGATACCTCCGGATTGAACGGTACGATAACTTCCAGTTTAGTGCCCTCGGGCCCGCTTTCAATCGCCAATTTTCCACCGATGCTCTCGGATTGTTCGCGGATCGAGCGTAACCCAATTCCGCCGGTCACGCTGGGAGGGGCCTCGAGTACGCGCTCGGGGTCGAATCCGACGCCGTTATCGTGGAGAGTGAAGACGAGCTGTCCGGAACGATCCGATAAGGCCGCATTAACGCGCGAGGCGCGCGAGTGCCGGATCAGGTTCGAGACTGCCTCCTGGGCCGCGCGATAGATGAGAACCTTGGCTTCCAGTTCCGGCTCGCTGGACAACGGGCCAATGAGGAGCGTTGCCTCGAAGCGCTGCGGAATTCCGCTGAGCTCCCAAAGCTGTTCGAGCGCAGCCGCCAGGCTGAGCCGCTGCCACTCGGGTGGATGCAGCCTTTTTGAGATGGAACGGACCTGCTCGAGAGCGTCGGCTGTCAGGGTGAAGACGCGGTCCAACGCCTGCTGCAGCGGGCTGTTCCCTTGAGGGATCTGCGAAGCGATGACCTCCGCCTGGAGGCGTATCGCAGAGAGCTGCTGCCCAACGCTGGTGTGGAGCTCACGGCCGAGCCGCTCGCGTTCGAGCTCGATCTGCCGCAGCGCGCGGCCTCCCCCCGGGCCACGGCGCCGACCGGCGTGCTCTGCCAAAATCCGCTCGGCTCGAAGCAGACGGAAATACTGCTGAAATAGCCTCCCCTGCAACCGAAGCAAAACCATTCCACTCTCTTCGGGAGTGCCCTCGCCAGATTGAACCGGCCGCGCACCGACTAACACGGTCCCTCCCAGGTCGAGGAGTCGTGAATAGACGAGCTCAATGGGTCCTTCCGGCACCGGTTCGGATGGACGCCAACGGGGTATCGTCGCAAGTAAGTTTGCCGCGGAGCCGAGCGTGGCCCGCGTGTAGTCGCTCATCCATAGAATATGGCCGTCCTGATCGCACTCCAGGAGCAATGGATACGGCAAACCACGACCGCGCACCGCTCCCGATTGCCCGCCCGGCTCCAACCATACTCTCCTGGGATAAAGGATCTTGCTTAGAAATGATGCCAGTTCGTTCTGAAACCTTCAATCGGTCTCCG
>Ga0070741_10010050_pt1 | contig 18046 bp, 12 predicted proteins | sample Coa_R1_4_FD_66440 | JGI IMG/M metagenome (GOLD analysis project Ga0070741, IMG submission 66440) | Surface soil microbial communities from Centralia Pennsylvania, which are recovering from an underground coalmine fire - Coalmine... | ecosystem: Environmental > Terrestrial > Soil > Unclassified ...
TCGCCGCCCGCATCGCCGCTCGTTACGACGCGCAACTGGCGGCGGGCTTCGTCGACGAGGTGCGTGCGCTGTGGGCGCGACCGGGCGGGGTGTCACGCACGGCCGCGCAGGCACTCGGCTACAAGGAGTTGGCGGCGCACGTGCGCGGCGAGGTGTCGCTCGACGCTGCCGTCGACGCTGCCATCCGGCGAACGCGGCAATTCGCCCGCCGGCAGCGAGCATGGTTCCGGCGCGATCCCCGCATCGAGTGGCTGCGGGCCGAACGCGAGCCGGAGGAGCTGCTGGCCGACCTGCGGCAAATGGTGCCGGGTTCGTCGTGAGCGAGGGCACACTTGAGGCCGGATGCGGCTGACGAAGCACCACGCGCTGGGCAACGACTTCCTCGTGCTCCTCGACCCCGACGGTGTCCGCCCCGTCGGCGCGGACGTCGCGCGCGCGGTGTGCGATCGTCACCGCGGCGTGGGTGCGGACGGGCTGTTGCGGGTCACGCGTGCGGCGGCCGCCGACGTGACGATGCAGCTGTTCAATGCGGACGGCGGGCGGGCGGAGATGAGCGGGAACGGCATCAGCTGCCTCGCGCAGGCCGTCGTGCTGGCCGGCCTCGCAACCGGTCCGGAGGTGCGCGTCACGACGGACGCCGGGCCTCGTGCCGTGCGCATCGAGCCGACCGTCCGCCGTGGCGAGCACCGCGCCACCGTCGACATGGGTGCCGCCAAGGTGGGCGACGACGAACCCGAGTGGATGGAGGACGACGTGCTCCGCGCCGCGCGCGTCGACGTCGGCAACCCGCACCTCGTGCTGCACATGCCGGAGTACGCAGGCGACGACGACCTCGTCGGGCGCGGTGTGCGCGTGAACGAGCTCGTGCCCGGCGGCATCAACGTCGAGATCGTCGTGCCGGACGGCGACACGCTCGAGATGCACGTCTACGAGCGCGGCGTCGGGCTCACCGAGGCGTGCGGCACGGGCGCGTGCGCGGTGGCAGCAGCGGCAGCGCGTTGGGAGCTCGCCGGCAACGACGTCACCGTGCGGCAGCCCGGCGGCGACGCCCGCGTCGCGCTCGGCGACACGATCCACATGACCGTGCCGGTCGTGCACGTCGCCACCATCGACTACCCCGACGCATGATGCGATGACGGACGCGCTCGGCAACACCCTCATCTCACGCGACACGCGAGAGAAACTCGTCCTCGTCGGTGTCGCGCTCGACGGCACCGACACCGAGGACGTCGAGTCGTCACTCGACGAGCTCTCGCAACTCGTCGACACCGCGGGCGCCGACGAGGTGGCGCGCGTCGTGCAACGTCGTGACCGTCCCGATCCCGCCACCTACGTGGGCAAGGGCAAGGCGGAGGAGCTGCGCGAGGTCTCGCTCGCGGTCGACTCCGACACCGTGGTGTTCGACGACGAGCTGTCGCCCGCGCAGCAGTTCAACCTCGAGAAGCTGCTGGGCCGCACCGCCATCGACCGCACCGCGGTGATCCTCGACATCTTCGCCCAGAACGCCCACAGCCAGGAGGGCAAGGCGCAGGTCGAGTTGGCGCTGCTGCGCTACCGGCTGCCTCGCCTCCGTGGCAAGGGACGGGCGTTGTCGCAGCAGGCCGGTGGCATGTCGGCGGGCGGGGCGCGCATCGGCACCCGCGGTCCGGGCGAGACCCAGCTCGAGGTCGATCGCCGCCGTCTCGTGCGTCGCATCCACAAGCTCGAGAGCGAGCTGCGCGACATCGACCGCCATCGCGCCACGCAACGCAAGAGCAGGCGTCGCAGCCGCCTGCAACACGTCGCCATCGTGGGCTACACGAACGCGGGCAAGTCGACGTTGCTCAACCGTCTGACCGACGCCGGCGTGCTCGTCGAGGATCGCCTCTTCGCCACGCTCGACGCCACCACGCGCCGCCTGACGTTGCCGGGGGGCGAGCCCGTGCTGCTGACCGACACGGTCGGCTTCGTGCGCAAGCTGCCGCACCAGCTCGTCGAGGCGTTCAAGTCCACCCTCGAGGTCGCCGCCGACGCCGACCTGCTCGTGCACGTCGTCGACTCGTCGGCCGCCGAGCCGGAGACACAGATCGATGCCGTGCGCGACGTGCTGTCCGAGATCGACGCCGACCGCGTCCCCGAGCTGCTCGCGTTCAACAAGACCGACATCGCGCCGGATGCCGCAGCACGGCTCGCGGCGCGCCATCCGGGCAGCGTCGCGCTGTCGGCGGCGACCGGTGACGGCGTCGAGGCCCTGTTGCGCGCCATCGGCGACCGGTTGCGCGCGCTCACCACCATCGTGGAGCTCGTGGTTCCGTACGAGCGCGGTGACGTGATCGCTGCCGTCCACCGCGAGGGTGAGGTCATCGCCGAAGAGGCGACCGACCGCGGCATGCGCCTTCGGGCGCGCCTCGACGAACCGGCGACTGCCCGTTTCCGCGAGTTCGTGACGCGCTGATGGGATTCGTGCCGCCGCCGTATCCGTACGACCGTCTCGACGAGCTCGGCGCGGTCGCCGACGCGCTCGACGGCGGGCGGGTCGACCTCTCCGTCGGCACGCCCTGCGACGCGCCGCCCGCCGATGTCGTCGCCGCGCTCGGCGGCAGCGGGTCCGAGCGGGGGTATCCCGCGTCGATCGGGTCCGCACCGTTCCGTGCCGCGGCGGCGGGCTGGATGCGGCGTCGCCTCGGCGTCGACGTCGACGAGGGGGCGATCGCGGCGTGCGTGGGCACGAAGGAGTTCGTGGCGAGTGCGCCGCAGTACCTGCACTTGCGCACGCCGGAACGCGACACGGTGCTCTATCCCGCGATCAGCTATCCCACGTACGCGATGGGCGCGACGCTCGCCGGTTGCCGCGCCGTCGCGTACGACGCGCTCGACGACATCGCCGACGACGACGCGCAGCGCGCCCTGTGCCTGTGGGTCAACTCGCCGAGCAACCCGACGGGGGAGTTGACCGATCTCGGTGCGGCGGCGCGCTGGGGCCGTGCGCGGCGCGTGCCGGTGCTCAGCGACGAGTGCTACGTCGAGTTCACGTGGGACGGCCCGCCCCGCACGATCCTCGAGCACGGCACGGACGGCGTGGTCGCCGTGCACTCGCTGTCGAAGCGGTCGAACCTCGCCGGCGTGCGGGCCGGCTTCTACGCCGGTGACGCCGAGCTCGTGCACTACCTGCGCGAGGTGCGCAAGCACGCGGGGTTCATGGTGCCCGGCCCCGTGCAGGCCGCCGCCGTCGTCGCATACGGGGACGACGACCACGTCGACGCGCAGCGGGCGCGGTACCGCGCGCGGCTCGAGCGCATGCGCGCCATCCTGCGCGACGCCCTCGGCATCGACGTCCCCATGCCCTCCGGCTCGTTCTACCTGTGGGCGCCCGCGCCGGGCGGCGACGCGTGGCAGCTGACCAAGCGGCTGGCGGCCGACGGTGGGGCGCTCGTGAGCCCGGGCGAGTTCTACGGCCCGGACGGTGCGGCGTACGTGCGCATCGCGATGGTGCAACCGGACGACCGCATCGAGCTCGTCGCCCGCCGCCTCGGCCTCTGACGGTCAGCCCGGTTCCAGCTCCGCGGGTGGGCCGCTGCGGCGGTTGGCGCGCTGGCGCACGTTGGCCCGCAGCGCCTCGAGCACGGTCTCCGCGCTGATGCGCATCCGTTCCGACGACGCCTGTTCGCCGACGAGCTGCGTGCCCATCTGGTGGACGGCGTCGATGGTCTGCCCGAGGAGCGTGCCGAGCGCCTCGATCTGCCGGCCGATGGCGTCGAACTCGCCGTCGATGCGACCTTCGAGGCGGGAGAGCGCGGAGGCGGCGGACGCCACCAGCGCGGCGCTGACGTCGTCGAGGTCGCGCTCGTCGCGCCGCTGCTCGGCGCGCGCCGACTCGACGGCGCGGTTCACGGCGAGGATCTCGGCACGCGTGCCGCGCAGGTCGCCGCGCACGTCCTCGAGGTCGGCTTGCAGCTGCCGGACGTTGCCGAGCACCTCGATCACGTTGCTCGTCGGGTCGCGAGCCAGCAGCTCGTGCACGCCGCGCGACGCGCTCGCCTCTTCGACCGCGTGCGCGAGCGCGTCGATGTCCGAACGGAACGCCGACCGGACGCCGACGAGCTCTTCGCTCACCGTGTGGACCGCGGCCGCGGTGTTGGCGAGCTCCGCGGCCAGCGCCGCGATGCGCTCGTGCACCTCCGCGATGCGCTGATCGAAACGGTCGTCGGCCGACCGATCGGTGAGTCGTTGCAGGAGCTCCGTCATCGTGCCCGCCTGCCGATCCGACACGCTGGCGACGAGCTGGCGCAGATCGTCGAGCCGCTGGTCGGTGGCGCTGGCGCGCTGCGCGCTCGACGCCGCGTCCTGTTCCAACTGGTCGACGGTGAGCGCGAGCCCGGCGAGCACGTCGTCGAAACGTTGATCGCTCGATGTGGTGCGGGCGACGATCGCATCGAGGCGCGCCGTGAGGGGAACGAGGAGCTCGGCGACGCGGTTCGACGGCTCCTCCGCCGATGCGAGTTCGTGCTCGATGCTGCCGAGGCGAGCCTGCGTCTCGCTCGCCGCGGCCTGCAACGACTCCACGAGCTCACGCAGCCCCTGCAGGCTCGACGTGACATCCGGCCGTGAGGTGCGCAGGTCGGCGACGGCGGCGGCGAGCTCCTCGATGCGTTCCGTCGTGGTGGCCGCGAGGTCCGTGAACGCGTTGCGATCCGCACGAGCTGCTGCGATCGCCTCGGCCATTCCGCCCATGTCGGCGTGGATGCTCCCGACGGCGTCGATCACCGCCGCCAGCCGGTCGAACACCGGCTGCAGCGCGTCGTCGCGCCGGCTCTCGTGGAGCGCGGCGACGGTGGCGGCCACGTCGCCTGCGATCGCGACGAGCCTCGCGTTGCTCTCCGCGACCGCCGCGTGCAGCGCTTCCACCCGCTGCGCGTCGTCGTCTCGGGCGCGTGTGACGTTGCCAAGCTGGTCGAGGACTGGCTGCACCGCGGCACCGAGGTCCGGTTGCTGTGATCGCAGCTCGGCGACCTCTGCCCGCAGTCTGTCGATGCGTTCCGACGTGTCGGGCTGCATCGACGCGATCCGTTCGAGCGCGTCGCGCTGCTCCTGTTGCAGCATCGTCACGGTCTCCGCGACCGCGCTCCGGATGGCCGATGGATCGAGCCGATCCGCGTGCAACGCGTCGACGGCGGCCGCGAGCGCGTCGAGTCGGTCGCGAAGGTGGGCCGCGTCGCCGTCGTCGGTGGCGAGACGGACGCGCACGTCACCGAGCTCGGCGTGCATGCGATCGAGACGATCGAAGAGCGGCCCGAGGTCGACGGGCTCGGGGGGTGGTGTCGCCCGCAACGCCACCATCTCGTCCCGCAGGTGGGCGAGCTGTGGTGTCACGTCGTCGGGGCGCGCCTCGTGGACGGCGCTCCGGAGCTCGGCGACGTCCGCCGCCAGTTGGTCGAGGCGCACGGTGAGCTGCGGTTGGGCGGCGCCGAGCGCCTCGAGCGCGGCCCGTACCTGCTCGAGATGGGGCGTGACGTCGACGGGCTCGGGCTGGCTCTGGCGCAACGCAGTGACGGCGCCGGCCAACTGCTCGAGCGCGGGGCTCGGGTCGGCCGGCGCGGGGATCGACTCCCGCAACTCGGCGAGCTGGCGGTCGAGGCGACCGGCCAAGGCGATGACGGCCTGCCCGAGCTCGGTGATCTGCGGCCGGACGTCGAGGTCGCGCCCGCGCAGCTCGTCCACCGCCGCCTGGAGCGCCGCCAGTTCTGCGGTGTGATCGGGGATGGCGGGCTGTTGGGCGCGGAGCTGGTCGATGGCGGCCGTGAGCTGTTCGAGTTGCGGCCGGGCGTCGGGTGCTTCCGGGATGACGGGTTGGTTGGCCCGTAGCTCGTCGATGGCACCCCGCAACGCGGCGAGCTCGGCCGTGTAGTCGGGAATGACGGGCTGTTGCGTGCGCAGTTCGTCGATCGACTCGCGCAACGCGCCAAGCGCTTCGAGTTGCGGCCGGGGGTCGGGAGGCTCGGGAATGACCGGTTGGTTGGCGCGCAGCTCGTCGATGGCGTCACGCAACGCGGCGAGCTCGGAGCTGTGGTCGGGGATGACCGGGCGGTCGGCGCTCGCCGCTTCGACCGCCGTCCGCAGTGCGTCGAGCTCGGCGCGGTGGTCGGGTACGTCCGGTTGTTGCGAGCGGAGCTCGTCGATGGCGTCGCGCAACGCGCCGAGCTCGTCGCGATGGTCGGGGACGATCGGTTGCGCGGCGCGCAGTTCCGCCAACCCGTCGCGGAGTGCAGCGAAGTCGGTGGTGTGGTCGGGGACGACCGGTTGGTTGGCGCGCAGCTCGTCGATGGCGTCGCGCAGTGCGACGAGGTCGGCGGTGTGGTCGGGGACGACCGGTTGGTCGGCGCGCAGCTCGTCGATGGCGTCGCGCACTGCGACGAGGTCGGCGGTGTGGTCGGGGATGACCGGTTGGTTGGCGCGCAGCTCGTCGACGGCGGTGGCGAGTTGCTCGAGTTGCGGCCGGGGGTCGGGGAGGTGGCTGCGCAGTTGGATGAACGCGCTGGCCACTTGTTCGAGTTGTGGTCGCAGGTCGGGCTGGCTCTGGCGCAGCTCGTCGATGGCGGCCTGCACCGCGCCGAGGCGGGCTTCCTGCGCGGCGGCACGATCAGCGGCGGCGCTCGCCAGCTCGTCGCGCACCGCGGCGAGCCGGTCGACGAGCTCCTCCTGCGCCGTCGACGTGTCGCCGAGGCCGGACTGCACGGCGTCGATGCGGTCGCGCAGACCCTCGAGCGCGCCGTCGAGACGGGCTGTGCGTTCGCCCTGCTCGGCGGCGGCGCGCGCCATGGTCGTCTGCACGGTCTCGCGGTCGACGGCCGTGTGGGCCAGCGCGTCGAGGTGCTCGCGCAACGTCGCCAGTTGGCCGTGGGTCTCGTCCACGGCGCGCTCGATGACGTTCAGGTGCTCGCGGGTGCGGTTGCGATCCTCCTGGCGGGCCTCGGCCTCGGCCGCGATGCGCGCCGCGACGGTGTCGGCGATCTCCTGGGTGGCGCCCCGCACCTCGCGCTCGAGCTGATGCAGCACGGCGACGCGGTCGTTGATGTCGCCGGCGAGATCGACGAGGTTCTTCGTCCCGCCCACCGTGGTGCGGAAGTCGTCGGCCAGCGCGTCCACGGCGCCCGCGGTGGCGCGCAGCCGGTCCACCTCGCTGCGGATGGCCGTCTCGAGCATCTCGAAGCGCGTCTCGAGCGACCCCAGCCGCGCCTGCCACCGCTCCGCCTGGTGATCGGGCACTGCGTCGCCGGGCCGCTTGCGGGCGAGATCGTGGACGAGCTCGGCGAGCACGCCGAGCGTGCCCGACACCTCTGCCAGTTCCGAGCGGGTGGCCTCCACCTGGCGTTCGAGCCAGTCCAGGTTCCCCCCGTCGCCTGCTGTCGCCATCCGGTGCTCCACCTCGCCGACCAGTGGAGCGAGGATAGTGGTGCGTCCCCCCTCGGACCGGCGGCCTACCGTGACGGCATGGCCGACCTCCGAGCGAGCATCGAAGAGCTGTGGGATCACCGTGCCGAGCTCGACCCCCGTGACGCCGACGCACGCGCCACCGTCATGGAGGCGATCACCCTCCTCGATCGCGGCGAAGCCCGCATCGCGGAGCTCGACGGCGACGACGTCGTCGTGCACGAGTGGCTCAAGCAGTCGGTGCTGCTGCTGTTCCGTCTCTCGGAGATGGCGACGATCGAGCTGGGCCCGTTCGAGTACGCCGACAAGCTCCCACTCAAGCGCGACTACGAGCAGCTCGGTGTGCGGGTGGTGCCGGGCGCGTCCGCCCGCTTCGGCGCCTTCCTCGACCGAGGCGTGATCCTCATGCCGAGCTACGTGAACATCGGCGCACGCGTGGGCGCCAACACGATGGTCGACACGTGGGCCACCGTCGGGTCGTGCGCGCAGATCGGGGCCAACGTGCACCTCTCCGGTGGCGTCGGCATCGGCGGCGTGCTCGAGCCGCCGCAAGCGGCACCGGTGATGATCGGCGACGGCGCGCTCATCGGCAGCCGCTGCATGGTGACGCAGGGCGCCCGTGTCGGCGAGGGCGCCGTGCTCGGGGAGGGTTCGGTCCTCAACCCCGGCATCCCCGTGATCGACAGCCAGACCGGTGAGGAGGTGGCGCGCGGCGTCGTGCCGCCCTACTGCATCACCGTGCAGGCAGGACGCAACCGGACCTTCCCCGGCGGTGAGTTCACGTTGCCGTGCGTGCTCATCCTGCGCCGGTACGAGCCGGGGGAGCGCGAACACCTCAACGACATCCTCCGCGACCACGGGGTGAACGTCGGTTGACCGACCTGCTGGACCGCACGGCCGCGCTGATCGACATCCCCTCGGTCAGCCACGACGAACGGGCCATCACCGATCACCTCGAAGCGGCGTTGCGGGCCGTGCCGTGGCTGCGCATCGACCGCATGGGCGACAACCTCGTGGCCCGCACCGAGCTCGGCCGCCCGATGCGCCTCGTGCTCGCCGGGCACACCGACACCGTGCCGGTGAACGGCAACGACCGCGCCCGCATCGACGGTGACACGCTCTGGGGGCTCGGCGCCGCTGACATGAAGAGCGGCATCGCCGTGATGCTCGAACTGGCGCGCACGGTCGACGATCCCGCCGTCGACCTCACCTACGTCTTCTACGCGGGCGAGGAGGTTGCCGCCGAGCACAACGGGCTCGGACATCTCTTCCGCGACCGGCCGGAGCTGCTCGCCGGTGACGTGGCCCTGCTCGGCGAGCCGACCGGTGCGGTGCTCGAAGCCGGTTGCCAGGGGACGATGCGCGTCGACGTCGACCTCGTCGGCGAGCGCGCCCACAGTGCGCGGCCGTGGATGGGCCGCAACGCCATTCACCGTCTCGGCCGTCTGCTCTCATTGGTCGAAGGCTTCGACGAGCGTCGCCCCGTCATCGACGGGTGCGAGTACCGCGAGGCGTTGCAGGCGGTGCGCGTCGAGGGCGGCGTCGCCGCCAACGTCGTGCCCGACCGCGCGTCGGTCACCCTCAACCACCGGTTCGCGCCGGACCGCGACGAGGCCGCCGCCGAAGCCCGCGTGCGCGCGGTGCTCGAACCCGTCCTCGAGGACGGTGATCGCGTCACCGTCGTCGACGCCGCGCCCTCGGCCCGCCCCGGACTGGACCATCCGTTGCTGCGGGCCATGATCGATCGCCACCATCTCGACGTCCGCGCCAAGCTCGGCTGGACCGACGTGGCGCGGTTCGCCAGCCGCGGCATCCCCGCCGCCAACTTCGGGCCGGGCGATCCGCTGCTCGCCCACACGGCCGACGAGCGCGTCACCCGGGACCAGCTCGAGCGGTCGTGGCGCGTGCTGCACGACCTCGTGACGAACGGCGCCTGTTAGCGGCGCGGGGTGCGCTTCGCCCAACCGGCGTTGCGCATGAGCTGCCACCCGCTCGCGCACCCGACCGCCGCCACCGACAGGGCGGCGATGCCGACGAGACCCGTGGGGAGGTCGTTGGCGTTGCGGTCGTGCGCCGTCACGGTGCGACCGGGGGCGGGGAGCGCGATCTGCGCGGGCCTGGTGGACGTCGGCGCGTCGGGGTCGGACGACGGCGTCGGCGCGGTGGTCGCCGTCGTGGGCGCGTCGCCACTCGCCGGCGCCCCGGTGGGGCCCCCGCCCTGGGCGGTGACGTCGGCGGTCGGTGGCGCACCCACGGCGGCCGCCACGTCGAGCGCGCCGGCACCCGTGACCGTCGGCGAGCCCATCGGGTGCGCGGTCGCCAGCAGGCGATCGACGGTCTGTGCCGGGGTCAGACCGGTGCTGCGCAGCAAGGCCGCCGCGCCCGCGACGTGCGGCGCGGCCATCGACGTGCCGTCGATGCACGCGTACGCGTCGTGGCGCGGTGGCTGCGCGTTGGGATCGAAGTACGTCGACAGCACGCCCTGGGGTGCCGTCTTGCAACTGGAGCCGTCGTCCGCCTCGCCGCCCGGCGCCATCAGCGCCCACATGGCGAACCCGATGTTGTCGGAGTAGCTCGCCTTCTGCCCCGCTCGGTTCAGCGCGCCGACCACGATGGCCGGTTCGTTGGCGAAGCCGGACGGGAGCAACGCGTTGTTGCCCGCCGCCACCACCGAGATGACGCCCTTGCTCCACGCGTACTCGATCGCCTTGCCGAACGCGGGGCCGAGGACCGATTGCACCGTGCTGCCGACGGACAGGTTGATGACGTCGGCGCCGTGGGCGACGGCGTAGTAGATGCCGGCGATGACGTCGTCCGCGCTGCCGCTCGCGGTGCAACTGCTGCCGCTGCAACTGCGGGCGAGCACCTTCACGTCGAGCAGCCGGGCGTCGGGCGCCACGCCCGCGATGCCGCGGCCGTTGTCGGCGGTGGCCGCCGCGATGCCGGCGACGTGCGTGCCGTGACCGTCGTCGTCGGCGCCGCCGTCGACGCACTTGCCGGCGTCGCCGCCCGTGCCGAGGCACGTGACGTGACCCACGATGCGATCGCCACCGAGGTCCTCGTGGGCGATGTCGACGCCCGAGTCGACGATGGCGATCGTCGTGCCCGCGCCCGTGGCCGTGCGCCACGCCGTGGGCGCCCCGATCATCTGGAGGTTCCACTGCAACCCGAAGCCGGGGTCGTCGGGGGTCGACGTCAACGCGCCCGCGGGCGCGGCCACGAAGGCGACGCCGCAGGCGAAGAGGAAGACGGCAGCCGCGCGCCCCAGGACCCGGCTCACGGCACCATTATCGGTGGCGGGTGGCGACCGGCGACAGCGGGCCGCTCCCGCGACGGGTCACAACCGGCGCAACACGGTGACGACCTTGCCGTAGATCGTCACGTCGCCGGCGTCGAATTCGAGCGGCGCCATGCGGGCGTTGGCGGGTTGGAGGACCACCTTGCCGCCCTTGCGGGTGTAGGTCTTGACGGTCGCCTCCTCGCCGGGGATGCCCGCCACGACGACGTCGCCCTTGTCGGCCGTCGACTGGGCGCGGGCGACGACGAAGTCGCCGTCGAGGATGCCCACCTCGATCATCGACTCGCCCCGCACCCGCAGCATGAAGAGCTCGCCCTCGCCGGTGAAGTCGGCAGGGAGCGGGAGGATCTCCTCCACGTTCTCCTGGGCCAACACGTCGGTGCCGGCGGCGACGTCGCCGACGAGCGGCACGAACTGCGCCGGCCGCCGCTCGAGCACCGCACCCGAGTTGGGGTCGTAGCGGACCTCGATGGCGCGCGGCTTCGTCGGGTCGCGGCGCAGGAACCCGAGGCGCGACAACGTGTTGAGGTGCGAGTGCACGGTCGACGGTGACGTGAGCCCGACCGCCTCGCCGATCTCCCGGACCGACGGCGGGTAGCCGCGGTCGCGCATCGACTTGTCGATCATCTCGAGGATCTGTCGCTGCCGTTCGGTGAGGGTCTGCTCGGTCATGGTCCGTCCTTCGTCCGGTACGTCGGTGGCGGGGGAAGCCGTGGATCGAACGTATGTTTGCCGCTCGGAACCGTACCAGAGGGGTCGCGGGGTGGCAAACACCTGTTCGGGATTTTCTTGACGACGAACGCCTGTTCGTGGTTGAGTGAGCCCACCCCCGAACACACGTTCCTCCCCTTCACTGTCACACCCCCTGAGGAAGATGCAGCCATGGTTGCGATCACCCAGCTCAGCCCGGCGCCTGCGGCCCCCCACCTGCGCCTCGTGCGGTCCGCACCCGCCCCCCGGCCCTCGGCGGCGGTGTACCGCCGCCGCCGCCTCGCCGTCGCCCTCCTCGTCGCCGCGGCGGTGGCGGCCGGGTGCGTGCTGCTCTCCGTCCGTGCCGGTGACGGCGCGTCGACGGTGCGCACCGCCACCGCCCCCGTGGTCGTCCACGACCCCGCCGCCTACGGGGCCGCCCACCTGTCGCCGCCCGCAGGGGCCGTGTACGTCGTGCAACCGGGCGACACGATCTGGTCGATCGCGCGGCAGCTGGCCCCGACGGCCGGCGACGTCCGCCCCCTCGTCGACCGCATCGTCGAGCTCAACGGCAGCGCCGCCCTCACGACCGGCCAGCGCCTGCGCCTCCAGCCGCCCGGCCCGTGACGACCGGCCCCGGTAGCGTGGGGCGAGTGCGGTGTCCGAGCTGCTCGAGCGTCGACGACAAGGTCGTCGACTCGCGGACATCCGACGACGGCGCCACGATCCGGCGACGGCGGGAGTGCCTCGCGTGCGGCGGTCGGTTCACGACCTACGAGCGCATGGAGGAACAGCCGCTCGTCGTGGTGAAGCGCTCGGGCGAGCGCGAGCCGTTCGACCGGGTGAAGATCGTGGTCGGCCTGCGGGCGGCGGCGAAGTCGCGCCCGTTGCCCGACGAGCAGCTCGAAGCGGTGGCCTCCGCCATCGAAGAGGCGCTCGCCGGTGGCGGCGACGTCACGTCCGAGCGGGTCGGGCTGCTCGTGCTCGAGCGCCTGCGTGAGCTCGACCCCGTCACGTACGTGCGCTTCGCCAGCGTCTACAAGGGCTTCGACGACGCCGCCGACTTCGAGCGTGAGGTGACCCTGCTCACGAAGTCGACGGCCCCGAAGCACCGCTGACCGACCCGTCGTCGCGCACGTAGCGCAGGAACAGGTAGCCGTCCTCCTCGAGCACGCGATCGAGCCGCAGCCGGCGCAGCACCGCGGGCGTCTCGCCCTGCGCCACCCGCGGCGACCGCCCGCCCGCGGCGAGGGGCGACACCGACAGGCAGACCTCGTCGAGCGCGTCCGCCAGCACGAGATGGCCGTTGAGCGACGGCCCCCCCTCGCACACGACCACGCGCGCGCCGGTCGCGGCGATCGCCCCCAGCGCGGCGTCGACGTCGACGAGCTCACGCCCGGCGACCACGACGTCCGCGACAGCGGCGACGTCCTCGCGGCGTGCCGGGTCGGCGTCCTCGCTGGTGACCACGAGCGGCCGGTTGGCGGGATCGGCGGTGAACACGGGCCCGTCCAGATCGAGGTCGAGCGAGCGCGTCACGATCGCCAGGCGGGGCGCGCTGCCGTCCGGTCGGCGGCGGGGCGCGTGGTAGCGCTCCGCCCGTACGGTCCCCGCGCCCACGAGCACGACGTCGGCGACGGCTCGCACGGCGGCGAACACCCGCTTGTCGGCACTGCCCCCGAGCCCACCGGAGCGGCCCTCGACCGCCGTCGCCCCGTCGACGGTGGTGATCATGTTGACCAGCACCCACGGCCGGCCGGCGCGGGCAGCGCGGCGATCGTCGCCGGCGTAGCGGGCGGCGGGATCCACGTCCGAGGCAACCTCCGGGAACAGCTCGCGCATCGGTGGCAGCATGGCACCCATGGGCGCCACCGACGGGACCAGAACCGCGTACCGCACCTGCCCGTTGTGCGAAGCCGGGTGCGGGCTCGAGATCACCCTGCGAGGCGACGACGTCGTGCGCATCCGGGGCGACCGCGACGACGTGTTCAGCCACGGCTACATCTGTCCGAAGGGCTCGACGCTCAAGCAGCTGCGCGACGACCCCGACCGCGTGCGCGCACCACTGGTCAAGCGCGATGGAACGTTCGTCGAGGTGACGTGGCACGAGGCGTACGCCGAGATCGAGCGCCGCCTGCTGCCGATCCTCGACGCGCACGGCCGCGACAGCGTCGCCGCGTACCTCGGCAACCCGACCGCCCACAACCTCGGCGCGCAGCTCTTCGCCCGCTTCGCGCTCAAGGCGCTCGGCACGTCGAACGTGTACTCGGCGAGCACCGTCGACCAGCGGCCGAAGGAGATCAGCGCGGGGCTGATGTTCGGGTTGCCGCTCACCATCCCCGTGCCCGACATCGACCGCACCGATCACGTGCTGATGCTCGGCGCCAACCCGTACGCGTCGAACGGCAGCCTCGCCACCGCGCCGGACTGGCCGGGTCGCATCGAGGCGCTGCGCGCCCGCGGCGGACGGCTCGTGGTGGTCGACCCCCGGCGCAGCCGCACCGCGGAGGAAGCGGACGAGCACGTGTTCATCCGTCCCGGCACGGACGCCTTCCTGCTGGCGGCGATGGTCCACACGCTGTGCGAAGAAGGGCTCGTCGATCTCGGCACCGTTGCCGAGTACGTCGACGGCCTCGACGACGTCGAGCGGTTGGCGAAGGCGTTCAGCCCCGAGACGGTCGCGTCGATCACCGGTGTCGACGCCACGACGACACGCCGCCTGGCGCGTGAGCTGGCGGCGGCGCCGACCGCGTGCGTGTACGGCCGCATCGGCACGACCACGCAGGAGTTCGGCACGCTGGCGAGCTGGCTCGTCGACGTGCTCAACGTGTGCACGGGCAACCTCGACCGTCCCGGCGGCGCCATGTTCAACACGCCGGCCACGGGCTCCGGCAACACGCGCGGCACGCCTCGCAAGGGCCGCGGCCTGCGGCTCGGCCGGCGCACGAGTCGCGTGCGCGGGCTGGCGGAGTCGCTCGGCGAGCTCCCCGTCGTCGCGCTGGCGGAGGAGATCGACACGCCCGGCGACGGCCGCGTGCGCGCGCTCGTCACGATCGCGGGCAACCCCGTGCTGTCGACACCGAACAGCGGCCGCCTCGATCGCGCGCTGGCAACGCTCGAGTTCATGGTGTCCGTCGACATCTACGTCAACGAGACGACCCGGCACGCCGACGTCATCCTGCCCGCGCCCGATCCGCTGGCGAAGTCGCACTACGACCTCGCCCTGCTCCAGCTCGCCATCCGCAACGTCGCCAACTACTCGCCGCCGGTGATCGACGACGACGCACCGCAGGAGTGGGAGGTGCTCGCCAAGCTGGCGTTGCTGTTCCAGGGCGCGGGCGCGGACGCCGACCCTTCGATCGTCGACGACCTCGCCATCCGCGGCCTCGTCGGCAACGCCGTCGCCGACGAGACGAGCGTCGTGTTCGGGCGCGACCCCGACGAGTTGCTCGCCGCGCTCGGCGACCGTCGCGGCCCGGAGCGCCTACTCGACTTCATGTTGCGCACCGGCCCCTTCGGCGAGGGCTTCGGCGCCGACCCCGACGGCCTGTCGCTCGACGCGCTCCTCGCCGCGCCGCACGGCATCGACCTCGGTGCGCTCGTGCCGCGCCTGCCGGACGCGCTGCGCACACCGAGCGGGATGATCGAGCTCGCACCGGAGCCCATCGTCGAGGACGTCGCCCGCCTCGAGGCGGCACTCGCCACTCGTACCGGCGACGGCGGAGAGGGCTTCGTGCTCGTCGGCCGCCGGCAGCTGCGCTCGAACAACTCGTGGATGCACAACATCGACGTGCTGGTGAAGGGCAAGCCGCGCTGCACGCTGCACGTGCATCCGGACGACGCCGCGCGCATGGGCCTCGTCGACGGCGGGATGGCGGAGGTGCGATCCCGCACGGGCGCGGTGCACGCGCCCGTCGAGGTCACCGACGCGATCATGCCGGGCGTCGTCAGCATCCCCCACGGCTGGGGCCACGACCTCGACGGCGTGCAGCTCTCGGTGGCGTCGACGAAGGCGGCCGGCGTGAACAGCAACGTGCTCGCCGACGAGGAGCGCTTCGACACCCTCTCCGGCAACGCCGTGCTGAACGGCATCCCGGTCACGGTGACCGCCGTCTGAGCACACCCCTGTGGACGGGCGACACCGTTGTCCCCGCGCAATTCACAGCCTTGTTCCCCTATCGGTCCACAGGGGTTCCTTCGTAGGTTGCTGGCAGTCAACGGGGGCACCGAGCAGCGCGAGTGGTGCGGATGGTGGCAGACGTCTGCGTCGTGTGGTGGGTGGACGACGCCTTGGGGGCGAGCGAAGGGGAGCAGCGATGCAAACCTTCGCGAACGGCCTCTGACCTGCACCTTCGCGCTGGCCCCACCGTTGACAGCGACGAAACGACAGTGCTGTAATCTCACGCACGTCATTTGGCACATCTTGTGGGCGGCGGCGCACCCGAGCGCCATCGACCACCAGATGTAGGGGGGCGGGACCGGGCAACGCGCGGCCCCGTCGGGCACGAAATGCCATGACGGGGCTGTTCAATTGACACCGCGCACGTCCATCGAGGAGCGACCTATGGCACTGGCTTCGGAGCAAGCGGGGATCGGCCTCCGCCGCCACTTCACCACCGACGGGGTCGACCCGTACGACGAGGTCCGCTGGGAGCGGCGCGACGCCCGCATCACCAACTACCGCGACGGCTCCGTGGCCTTCGAGCAACTCGGCGTCGAGGTGCCGACCGACTGGTCGCTCAACGCCACCAACATCCTCGCCCAGAAGTACTTCCGGGGCACGATCGGCACCCCCGAGCGCGAGTCGTCGCTCAAGCAGGTGGCCGACCGGGTGGTCGACACGATCACGCGCTGGGGAGGTGAGGGCGGCTACTTCGTCGACGACGTCGAAGCGGCCACCTTCAACGCCGAGCTGAAGCACCTCATCGTCACGCAGAAGGCGGCGTTCAACAGCCCGGTGTGGTTCAACATCGGCGTCGCCGGCGTCCCGCAGCAGGCGAGCGCGTGCTTCATCCTCGCCGTCGACGACACCATGGACTCGATCCTCAACTGGTACGTCGAGGAGGGCACGATCTTCAAGGGCGGCTCCGGCTCCGGCATCAACCTGTCGAAGATCCGTTCGTCCTACGAGCTGTTGAAGGGCGGCGGCACGGCCTCGGGCCCGGTGAGCTTCATGCGCGGCGCCGACGCGTCGGCCGGCACGATCAAGTCCGGCGGCAAGACGCGGCGCGCCGCGAAGATGGTGATCCTCGACGTCGACCATCCCGACGTCGAGGAGTTCATCTGGTGCAAGGCCAAGGAGGAGCGCAAGGCGCGCGTCCTGCGCGACGCCGGCTTCGACATGGACCTCGACGGCGCCGACAGCCACTCGATGCAGTACCAGAACGCGAACAACTCGGTGCGCGTCACCGACGAGTTCATGCAGGCGGTCGTCGACGACGCCGACTGGCAGCTGCGTGCCGTCACCACCGGCGAGGTCGTGAAGACGGTCCGGGCGCGCGAGCTGATGCGCCAGATCAGCCTGGCGGCGTGGGAGTGCGCCGACCCCGGCATGCAGTTCGACACCACGATCAACCGCTGGCACACGGCGTGCAACACCGGCCGCATCAACGGCTCGAACCCGTGCAGCGAGTACATGCACCTCGACAACTCGGCGTGCAACCTCGCATCGATCAACCTGTTGAAGTTCCTGCGTGACGACGACACGTTCGACGTCGAGGGCTACAAGGCGGCCATCGAGGTGGTGTTCACCGCGCAGGAGATCCTCGTCGGCAACGCCGACTACCCGACGGCGCGGATCGGCGAGACCAGCCGGCGGTTCCGCCAGCTCGGCCTCGGTTACGCCAACCTCGGCGCCATGTTGATGGCGCTGGGCCTTCCCTACGACAGCGACGAGGGGCGGGCGTGGGCGGCGGCCGTCACCGCGCTGATGACGGGTCACGCCTACGAGGTGTCGGCGAAGACGGCGGCGCGCATGGGTCCGTTCGCGGGGTTCAGCGAGAACCGCGAGCACATGCTGCGCGTGCTCGACATGCACCGCCAGGAGGCGGCCAACATCGACGAGGAGCTCGTCCCCGCCGCGCTGCTCGGTGCGGCGCAGGAGGCATGGGACGCGGCGTGCGACCTCGGCGAGGTCTACGGCGTGCGCAACTCGCAGGCATCGGTCCTGGCACCCACCGGCACCATCGGTCTGCTCATGGACTGCGACACCACCGGCATCGAGCCCGACCTCGGTCTGGTGAAGATGAAGAAGCTGGTGGGCGGGGGCACGATGTCGATCGTCAACCAGACGGTGCCCCGTGCCCTGCGTCGCCTCGGCTACGGCGAGAACCAGATCGCGGAGATCGTCGCCCACATCGACGAGCACCAGTCGATCGTCGGTGCGCCGCACCTCACCGCGGACCACCTCCCGGTGTTCGCGTGCTCGATGGGCGACAACGCCATCCACTACTCGGGTCACGTCCGGATGATGGGTGCGGTGCAGCCGTTCATCAGCGGCGCCATCAGCAAGACCGTGAACATGCCGGAGGACGTCACCGTCGAGGACGTCGAGCAGCTGCACCTCGACGCGTGGCAGCTCGGTCTCAAGGCGGTCGCCATCTACCGCGACAACTGCAAGGTCGCCCAGCCGCTGTCGACCGGCAAGACCAC
>Ga0070741_10010051_pt1 | contig 18043 bp, 14 predicted proteins | sample Coa_R1_4_FD_66440 | JGI IMG/M metagenome (GOLD analysis project Ga0070741, IMG submission 66440) | Surface soil microbial communities from Centralia Pennsylvania, which are recovering from an underground coalmine fire - Coalmine... | ecosystem: Environmental > Terrestrial > Soil > Unclassified ...
GGTTGACGGCATCGCGCGGGATTTGCAAGGCGCCTGCGAGCGCCGCCAGGAATACGCCGAGCGCAAACACCGAGGTGAAAAGCCATTTCTGGTTGACGCCGAGCGCCGCCACCATATCGCGGTCCTGCGTCGCGGCACGCACCAGCACGCCCCAGCGGGTGCGCTGAAACACGAGCCACAAGAGACCAAGTACCACCGGCCCCAGCACGATCATGAACAGGTCGTAGCTTGGAATCCGCTGGCCGAAGAAATCGAGCGCGCCTTTCAGGCCCGGCGCGCGCGGGCCGACCAGATCGTTCGGTCCCCAGGTGAGCACGACGAGGTCCTCGACCATCAAGGTCAGACCGAAGGTCGCGAGCAACTGGAACAGTTCGGGCGCGTGGTAGATCCGCCGCAGCAACAGCATTTCGACGACGACGCCGATCGCGGCGACGATCAATGCGGCAAGGAGGATACTGCTCCAGAATCCGAGCGGCCCGGAAAGGTGTGCGGTCAGCGTGAACGCCACATAGGCACCGAGCATGTAGAAGGCGCCATGGGCGAAATTGACGATCCGCGTCACGCCGAAGATGATCGACAGGCCTGAGGCGACCAGGAACAGCGAGGACGCGCTGGCAAGTCCGGTCAGGAACTGAACGATGTAAAAGGCCATGGGCGGGTTAGCGCTGGTCTCAATTCGAGGGCCTCATCCTTCGAGACGGCGCGTGGACGCGCCTCCTCAGGATGAGGGTCTTACCCCTCATGGTGAGGAGCGCGGCAAGCCGCGCGTCTCGAACCATGAGGCCGCGATGCTCGTCGCGTTTAATCCTTCGGCCGCATCTTTTCGACTTCCGTATCGCTCGGCTGATAGTCCGAGCCCTTGCGGTAGACGGAATCGACCATCACGCCCTTGCCGTCCTTCAGCGCGGTCTTGCCGACGAAGGCGCCCAGCGTCGACTGGTGGTCGATCTTGCGGAAAGTGATCTCGCCGAAAGGCGACGGCAAAGACAGCCCTTCGGCGGCCGCGATCATCTTCTCCGGATCGGTCGAATTGGCCTTGGCGAGGATGGCCGCTGCCGCCTTGATGGTCTCGTAGCCCACGATCGAGCCGAGCCGCGGATAGTCGTTATACTTGGCCTGATAGGCTTTCAGGAACGCATCATGCTCCGGCGTCTTGATCGAGTACCAGGGATAGCCGGTGACGATCCACCCTTCCGGCGTTTCGTCCTTGAGCGGATCGAGATATTCCGGCTCGCCGGTGAGGAAGCTCACCACGGCGCGATCCTTGAAAAGGCCGCGCGTATTGCCTTCGCGCACGAGCTTGACGAGGTCGGCGCCGAATTCAACGTTCAGGATTGCCTCGGGATTGGCGGCGGCGACCGCCTGCACAACCGGGCCCGCATCGATCTTGCCCTGCGGCGGCCACTGCTCCTCGACCCATTGAATGTCAGGCCGCTTTTCCGACATCAACTTCTTGAACACGCCGACGGCCGACTGGCCATATTCGTAGTTCGGCGCAATCGTCGCCCAGCGCTTGGCCGGCAATTTTGCCGCCGCTTCCACCAGCATCGCCGCCTGCATGTAGTTCGAGGGACGCAGGCGGAAGGTGTAGCGATTGCCCTTCGACCAGGTAACGGCGTCGCTCAGGGGTTCGGCGGCAAGGAAAAACACCTTCTTCTGCTTGGCGAAGTCGCTGACGGCAAGCCCGATGTTGGACAGAAACGTGCCGGTGAGCATGACGACGTTCTCGTTCGAGACGAGCTCGTTGGCCGCAGTCAGCGCATCGGCCGGCTTGCCGCCATCGTCCTTGGAGACAACGACGAGCTTCTTGCCGTTGATGCCGCCCGCCGCGTTGATCTCCTCGACCGCGAGTTGCCAGCCCTTGCGATAGGGTTCGGTGAAGGCCGGCAGCAACGAGTAGCTGTTGATCTCGCCGATCTTGATCTCGCCGCCGCTCTGCGCGAACGCACTCGGCGAAAGACCCGCCAAAGTCAACGCCAGCGCCGTTCCCAATAAAACTCTTCGTTGCATGCCTCTACCCTCCAGCGTTGATCCGATACGTTATCGCAATCCGTCTTCGCCCTTGATCTCGCCGACCGTCAAGCCGCCGACCCGCGGCAGCGGCCGGCCGCCATCGGTGACGGCAAGCGCGACCATGATCTCGCCGGCGCGCGGCGCGTCGTTGATCTGCACTTCCATGCCATCGAAATGGCTTCTGACAAAGGCTGCGTCCTTGTGGCCGAGCGGAATATCGAGCGTCGTGCCGGGACCTGACCGTTTTTTCGACGATGGGATCAGCGCCGCGCCCTTGCCCAGCGCCTTGCGCACCGGCGCCCCCATCTTGGGATGCAGGATTGCGGCGGCATGCTCCAGCTCGCCGTTTTCGCCGACGGCCGCCGCCTTGCCATAGCTGTGCACCTTCGTGCCGTCGATGCCCAGCGCCGCGATTGCCTTTTTGGCGAGCAATTCGCCGAGCTCTTCGCCGATCGCAATCAACGGGGAAAGATCTTCCACATAGCGACCGGCAAATGGATTTTCTATCACCGCAATTGCCGCCGCACGCCGGACCGGCGGGTTCACGCCCTTCCCCATTTCCATCAGCGTCTCTTCGACGACAGTAACGATCTTGCGGATGACGACGGTCATGGTTCTGTACCCTGTTGGCGGATGGCGATGATGGCCCAATGCCGCTTACGCATGGATCATACTTTCGTTGGCCAGCACCGCAGGCTGTACATTTGCATCCGCCCTTTGCAAGCCAATGACGCGGATTTCGCCTTTTAAATGCAGCGCCGAGGCCTCGATCAAGCCTTGGCCGAGCAGCCGATGCGCCATGGCTTTGCCAGCCTCGAGCGCGGCCTCGATCGCCTGATATGTCAGCGGACCGACGTCGCGTGTCACCAGCCGCGACCCGAGATCGCTGTCCACCTGCAATTCGTTCGCCGGACATCTGACGACAGCCGGATGGCCCGGCAGGTCCACCGCGTTGCCAATCATCGTCGCCGCCGCATCGGCTTGCGCAGCCGTGCGCGCCAGCACCGTCACCGCATCGGCGATGCCGAGCGAGAAGCTTCGCCCGTGGTAGCCTGATGTCGCAATGCCGCGTGCGACGTCATCGGCGCGGATTGTGGTTGTTCGCATCAGACCGCACGCATCGGGCCGATCAATCAGGCCGACGCAAAATTGCTCGCCGTCGGTCAAATGCAAGGCGATATCGCCGCCGTTGTTGACATAGGCGCGCGCGAGCGGCGCAGCATGCACCATCGCACCCAGGATTTCCTCCGCGACACTGCCGGCGACCGCCGCCATCGGCGTGATAAAATGGTCGCGCGCGAATGGCGCGACCGCCGCGTGCATGCGGCGCGCGACCGGACCTTGCAATTCGCATCGGGCGGGGTCAGCAGGCGATCGCAACAACTTTAGCTCATCGCAGAGTTCGTTGAGCAGGCCTGTGAAACGATCGATCGCGGCGGCGTAAGCCGCGTGCAATTCTTCGCGGCCGCCTTGCGCCTCCACGATCAGGTCGATCGGGCCATCCTGCAGATGCAGCCGCTTGCCGTCTTTCAACCATCCGACCTGCGGCTGCCGCGCCATCACCGCGCTCCCGTCTTCGGCGGGGGCGGCGTCACCTGACGAATCTCGCCTGCGTTCAAGGACGCCAGCGGGCGGACATGATCCATATGGCCACCGAGCGCGGCATAATCCGACAGCCGCATGGTGAATTCGATTGGCGCCACCAGCGCTGGCGTTGGCACATAACCGAACGCACCGGCCGGGAGCCGCGTGACGTCGACCATGAAGGTGATGCCGCCGCCCGGCCAGACATAGACCGGCGCGCCGCCGCAGGTGACGCGCGTCAGCGCGTCCTTCACCGAGCGCGTCAGCCGCACCGGATTGTCGGTAACGCCGGCACGCAGCGAGCCGCCGGCGCCACCCATGAACAGCACGGTGCACAGCGCCGGTTCGCAATTCTCCTGAATGCGCTCGACCGAGGACTGAAGATCCGGCGGCATCGTCTTCTCGACCGGCTTCAATGCGTCGTCGAGTTCATAGTAGGCGGCGTGTTCGCCGGTGGTCGAGACCATCAGCATGGTCGTGCCCGGCTTCGCCACTTTCGGATCGAACGGGCCTAAAATCGACAGCGGGTCTGAAATCTGCGTGCCGCCCCACCCGGTGCCGGGCTCCGCAACCTGGAAATAGCGGCCCGGCGTCGAACGCCGCCCCTTCATCTTGATCCCGGTGTCCTGGATATCCAGCACCTTGCCGGCCTGATGCTCCGAGAGCACGCCGGTGATGTGATCGTCGACCACGACCACCTCGTCGACCTTGCCCTGCCACTGCTTGGCGAACATGCCGATCGTGGCCGAGCCGCAGCCGACCCGCATGCGCTCTTCAGGCACGCCATTGACGATGGGAGGATAGCCGGCCTGCACCACAACGGTCGCACCGCCGTCGATGGTCATCTCGACCGGCTTGCAGTTGCTCAAATCCATCAGCGCGTCGCAGGTGACGCGGCCTTCCTTCTTCGATCCGCCGGTCAGATGATGCACGCCGCCGAGCGACAACATCTGCGAGCCGTATTCGCTGGTCGTGACGTGGCCGACCGCCTCGCCCTGCACCCGCACGGTCGCGGTCTCCGGCCCGAGGAAACGATCGGTGTCGATCTTCACCTTGACGCCGCAGTAAGAGAAGATGCCTTCAGTCACGACCGTGACCATGTCAACGCCGTCGATCTCTGACGACACGATAAACGGCGCTGGCTTATAATCAGGATAGGTGGTGCCGGCGCCGATCGCGGTGACGAACACGTCCGGCTCGTGGACCAGCTTGCCGTCCCAGTCGCCGCTCGCCTGGAACGGCACCAGCCGTCCGCCGTGCGAGACCGTTCGTTCCAAAAGAACATGCGGGTCGACGCGGACGAGTTGGCCATCGTGATTGGCGTAGCGGTCGCACGCGCCGGCCGCGCCCGGCTTGATGTAGCACATCACGGGGCAGGCATCGCAGCGGATCTTGTCGGAGGTCGTCGCATCAGTTGACATGAACGAGCTCTCGCGAGCCGACCTCACCGAGGCGTCGGCATTTTGTTCGTATACGAACGATGTTGCGCGCGCTCCGGGAGACTGTCAAGCGCGTTTCATGCGCAGACTTGCACGTTTGTATGCAAACGTTATTCTCGAAACGCCCTTAAACTGAGCGCGAAGAGCCCGAAAGTCGCACGCATGGATGCTCCGATCCGCCTGAACGTCAATGGCCGGATCCACGAGGTGGCTGCGTCCGCCGACACCGCCCTGCTCTATGTGCTGCGCAACGATCTCGCACTGAACGGACCGAAATACGGCTGCGGCCTCGGCGAATGCGGCACCTGCACCGTGCTGATCGACGGCGTGGCTGCGCGTTCCTGCGTCATCCCTATTGAAGGATGTGTCGATCGTGAAATTGTTACGCTCGAAGGTCTCGGCTCGCGTGAAGCTCCCGATCCCGTGCAGGACGCCTTCATCACCGAGCAGGCCGCGCAATGCGGCTATTGCCTCAACGGCATGATCATGACCACCAAGGCGCTGCTCGCGCGCAATCCGCACCCGACCGAACAGGAGGCGATGGAAGCGCTACGTTACAATCTGTGCCGTTGCGGCGCGCATGTTGAAATTATTCGAGCCGTGATGCGCGCGGCAGGTAGCTTGGTCGAGGCGCACGATTAATGAGCGCGTACGATCCCTCCGATCGCAGCGAAAATCGCGCGGGAATACTGACGGTGGTCCGGCCGGCCGGAGCCAGCGATCTCGAAACCTTCATCAAGATTACCGCGGATGGATCGGTCACGGCCTTCAACGGCCATGTCGATCTCGGCACGGGCATTCGCACCTCACTTGGGCAGATCGTCGCCGAAGAACTCGACGTGTCCTTTGCGCGCGTCGTAGTGGTGCTCGGCGATACCTCGCGCGTGCCCAATCAGGGGGCGACGATTGCGAGCGAAACCATCCAGATCACCGCCGTGCCGCTGCGCAAGGCCGCGGCGCAAGCACGGCAATTCCTGATCGCGCGCGCCGCCGAGCGGCTCGAATTGCCGCTGGAAGAACTCGTGATCGAGGATGGGCTGGTCCGTGGTCACAACCGCTCGGTCAGCTATGGCGAATTGATCGGCGATGATGTGATCCGGCTCGAACTCGCCGAGGATGTGAAGGTCAAGGCTACCAGCGACTATCGCATCGTCGGGCAAAGCGTGCCGCGCGTCGATCTGCCGGCGAAGGCGACCGGCGAACTGGTTTACGTTCACGACATGCGCGTGCCCGGCATGCTGCACGGACGCGTGGTCCGTCCGCCCTATGCCGGCGTCGATGGCGGCGATTTCGTCGGCACGAGTCTTCTTGAAGTCGATGAATCCTCGGTCCGAGATATTCCCGGCCTCGTTGCGGTGGTGCGCATCGCCGACTTCGTCGGCGTGGTCGCCGAGCGTGAGGAAAATGCGATTCGCGCTGCGAGCCGGCTCAAGCTCACCTGGAAGAAGGTGCCGACGCCGGACCTGAAAGACATCGAGAAGGCGCTGCGCGTCAATCCATCGACGCCGCGCTCCCTGATCGACAAAGGCGATGTCGAGGAAGCGTTGAAAGGCGCGGCGAAGCCGATCGACCGGACTTATCTTTGGCCGTACCAGATGCACGCCTCGATCGGGCCGTCCTGCGCGGTCGCGGACTTCACGCAAGACCAGGTTCGCGTCTGGTCCGGCACGCAAAATCCGCACATCCTGCGCGGCGATCTGGCGCTGTTGCTGCAGCGGCCGGAGACCGAGATCGACGTCATCCGGATGGAAGCGGCCGGCTGCTATGGCCGCAACTGCGCCGACGACGTCTCCGCGGATGCCGTATTGTTGTCGCGCGCGGTCGGACGGCCTGTTCGCGTCCAGCTCACGCGCGAGCAGGAACACGTCTGGGAGCCGAAAGGCACCGCGCAACTGGTCGACGTCAAGGGCGGATTGAATGCTGACGGCGGCGTCGCCGGTTATGATTTCGCCACCCGCTATCCGTCCAACGGCGCGCCGATGCTGGCGCTGCTTCTGACCGGCACGATCTCGCCGACCCCGGCCGTCTCCGAGATGGGCGATCGCACCGCGATCCCGCCTTACGACTACGATCATCTGCGCGTGGTGGCGCACGACATGCCGCCGATCATGCGGGCATCGTGGTTTCGCGGCGTATCGGCACTGCCCAATACGTTCGCACATGAGTCCTACATCGACGAACTCGCGACCGAGGCAAAAGTCGACCCGATCGAATACCGCCTGCGCTATCTGAAGGACCAACGCGCGGTCGATCTCGTCAACGCGGTCTCCGAGCGCGCCGGCTGGGAGCCGCGTCCGGTGCGGCAGGAAAAAGAGAGCGACGGCGACGTCGTGCACGGCCGCGGCTTCGCCTATGCGCTCTACGTGCACAGCAAGTTTCCCGGCTATGGCGCGGCGTGGTCGGCCTGGATTGCCGACGTTGCGGTCAACAAAGCCACGGGCGATGTCAGCGTCACGCGCGTGGTAGCGGGGCAGGATTCCGGCCTCATGATCAATCCGGACGGCGTGCGCCACCAGATCGAAGGAAACGTCATCCAGTCGACCAGCCGCGCGCTGATGGAAGAGGTGTCGTTCAGCGGCAGCACTGTGGCGAGCCGCGAATGGGGCGCCTACCCCATCATCAAATTCCCCGAGCTGCCCAAGATCGACGTGCTGATGCTGCCGAGGGTCGATCAGCCGCCGCTGGGGGTCGGCGAATCCGCTTCCGTCCCGAGCGCGGCCGCGATTGCCAATGCGATCTTTGACGCCACCGGCGTGCGCTTCCGCGAGCCACCGTTCACGCCGGAGCGAATTCTCGCTGGGCTTCGCGGGGGCGAACAAGCGCCGCCAAGCGCCCTCGCCGCGCCGTCGCGAGTAGATCTAAGCCGGTGGAAGAATCCGTTCGCCAAACGCCGCGGCGCCTTCGCCACAGCCGCAGCACTTCTTGCCGGCGGCTTTGGCATTGCCGCCGCGATTTTGCCATGGCGGTCGATCGCGCCGATCGCGCGGCCCGATGCGTCGGTGTTCTCAGTCGCGACGATCGAGCGCGGCCGGCAACTTGCGGCGCTCGGCGACTGCGCGACGTGCCACACGGCAATCGATGGCGTTCTCAATGCCGGTGGACGCGCCATCGAGACGCCATTCGGCGTGATCTGGAGCACCAACATCACGCCCGATGTCAAAACCGGCATCGGCGACTGGTCTTACCCAGCGTTCGAGCGCGCGATGCGCGACGGCATCCATCGCGACGGCCGGCATCTATATCCCGCATTTCCGTACACCAATTTCGCCAAAGCGAGCGACGCTGACCTGCAGGCGCTCTACGCCTACCTGATGGCGCAGGCCCCGGTGAGCCAGACCAATCGCGCCCACGACCTCGCCTTCCCCTTCAACTGGCGTCCATTACTCGCTGGCTGGAATGCGCTTTTCCATCGCGCAGAAACATTCGCGCCCGACCCGAAACAATCAGCCAATTGGAATCGGGGCGCCTATCTCGTCGAAGGCCTCGGCCATTGCGGCGCCTGCCATTCGCCGCGCAATGCGTTCGGCGCGGAAAGAGCGAGCGCCTATTTGGCTGGCGGCTTTGCCGAGGGCTGGGAAGCGCCGGCTTTGACCTCGCTGTCGCAGGCGCCCATTCCGTGGTCCGAAGACGAACTGTTTGCCTATTTGCGGATCGGCTTCTCGCGCTTCCACGGGGTTGCCGCCGGTCCAATGGCCCCGGTCGTCCGGGATCTCAAGGCGCTGCCCGACGAAGACATCCGAGCCATGGCGGTCTACCTGGCCTCCTTCAACGAAACGGCAACCGGCAAACCAAACCTTGAGGCCCTCGCCGCCCAGCTTGAAAGCGCGACCGCAACGCGGATCGTCGCGACCTCGCCATTCGGCCAGCGCGTTTACGAAGGCGCCTGCGCCGTTTGTCACGCGGTCAGCGGGCCGCCTTTGTTCGGCAGCCGGCCGTCGCTGGCGCTCAACACGAACGTGCACGCCGCCACCCCCGACAACCTGATCCAGGTGATCCTGCACGGCATAGCGAACCCGGTCTCGAGCGACCTTGGCTATATGCCGGCCTTCGCCGACCACCTGTCCGATGACCATCTCACCGAGCTGGTCGGATATCTTCGCCAGCAATTCGCCCCGGAAAAGCCGGCCTGGACGGGGGTCAAGGACGCGATCATGCGGATTCGGCAAAGCGCCGGGGTTCAAACCCACTAGTTGCGGTTCCCGGGGCGGGCTAGACTTCGCCTATGACAGTGACCGACATTGCGACCCGGACCTACAACCATGGCTGGCGCCTCGACCCGATCGTGCGCAGCCTGCTGGACACCGATTTTTACAAGCTGCTGATGGTGCAGATGATCCGCGAGTTCTATCCGGATCAGAAGGTCACCTTTTCGGTCATCAACCGCTCCAAGCACGTCCGGCTCGCCGAGGTGATCGACGAAAGCGAGCTGCGCGCGCAGCTCGACCACGCCCGCTCGATCCGCTTTTCCAAGAAGGAATTGATCTGGCTTGCCGGTAACACGTTCTACGGCAAGACCCAGATGTTCGCGCCCGACTTCATCAACTACCTCTCGAACTTCCGGCTGCCCGAATACGAACTCAAGAAAGTCGACGGCCAGTATGAGCTGAATTTCTACGGGCCTTGGACCCACACCACGATGTGGGAAATTCCGGCACTCGCCATTCTCAACGAATTGCGTTCGCGCCAGGTGATGAAGGGACAGGGCCGCTTCGCGCTCGACGTGCTCTATGCCCGCGCCAAGGCCAAGCTTTGGGCCAAGGTCGAGCGCTTGCAGAAGCTCGACGACCTGCGGCTGTCGGATTTCGGCACGCGCCGCCGCCATGGCTTCCTGTGGCAGCGCTGGTGCGTAGAGGCGGTCAAGGAAGGGCTCGGCCCCGCCTTCACCGGCACATCCAACGTGCTGCTCGCGATGGACAGCGACCTGGAAGCGATCGGCACCAACGCCCATGAGCTGCCGATGGTCGCCGCCGCGCTCGCCAACGACGACACAGAATTGCGATGGGCGCCCTACCGCATTCTCGATCAATGGCGCCACACCTATGGCGGCAATCTCCTGATTGCGCTGCCCGACGCCTTCGGCACCAAGGCCTTCCTGCGCGACGCGCCGGAATGGGTCGCAGACTGGACCGGCTTTCGCCCCGACAGTCTGCCGCCGATCCAGGCCGGCGAGGAAATCATCGCGTGGTGGAAGCAAAAGGGAAAGAACCCGAAGGAAAAGCTTCTGGTGTTCTCCGACGCCATGGATGTCGATGCGATCGAGGAGATCCACCGGCACTTTGCCGGCCGGGTCCGCATCAGTTTCGGTTGGGGCACCAACCTCACCAACGACTTTATCGACTGTGCGCCGGACAGTTCGCTTTACCTCGATCCGATCTCGATCGTCTGCAAGGTGACGTCGGTCGACGGCCGGCCTGCGGTCAAGCTCTCGGACAACCCGGAAAAGGCAACCGGCATGCCGAGTGAAGTCGAGCGATACTTGCGCGTGTTCGGCAATGCCGGGCGGGTTCGCGCGCCGGTGCACGTGTGAGATGATATCCATGCGGCCTCATGGTTCGAGACGCCGCGTGAAGCGACGCGGCTCCTCACCATGAGGATCTAAGTCGAACCGCAAGTACCGGCCTCATCCCGAGGAGGCGCGAAGCGCCGTCTCGAGGGATTGACAGATTCCAACAAAATTCCCTCGCGAGAGGAGCTGCATGCCCACCCCCAAGCCGCCTGCCTTTGAAACCCTGAGCCTGCATGCCGGGCAACGCGTCGACCCCGCGACCGGCGCGCGCGCCGTGCCGATCTACCAGACCACGTCCTATGTCTTTCAGGACGCCGACCATGCGGCAGCCTTGTTCAACCTGGAACGCGCCGGCCACATCTATACGCGCATCTCCAATCCGACGACGGCGGTGCTGGAGGAGCGGATCGCGGCGCTGGAGGCCGGCGTCGGCGCAATCGCGACCGCCAGCGGCATGGCCGCGATGCATCTTGCCATCGCCACGCTGCTCAACGCCGGCGATCACATCGTCGCGTCATCGTCGCTCTATGGCGGCAGCATCAATCTGCTGGCACATACGCTGCCGCGCTTCGGCATCACGACGACGTTCGTCAAACCCCGCGCGCACGATGAATTCCGCGCCGCAATCAGGTCGAACACGAAACTTGTAATCGGCGAGACCATCGGCAATCCGGGCCTCGAAGTGCTGGATATTCCGGCGGTTGCGCAAATCGCGCATGACGCCAAAATCCCGCTTCTGATCGACAATACCTTTGCGACGCCGTTTCTCTCTCGGCCGATCGAGCTCGGCGCCGATATCGTGATGAACTCCGCGACCAAATGGCTGGGTGGACACGGCATCGCCATCGGTGGCGTCGTCGTCGACGGCGGCCACTTCGATTGGCGCGCGTCCGGCAAGTTTCCGGTGCTGACCGAGCCCTATGCCGGCTATCACGGCATCGTCTTCGACGAGCAGTTCGGCCAGGCTGCCTTCATCATGCGCGCGCGCACCGAAGGCCTGCGCGATTTCGGCGCGTGCCTGTCGCCAACCAACGCCTTCCAGCTCTTGCAAGGCATCGAGACGTTAGGGGTGCGCATGGAACGGCACATGAGCAATACGCTCGCGGTGCTGGAATCTCTCAACGCCAACAAGGCGGTCGACTGGGTATTGCATCCGGCACTCGATAGCCATCCGGACCACGCGCTCGCGAAAAAGCTGCTGCCGCGCGGCGCAGGCTCGATCGTCTCCTTCGGCATCAAGGGAGGCCGCGCCGCCGGCAAGAAGTTCATCGAAAGCCTCAAGCTGATCAGCCATCTCGCGAATGTCGGCGACGCCAAGACGCTCGTCATTCATCCTGCCTCGACCACGCATCAGCAGATGGACGCCAATCAGTTGAAAGCCGCCGGGATCGGCGAGGAACTGGTGCGGCTGTCCATCGGCATCGAGGCGGCCACAGACATCATCGACGATCTGAACCAGGCGCTGCGCGCCTCGCAGAAAGTTTGAATCATGCAGCTTTCAGTGAATGGCGCTGACGTATTCGTGGCGACCGGCGGCAAGCCGTTCGACAAGTCGCTACCGGCGGTGGTGATGCTGCACGGCGCCGGCTTCGATCATTCGACATGGGCGTTGCATAGCCGCTGGTTCGCACACCATGGTTTTTCGGTGCTGGCGCCCGACCTGCCCGGTCACGGCCGCTCCGCCGGAAAAGCACTTCCGACCATCGCCGACATGGCCGACTGGACCGCCGCCTTGCTCGACGCGGCCGGTGCGGCCAAAGCCAGGCTGATCGGCCATTCCATGGGCACGCTGATCTCGCTCGAGACCGCAGCGCGGCACCCCGACCGAGTCTCTGGCTTGAGCCTGATCGCAACGGCCGCGGTCATGACCGTTGGGCCCGACCTCCTGAAGGCCGCCGAGGCGAACGATGTTGCCGCGATCGACATGGTTTCGATCTGGGGGCTTGGTTTTGCGGCCGAACTCGGCGGCAGCCTCGCACCTGGTCTCTGGATGCATCAGGGCGCACAGCGCGTGTTGCAGAAATGCGCGCCCGGCGTGCTCCACAGCGATCTTGCCGCCTGCAACGCTTATCAGAATGCGCTCGCCGCTGCGGCACAGATCAAAGTGCCCGTGACAGTCATCCTCGGCGAACGCGACATGATGACCCCGGCGAAGGCCGGCAAGGCACTGGCGGCCGCGATCCCGAACGCCCGCACGATTGTGCTCCCGGGCGCCGGTCACATGATGATGGTCGAGCAGCCGGACGAGCTCTTGGCGGCGTTGCAGGCGTAGCTCTCTCGCCTCATCCTGAGGAGGCGCTCCTCTTTCCGCCTTCTCCCCTTGTTGGAAAAGGTGGCGCGGACGAAGTCCGCGACGGATGAGGGGTGTGTGTCCAAGGAAAGAACCCCTCACCCGCCCTCGCTGCGCCGTAGCCGATGCAAAGCATCGGCGTCCATCTTTTCGACGGCGACCAAAGGTCGCCTAGGCACCCTCTCCCACAAGGGGAGAGGGAAAGCAGCACCATGAGGGGTCGGCGTTGCTCTTACGACTTCACCGTCTTGCGCTCGACGGGATGAATGTCGATCTCGCGCAAGCGGCCGAGCCGCAGCACGTCCATCTTCAGCGTGCGGCCGATGCGGTCGCGATCGAGCACCCGGATCAGGTCGTCGACGCCATGGATGGCGACGCCGTCGAGACTGATCACGACATCGCCCGGCAAAATCCCGGCGCGCGAGGCCGGCCCGTTCGGCTCGATCTGCGCCAGCAGCGCGCCCATCTTGTTCTCGACATTGGCCAACACCGCATGCCGCCGCGGCACCGGCGCGGTCTGGCCGGACACGCCGATGTAAGCGCGGCGGACGTAGCCGTGACGGATGATCTCCGAGAGCACGAATTGCGCGGTGTTGCTGGCGACCGCAAAGCAGATGCCCTGCGCGCCAGAGATGATCGCGGTGTTGATGCCGATCACCTCGCCGGCCGACGACACCAGCGGACCGCCGGAATTGCCGGGATTGAGCGCCGCATCGGTCTGGATCACGTCCTCGATGGTCCGCCCGCTCACCGAGCGGATCGAGCGGCCGAGCGCGGAGACCACACCGGCCGTCACCGTCGATTCGAATCCGAGCGGATTGCCGATCGCCACCACCAGCTGGCCGCGGCGCAGATTGCGCGAATTGCCGAGCGAGGCGTAGTGCAGATCGCGCGCGCCGTCGGCACGGAGCAGCGCCAGATCCGTGTCGGGATCGACCCCGAGCACGCGGGCATCGGTGACGATGCCTTCAATGTCCTGCAAGCGGATCTGCTTGGACGAGCCCACCACATGGCTGTTGGTCAGAACCAGGCCATCAGGCGAAATCACGATGCCGGATCCGAGGCCGCCGCGCGTCCGGCCGGCAGGCGTCTGCGCGCCGGTTTCGACGCGGACCACCGCCGGTCCAACGCGTTCGGTGACGCCGATGACGGCATTCGAATAGGCATCGAGCAGAGGCTGATCGCTATCGGGGGTTGCAGCCGGCGCAGGCGACCCCAGGCCGCCGGCGCCATATTGAGTAAAGTCCAGCATGATCAAAATCCTTTGGGCCGCTCAGATGGGTGTTCCATCCTACCCCCGCAAGGGTTCCATTTTGGGCTAAGGTGCCGGCGGGGAATGTGCTGACGCCACTGGGGCCTGATTCGGATGATCACCGTTTCGGAAGAGACATCCGTCGATTTCGAAAGCACGGCGCTGATTGCGACCGAAGCGTTCGGATCAAAGCACGTCAAATTTTCCCCGCAGCGGATGAAGTGGCTTTACGAGCGCGGCTTCGGAGAGGGAGCCGCGGTGGTCGCTGCCTTCGACGGCGACAAGAAAGTCGGCCAGATCGTCCTGTTGCACCAGAAGGTCCATCTCGACGGCGCGCCTGTCGTCGCTACGCAGCTGATTGACCTCTTCATCCTGCAAGCCTACCGCTCGCCGGTGCTGGTGCGTCGCATCTACAAGGAGGCCGAACGGATCTGCGAGGCAAAACAGGTTCGCGTCATCCTCGGTTTGCCGAATCCGATCTCGGCCCCGCTCAACGCCCGCTTCATGAAAGTGCATCCCTTTCTCTTGCTGCCGACGCGCATCGGCATCAGTGCTGGCTGGCCGCGGGGGGCAGTCGTTCAGTTTTCAGCTGACATCAAGGCGATGCCGAAAGACGAAGCGATCGGGCGCCTGTCGGCCTTTGCGACGCCCGCCTCGGAGAACGGGCTGCACTGGGATGGGGCGACGCTCTACGACCGCATCAGCGATCCGACCAGCGAATACGCCATTCATGCGACCGATAATCTCCTGCTGGTCTCCTCTTCGCGCAAGAGACGCGGTATCAGCCACGCGCTGTTGTGCGGCTTCTTCGCGCGCCCGGGCGCCGAAGTCACGTCAACCGATATCCGCACCCTGATCCGCGCGGCCTGCCGCCTTTGGAGACATCCTGTCTTTGTCTACGCTGGCCTCAACGACAGCCTGCCGCATTTACCCGGCTTCGCGCTGCCGGAGCGGCTGCGGCCGCCGATCCTGGTGCAGTTTCGCGACTGCGTTTCAGAGACCGATCCGCACTTTGCGCGTTTTCAATTGACCGATTCCGATTACGTGTAGCGTTTGCGGCTGCAGGCGGATTTTTACTGGACGCCAAGGCGCGCGAACAGCACGTCGGTCTGCTGCGCCATCGCGGCCGCATCGGCCTGATGCACGACCTGCCCGGTCTCCAGCACATAGACGCGGTCGGCAACTGCGAGCGCACTGTAGAGATTTTGTTCGACCAGAAGGATCGACAACCCCTCCCCCTTGAGATCGCGCACGATGCCTTCGAGGTGCTGCACCATGACGGGCGCGAGGCCTTCGGAAGGTTCATCCATGAGGATCAGTTCCGGATCGATCATCAGCGCACGGCCGACCGCGAGCATGCCGCGCTCGCCTCCGGAAAGTTGCCCGCCGCGATGGTGACGCCGTTCGGCCAATCGCGGGAAAAGGCCGAACACCCGATCGAGCGTCCATCCGCCCTTGGCCCGAGCCCCCTTCAGCATGGTCAGATGCTCGGTCACCGTCAGCGACGGAAACAGCCGCCGTCCCTGCGGCACGATGGCGATCTTGCGTCCGGCGATATCATGCGGCCGCAAGCCGGCCAGGCTCTCGCCGCGCCAGCTGATTGAGCCGGAACGGATTTGCGGCGGCGTCAGGCCCATGATGGAGCGGATCAGCGTGGTCTTGCCCATGCCGTTGCGGCCAAGCACAGCGACGATCTCGCCCGGCGCGACATCGAGCGAGACGCCGCGCAGAACCTGCGCTTCGCCGTAACCGCTGTGCAGATCGCGAACCTCAAGCATGACGCGGCCGCCCCAAATAGACTTCCTGCACTTGCTTGTTACGCCGGATTTGGTCCGGCGCCTCCTCGACCAGAACGCGACCCTCGAACATGCAGGTGACGCGATCGACGAGCCCGAGCGCGAGGTCCATGTCGTGCTCGATCAACACGACGGTGATGTCGCGGCCGAGTGCGCGGATGATCTCCGCGACGATCGAGCGTTCCGAAGGCGAGAGCCCGGCGGCGGGCTCATCCAGCAGCAACAGCCGCGGCGAGGTGACGAGCGAGAGCGCGATCTCGAGCTGGCGCTGCTCGCCGTAGGACAAGTCGTTCACAAGCACATCGGCGCGGCCGGCGATCCGCACTGCGTCGAGCGCCGCCGCGATTTGCGGCCCTTCCCGGGTATCGACATCGGGCCTGCCGAACAGCGAAAACTTGCGCGTCGATTTTCCGCGCAAGGCCAGCACCATGTTGTCGCGCACGGAGAGCCGCGGAAAAAGATTGGTGATCTGGAAGGTGCGGGACACGCCGAGCCGCGCCCGCCGATGTGGCGGCAGACGGGTGATATCGTGACCGTCGAAAGCGATCTTCCCTGCCGTCGGCGGCAGGACGCCGGCGATGGCGTTGAACAGCGTGGTCTTGCCGGCACCATTGGGTCCGATGATGGCGCGGCGCTGCCCCTGCGGCACGGTGAGGCTGACGCCGTCGACCGCGCGAAGCGCGTCGAACGCCACGACCACATCGGACAGAGAGAGGATCGGTTCGGACACAACGATTACCGTTTAAGCGGGACGCGGCGAAGGCCGCGTCCAGGTCATTCGTGATCAGGCCTTCTTGATCCCCTGAAAATTCCGCGAATACGGCGGTTGCTTCATGTAGGTCTCGGGATCGTATTTCCAGAATTGAGAAACGCCGGGATAGCTCGTGATCGGCACGTTCCAGAATTTTCCGTCGGCGCGCTTCACCGTTTTACGAATCTGGACGTCGTAGATCGGGTTGCCGTAGGCATCTAACTTGACGGTCTTGCCGAGCGGCGAGCCGACGAGCTCGGTCTTGAGCACAGCATCGATAAAGGCGTCACGGTCCTCGACTTTGCCGCCGATCTTTTCCGCCGCTTGCGCCACCCACATGATGCCGGAATACATCGAGAAGCCGTACAGCGATGGGATCTTTCCGTACTTGGCTTCGTACTCCTTGACGAACTTCTGGGTGACCGGATTGTCCGAGCCTTCCGCGAAGTGAGCGGCTGCGATGATGCCGTCGCATTCTTCGCCGAGCGTGCGGATCACGGACTGATCCGTGGCATTCATCGCGCCCAGCAGCGGCGTCTTCCCCTTCAACCCGAAGCTCGCATATTGCTGGATGAAACGCGTAGCGTCCGCGCCGGTTTCCATCGCAAAGATCGCGTCGACCTTGAGGTCCGCGAGCTGGCCGAGATACGGGCTGAAATCCGCGGTATTGAGCGGATGCCAGAACTGCTGGACAATCTCGCCGCCGCCCTCGGTGAAGACCTGGGCAAGACCGCCGCATTGTTCGTGACCGAAGGTGTAATCCTGGCTGATGGTCGCGATCTTCTTGTAGCCTTGCTTCAAGCACCAATCGCCGAACGGATGGGTGAAGGCGCTCGCGGAATAGCCGGCAACGCGGATCACGTTCCTGATGCGCTGGCGTTGCGTCAGGTCGTCGGCGGCGATGATCGGAATGAAATACGGCGTGCCGGTGCCCTTGACGTAGTTGGCGACCGCAAGACCGGTATTGGCGAGGAGATCGCCGATCAGCATGTGGGAATTGCCCTGCTCGACCAGCCGTCGCGCCTTTTGCAAGGCTGTATCGGGATTGGAGGCGTCGTCTTCAATCGCAAGTTCAACCTTGCGGCCGGCGATCTGGTAGTTCACGGACTCCAGATAAAACTGCACGCCCTCGACCATCTCCTTGCCGCCGGAGGCGACCACGCCGGTGAGCGGCGCGAGCAAACCGACCTTGATGGGAGCGGCTTGCGCCCGCGCGCGCCACGGCATCGCGCCTGTGCCTGCGGCAGCAACGGCAGCGGTCGAACTTTTAAGGAATTGCCTGCGGTCCATCTCAATACCCTCTTCTGAAACGATCAATTGCCCTTATAGCGTTCCCTGTTGCCCTCGCCTCGCGCGCTAGTGCGGCGGTTCAGAAGTCCGCATCGCTTTTGCGGCGGACTGGTCATGCGGAC
>Ga0070741_10010052_pt1 | contig 18043 bp, 18 predicted proteins | sample Coa_R1_4_FD_66440 | JGI IMG/M metagenome (GOLD analysis project Ga0070741, IMG submission 66440) | Surface soil microbial communities from Centralia Pennsylvania, which are recovering from an underground coalmine fire - Coalmine... | ecosystem: Environmental > Terrestrial > Soil > Unclassified ...
CTTCCACGCTCAAGACACCTCCGTCCCGGCCCTTCCGCACGGCCCGGAAACGGCCACGATACCGCCTCGACGGCGGCGGGCCTCGCTCAGGGACCGAGCGTCAGGTGGGTGAGGAAACCCGTGAGGATGCGCGCGGTCGCGCCCCACACCGTCTCCCCGGGAATCTCGTAGAAGTCGATCGGCCGGTTGCGGCCGGGTTCGGTGTCGAGCAGGCCCGCGTCGATGTCCCACAGCTCCTGACGGAACGCTCCCGCTTCGAGCAATTCCGACAGCGCGACGTCGAAAACCCGAACCACCTCGCGGTCGTCGGGGTGCAGTTCGGGACGACCGGCGAGCAGACCGACGAACGGCGCGAGCGTGAAGCGCGCCTGCACCGTGAACAGATGGTCGAGCTCGGCGACGATCTCGACCTCGTCGGGCGCGAGCCCGATCTCCTCGTGCGCCTCGCGCAGCGCGGCGGCGGCCAGGTCCGCGTCGACCGACTCGTCGAGCTTGCCGCCGGGGAACGCGATCTGGCCCTGGTGGGTCGGCATCGTGTCGGGTCGCCGGGTGAGGATCAGCCGGGCCTCGCCCGCCTCCTCGAACAGCGCCACGAGCACGGCCGCCGGGCGGCTGCCCGGAATCGCGCCCTCGGGCCGGACCGGCGGCGGCAACCGCCCGCAGACGGCGCGCACGTCGGCGAGGCTGGGCCGCAGACGCTCCGGGGGGAGGCCGGCCCACGGCGCGGCCGCCCCGGCCCGGAAGCCGCGCGGCCGCGGGATGTGCTGGTTCCCGCCCCGGACGCGACGGGACGGCACCACTGGGGTGCCGTCCCCGCGAGCGGTCGTGGACGCGGTGGCCTACTTCGCGAGCTTGGCCAGCACGTCGCGGGCGGTGAGGATGAGCAGCTCCTCGCCGTCGACGGTGACCTCGGTGCCGCCGTACTTCGAGTAGATCACGGTGTCGCCGACGGCCACGTCGACGGGGATGATCTCACCGGTCTGCTCGGAGCGCTTGCCGGGTCCGACGGCCAGGACCTCGCCCTGCTGGGGCTTCTCCTTGGCGGTGTCGGGGATGACGAGGCCGCTGATCGTGGTCTCTTCGGCCTCGCCGGCCCGGACGACGATGCGGTCCTCCAGCGGCTGCAGCTTCATGGGGGCGCCTCCTGCGGGCTGCGGGACTCGGGATCGAGTGGTACCGAAAGGGTTAGCACTCGAAGGGGTGGAGTGCTAACGACAAGATACCCGGCCTCCCCCGACCGGGCAAGCCGGGTCGGGACCCACCGGGTCAGGTGAGCGAGAGGGCGGGGGCGACGCCGGCGTCGAGGGGGGTCGGCCCGTCGGACGCCAGCCGGTAGTACGCGGTCGCCGCGATCATGGCCGCGTTGTCGGTGCACAGCTCCGGCGGGGGCAGGAACGCGGCCCGCCCGGTGGCGGCGGCCGCGTCGGCGACGCGGGCGCGAAGGCGCGAGTTGGCGGCCACGCCGCCCGCGAGCACGAGGGTCGGGGCTCCGTGCTCGTCGGCCGCGGCGACGAGCTTCGAGACGAGCTGGTCGACGACGGCCTCCTGGAACGACGCCGCGACGTCGGCGATCGGCGCGCCCGGGTTCCGGCGCACGAACGTGACCACCGAGGTCTTCAGCCCCGAGAACGAGAAGTCGAGCTCACCGGGCATCGCGCGCGGGAACGCGAACGCGTCGCGGTCGCCCGTGCTCGCGAGCCGGTCGATGGCCGGCCCGCCCGGATAGCCGAGACCGAGGTAGCGCGCCACCTTGTCGAAGGCCTCGCCGGCAGCGTCGTCGACGGTCTGGCCGAGCACGTCGTAGTCGCCGTGCCCCCGGATCACGACGAGCAACGTGTGCCCACCCGACGCGAGCAGCACCGCGAGCGGGGACCGCAGCTCGGGATCCTCGAGCCACCCCGCGTAGAGATGCGCCTCGAGATGGTTCACCTGCACGTACGGGCGGCCGGTGACGAGCGCGAGCGCCTTCGCCGCGCTCACGCCGACGAGGAGCGCGCCGGCGAGACCGGGCCCGTAGGTCGCGCCGATCGCGTCGACGTCGCCGAGCTCGACGCCCGCCTCGCCGAGCGCGTCGGCGACGACCGGGTTCACGAGCTCGACGTGGGCCCGGCTCGCGACCTCGGGCACGACGCCCCCGTACGGCGCGTGCAGCTCGATCTGGCTCGAGACCACCGACGACATGATGCGGTGGCCGTCGGCGACGATGGCCGCCGCCGTCTCGTCGCACGACGTCTCGATCCCCAGAATGATCACGAAACCCTCACGAGACCCTCACCACCGTCTCGGTTCCTCGAAGAGGGTCTCGCCCGGGACCTGGCGCTCCAGGCCGTCGAGCAGCGCCGCGTAGTCGGGCGTGTTCACCTTGTGCACCCACATGACCAGCGCGTCCTCGTTGGTCTCCTGGTAGTAGCCCTTGCGGACGCCGACCGGCGAGAACCCGAACCGCCGGTAGAGCTCCTGCGCGCCCTTGTTCGACAGCCGAACCTCGAGCGTCATGTTCTCGGCGCCGCGCGCGATCGCCTCACGTGCGAGACCGAGGAGCAACCGCGTCCCGATCTTGTGGCGCTGCCACCTCGGGTCGACCGCGATCGTCGTCACGTGGCCGTCCTCCGCCGTCATCATCAGCCCCGCGTAGCCGACGACCTCGCGGCCGACGCGGGCGACGAGGTAGGCGCGCGTCGTCCGGAGCGCGAGCTCCGAGAGGAACAGCGACATGCTCCACGGCCGCGGGTAGACCTGCTCCTCGATCCGCAACACCGCGCGCACGTGGCGGCGCCGCATCGGCGTCACGTGCACGGTGAGGGCCTCGGTGATCACGCGCCGCTCCCGTGGCCGGTCACCGGGCACCGGCCCGGACCCGCTCCCAGTCGATCTCGGCGTCGCTGGCGCGCAGGTACATCGGCGCGAGCTCCCACGGGGGCTCGAACTCCTCGAGCTCGACGCGCCGGGTCGCGAGCTCGACGAGGGCCGCGGCCGAGGGTGCCGCGAACTCGGCGCCCGCGTGCTCGGCGTGCTCGAGCCGTGCGAACGCCTCGGCGTGGGCGGCGACGCCGTCGCCGGCGAGCAGCACGTCCTCCCCCGCCGCCTCGAGGTCGCCGACCAGGTCGGCGGGTGACCCGACCGTGTAGTCGCCGTCGCGCTGCAGGCCGCCCGGCACCGGGCGGTAGCGGGCGTGGAACACCTCGCGGCGCCGGGCGTCGAGCACCGCGACCACCATCCGCCGCGACGAGCGCAGCGGCCAGGCGACGAGGTCGAGGCTCGGGATGCCGACGACGGGGATGCGCAGGGCCTGGGCCATGACCTTGGCGGTCGTCACGCCGACCCGCAGGCCCGTGAAGAGCCCCGGTCCGGTCCCGACCGCCACGGCCGCGAGCTGGTCGAGGCCGACGCCGCACTCGCCGCACAGGTAGCGGATCGCGGGTGCGAGCTGCTCGGCGTGGCGGCGGCCCGTCCCGAGCCGCACCTCGCAGCGGACCGCGCCCGCGTCGCCGAGCGCGACGCTGACGAAGGGGGTCGCGGTGTCGATCGCGAGGAGCAGCATCACACCGCCCCGGTCAGGGTCTCGCGCACGGCCTCGGCCCGCCGCAGCCAGCGCGGCCCCTGGAAGCGCACCGTGAGCTCGCGCTCCTCGTCGGGCTCGAATGCGCCGTCGCCGTCGCTCGCCGGCGGCGGGAGCGCCAGCCGTACCTCGAGGTGCTCGACGGGCAGCTCGGCCGCGACCGCCTCGCCCCACTCGACCAGCGTCACCGCGTCGTCGCCGGCGAGATCCTCGAGGCCGAGGTCGAGGAACTCCTGCACGCGGTCGAGCCGGTAGACGTCGACGTGGACGAGCCGCACGCGCCCCAGGTACTCACGGGCGAGCGTGAACGTGGGGCTGACGACGGTCTCCTCGACCCCGAGCCCGTCGGCGACCCCCTTCGCGAACACGGTCTTGCCCGCGCCGAGCTGCCCGTCGAGCACGACGACGTCGCCGGGTTCGAGGAGCGCGCCGACGGCCCGTCCGGCGGCGCGCGTGTCGGCGGGCGACCGGCTGGTGACCACGACCTCACGGGCGGCGCCGGCCGTCACGGTGCGCCGCCCAGACGCGCGAGCGCCCGTTTCGCGAGCACGAAGTCGGCGCGGGTCTGCGCGAGCGGCGTGCCCCCGCCGCGGAGCACGGCCGCCGGGTGCAGCGTCGGGATCAGCACCGCACCGTCGCGGTACGGGTACTCGCGGCCGCGCAGCTTCGTGATGCCCTCCTTCGTGTCGAGCAGGAGCTTGGTCGCGAAGTTGCCGAGCGTCACGACGACACGCGGCCCGATGAAGTCGAGCTGGGCTTCCAGGTAGGGCCGGCAGGCCGTGATCTCGACGGGCAACGGGTCACGGTTGCCCGGCGGACGGCACTTGACGACGTTCGCGATGTACACGTCCTCACGTGTGAGTCCGATGCCCTCGATCAGTCGCGTGAGCAACCCACCGGCGCGCCCCACGAACGGGATTCCCTGGCGGTCCTCTTCCGCGCCCGGACCCTCGCCCACGAAGACGAGGTCCGCGGTCGGGTTCCCGGCGCCGAACACGACCTGGGTTCGGGTCTGGGCGAGGGGGCAGCTGCGGCAGGCGAGCGCGTGCTCGCGGAGCTCGTCGAACGACGACCAGCTCGGCGCCGGTACCTCGACCCGGGTCACAGGGATCACATTCTGGTCGAGCCGGGCGCGACCGCGTCGCGGATCGCGGCCGCGACGACCTCGGTGGCCGCGACCCGCAGCCGGTCGAGGTGCGCGTCCACCCGCCCGGTCGCCAGCGCGATCACGAGGTCGCCGTCGTGGCGGGTGTGGGAGGGGTGGATCGCCCGGGCCATCCCGTGATGCCCGCTCTGGGCGAGCAGGTGGCACTCGGCTTTCGTGCAGCGCGCATCCGTGACGACCACGACGAGCGTGGTGTTGGCGCTCGCGCCGCCGGCCGCCCGGCCCTGGTCGTCGGGCACGGCCTCGAACACGGCCGGATCGGGGAACGCCTCGGCACCCGGCGGCGCGTCGGACCCCGCGAGCACCCGGCCGTCGTCGCCGACGACGTCGCCGACCGCGTTGACGACCGCGAGCGCGACGAGGGTCGCGTCGCCGACGCGGGCCGTGGCCACCCCGAACCCACCGTCGGCGAGGTGGTCGGGCCCGTGCCACTTCCCGACGGTGGCGCCCCGCCCGGCGCCGACGCGGCCCCTGGTGACCGGCTCGTCGCCCGCGGCGTCGTCGAGGGCGGCGACGCCCTCGTCCGGACCGGGGCGGACCCCTTCGCGTGACACCAGGTCGAAGATCGCGGCCGCGGGCACGATCGGGACGCAGCCGCCGCGCGTCGGGAAGCCCCGGCCCCGCTCCGCGAGCGCCCGCATCACGCCGTCGGCGGCGGCGAGCCCGAACGCGGATCCGCCCGACAGGACGACGGCGTCGACGTGTTGCACGGTGCGGCCCGGTTCGAGCAGCGCGACCTCGCGCGTCGCCGGGGCACCGCCGCGCACCTCGACCGCGCCGACGGTCTCGGGTGGCAACAGGACCACGGTGACCCCCGTGGCCTCGCCCGTCCAGTGCCCGACGCGCACGTCGGGGATTGCCGTGATCAAGCGCTGCGCGCGACGCCGGCCGCCGCGCCGACTTCGCGAACGAAGTCCAGCACCATCCGGTCGAACCGCTCGGTCCGCTCGAGCATGAGCATGTGCCCGGCGTCGATGAACGTCTCGAGCCGCGCGCCCGGGATCAGCTCCGCCATCCGGCGTGACTCCGCGTACGGCGTGAGCCGGTCACGCGTCCCGCACGCGACGATCGTCGGCACGTCGATCGACGGGAGGTCGGGCGTCAGGTCGAGGCCGATGAGCGCGGCGGTCGCGAGGCGCGTCGTCTCCGGCGGGCAGCTCGCGAGCAGCTGCCGCGTGAGCTCGACGTGGCTCGACTGCGGATCACGGCCGAACCCGATCCGGGCCAGGGCGGTGCCCAGCTCGGGCCGCGCCATGAACGCGGCCAGGTCGAATCCGCCCACGAGCTGCTCGGCCACGGGACGGACCACCCGCCGGCCGACGACGGGCGTGCGCGCCATCGTCGAGAGCAGGACGATCCCGGCCACCCGCTCGCGCAGCACGGCCGGGTGTTCGATCGCGAACGCCTGCAGGGCGATACCGCCCATCGAGTGACCGACGACGACGACGTCGCGGAGGTCGAGTCCCTCCACGACGGTGCGCACGTCCCACCCGAGGTTGGAGACGCTGTGCCCGGTGTCGCCCACCAGCGAGTCGCCGTGGCCGCGATGGTCGAACGCGACGACGCGCACGCCCCGCTCGGGCAGCTCGGCGAACTGCTTCACCCAGACGCGCGAGGTGAGCGTGACGCCGTGCGACAACAGGACCGTCGGGCCGTCGCCCCTCGCCGCGGTGAAGATGCTGCCGCCGTCGTGGCTCGGCAGTCGCCTCGCCTCGTCGAAGACGAGGGCGCCGAGCGTGCCCGAATCGGGGTCGGGACGGCGGCGCAACCCGCGGACGACCGCCCGTTCGGTGCCGTAGAGCGTGCCCGCGACGCCGGCCGCGACGCCCGCGGCGACGCCCGTCGCGACCCCCACGCGGCGCAGCACGCTCACCGGTACCTCCTCGGGACACGCGGGCCGATCCCGCTCACGATCTCGTAGGCGATCGTTCCGAGACGCGCCGCCCACTCCGTCGCTGTGATCTCCTCGTCGCCCTGGCGGCCGAGCAGCACGACCTCGTCGCCCACCTCGACGGGGCCGGCGCCGGCGTCGACCATGAGCTGGTCCATGGTGACCGTGCCCGCGATCGGGCACCGCCGCCCCCGCACCAGCACTTCGCCGCCCACGAGCCCGAGGTTGCGGGGAACGCCGTCCGCATAGCCCGCGGGCACGGTCGCGATCACCGACGGTCGCTCGAGCTCGTACCGCAACCCGTACGAGAGCCGCGAGCCCGCGGCCAGCTCCTTCACATGGGAGACGCACGCCTTCAGCGCGAGCACGGGCCGCAGCGCGACGCGGCCCGCGAGGTCGGGCGCGGGCGGCACGCCGTAGAGCGCGATCCCGAGGCGCACGAGGTCGTAGCGGGCGGACGCGGCCTGGTTGAGGAGACCGGCGGAGTTCGCCGCGTGCACGATCGGCGGGCGGATGCCCCGCTCGCCCAGCTCCGCGAGGACGGCCTCGAAGGCCGCGAGCTGCGACGCGGTGTAGCCGTGGTCGGGCTCGTCGGCCACCGCCAGGTGCGTGCAGACGCCCTCGAACCGGAGCTCGGCGTGCGACGTGATCTTCTCCGCGAGCGCGACCGCGTCGCCGGGCGCGCAGCCGACCCGGTGCATCCCGGTGTCGACCTTCAGGTGCACGGGCAACGGCCCCCGCCCGGCGCGGGCGACCGCGGCACCGAGGGAGTCGATCCCCACGGAGGTGTAGACGACCGGCGTCAGGTCGTGCCCGACGACCGCGTCGGCGGCGGCCGGCGGCGGCTCCGAGAGCACGAGGACCGGCGCGTCGATCCCGGCGGCGCGCAGCCCGAGCCCCTCCTCCACGAGGGCGACGCCCAGCCACCGCGCGCCCCCCTCGAGGGCGGCGCGTGCCGCGGGGACGGCCCCGTGCCCGTAGGCGTCGGCCTTCACGACGGCGAGGACGGCCGCGGGCGCGGCGAGCTCGACGAGCGCCCGCGTGTTGTCGCGCAGCGCCCCGAGGTCGACCTCGCCCCAGACGGGTCGGAAGTGCGGGATCTCCTCGCTCACGTCATCCCCGCTCTCGGCGGCTTCGCCGCCGGGCGCTTCGCGCCATGCCGACCCCTTCTCTGGTCGCCGTCGCGGGCGACGGCTCCTGCCCCGCTCGCTGACGGCCGGGATACCCGGCCGTCTCGACGCTCGCTCACGTCACGCCTCGGTGTCCAGGTGCAGCCCCCGGAGCGTCGCCGGGAGCGCGTCGATGAGGTCGCCGGCGACGAGGCCGGCGTGACCGGCGACGTCGGCGGCCCGCCCGTGGACGAACGCACCCGCCGCCGCCGCCTCGAAGGGGGCGGCGCCCCGGGCCAGGAACCCCCCGATGATGCCCGACAGCACGTCGCCGGTGCCCGCGGTCGCGAGGGCGGCACCGCCGGTCGGGTTCACCGCGGCCCGGCCGTCGGGGCCGGCGACCACCGTCGCCGGACCCTTCAGCAGCGCGACGCAGCCGGCCGCGGCCGCCAGCGCCCGGGCCGCGGCGACCCGGTCCGCGCCGGGCGCGTCGCCCAGGAGTCGCGCGTACTCCCCCTCGTGCGGCGTGAGGATCGTGGGCGCCCGCCGCGACTGCAGCGGCCGGAGGTCGCCCCCGAGGGCGTTGAGGCCGTCGGCGTCGAGCACCAGGGGCACCGGGGCCTTCGCGACGATGCGGCGCACCGCCGCCGCGGTCGACCGCCGCGTCCCGAGCCCGGGGCCGACGACGATCGCCTTGAACCGCGCCAGCGGCTCGAGAACGGCGTCCGCGCCCGCCTCGGCCAGCGCCCCCGACTTGGTCGCCGGGAGCGCCCGCGTGATGACCTCGGTGCCGGACGCGCGTGCCGCGGCATCGGCGCCCGGCACCTCGCACCAGACGATGCCCGCGCCGGCGCGCATCGCGGCGTGGCTGACCATCGTCGGCGCGCCGGTCATGCCGCTCGACCCGCCCACGACCATCAGGCCGGCGATCCACTTGTGCGCGGTCGCGGGCCGCGCCGGAAGCCACCCGACCAGGTCGTGCTCGTCGACGACGCCGAGCGCCGGGCCGTCGGTCGAGGTGTCGATGCCGATGTCGACGACCGACACACGGCCGGCGTAGCTCCGGCCGGGCTCGAAGATCAGCCCGGGCTTCAACGCCGCGAAGCACACCGTCTCGTCCGCCCATACCGCTTCGTCGACGATCGCTCCGGTCGCGCCGTTGACGCCCGACGGGATGTCGACCGCGACGACGTATGCCATCGAGTGGTGGACCGCGTCGGCGACCCAGCGGGCGTCGTCCTCCAGCGCACCCCGGAAGCCGGTGCCGAACATGGCGTCGACGACGCAGTTCGCACGGGCGACCGCGCGCTCGAACTGCGCGTGGTCGATCGTCCCCGCGAGCTCGAAGACGTCGACGCGGACGCCCCACCCGCGGAGCACGCGGGCCGCGACGAGCCCGTCGCCGCCGTTGTTCCCCTTGCCGCAGACGACCACGACCCGCTTGCCGTAGGTGCTGCCGCACGCGCGCCGCACGGCCCACGCGACCGCCTGGCCGGCGCGCTCCATGAGGACGGCGACGGGCACGCCGGCCGCGACGGCGCGCTCGTCGGCCCGCGCCATCTCCTCCGGCGTGACGACGGCTCGCACGGCGCGTCAACCCATGGCGACGGCCACCGCCATCGCCATCGTGTCGGTGTGGGTGAGCGAGAGGTGCCACGACCGGACGCCCCGCTGGGCTGCGAGCTCGGCGGCCCGGCCGTACAGCGCGATCGTGGGCGCGCCGCCCTTCCGGCGGACCACCTCGACGTCGCGGAACGCGAACTTCCACAGGCCGACGCCGAGCGCCTTCATGACGGCTTCCTTGGCGCCGAACCGGGCGGCGAGGTTCTTCGCGGGGTCGAACTGGCGGAACGCGTACTCGCGCTCGTCGTCGGAGAACAGCCGTTCCGCCAGGCGGCCACGGCGCTGCATCGCGAGCCGGAACCGTTCGACCTCGACGAGATCCGTTCCGAGCCCGAGCAGGTCCACCAGCGACCTCAGCGCCCGCGCCAGAGCCTTGCGAGCACGTAGACGGGCTCGGTGAGCAGCTCGATCACGCCGACCGTCCCGAGCACGGCGTCGTCGAACAGCGGCTCGGTCTCGGTGACCGCGTCCTTCAGTGCCGCGTAGCGCCCCTGGTATCCCTGCAGGACGGCCCGCATGACGTCGGGCGGAAGGTGCTCGGCGAAGCGCGCGTGCAGCAGCGCGAGCCCGACGACCTGGTTGTGCTTCACCTCGGGGACGATCACGACCGTGCGCCCGTCGTAGCCGCGCACCGCGGTCACCTCGCGTGTGGTCGCGACCCGGTGCTTCGTGCCGCGTAGGCGCGGGTCGGTGTCGGTGCGCGACGGCAGCTCGACGGCGACGCCGCCGCGGTCGACGATGTGCACCGTCGCGCCCTCGGCGCCGGGATCGCCCTCGACGCGGTAGCGGGTGTACCCGGTCACCTCCTCGACCGCGGGGTCGAGGTCGACGAGTGTGCGCAGCGCCCGGTAGGTCAGGCTGTCGCGCGGGACACCGCCGTCGAGGACGGCCCGCACGAGCGGGACGTGCAGCAGGGTCTCGTCGGAGCGCGAGATGCCGACGGTGACGGTCTTGGCCTGGTGCTTGATGGCGTCGACGGGCCGGGTGAGCTCGTCGATCGCCTTCGTGAGCGCGGAGACGAGATCCTCGGCGACCGCGCCGGGCGTGCCGACGGCGCCGTGCTCGAGCTCGTAGAAGTCGAGCGGCACCGCACCGGTCGCGTACCGGAACAACGACGCGAGCCCGACGGCCGTGCTCGCCTCGAGCGTTCCGTCGTAGTGACCCTGGCGCAGCTCGTCGGAGAACGCGCGGGCGGGGCCCTGCACCGCGCGGGCGAGCCAGTCGAGCGAGGTGTCGGCGACCGGCGCCCGCGCCGCGATCGCGGCCCGGGCTTCGCGCAGCGGCCGGGCCGACGAGTCGATCGCCAGTGCCGCTTCGTAGCCGAACAGGTGCCCGACGACGGCCGCGAGCACGAACGCGAGATCGGGGTGCACGTCGGGAACGACGACCGTCTCGAGCGCGGCGGGGTACCGGTCGGCCGCGCTCTCCGAGGCGATCACGACCGGTGCGGCACGGTGGGCGCGGTAGATCGCGATCTCCTTGCCGACGTCGTCGGCCGTCCCACCGCTCAGCCCCGGCGCGCACACCACGATCAGCGGCTCCGACGAGAGGTCGATGTGCTTCTTGTCCTCGGTGACGTCGCAGGCGATCGCCTTGTAGCAGAGCTCGGAGAGCTTGATCCGCACCTCGTTCGCGGCGATCGAGTTCGCGCCGTTGCCGACGACCGCCCAGTAACGACGCGTGAGCGCCTGGCGCTGGGCGATCTGGGCCACCTCGGCGCGGCCGCCGATCACCTCCTGCATGACGTCGGGCAGCTCACGCAGTCCGGCGAGCACACCGGACGCCCAGGCCTCGTCGAGGACGCCGGCTTCGCGCGCGATGCCGATCGCGAGCAGGAACCCGGCCGCGATCTGCGCGTAGAACGCCTTCGTCGACGCGACGCTCATCTCGACGTCCCGCCCGTCGGACGTGTAGAGGACGCCGTCGGACTTGTCGACCAGGTCGCTGTTGCGGCGGTTGACGATCGACACGACGGCGGCACCGTGCGCGCGGACCAGGTCGACCGTCCGGTTCGTGTCGGTGGTGGTGCCGCTCTGGCTGATCGCGACGACGAGCGTGTCCGACATGTCGGCGCGCAGGCCGAACCCGGAGAGCTCGGTCGCGGGGAGCGCCTCGACGAGGAACGCCGTCCCGGCGGCGCGCTCGAGCGCGGCCGCGAAGCTCCGGCCGGCGACGGCCGCGGTGCCCTGACCGACGACGAACACCCGGCGGACCTCGCCGGCGCGGAGCCGCGCCCGCAGCGGGCCGGGCAGGGCCTCGGGCGGCAGCTCGACCGTCGGGCCGCCGCCACCGTCGACGATCTTGCCGCGCAACGTCGTGCGGAACGACGCCGGCGACTCGGTGATCTCCTTGAGGAGGTAGTGCTGCGCCTCGCCCCGGTCGACGTCGCGCGTCGTGATCTGCGCGTGGTGGACGTCGTCCACCGTCACCGGCAACGGCGTCCCGTCGTACGCGAGGCGCGTGATCCCGGCGAGCTCGCCCGCCGCCGCGGCGTCGACGACCACCACCTGGCCCCGCGTCGCGCCGGGGCGCGCCGGATCGGCCGGCGTCTCGCCGTCCATGCGGACGTAACGCGGGGTCTCCTCGACGAGTCCGTAGGGCTCGCTCGCGACGACGAACGCGTCCTCGGCGAGCCCGACGTACAAGGCCTGGCCGCTCCCCCGGAGCGCGAGGAACAGCTTGTCGGGTGCGGCCGCCGAGCTCGCCGCGACCGCGACCGATCCCTCGAGCCCCGCCACCGTCGCCCGGAACGCCTCCGCCGGGTCCGCGCCCCGCGCCAGGCGCCGGGACGTGAGCACGGGGATGACCTTGGCGTCGGTCGTCACCTCGGGCAGGACCTCGAGACGCTCCAGCGCCTGGAGGTCCACGTAGTTGTCGACGTCGCCGTTGAGCGCGGCCGCGACGTACGGGCCGTCCGGCCGGCCGGGCTCCTCGTGGTTGAGCGGGTGGGCGTTCGCCTCGGAGATCGCACCGACGCTGGCCCACCGGGTGTGCGCGAGCACGACCGCCTCGGCGGTGTCGGCCACGACCGCGGCGTGGAGCAGCTCGTCGGCCGCGATCGCCGCTCGGAGCGCGGCCGTGTTGTCGCCGAGCTCGCCGATCTCGGCAGCGGCCTTGTACACGAACGCGAGGTGCTCACCCGCGGCGCGCACCGAACCCGAGCCGAACAGCGGATCGTGCCCGCGTGCCGCGAGCGCGGCACGCACGTCGCGGGACTCGAGATCGAGCCCGTGCCCGCGCACGAGCAGGTGGAGTCCGGCCGAGTCGCGCCCGCGCACCTCGAGCCGGTCGAGGGCCGACAGCGCCGTCTGCACCGAGGTGAACGCCTCGAGCGCGGCGAGCGAGGCGCCCGCACCGGCGAGCGCCGCCACCTCGCGCGCGGTGCGCAACCGGTCGGCGCAGACCGCCCACACGGCGTCCTTGCAGCGGACGAGCGCGGCGTTGATCGCCTCGAGCCCGGACGGCGCGATCGGGGCCGCGCCCACGTCGAGGTCGGCTTCGAGCGCCCGGAGCCGCTGCTCGAGCTCGCCCGCCGCCCGGTCGACGTCGGCCGCGAGCCCCGGGTCGGCGACGAGCGCCCGCACCCCCGGGACGCCTCGCAGCGCGGCGTCGGCAGCCTCGACGAGCGCCGCGACCTCGACCAGCGCGGGCGGGTCGAGCTCGGCCCGGGCCACGGCCGCGTCGAGGCTCGCGACCAGGGCGCGGCCGTCGGGCTGCGCGCGCCGGCTGCGGCGGCGGACCACACCGACGATCCCGCACATGATTCTCCTCAGGCTACCGGTCGGCCGCGTCGATCTCCGTGACGGCGCCGCACGCGTCCGTGACCGCCATCGCGAGCCGTTCCGCGATCGCCTCGGCCTGCTGCTCCGTCGGTGCTTCGACCATCACGCGCACGAGCGGCTCGGTCCCCGACGGGCGCACGAGGATGCGGCCGTCGTCGCCGAGCTCACCCTGGGCGTCGCGCGCGACCGCCCAGAACTTGCCGTCACCGTCGAGGCGTCCACGGTCGACGACCTCGACGTTGCGCAGGACCTGCGGGAACCGTTCCATGACGCCGGCGAGCCGGGAGAGCGGTTGGCCGGTGCCGTGCAGCACGTCGAGCAGCATCACACCCGTGAGGATGCCGTCGCCGGTCGTCGCGACGTCCGCGAAGATCACGTGCCCCGACTGCTCGCCACCGAGTGAGAGCGAGCGCCGTTCGAGCTCGTCGGACACGTGACGGTCGCCGACCGGGACCTCGACCAGCTCGATGCCCTCGCGCGCGAGCGCGCGCCGGAGACCGAGGTTCGACATCACGGTCGCGACGACGGCATCACCCCGGAGCTGGTTGCGCTCCTTCAGGTCGAGCGCGGCGATGAGCATGATCTGGTCGCCGTCGACGAGCGCGCCGTGCTCGTCGACCGCGATCACGCGGTCGGCATCGCCGTCGAACGCGAGGCCGACGTGCGCACCGAGATCGACGACCGTCCGCTGGAGCTCGGCGGGATGCGTCGACCCGCAGCCCGAGTTGATGTTCGTGCCGTCGGGCGCCGCGTGCAGCACGTCGACCCGGGCGCCGAGCTCGCGCAGCACGCGCGGCGCGGCCCGGAACGCGGCGCCGTTGGCGCAGTCGACGACCACGTGGATGCCGTCGAGCCGGCGACCCTCGATCGTCGAGACGAGGTGGGTCGCGTACTCCTCGACCCCGCCCTTCAGCTCGCTGGCCACGCCGACGCCGGTGCCCGAGGGCCCGGGGTCGGGCGTCACCGTGGCGAGCTGCACGAGCTCGCGCTCGACCTGCCGTTCGAGGTCGAGGGGGATCTTGCGACCGCCGGCCGCGAACAGCTTCACGCCGTTGTCGACGTAGGTGTTGTGGCTCGCGGAGACGACGGCGGCGGGCGCGTCCCGCGTGCGCGCCAGATGGGCGACCGCGGGCGTGGGCACGACCCCGGCGAGCACGACGTTGGCGCCCTCGGCGCAGGCTCCGGCGACGAGCGCCGCCTCGAGCATCGGGCCCGAACGCCGGGTGTCGCGCCCGACGACCAGCGGCCGGTCGCGGCCGAGCACGCGTACGGCCGCGCGCCCGAGCGCGGTCACGAGCTCGGGGGTGAGCTCGCGGTTCGCGACCCCGCGGATGCCGTCGGTGCCGAAACGGAGCGTCATCGCGAATCGCCCGCGGCGCGGGCGCGCCCTACCGCTTCGAGTACTGGGGCGCCTTGCGCGCCTTCTTGAGGCCGTACTTGCGGCGTTCCTTCTCGCGTGCGTCACGCGTCAGGAGCCCGGCCTTCTTGAGCGACGGGCGCAGCTCGTCGTCGAGACCGACGAGCGCGCGGGCGATACCGAGCCGCAGGGCCCCCGCCTGGCCGCTGATCCCGCCACCCGCGATCGTCGCGTCGACGTCGTAGACGTCGGCCGTCTGGGTGACGCGCAACGCCTCGGTCGCGCCCTGCCGGTGGGTGAGGATCGTGAAGTAGCGCTCCACCGGCTTGCCGTTGACCACCACCTGCCCGCTCCCCGGGCGCAACCGGACGCGGGCAACCGCCTCCTTGCGGCGGCCGGTGCTCTGGATCAGCGGCTTGGGCACGGTACGTCTCCTCCGGATGCGACTCAGCCGGCGCGGCGGGCGGACGCGAGCTCGCGCGGCTTCGGCCGCTGCGCGGCGTGGGGGTGGTCGGGGCCCGCGTAGACGCGCAGCTTCCGGAGCATGCGGCGGCCGAGCGGACCCTTGGGGAGCATGCCCCGCACCGCGAGGCGGACGACGCGCTCGGGGTCACGGGCGAGCAGGTGCTCGAGCGACTCCTCGCGCAGACCGCCCGGGTATCCCGAGTGCCGGTAGTACCGCTTGTCGGCCAGCTTGCGGGGGCTCACGTCGAGCTTCGACGCGTTCACGACGATCACGTGGTCGCCCACGTCGAGGTGCGGGACCCAGATCGGCTTGTGCTTGCCGCGCAGGAGCCGGGCCGCTTCGGTGGCGATGCGGCCCAGCACGGCGCCCTCGGCGTCGAGGACGTGCCAGTCGTGGCTGATGTCCGCCGGCTTCGGTTGGTACGTAGACACGGAGAGGAAATCCTACTGATCCGGCGCCATCCCGGGCAAAGCATGCCCGGGAGGACCCCCGGCTAGCCTCCGAACATGGTGACGGCGCCGACCGAGCTGCACCCGGGCCGCGAGGCGACCGCGGAGCGGGCGCTCGACGTGCTCCTCGACTCGGCCCTCGACCCCGTCGTCGACATGGTCCTGCTCGCGCGCGACGGGGCGTACGAGGCCCGCAGCCACGACGGCTGGGTGCGGTTCCGCCGCGACGGACCGGCCCGCTTCGAGGTCGTGGCGGTGGGGGGCGCCGACCCGCTGGCCGACCAGTCGCTCGAGCGGTTCACGCCCCTCCACGACGAGCTGGCCCACCCGCACCCGCGGCGAAGCGCCAACGCGTACCCGTTCGCCTTCGAGCACGTCGCCCAGCTCTTCGACCACCCGGCCGCGCCCGACCTCTGCGTCCTGCATTCCGCCGCCCACAACTGGGAGGACCACGGCGGTCACCTCGGCGAGCACGGCTCGCTCGGGATCGTCCAGGCCCGGGCGCCGCTGGTCCTGGCCGGGAAGGGCGTCCGCCGCGACGGCTGCGTCCGGCGCAGCGCCCGCCTGGTCGACGTCGCGCCGACCGTCCTCGAGCTCCTCGGCTGCCCGCCCGACGCCCGGGGCGCGCACCTCGCCGGGCAGGACGGCGCCGTGCTCACGGACGCGCTCGACCTCGTGGGCGGCCGGCCCCGCCACGTCGTGGTGTTCCTGTTCGACGGTACGAACGCCAACGTGCTCTACGACCTCGCCCGGCGGGGCGAGGCCCCCAACGTCGCCCGGCTCGTCGAGATGGGAACGGCCTACGAGCTCGGCGCGATGGCCGGGCTGCCGACCGTCACGCTCGCCAACCACACCTCCGTGCTGACCGGCCGCCTGCCCGGTCACCACGGGATCCTGCACAACGCCTGGTACGACCGGCGCACCGGCGAGCAGGTCATCACGAACTCCAACGACACCTGGCCGTGGGCGATGCAGCACCTCGACCCGGGCGTCGAGTCGATCCACACGGTGCTGCGGCGACACGAGCCCGACGCGTTCACCGCGTCGGTCAACGAGCCCTGCGATCCGGGCGCCGGGTACTCGACCTTCGACTTCTTCCGGCGCGGCGACGTGCCGCCGATGCCGAAGTCGTCGGACGGCCTCCCCCACGTCACCGAGCGGTTCGTCCGCCCGTTCAAGGACTACCGCTGGTCGTCGGTGGTCGACCACATGGGCACCGACCAGGCCGTCGGCATCTGGGACGGCGAGTTCATGGGGACGGCGTACCCGCACCCGCGGTTCATGTTCTGCAACTTCACGCTCACCGACGCCGCCATGCACGTCGGGGGCCCCTACTCCGAGGTCGCGGCCGCGTCCGTGCACGACTCCGACGGCCGTCTCGGCGACATCCTCGCCGCGATCGAGCGGGCCGGCGTGCTCGACGAGACCGCGTTCGTGCTCGTCGCCGACCACGGGATGGAGCAGAACGACCCCGAGGTGACCGGCGACTGGGACGTTGCGCTGCGCGCGGAGGGGATCCGCTTCCGCGACGAGGGCTACGGCTTCCTCTACCTCGACGAGGAGCCGCCGTCGGGGCCGGTGGAGTCCTCGTAGCCGACCGCGCGCAGGCACAGCCCCTGCGGCGGCGCCAGGCGGGTCGCGTTGGCCCGGTCGCGCGAACGGATCACGGCGAGGATGTCGCCGGGGCGGCGCCGGCCGCTGCCGACCTCCACGAGCAGGCCGACGATCGACCGGACCATCTGCCAGCAGAACGCGCTCGCCCGGATGTCGTAGCGGAGCACGCCCCCGCCCCCGTCGGTCCAGTGCGACGCCAGCACCCGGCGGACGGTCGTGCTGCCCGCGGTCCCCTTGCGGCAGAACGCGGCGAAATCGTGCTCGCCGACGAACGGGTCGGCGCCGAGGCGGAGGGTCGACAGGTCGAGGGGTTCGGCCACCCACCACGAGTAGCGCGCGAGGAACGGGTCGGGCTCCGGTCGGTTGACGATCGTGTAGCGGTAGTGCCGCCAGCACGCCGACCGCCGCGCGTCGAAGCCGGGCGGCGCCAGCGCGGCCGACCGGACGACCACCTCGGGTCCGAGACGCCGGTTGACCGACTGGCGCAGCCGCTCCGGATCGACGGGTTGCCCGGGGCCGGACCCGACCCGGAAGGTCACGACCTGGCCCCACGCGTGCACCCCGGCGTCGGTGCGGCCGGCGCCCGTGAACTGTTCGACCGGGCGGCGCAGGGCCTGCTCGATCGCCTCGACCAGCACGCCGGTGACGGTCCGCTGCTCCGGTTGCGCGGCGAAGCCGTGGAACTCGGTGCCGTCGTAGGCGACGACGAGGCGGATCACCGGCTGGGACGCGCCCTCGGGCGCCGGGGACGCGGGTGCCGGTGCCGGCTCCCCCGCGTCGAACAGGGTCACACCAGCTCGATGCGCGCCATCGGCGCGTTGTCGCCCGGCCGGGGCCCGAGCTTCAGGATGCGGAGGTACCCGCCGGGCCGGTCGGTGTACCGGGGCGCGATGTCGGCGAACAGCTTGTGCGTGACGTCCTTGTCGTGGATCGTCGCGATCACCTGGCGCCGGTCGTGCACGCCGCCCTTCTTCGCGCGGGTGATGAGCTTCTCCGCGTACGGCCGCAGCGCCTTGGCCTTGGCCTCG
>Ga0070741_10010053_pt1 | contig 18041 bp, 21 predicted proteins | sample Coa_R1_4_FD_66440 | JGI IMG/M metagenome (GOLD analysis project Ga0070741, IMG submission 66440) | Surface soil microbial communities from Centralia Pennsylvania, which are recovering from an underground coalmine fire - Coalmine... | ecosystem: Environmental > Terrestrial > Soil > Unclassified ...
AGGCTGCCGACCGAGGTGCGGTAGTCGGCGACCGAGCGGAGATACACCGCGAAGATGAGCGACTGCGCGACCCACGCGATCGTCACGAGCATCGCGCCGCCGCTCGCCCAGCGCGTCGTGCGGCGCTCGACGGGTGCGAAGCGGACGAGCAGGCCGAAGCCGCCTGCGATGAGCGCCACGGTGAGGAGCCACCGCACGATCGCGAACGGGACGCTCCAGGCGCCGTGCACCGCGGTGCGTGCTGCGGTCGCGAGCAGCACCGAGCCGACGATCGACGCTGTGAGGACGAGGCCGACGCCGATCGAAAGCGGGAAGCGGATCTTCCACGAGCGGTCGTCCTCGGTGTCGTAGACGCGGGCGATCGCGCCCATGATCGCGCGGACGACGCCGGACATCTCCCACACGGTCACGAAGGCGGCGAACGCGATCAGGCCGCCGGAGCTCGACGTGAAGATCTTGTGCGCCGTCGCGTCGATCCCGTGGTAGACGGGCGGCAGCACCTTCGGCTTGATCGCCGGGCCGATCTGCTTCGTCCAGACGTCCTGCCGGCCGATCTCACCGAGAACCGCGAGGCCGAGGAGCGCGAGCGCGACCGCGGCGACGAGTGCCTGGAACGCGATCGCGCTCGCGTACGTCAGCAGCCCGTGCTTGCTGAAGAGCTTGACCCAGAGGTCGACGAGCTCCTTGAAGCTCGCTTTGTGCCCCCGGCGTCGCGACCGCGCCATCCGCGGGTCGTTCCCCGTGCGCGACCTCGCTAAGCGGCGTCGCGCCAGGCAGCGCGCAGCCGGTCGCGATACCCGAGCCAGAGGATCGCCGCCACGACGACGAGTGCGAGCTCGTCGAACGGGCCGGGCACGGGTGCGACCGCAAAGGCGGCGAGCGCCCGCAGCCAGCGGGGCACTCCGCCGTCGCGCAGGAGAAGCTTGACGGCGCGGGCGGCTCGTTTCACGGTGTCGTGGGCATTCTGCCCCCAAGCGATGTCGGGCTCTCGCTATTCAGGTCGAGACGTGCGAGGGTCATCGTGGCGACAGACAATCTGTCGTTCTCGAGCTGGAGGTTGTCGATGGTCGCCAGAACGTCAACGTGGTCCGGGTCGCCCGAGGCGATCGACAAGTGGGAAGCGCATGTGAAGGAGCAGGTCAGCGGCTTCGTGGCAAAGCTTCCGGGAAATGCGGGCGGCGCGTTCTTCGTCGATCGCGCCGCGGGTACGGCAATGACGCTGACGCTCTGGGAGTCCGAAGAGGCAGCCGCCGAGACGGACAAGTTCGCCGACCAGAGCCGGGCGAGCACGGTCGAGGCGACCGGCATCGAGCTGCTTGATCGCGGCGCGTTCGAGGTGGTGCTCCGCTTCTAGCTCCGGGGCGGAGAGAAGAAAAAAGCCCCTGCACCGCAGGGGCTTCGAGCAAAGGCGCATACGGGATTCGAACCCGTGCCGCCGCCGTGAGAGGGCGGTGTCCTAGGCCACTAGACGAATGCGCCCGGAGCGGGGGTTAGTGTAGCCGCTCGCCGGGGACATCGATCTCGTGTTCGGACGGTGGCGCAAGCGCGACGAGAAGCATCGCGCGAACAAGCAGGAGGGCGACGTGCACGCGCTCGATCGCGAGGGCGACCCGCGCGGCGGCGTGCAGGACGAGTCCTACCGCAACGCACCGCCGGACGACGTCGTCGTCGCCGAAGGCATCGCGATGAGCGCGCCCGGCGGCGCACCGCAGGACGAGACGACGCCCGACGAGCGCCGCGAGCGCGACCGCGGCTAGCGACCCGCGACGAACGCGGGCCAGCTGCCGTGCTCCGACACGTCGACGCCGTTGGCGCCGACCGCCGGCTCGCAGACGAACGCCTCGACGTGCCGGCCGTCGGCGAGCTCGAGCGGCTCGCGGTTCCACCCGGGCGGCTCGAGCTCTGCGAGGCGCGCGAGCAGCTCCTCGGAGCAGTCGTAGAGCTCGCACTCGATCGACACGCCGTCCTCGGCCGGGACGAGGCCAGGCCACTTGCCGGCGACGAGATAGAGGCGATACGCCGGTGCCGTCCAGACGACCTCGAGCAGCCGCGCGTCCTCGAGATTCGCATGGCCGCTCTGCCCGGTGCGGAACGTCCCGTAGATCGCGAACTCGGTCATCGCGCGACTCGCAGCACGAGCGCTGCCGTGCCGACGGCGGCCGCCGCGCCGATGAGCGTCCAGCCGAAGCCGCTCCCGGCAGGCACGGCGGCGAGCGCCAGCACGACGGCGGAGATGCAGAGGCCGCTGAAGGCGAGCAGGGCGACGGCGACCGCGCGCTGTCGCAGAAGCGTGCGCTCGACTCGGATCTCGCGACGCTCGGAGCACGACCAGACCGCGAGCTCCGCGCAGAGGAGAAGCCCCGCGGCCACGAGGGGCGCCGCCTCGTCCACCCCGTGGCGATGGTGCACGACGACGGTGAGGACGTACGCGCCGCCGATCGTCAGCACGACCCAGGCGAGGATCTCCTCCGCGCGCCGCAACAACATGAAAAGGAGAAAAAGCGCCCCGACGCCGCCGATGATGCCGACGACCGGCGCGAGCTCGAGCTGGCGGGTCACCGCATACGCGAGCACGCCGAGATAGCAGACGAACGAGAGGATCCCGAGCGTCACGCGCGTGCGGGCCTGGCGTAGCGCCTGAATGCCGTCACCTCCTCCAGCACGACGTCCAACGCCTCGCCGTCCGTCCATTCGACCACGGGAACGCCCGCATGCTCGTAGCGCAACCGCATCGACTCGCGCGACAGCCGCCACAGCCGGTGCGCGAGCTGTGCCAGCTCGTCGCTTCGGGCCTCGACGAACGGGATCGGCGACACCTCGATCACGACGAGATCGAAGCCGCGGGCGCGCAGGTCGAGGAGCGCGGCGGCCGAGCGCGCATCGAGGAGCGGTGAGAGCGCCAGCACGAGCGCCTTCGGCGGCAGCGTCCGCGGCGGCAGGATGTCGAGCCCTTTGGCGGCGTAGCTCAGCACGATGTCCATCTGCAGCAGCGAGTCGACGATGCGGTAGAGCTGGCGCGTGCCCGACGAGGGGAGAAGCCACGACGCGTAGCCGCCGAACGAGACGACGCCGACTCGGTCCTTCCGCTGGAGATATCGATGAGCGAGCGAGGCTGCGGCGCGCACCGTCAGGTCGAGCGTGCCGTGCACGCCCGTGCGCACGTCGCTGAACGTGTCGAGGAAGAGGACGACGTCGGTGTTCCGCTCGGGATGCTGCTGGTTGACGTGCAGGTTGCCGCGCCGCGCGGTCGCGCGCCAGTTGATCGAGCGGACGCGGTCACCCGGCTCCCAGGCGCGGATGTCGGCGAACTCGATGCCGTCGCTCTTCGCGCGGGAGAGTTGGTTGCCGACGAAGGGCTGCGTCTCGAGCGGCGCAAGGAGTGCGCGCATCGTCTCGACGCTCGGATAGACACGCAGCGGCTGCCCGCCGCTCCCGTGCGCCTCCCAGAAGTGGAAGCCGAGCCTGTCGCTCGCCCGCAGCAGAACCGGGCCGACCGCGAAGGCGCCCCAGCCCCGGCAGTGCAGCTCGAGCTCGAGCTCCCGGGCTGCGCCGAGCACGATTCCGCGCACGTTGCCGCCCGAGAGCTGCAGGCGGCCCGGCAGCGGGAGGACGAGATCGACCCGTTCGGCCGCGCCTGCGACCTGCAGCCGCAGCGGCACGTCATCGCCTTCGAGGGCGCGGTCCTGCTCGAGCTCGATCCGCGCCGTGACCGCCGGATCGCGGCCGAGGGCCGCACCGACGACGGCGGCCAGCGCAAACGGGGCCGCGAGCGCGACGAGCTCGACGCGGCCGAGGGCGAGGCCGACGAGGAGTGCGAACGCCGCGAGGCCGGCGTACGCGACGATGCGCGGCGAGTCGTACCGCGTCATCCCGCAGCGCGCAGCGAGTCCTCCGCCGGCGGCGTCGGCACGGACTCGAGCGCCTCGAGGACGACGTCCTCGCCGCGGACGCGCTGCACCCAGAGCTCGGGGCGGAGCGTCAGCCGATGCGCGAGTGCCGGCACCGCGACACGCTTCACGTCCTCCGGAACCACGAAGTCGCGGCCGTCGAGCGCCGCCTTCGCGCGCGCGAGCTTGAGGAGCGCGAGGCTCCCGCGCGGGCTCGCGCCGACGGCGAGGCGCCGGGAATCGCGGGTGGCCGTCACGAGGTCGACGATGTAGCCCTCGATCGACTCGGCGACGTGGACGCTCTCGAGCGCACGCTGCATGGCGAGGAGCGTCGCGCCGTCGACGACGGAGCGGAGCTCGAGCTCGTCCTCGCCGCGGTCGAGGCGGCGCGCCAGCATCTCGAGCTCGTGCTCGCGGCTCGGGTAGCCGATGCCGATCCGGATCAGGAAGCGATCGAGCTGCGCCTCAGGCAACGGGTACGTCCCTTCGTACTCGATCGGGTTCTGCGTCGCGAGCACGATGAACGGCGCCTCGAGGACGCGTGTCTCTCCTTCCGTCGTCACCTGCTGCTCCTGCATCGCCTCGAGGAGCGCCGCCTGCGTCTTCGGCGGGGCGCGGTTGATCTCGTCTGCAAGCAGCAGGTTCGTGAAGATCGGGCCCGGCAGGAACTCGAACTCGGCGCGCCGCTGGTCGAACACGGACGAGCCGGTGACGTCGGACGGCATCAGGTCCGGCGTGAACTGGATGCGCGAGAAGCCGAGCGACATCGCCTGCGCGAACGAGCGCGCCGTCAGCGTCTTCGCAAGGCCGGGGTAGTCCTCGAGGAGCACGTGCCCGTCGGCGAGCATCGCCGCGAGGATCAGCTCGAGCGCCTCCCGCTTGCCGACGACGGCGCGCTCGACCTCGTCGAGAATCGCCGCCGCCTGCGTGCGGACTTCCGCGAGCTCCATCACAGCTCCTCCAGGCGCGCGACGCAGCGCTCGACGTCGCGGCGCGAGATGCCCGGTGCATGGCGGTCGGCGGGCGGCGGCCGGTCGGGGCGGAGGATCTCCCAGACCTCGTCGCCGAGCGCAGCGCGCGCTCGGGCCGCCGACCGGGTCAGGTCGAGCCGCAGGCGCGCGCTCGCGGCCTCGCGCAGGAGCGGCAGCAGCCGTGAGTGCAGATGGCCGGCCCCGGCGATTCCGAGCGTCAGCTCGCGCTCGATTCGCAGCAGCTCCGCCGGACGGGTCGGGTCCGGCTCACGCCGGACGAGCGCAGCCTCGAACTCCGAGCTGCGGTCGGACGCCGACCGCAATGCGAGCACGCGCGTCGTCAGCTCGAGCCCGAGCGCAGCGAGTGCGAGCACGTAGGCGGCGAGAATCCGCTCCGTCGCGAACGGATGCAGACCGAGGGCGACGATCAACCCGATGGTGAGGAGAACGAGCGGCAGGGCGAGGCGTTGCGCCTCGGTTCTCATACCGTCACCGGCTCTCGCGCGAGGTCCTCGCGCACGGCCAGGAGCGCTGCGATCGCGTCGTCCCGCATCTCCGGCTCCGGCTCATGGTGGCTGAACTTTGCCCATTCGAAGAGGGCCGTCAAGCGCTCGGCGCTCTCGGCGCTCGTCTCGAGGCTCCGTAGCGCCCGCTCGATGTACTCGAAGGGCGCCTCGGACGGGCGCCGCGGCAGGCCTCCGCGGCCGAGTGCGTATTCCATGCGCGCATACGCGGCGATGATCGCGCGCCGCAGGTCCGGGTCCGTGCGCAGGTCGTCGATCGACTCGTCGAGGGCAGCGGCGACCGTCTCGCTCCGTCCGAGACTCCACGGCCGCGGTGGGCGGCCTTTGCGCCTGCGCGCCAGGAACATGACCGACGTGCCGGCAACGAGCACGACGAAGACGGCGATCTCGTCCCAGCGCAGCCGTGCGTTGCGCGTGTTCTTGACCGTCAGCGGACGTCGGTGTTGCGCCGAAGGGGTCTGCTTCGGCAGATGCTGGCCCTCGAGGCGCCGCAGGCGGTCGAGGAAGCCTGTGTGGAGGATGAGCAACGCGACGGCGGCGCTCAGCGCGAACGCGAGGAGCGTCGTCAGCAGATGCCAGCGGCCGCGCCGCGGCGCCCCGCCGCTCCCGCGCTGCGTCACGACCGCGTAGACCGCGACCGCAAGAAAGACGACGCCGATCAGCACGACGGTCGTCGCGAAGTAGTCGAAGAACGTCGCCGTCGGGCCGGTGCCGCGGTGGCCGCCGGCAAGCGGACGGCCGTGGCTCGCGACGCCGACCGCCGCGAGCAGGACGGCGACGAGCAGCCCGAGCGGGATCAGCCTGCGGGAGCTCATCACAGGAGTGTGGCAGGGATGCGAGCCGGCGCCGATCGCTTACATCGAATGACACTGGGCCTAACAACGCGCGGCTACCGTCGTCTGCCATGAAGCTGGGGGTCGGCTTCGCGACGTTGCTCGCGGCTGCAGCCGCGACGCTGACCTACGGCGTCTCGATCGAGCAGACGCCCCGTGCGCTCTGTCTCGCGGGCAGGAGCCTGCACCGGCTCACCGGCATCACCGACGACACAGAGCCGAGCTGGTCGCCCGACGGGTCGCAGTACGTCTTCGACAGCCTCTCACTCGGCGGCCTCGGGATCGCAAATGCCGGCGGGACCTTCGTCCGGCCGCTCGTGCCGCCCGACCGCGGCGACCTGATCTACAACCCGGCGTGGTCGCCCACCGGCGACTGGATCGCGTACGTCACCGGGTATTACGGACAGAACGTCGCGTTGATCTCGCCCGACGGGAGCCGCTGGCAGACCGTGCGGGGTGCCGGCGGCGGGCTCGAGTCCGAGACCGCCTCGCCGACCTGGGCGCCGGACGGACTGCAGCTCGACTACTCGTACGCGTCGAGCGACCCGGGCGCCGGGCCGAACGGCATCTACTCGATCGGCATCGACGGCAGCGACAAGCATCTCGTCGTGCCCGACGGCGCGGACCCCGCGCTCTCACCGGACGGCACGAAGCTCGCGTACGTGAAGGTCACGTGGCACGGCGCCTACGGCGACACGCACGACATCTTCGTGTCGAATGCCGACGGCAGCGGCGAAGAGCGGCTGACGTTCACCGCGACGAAGGACGAGCTCGATCCCGCCTGGTCGCCCGACGGAACGACGCTGGCGTTCGCCGTGGGCTCGGCGCGGATCGACGAGATCGATCTTCGCCGCGGCAGCGAGCGCACGGTGGTGCAGGCGACGAACGGCTACAGCCTGACGGGCGTCTCGTGGCGGCCTCCGTCGGCGACGGCCGCCGGCCGCGCGCAGGCATGCGTGATCGCGGGCACGCCCGGGCCCGACCGGCTCGTCGGCACGACGCTCGCCGACATCCTCGTCGGCGGCGCGGGCGCGGACACGATCGAGGGCGGCGGCGGCAACGACCTGCTCGTCGGCGGCCCCGGGCACGACCGGCTCTTCGGCGGGCCCGGCGACGATCTCTTCTTCGCGCAGGACCGCACGCGCGACTGGATCGACGGCGGCTCGGGCCACGACACGGCGTTCTGCGACTTCTACGACATGCGGCGCAGGCTCGAGGACTACTGCAACTACTAGCCCACGAACCTCCAGAAACCTTGACCTCGGGCGGTGTCGGATCAGTAAACTTTTGGCGGGGTCTGTGCTGTGGTGACCGGAAGCCGGAGTGCAGATGGAACGTGCAGAAGTCTCCCGCGAGGTCAACGATCAGATTGCCGAGATGAGCGCCCGCATGGACGCGGACGGCGCGCTGGAAATCCGTTTTCTCTGCGAGTGCGGCTGCTTCTCGTGGGTGACGATGACGGCGAAGCAGTACGCGGACGGCGGGGCGTGGTACGACGACCACGCGTTGCGGATGGCCCGGCAGCTCGGCGGGGTCGCCGCGCCGGACTGACCTCGAGAAGGTCTCCCGGACCCTCGCCTGCCTAGGTGCGCTCCGCGAGCTCGCGCTCGAGCGCGTCGAGCGCCTCGTCGGGCGAGCCCTCGCGCTCCTCGGGGTCGCTCCAGTGCCACTGCTCGAGGTAGGCGTCGTTGTCGGTCAGGCCCTGCACCATCGCGCGCTTGTCGATCTCCTGCTGGTACCAGTCCGGCAGCTGCCGCTTCACCTCGGCCCCGTCGTCGCCGATCGCCTTGATCAGCGACGGCACGTCCTGCCAGTAGAGGATCTGGACGCGCGTCAACGCTTGTGCACGAACTGGAAGCCGAAGCGCCCCTTGATGCAGAGGTTCCCGCGCGTGACGTCGTGGTCGTCGGGCGAGGTGACCTTGACGATCTCCTCGTCCTGCACGTGCAGCGTCAGGTTGCACCCGACGCCGCAGTACGGGCACACGGTGTCGACCTCGGCCTGCTTCGACTCGTCCCACGTACCGGCTAGGCGATGCTCGAACTCGGTCGTGGGCATCAAGGCACCGGTCGGGCAGACGGCGATGCAGTTGCCGCAGTACACGCATGCCGACTCCGGCAACGGCACGTCCAGCTCGGTCGAGATGTGCGCGTCGAAGCCGCGCCCGGCGACGGCGATGGCGAACGTGTTCTGGTGATCCTCGCCGCAGGCCTCGACGCACTTGTAACAGAGGATGCACTTCGAGTAGTCGCGCACGTAGAGGTCGTTGTCGATCTTCACCGGCTGCGCGACGGTCGCACCGCCGAGGCGCTCCGGCTGCGCGCCGTACTCGGCGCTGAAGCGCTGCGCGTCGGGGGCGGTGGATAGGTCGACCGACGAGCCGAGGAGCTCGAGCACCATCCTGCGGCTCGTCCGCACGCGCGGCGAGTCCGTGTGCACGACCATGCCGGGCTCGACCTTGCGCGAGCACGCCGGCGCGAGGGTGCGTGCGCCTTCGATCTCGACGACGCAGACGCGGCAGACGTTCACCGGTGTGAGCGTGTCGGCGTAGCAGAGAGTCGGCGTCGAGATGCCGAGGCGCCGGCACGCGTCGAGGATCGTCGAGCCCTCGGTGACGCTGACGGTCGCTCCGTCGATCGTCAGCTCGACCAGGCGCTTCGGGGCGGCGACGGATACGAGTGTCATTGCGGCACCAGCACTCCGAGGTTCATCATCGCCGACGCGACGGCGTTCGCCGCGGTCTGGCCGAGCCCGCAGATCGACGCGTCGCGCATCACCTGGGTGAGGTCGGCAAGCACCTCGAGCTCGTTCCCGTTCGCGCGGCCGCCCGCGAGCCTGTGCAGCGCCTCCTCCTGCCGCATCGTCCCGACGCGGCACGGGACGCACTGTCCGCAGGACTCGTCGCGGAAGAACTCCGCGATCCGCAGCACCGCGTCGACGAGGTCGGCGGTCTCGTCGAACACCATCACGACACCGGAGCCGAGCGTCGCGCCGGCGGCTCGTGTGCCTTCGAACGACAGCGGCAGGTCGAGCTGGTCGGCCCGGAGGAACGAGCCCGCGGCTCCGCCGAGGAGCACCGCCTTCGGCGGATGCGCCTGCGCGAGCTCGAGGAGGTCGCTGAGCGGCGTGCCGAGCTCGAGCTCGTAGAGGCCCGGCCGCTCGACGTGGCCGGAGACGCAGAAGAGGCGCGTCTCGCGTGCGTCGCCGAGCAGGATCGCCGGGACGTTCACGAGCGTCTCGACGTTGTTCACGACGGTCGGCTTGCCGAAGAGACCGACCTCGACCGGGAACGGCGGCTTGTTGCGCGGCTCGCCGCGGTAGCCCTCGATCGACTGGAAGAGCGCCGTCTCCTCGCCGCACACGTACGCGCCGGCCCCGATGCGGAGCTCGAGGTCGAACGCAAAGCCGGTGCCCTTGATGTCCTCGCCGAGAAGGCCGTGCGAGCGTGCCTGCTCGAACGCATGCTCGAGGCGCGCGTGCGCGAGGGGGTACTCCGCGCGCACGTAGATGAACCCGTGCGCGCAGCCGGTCGCGAACGCCGCGATCGTCATCGCCTCCACGAGCGCGAACGGATCGCCTTCCATCAGCACGCGGTCCTTGAAGGTTCCGGGCTCCGACTCGTCCGCGTTGCACACGAGGTAGTGCGGCTGCGCGGGCTGGCGCGCGACCGCCTCCCACTTCGCGCCGGTCGGGAAGGCCGCGCCGCCGCGGCCGAGCAGCCGGGACTCGACGATCTCGCGCAGGATCTCCTCCTGCCCGGCCTCGAGCGCGCGGCGCAGGGCGGCATAGCCGCCGTGCGCGCGGTAGGCATCGAGCGACGTCGGGTCGACACCGTCGGCGATCCGCTGCAGCAACCGGAGCCCGTCGCGCTGCGGCAGCGGCGGCGACTCGGCCGGCAGCTGCTCCTCCCGCGGCTCCGGCCCGGCGACGGTGCGCAGCGCCGCGGGCGCGCGCTCGCAGAGACCGAGGCACGGCGAGGCGTGCGCGCCTTCGGGCACCGTCGTCGCGCCCTTCAGCCGGCACGCGAGATCCGTGCAGACGTGGAGGGCCTCCGCCTCGCGCGGCTCGAGCGCGAGCAGCGCGTAGAAGCTTGCGACGCCGTACGCATCCGCGGGCGGGACGTCGAGCCGTCGCGACGCATAGCCGAGCGCGCCTTCGCTGACGTAGCCGATTCGCCGCTGCGCGGCGCGGAGCGCGGGCAGCAGCAGGTGCCGGCGTGTGCGGTCCGCGCGCGCGACCCGGTAGCCGTTGCCCTCGGGTCCGCCGACGACGGCGTCGATCGCCGCGCGCTCCTCGGCGGTCGGCTCCGCGGCCAGCAGCCTCAGGTCCACGCTAAAGAGCCTCCACGCGGATCGCCGTCGCCTTGAACTCCGCGGTTCCCGATTGCGGGTCGGTCGCGTCGATCGTCAGGACGTTCGTCGCGACCTCGTCCGGAAAGTGGAGATTCATGAACGCGAGGCCGGGCCGCATGTGGGCGTCGTAGCGCACAGGCGCGATCACCGAGCCGCGCCGCGAGGTCACGCGCGCCCGCGCGCCGTCCGCGACGCCGTAGCGCTCGCCGTCCTCGGGCGCGAGCACGATCGCCTCGCCGCCGCGGTGAAGCGGCGACGAATAGCGGTTCGTCTGCACCCCGGTGTTGTACGACTCGAGCCGCCGCCCGGTCGTGAGCCGCAGCGGAAAGTCGTCGTCGAGGAGGTCGACGGGCGGCGAGTGTTCCACGACCTGGAACGGCGCCGGCGCCTCGACGACAGGCTCCCACAACCGTGCGTGCAGGAACTGCGTTCCCGGATGCTCCTCGTCTGGGCACGGCCACTGGATGCCGCCGAGCTCCTCGAGCCGGTCGTAGCGCATGCCTGCGTGCATGGGGGAGAGCGCGCGCAACTCGTCCCACACGTCCTGCGGCCGGCAGCTGCCGAGGTCGTGGCCGAGCCGGCGCGCGAGGTCGTAGACGATCTCGATGTCGTCACGCGCCTCCCCTGGAGGAGGGAACGCCTTGCGCACGCGCTGCACCCGCCGCTCGCTCGAGGTGACCGTGCCCTCGGCCTCGCCGAGCGTGGACGCCGCCGGCAGCACGACGTCCGCGAGCTGCGCGGTGCGCGTCAGGAAGAGGTCCTGCACGACGAGATGGTCGAGCCCGGTGAGCAGGCGTTCGGCGCGCTGCTGGTCGGCTTCGCCCTGGGCCGGGTTCTCGCCGATCACGTAGACGGCGCGCAGCTCGCCGTGCTCCATCGCCTCGAACATGCCGGAGAGGTGCAGGCCGGGCTTCGGCGGGACCGAAGCGCCCCACGCGGCGTCGAACTTCGCGCGGAGCGCCGGATCCTCGACGTCCTGGAAGCCGGGCAGGCGGTTCGGCAGCGCGCCCATGTCACCGCCGCCCTGCACGTTGTTCTGGCCGCGCAGCGGCTGGACGCCCGAGCCGTAGCGGCCGACATGGCCGCCGAGCAGCGCCAGGTTGATGAGCGAGAAGACGTTGTCGACCGCGTTGTGATGCTCGGTGATGCCGAGCGTCCAGCAGATCTGCGCACGCTCTGCGCGACCGAGCATGTGGGCCGCCGCGCCGATCGCGTCGGCCGGGACGCCGGTGACGCGCTCTGCCTCCTCGAGCGTCCACGGCTCGACCGACTCGCGGAACGCCTCGTAGCCGCTCGTCGCGCGTGCGATGAACTCGAGGTTGACGAGGTCGTTGTGGATCAGCTCGCGCGCGATCGCGTTCGCAAGCGGGATGTCGGTGCCGACGTCGAGACCGAGCCAGAGGTCGGCCCAGCGCGCCGACGCGGTGCGCCGCGGGTCGACGACGAGGAGCTTCGCACCGTTCCGCAGCCCCTTGAGGAGATGGTGGAAGAAGATCGGATGCGCTTCACGCGCGTTCGAGCCCCAGAGGACGATCAGGTCCGTGTTGCGGACCTCCTCGTAGGAGCTCGTGCCGCCGCCTGCACCGAACACCGTCGCCAGACCGACGACGCTGGGCGCGTGTCAGGTTCGGTTACAGCTGTCGATGTTGTTGGAGTGCAGGACGACGCGTGCGAACTTCTGCGCGGCGAAGTTGAGCTCGTTCGTCGCCTTCGAGCAGCTGAAGACGCCGGTCTGCGCACCCTCGTCGAGTGCCTTGCGGAAGCCGGCCGCGGCGCGGTCGAGCGCCTCGTCCCAGCTTGCCTCTCTGAGCTCTCCGCCGTCGCGCACGAGTGGCCGCGTCAGCCTGGCGTAGCGCGGTGACATGCCGACCAGCTTAGACCGGGACCTGCGAACCGGCCAGCCACGCGGTCGTGCGGCGGCGGCGGACGTCCTCGTCCGAGCGCGCCCACTCGTGCGTCCGGGCGTAGAGCTCCTGTGCGCGTAGGTCGGGCCGGCCGGGAACGAGCGGCTCGAGCAGCGAGGCGTCCTCGACCGCGGGCGCGAGCACCTCGGTGACGAGCGAGCCGTAGAGGTGGAGCAGGTGCGTGCGCGTCGCGGTGTCGAGCTCGACGGGCCACTCGACGCGGTCGAGGCCCGTCGCGCCCGGCAGCGGCCGCGGCCTGCGCGAGAGGCCGCGGACGCCGGCGTGGTCGAGCGCCTCGAGCGCGATCCGTCGGTACGTCGTCAGCTTGCCGCCGGCGACGCTGACCATCCCCGTCGGCTCGGTCGAGAAGACGGTCTCGCGCTTCGCCGAGGCGGTGCCGCCGTCGCCGCCCGGCAGCACCCGGAGGCCCGCGAACGTCGCGCGCGGGGGCCCGAGCCCGTCCAGGGCGACGCCTGCCTCGCCGAGCACCTGTGCGACGTCCGCATCCGAGACCGAGACGGCATCCGGCTCGCCCGTGAACTCCGTGTCGGTCGTCCCGAGCAGCAGCATGCCCTCCCACGGCACGGCGAAGCTGACGCGCACCTTGTCGTGCGGGATCGTGAGCGCCGCGCCCCAGTCGCCGCCGCCGTCGACGACGACGTGCACGCCCTTGCTCAGGCGCATCGACGGCTTCGCGTTCGGATCCTCGAGCCGCCGCACGTGGTCGACCCACGGGCCGGCGGCGTTGAGGATCTTCTTCGCCCGGACGCGCACCGTCCGGCCGTCGACCCGGACCTCGAGCGGACGCACGCTCACGACCTCGGCGCCGTTCAGCACGATCGCGCCGCGGTCTTGCGCGGCCCGCAGGTTCGCGAGCGTGAGCCGGCCGTCGTTCGTCCACGCGTCCTCGTACAGCGCGCAGGAGCGAAGGCCGCCCGCATGCAGCTCGGGGACGAGCTTGTGCGCGCGCTCGAGATCGACGAGGCCGTTGAGCCGCGCGCGCGCGAGCGTCGAGTAGAGGACGATGCCCGTCTGCACGAACCAGGGCCGGTAGGGCCCGTCCTCGTACAGCGGGAAGAGGAACGGCAGCCGCCGGACGAGATGCGGCGCAACCACGTTCATCAGCACCCGCCGCTCGTGGTGCGCCTCACGCACGAGCCCGACGTCGCCGAGCCGCAGATAGCGGAGGCCGCCGTGGATCAGCTTCGACGACGCGCTCGAGGTCGCGCCGGCGAAGTCGCCCTTGTCGACGACCGCGACGTCGAGGCCGGCGGCGGTCGCGGCCTCGGCGATGCCTGCGCCGACGATCCCGCCGCCGATCACGAAGAGGTCGAGCTCGCGCGCGGCGAGCCTCTCGACCGCGGCTACGCGCGTGTCCACAGCGGGTTCGTCCAGGCGCGGCGCGCCGCGGCGTCCGACACGACGATCCGTCCGAAGGGCGCAAGCGGCGGCTTCTCGAGCCGCACGGCGGTGATCAGCCCGGCCGGGTCGCGCTCGAGGATCGTCGATGCGTTCGGGTAGCCGAGCCGGCCGGCATTCGCGCGCGCACCCCGGTGGCGCGAGCTGACGAGCGTGACGCTCTGTGCCGGCGAGCAGCGCACCTCGATCGCGTCGCCGTCGACCTCGACCGCGCGGATCTCGGGCCCGGTCGAGGAGTAGAACGAGCCGCCCCGCAGCGCCTCGAGCACGGCTTCCGGCGAGCGCTCCGCGGCGCGCACCGTCGTCCACGCAAAGCCGCTGTCGTAGCCCGGGTGGTGCGAGTCGTCCGTCGCGAGCCCCTGCAGCGGCGAGCCGAGCTCGAGCGCCTCGTCCCAGTGGATCGACGAGTCGCCGCGGCCGATCTCGAGCTCGCAGCCGCTGTTCCAGACCTCGAGGCCGAGGAGGCCGCTGCAGTCGAGCCACTGCTCGGTACGCAGGCCGCTCCAGTACGTGTGCGCGAGATAGGGGAGACCGCCGTGCGCGGCGATCCAGTCGACCACCGCCTGGAGCGGCTCGAACTCGCCGTCCGCCGGCGGCTCGGGGTCGGCCTCGACGCCGAGCGCGAGCACATGTGCATCGTCACCCGATGCACCTGCGCGTGCGTTCAGCTCTGTTGACGGAATGACAACGAGCTTGCGGGTCGAGCGCTCGACCGTGCGAACCCAGTGATCCGTGATTGCGAGCACGTCGTAGGCCGACCACTCGAAGTGGCGCACGAGCATGTCCGGGGCGAGCTCGCCGTCGGAGTTCGTCGTGTGAGCATGTAACGCACAGCGCAACCAGACGCCGTCGCCCTCGAACGGGGTCATCGCACGACCCTATCGCGGCGGCCGAGGCCCATTGAAACCAAGGCTCCAACGTGCTTCGATCAACTTCGTTCACATTCTCGGACCGGGAGGGTTGATGGAAGATTTCGAAGAGCAAGAGGTCGAGTTCTGGCGCAGACTCGAGGAAGCCGAGATGAGCCGGTCGCAGATGCTGAAGCGCAGCTTCGCGGCCGCCGCGGGCTTGACGATCCTCGCCGCTCCCGGTGCCGCGCTCGGCGCGCGCGGACGCCTCGGCGCGAACCCGCCGCTCAAGGGCAAGGGCTACTCGATGAAAGAGCTCGTCGCTCATGCCAAGAAGGAAGGTCACATCAACACGATCGCGCTGCCGCCCGACTGGGCGAACTACGGCGAGGTCATGTCGACCTTCACGAAGAAGTACGGCCTCGGAATCACAAACGACAACCCGGACGGCAGCTCGGCGCAGGAGAACCAGGCGATCGTGTCGCTCAAGGGCGACTCGCGCGCACCCGACGTCGTCGACGTCGGTCCCGCGTTCGCGGTGTCCGGTACGGCGCAGGGCCTGTATGCGCGGTACTTCCCGTCCACGTTCAGCACGATCCCGCGCTCGATGAAGGACACGCGCGGCTACTGGTACGGCGACTACTGGGGCGCGATCTCGATCGGCTACAACCAGAACCTCGTCTCCAACGGCCCGAAGTCCTTCGCCGACCTGCTGAAGCCCGAGTACAAGGGCAAGGTGGCGATGAACGGCTCGCCGCTCTCGTCGAACTCGGCAGTGTCGGGCGTGATCGCCGCGGCGATCGCGAACGGCGGCGGGACCGGTGACGTGAGTGCCGGCATCGACTTCTTCCAGAAGCTGAAGCAGGCCGGCAACTTCATCCCCGTGCAAACCACGTCGGCCACGGTCGCGTCGGGTCAGACGCCGATCTCGATCGACTGGGACTACAACAACCTCGCGTACGTGTCCGAGTTCCCGGCCGCGCGCTGGAAGGTGAACATTCCTTCCGACGGCGTCTACGGCGGCTACTACGCGCAGGCGATCAACGCGACCGCTCCGCACCCGTGGACGGCGCGGCTCTGGGAGGAGTTCATCTACTCCGACCAGGGGCAGATCCTCTACCTCAAGGGCTTCGCCCATCCGGCACGGTTCAACGACCTCGCGAAGCGCCACAAGCTTCCGAAGGCGCTGTTGAACGCGCTGCCGCCGGCGTCGCTCTACGCGAAGGCGAAGTTCGCGAGCCTGAGCCAGCAGGACAAGGCGAAGGCGACGATCGCCGCGCAGTGGCCCTCGAAGGTCGGGGGCTAGGCATCGCGGTCGAGGCAGCACCCGAGGCGCTCCGGTCGGACTCCGCGTCCGGCCGGAAGCGCCTCTCGCTTGCGTGGCTCGGCACGCTGCCGTTCTTCGCCTACACGCTCGCGTTCCTCTTCGTCCCGGCGGCCGCCGTCCTCATCGGCGCCTTCCAGGGCGAGAAGAGCGGCTACACGTTCGGCAACATCCGCACGCTCTTCCACCACCCGTACATCGACGCGTACTGGCTGAGCATCCAGCTCAGCCTCATCTCCGCCGGCCTCGGCGGCATCGTCGGCCTCTTCATCGCCTATGCGGCGCTGCGCGAGGGGACGCCGAAGTGGATCCGCTCGACGCTGACGACGTTCTCGGGCGTGGCCGCGAACTTCGGCGGCATCCCGCTGGCGTTCGCATTCATTGCGACGCTCGGTCCGCTCGGCATCCTGACGATGTTCTTCAAGAACCAGCTCGGCTTCGACATCACCGCGCACGGCTTCAGCCTGTTCAGCCCGCTGCGCGGGATCACGCTCGCCTACCTGTACTTCCAGCTGCCGCTGATGATCCTCGTGATCGCCCCGGCGATCGACGGCTTGAAGCGCGAGTGGCGCGAGGCGTCGTCGAACCTCGGCGCGTCGCAGCTCCAGTTCTGGCGCTACGTCGGTGTGCCGGTGTTGATGCCCTCGATCCTGGGCGCCGTCATCCTGCTCTTCGGCAACGCCTTCGCCGCCTACGCGACTGCGTACGGCATCAACGCGGGCGCGAACCTGATCACGATCTCGATCGCGGCCTACTACAGCGGCAACGTGCTCAGCAACCCGCACCTGGCGCAGGCGATGGCCTTCGGCATGTTCATCGTGCTCGCCGTGATGATGCTCGCCTACATCCCGCTGCAGCGGCGCGCGGCGAGGTGGGCGAAGTGAAGCCGCGCCGCCACATCGCGCCGTCGGCGGCGTTCTGGCTCCTCGTCGGCGGGCTGTACTTCCTGATCCCGCTCGTGACGACGTTCATCTTCAGCCTGAAGAGCCCGCAGACCGGCAAGTGCTGCTCGTCGGCGAACTACAGCTGGGTCATCCACAACGGCGAGTTCTGGCACACGCTGAAGATCTCGTTCCTGCTCGCGCTCGAGACGATCGTGATCAGCCTCGCCCTCTTCGTGCCCACGATCTACTGGGTGCACCTGAAGGTCCCGAGGCTGCGCGCGATGCTCTCGTTCCTCGCGCTCGTCCCGTTCGTCGTGCCGCCGATCGTGATGGTCGTCGGCCTCCTGAAGCTGTACAAGGGGTCGCCGAACTGGTTCTACGCGCAGCCGTGGGGCTTCCTCGCGGCCGCCTACGTGATCCTCGCGTTCCCGTACATGTTCTTCTCGCTCGACGCCGGCTTCAGGTCGATCGACGTGCACACGCTGACGGAGGCCTCGCAGAGCCTCGGCGCGCGGTGGACGACGACGCTCTTCAAGGTGATCCTGCCGAACATCCGCGCGGCGGCGCTCGCCGGCTCGTTCCTCGCGCTTGCGATCGTGATGGGCGAGTACACGATCGCGAACCTCTCGGCGTTCCACACCTTCCCGATCTTCCTCCAGTACGCAAACGAGACCGCGGGCTTCCCGGCGGCGTCGCTGACCCTCATGAGCTTCGGCATCACGTGGGCGGCCATGGCATCGCTCTTGCTCGTCGGACGCAAACGCGGCGCCCGCGCCGCCGTCGTGGCAGGAGCGCGCTGATGCCTTACCTGGAGCTGCAGAACCTCCACCGCTCGTTCGGCGCCCACAAGGCGCTCGACGGGATCGAGATCTCGCTCGGCGAGGGCGAGTTCCTGTCGCTGCTCGGCCCGTCCGGCTGCGGCAAGACGACGGCGCTGCGACTCGTCGCGGGCTTCGACCGCCCCGACGCAGGCCGCATCGTCGTCGACGGCAAGGACGTGACGGACGTGGCGCCCAACAAGCGCGACATGGGCATGGTCTTCCAGGCGTACTCGCTCTTCCCGAACATGACCGCGGCGCAGAACGTCGAGTTCGG
>Ga0070741_10010054_pt1 | contig 18040 bp, 17 predicted proteins | sample Coa_R1_4_FD_66440 | JGI IMG/M metagenome (GOLD analysis project Ga0070741, IMG submission 66440) | Surface soil microbial communities from Centralia Pennsylvania, which are recovering from an underground coalmine fire - Coalmine... | ecosystem: Environmental > Terrestrial > Soil > Unclassified ...
GGAGCTCCGAAATGAATCGAACAACAGGCTTGTGCCGTAGGGGTCTTCGCGCAAGCTGGATCCCATATCGCTGGTCTTCGACTCGTTCTGATGTGCCATCACCAAAAGAGTCGCGAATAGCAGCGCAAAAATACCGGCAGCCAGGAGCGGACCTCGCCAGTTCAATGCGATGCTCGTACCCGGTCCGTTGTCAGACATGGGTGAGTAACTCCTTCTGATCCTGGCGATACGCAGCCACAACGTCTGGCGTCAGCACACAGGAGCCGTACCAAACCCGATCGAATTGCCGCAAGCTGCCGCGGAGCTTCTCCGGAATTTCTGCGCGCGACTGGATGGCGGCTTGTGGGCGCCTGCGCCAGCGGCGGGTAAACTCATCAAGATATTCGCGATTCGTGCGATCACGGCGGATGGTTAGCCATTGACGCTCCGACAATCCCGCAAGCAGACCCAAATATGCCGCGCGCAGGGCCAGGCGCAATTCGCCTGCGTTTTCCAGTCTTCCTGCCAAGTCGAACCATTCGTCCTCGGAACGGACGTTGGCCAACGCATCTTCGCTCAGATCCGGAAGGGGCGCGATCGCCTGCGGTATGGAAAGCGACGCCGTTTCCCGTCGCCGCCGCAGCCAAAGGAGCACACTTCCCATCACCAGAGTTAAAAGAGCGATAAGGTACAGCCAACTCCGGAGATCCTTCAATTGCCAGGAACTTTTCTCGTCTCCCGGAGAGAGAGTCAGTTGCTTAGGCCACAGTTTGCGAAGGAAGTCCCAGAACGCATTCCAGGCCCGCTCGATCCGGGCCTGAATCCTGGCCAGAAGTTTGTCAAACCAGGTGGGCGGGCTTGGGTGTTCGGCGTCGTGCCAGCGGTAAATCGCCCGGCGCGACTGTGTATCCAGAGCTTGACGTAAGTGTTGTACCCGTTCTTGGCGCGCGGAATCGGTGACAACCTGCGTTGCTTGCGCGGTCGGCGCCTGCTCAGCCCGGGTGTGGGAAGCGCCACCAAGCATCGCAGCCAGCAGCACCAATGCCCCGAGCAGAGCGTTGCCAGCCGCACTGGCTGTAATGACCCGCGTTTTTTTCTCTTGCTCGCGTGGTTGGCTTGCCAGCAACCCACGCAGGTCGTCACCCTCCTTCCTCGAGCGCAGATGCTGATAAACAATGATGAACGAACACTTGACGATCGGATCCAGGGCCAGCCATGTGCCGGCGAACAACGATAGCCAAAAAGCGGAGCTTTGAACCAGCGCGTATATTCCCATCTGAGTGGACAAGACTGTGCTCAAGCCAAAAATGGAGTGCAGAAGCTGCGGGATCAGAAGGGCAAGTATCATGCCATTTAGCCACACGGCGGACCATAAAGGCAGCAGCATCAGGAATAGCAGCACGCTGCCACCGAACCATTGACTCGCAATGGCCAGACAACCGTACATCGAGTGTCGTTCGGTGTTGTCCTCTCCTGCCTCAAAACTGGCAAATTGGTTAGCACTGTAGAACCACGCAGCTCCCGCAATCGTTGGCAGGGTAGTGAGTGCGGCGACACTCAGACCAATCTTCCACGCCACCAGCCGCCCCAGGACCGCCGCCCGCGTGTTCGCATCCAGTGGTTTGGAGGTAGTTGAGCCAAATGCCCGCTCGCGAACGCGTCGCATGTAGACGGTAACCGTGTACACGCGCAAAAGATAACCCGCTGCGAGTAACACCGCCTCGAGCAGTACAACGCCATCGGACACGCGTATCTGCCCATTCACCACCCACATCGGAATAAAGCAGAGGATGAGAGGTGCGCTGCCCGAGTAATAACGCCATGCCTCATTTACAAAGGTCGAGCGGAAGAGCGCGAATCCCCGCTCCAACGCTTCGAGAGAGTTCAGCCGGTTTCGCTGACGGCGCTGGGGCAGCGCGCGTGCCGGAAGTTCTGCGGCTTGAGCTACTGCGGCTTCACTCATTGTTTTTGTCCGGACTTCTGGTCAACTCGGCCGAAATAGAGATGATCCTCCGGCGTATTCACTCGCCATCGCAGAACCGCGAACAATAGCGCGGTGAGAGAGACGAGCGCCAGAATCCCAATCATGGTCTGCCAGAATTGTTGCATCAGCGTTCGCTTCGGTGTGGGCGGACGTTCCATCCGGCGCAGGCATGGCGGACAGGCGAGTTTGCCTTCTTCGTCCGTCACGCATTCACGGCAAAATGTTCCGCCGCAATGTGGGCATCGCGCCGCCGCTTCCCGCAGCGGATGAAACAAGCAACGGGCATGACGCAGGTTTATCGTGGGTAAGCAGGCTTTGTCAGGAGACATTATTCTGAGAGGCATCCACGACAGCCGGGAAAGCTGATGCTGTTTCGGAATTTGTTGACCGAAGTGACGCCGGTTGCATGCTGGGCGTAGACACCGCCGGCTGCACGGTGACGTCGCGAGAGGCACGAATCGCTGCGTCAATCTTCTCAAGGACCTTGGCGGCACGGCGGGTTCGCTGCACTAGTGGAAGATCGATACTTCCACCGGTCATAGTAATACGCGAGGCTGCGGTCGGACCAAGCGCAAATTCCAGCAGTGCCCATGCAAGTCCGACGCCGATGAAAATCGCGCCGGCAGTGGAGTTAACCCAGACCTGCAGGCAAAGGCCGAGAACTGTAAGGAGTGCTCCTGGAACGATGGCACGCCAGAGCCACCTGGGACTGCGCCAGACCACAATGGATTCCAAGTCGCGCAAATAAAACCGGCGGTACTCGACCGCATACAATACACGCTTCGCGGCAAGCAAGCAGTCATCGCTTAAATACCATCTTGTCCCGCCGGTCATGCTGCCAACGCGCGATATTTTCTGGAAAGGACTGCTCAATCAATGCCTCTTCGACGTCCAAGTTAATAAGAAGGAACTGCCGAGCAGGAGTGGAAGCCATAGGAGTCCGGCATAGGCCACCCAAAAACGCCACCCAGAGCGCGGAATTAAATACGACCGCGGGGCCTTCCGATATTTCACGTGCAAGATGATCACAGTCGGGATCGCAACCACTATCGTGGGCCAAAAGAGGATCCAACCCCACCCAACCGTCGATGCGATGGAATCGTAAAGGACATCGCGGTAACGCCATTCCGCAGCCTGGGCTCCGGAATCACCGCGCCCGCGCTCAAAGCACGTCGGGCAAACATGTTCGGAACCCAACTGTAGATCGCACAGGGCACACACGAATCGGCCACACCGGTTGCAGCAAGCCTGAAACGCCTTTTCTGGATGAAAGAAGCAGGTCGCCTGATCCGAGAATGCAACGGCCGCAGTGCTGTTCTGGCGGATGATCGGCCAGATACGCACTTGCAGCCATTTCTGGCAGTACGGACAACTCTGCCATTCTGAATCAGCCGGTATATCCGCAGAACAGGACGGACAGATCACTGACTGAGTTCTAATAGGCGACGACGCCGCGTCAGTAATTGCAGGTGGGCCAGCCGGGCTGGCACCGGTAGTGAAAGGGTTGATACTAAGATTCACACTAAGCTCTGTTTGTAGACCACCCTCGTGTCACATACACGATCGTGCAAGGCGCGTTTCTCGTTGTCTACTCCCAACATAATTGAGCTGACCAGCATGAGCACTGAATTCAGGTAGGGGATACCGCTGGTGACAACGTTCCACATCAAAAAGCGCCCAAAACATGCGCCCCAGCTTAAGCTTCGGCCGTCAGACCGGATGACTTTGAGCCCACAGGCGATCTTCCCCACGGTTGCGCTGCGATGTTTCAACATCAGAATCTCGTAGACACCGCCGGCGAGAAAGAAAAACATGACAAAAGCAATAATGCCGAAACCTAGCAATGCCGGGTTAGGCGGGGCGCTTGGGCTGACGGCTTGTTTCCCGGAACGAATCATACTTGGAAGGAACACAGCGAAACCGATAAGGGTAGGCACCATGAAAACAAGGCTATCAATGAAGCGCGCGCCGAAACGGATCCAAAATCCGCCGTAACGACGAGCCAGAGGCGAGGCTCCAGCAGCCCCGTTCGCCATCAGCCGGCTCAGAAATGCCGGCTTGCAGTCTGCACACAGCAAGCTCCCGGCGATCTGAACCAGGTCTGATTGGGGAAGCGTCCGTCCGCATTGCGAACAGGTCAAAACTTTTTGAACTGAAGAGTCCTGACTCATTACGTATCTCCCTGGGGGGAAACTCGCCACTAAGCCTAACGCAAGCGGTTCGCCACGCCAAGTACTAGTATCTAGTCCCGAAGGGCCATGGCCCTCGCGGATGCCGATATCGGACAATGAACAACTTCAAATGTCATTGAGTAACAGGTAGAATGACCTTGAACCTGTTCCGACCCAGGAGTAAGATCCGCACCACGTCTAGGACGAAGTTGTAGGGATCTACCCGTTCGCCTCTCTATCTCGTTTCTGAGGGTGCTGTGCAGTTACAGACCTGACCGCAGAATCTCGACTCGCGTAATTCCAGGGCCGTGTTCTTGCAACGCTCATCAGTGGTCCCAATCCAAAATCGCTGTCATCAATATCGGCAGAGATCACAAAGCATCCACGCGGTTGCGGATTAATCCGAAATCGTTCGGGGACTCGAGTTCGGGATTGGGCTGGGTGCCGACAAGTCGGCTTGCCGGAAGCAGTCGATTGCTCAAGGATAATCATAACCCGGACCTGTCAACGACCAAGCAAACACCGCCGAATATCGGCTTCATGCAAAAATCTCATTCATCTTGTCCCGGACCTGCTGGCTCCGGCTCGGCTTCAGATAGCGCGTCGTCGACTCCATATCCGAGTGCCCGAGCGACTGCTGCACTGTCCGCAGATCCACCCCAGCCCACAAGCAACGTGTCGCAAAGGTCGCTCGGAACTTGTGCAACCAGAAGTTCTCCGGGTTGAGCTTGGCGCGTTCCGCAACCGCCTTCAGGCAATCAAGGAAGTCGAGTTTCGGATTACAACCGGCTGTTGGGAACACGAGATCGCATTTCTTGTCTGACTTGCCTTTCCATGCTTTCAGACTCTTCACCAGCTTCGCGGGAATCGGGATCTCGCGCTCCTTATAAGCCTTAGGTGTCCATCCACGGTCAGGCTTGTGAGTTACGCGGACAGTTCCCGCATTAAGATTCAGATCCGACCAATACGTGTGCATCACTTCCTGCTCGCGCATCCCGGTCATTAAAAAGAATTCGTACCACAGCCGTTCTTCTGCGTCACACGCGTCGAACAGCTGGTCGAGATCTTCGTTCTCGTACACCTCAGGCTCTTCCCCGGTGAACCGTGGCCAGTCATTTTTTTTGACAAGGCCGCGAATACCATTCGTCTTCAGGAACGACATGACATTGGCGAACTTGTTCCAGCGACTGCGAGGTGCCTGATCTTTATCGTCACGGAGGAACGCAGCAAACTTCAGCAGGTCTTTGCGCTCAATGTCCTCAAGGTACAGTTTCGAGCAAGACTCCTGAAAGTACGCTAGTGCGGTGGAGTATGCAGCCAGAGTTTTGGGCTTTTTCGTGAGCTTGGTTTCTTCGAGGAACTCAGCGACAGAATTGGCGATGGAACGGCGACCGTTCTGCTCATTTTCTGGCACCACGGCCACACCGTTGTTAACCGCGTTCAATTCGGCTTCCTTGCGCTGCCGGCGTGCTGCAGCATCCTGGGCATCCTTGCCGACAGAGAGACGCACCCTTCTTGAGCCCTCGCGCCACTCGATGTACTACGCGCCTTCGGGGTGGCGTTCTTCTTTGCCGTTCACCAGCACTACATCCGGCTTCACGCGACCGTTTGCTGACAAAACAACGCGGCAATACCGCATGCCTAGTGTGGTTTCGACTCTTTTGGTCAGGTTGACTTCTCGGTTCGCCACAGTGATCCCTTCTGATCTCGGTATCAGTGTAGGTATCACCGGCTTGCAACTCCCAGATAACGAAGGTAATGGCGGAGAGAGTGGGATTCGAACCCGCCTGAAAACATAAACTAAAGGACTTGCAGCGCACAGGTAGCGACCCAAAGCAACGCAAGTTCACCGTAATCAAGGGTGCTGGGTTTCAGGGGGTTTCAAAGGGTGTCAGCGACCTCCAGTCGATTACGGGTCCGACGACACGTTGACAACGCAAGCAGCACGCGTTCGGATAGCCTCGCGTCTCGCTCAGTTACCCTTCCTTGTCGGTTACCTGAGAGTTTCGTCTCCGCTTGTTACTTTCGAACACGTCAACAAGATCGGCATAGTGTCCGGCCAAACCACGCGCCACGATCAGCCCGAGACCGGCGTACTCCACCAATTTGACGACCAGCTTTTCCGGCTCGGGAAGAAAGAAGAGAACGGCAACGGCGAGAATGAAGAGAACAAGTCGCATCGGCGATAACCCACCCTCGTAGATTTCACCGTCCCGGAGCAGCGATTAAGGGTGTGCCTTTGCAACGTGCACAACGACCATTCCTGCAACTCTGCGTCACCGCTTCCGGGAATCTGGACACCCATACGGGCATCCTTAATCGTCCATACGGACGAACGCGCGATGACATTGAAAAACGCTCATGATCTACGCGTGGTTCTTATTGACCACTCGTAGATTTCTGAGAACGGCCTCTCGCCATACGGCGGAAAGGCAAAGTTTCAACGTTGATAGTTTATCAGAACTGAATGGGATCGCGAAAGAGTCGTTCCTGGCCTGGTCATATCCTCAGATTTGTATTGCGATTGACGTGTTATTGCTGTTGCCTTGCTCTTTTAGCCTTCCATGCTGGCAAAAAGCATTTCCTGAGAGTCATAATTCCCGGATGCAACCGACACTTCCTTCTTCGCCCCTGCCGCTCGATACGGATGGTCTGGAGATCGCGCGCGAACAGGGCGCTCGACTATATCGAGTTTGTCGCACGGAATTACGGACGTGACACCGCCGAGATTACAATCCGGCTAGCGGCATCTCGATTGATCGAGATCATCGCGGCCGATTATGCAGCGACGGCGCGTGAAGATGCCGAAGCGGAGGCTTTACCGGCGTAGCCAGCGCGAACCTATTTTGAAAGTCTCAGCTCCTCGAAACAGGACATCTACCTCGAACTCGTAGGTACAACGCGTAAGGAGTTGGCTGAATTCAGGAAAGCCCGCCTCGAAGCCGTCATAAAGCCTGTTTAGGCAGGCGCTGCCGCTCCCGTTCGCGTCCCACGGCAGTGGCGGCATTCCGGGCCGTCAGAATCGCATAGCCTTCGTCGCCCCGGCGCACGCGCTCCTGTGCCTTCTCGCTGACCTCCGGTAGCTTCGCTCCGATCTCATCGATGCTCCATCCCCTCTCGACGGCCCACTTACACCACATGAAATCCGCAAGGCTCCTATCGGGGCCGCCGTCCTGCTTCAAGGGTGCGCCCTTGAGGGATTGCTGATAGTCCGGCCACCTCCGTCCTGATGCCGGTTTTGACGTGCCAATTCGCGGGGGAACACTGGCGGGGGGCGGGGGTTGTTCCGGGGCGATTAGTCCGGCACCTTCCAGCGCGGCGGTTGTCGTCACCAGCCCCTCATGGGCATGACTGACAACGACAATGGGAAAGTTCGGAGAATATTTCTTCTTGAAGTTCAGCGACCCTGCGATCCGGGTGGCTCCCGTCGCCGATTTATCGGCTCCGGCTCCCTTCCGCACCCGCGTGCGAAATAGCTTGGCAGCCTCTTTTTCGCTTTCTTTTGGCCCACCCGCAACGGCAAGCCACACCTGGTAATTGCCGGGCGACGTGCACACGGTCATGAACGCAAAGGGTTGCATGCGCTCCGCCTTGCGCTCGTCGAAATCGTCGAGCTGCACAAGCAAGGCTGTTGTTGAGCGCGGTCGGATGATCACGTTGTACTGTGCCTGCTCAGCGGCTTCCAGCCTCTTTGGCAAGCTGTATCGCAATTCATCCAGACTGCAATTGGGTTGAAAGACTTTCCCAGTCTCCTCGATGTCGGTGAGGCTAACGTCGAACACAGTCGCGCCAACGCTCGCGAAAGCTTTCAGCATCGTGAGAGCCTGGGTGGGATTGGATCTTGAGTGTGCCGGCACGATCATTCCGATATCTGTCTTGGTTGCTCTCTCGTCCACCCTGCCCCCGCCAGTGTTCCCTTCCAACGATTCCAAGACAATTACAGCTTTTGGTTTGGAGTCGGTCAAACTTTTAAATGTATGGTTGCGACGCTGAAAGCGTCGCTCCGATTCTTCAGAAGGATTCTGAGGCGCTTATGCGCCGAAGTCCGCTTTAGCCGCGAAGCGAAGCGAGCGGCCCTCTGTGGTGAAGTTATTTTGATTCTGATGAGGGTCGGGATATTTGCTTTAAGGTACGGGACGAAAGTTATCCACGGGGTACCGTGTGTGTTAAATGAAGTTAGAGTCTGTGTTAAGGGGCATAATCAGCAGTGTAAGCCGTTGTTAAAACAAACAAAACTACATTGGTCGTCGTGTAAATACACGAAGAGTTATGTGTGAAAGCACGAATCTATATGTGCAAATACACGTAGCGCAAACCGCGCACCCTCCCTGTGTGAAAGCACGAAAACCCCGATTCCATGTGTGAAAACACGAAGCTTGACTTTCATGTGTGAAAGCACGAAAGTGACGGTCCAATGTGTAAAAACACGATTCGCGGATGTCTGACAACAACTCATCATCACCACGCTCACCCCTCCTCCCTGATCGTCACCCGATACAGGATTTCTTCATCTGCGACGTTACAGATGCAATACCCAAGGACGACATGGGTTCGATGGAGCATCCCATATTTTCCCTGTCCACCAAGCCGGATTTGAGCGTTCGCGAATACGAACACAACGGCGTGAAAGTCACCATTGCCCCGAGTGTCCTGGGATTGGCCACGATTCACGACAAAGACATTGTGATCTACTGCATCAGCCAGCTTGTCGCTAAACTGAATGCCGGCGCTCAACTGCACAGGACTCTGCACCTGAAAGCCCACGATCTGCTGGTATCGACCAACCGTAATACGGACGGGCGCGGCTACGAGCAGCTTGAGGCCGCGCTGGACCGGCTGAGCGGGACCCGGATCAAGACCAACCTAAAGACGAACGAGAAGTCAATCAAGGAAGGTTTCGGCCTGATCGATAGCTGGAAGGTCATCCGGCATTCGAAATCCGAGCGGATGTCGGAGATTCAAATCAGCCTGTCAGATTGGGTTTTTAACGCCGTTTTAGGCCGCGAGGTATTGACGCTTCACCGGGACTATTTCAGGCTTCGAAAGCCACTTGAGCGCCGCATCTATGAATTAGCTCGCAAGCATTGTGGCAAACAGGATGAATGGTCTATCTCGCTGGAATTGCTCAAGAAAAAATGCGGCTCCGGTTCCGAGGATTTTGAGTTTCGGCGGCTGGTCGGCATCATCTGCAAGGAAGATGCGCTGCACAATCACATTCCCGATTATGCTTTGTCGTTCGAGGGCGACAATGTGCGGTTCGTGAACCGCAACACGATGAGGCCCCTGCCCTCCCCTGAGAAAACGCTGTTTCCGACGCTCGATCCCGAAACCTACAATGACGCCCGAATCGTCGCCCCCGGTCACGACGTTTATTACCTTGAGGAGCAATGGCGAAGCTTCTGGCTGGAAAGCGGCAAGCCGGAGTTGAAAAACCCTGACGCGGCTTTCATCGGTTTCTGCAAGAGCCGTCACAGTCGAAAGCCAAATCCCTAGATTCCACAAATGTGGTGATGTGGGTGTCCCCATTGCCACATGCGCACAAAGGAGGATTCCCACGTTTCTACAAACCCACAATGCAACAAAAGGGGGTAGCCACAAATGTGGCGATGTGGGTTCTACACCACAAATGTGGTGATGTGGGTTCCCTTGTTTCCACAAACCCACAAGGTATCTTTTTCACATTTGCACAAACCCACGAATCAACTAAAGTGGGTTTCCACGAATCAACCTATGTGGGTCCATGCCGCCTCTCATCATTTCCTTCCTGAACCAAAAAGGCGGTGTCGGCAAATCGACACTCTCGATCAATGTTGCCGCTTGCTTTGCTCTTTTGGGGCAAAAGGTCTTGTTGATCGATGCGGACAAGCAAGGCACGGCTTCGACCTGGGCGAGCCTACGCCCGGAAACGGCCTTTCAGGTCGTTAGCATGGCCCGCGAGAACATGGCGCGTGACGCTCTCAGGCTTGCCGCTGATTTCGATTTCACCATCATTGACGGGCCACCACAGGCCGAGACGATCTCACGATCTTGCATCGTAGCGTCCGACTTGGTGGTCGTGCCGATAGAGCCGGGCGGTGCTTCGCGCTGGTCGTCCGACTTGACCGTCCGCCAATTGAAGGAAGCCCAGGAACTCAAGCCGACTCTGAAATGTGGTTTTGTGGTTTCTCGGAAAATTGGAACGACCGTCCTTGGCCGTGATACCCGCATCATGGCTGCCGATGCAGGTATTCCCACGTTTGAAACGGAGATTGAGCAGCGCGTTGCCTATGCAGAAGCTCTCACGATGGGCAAGACCATCTTTGAGTGGTCGGGGCGGGGCCCGGCCGTCAGCGACATTCAAGCTTTAACCCACGAACTTCTGGACCTTCTCAATGAGCAAAACATTCGCACAAGCCCCGAAGCCCAAGCCGCTGTCGGCTGACGTTATCTCAGCCTTCCAACGTGGCGGGGCAGGGCAGGACACACAAACCCACATTTCCCCAAAAGTGGGAAAGAACGAAGCCGCGAAAGGGGAGGAGACGGAGCCGACCCGTCGTCTGAGTATTGACCTGCCGGAAAGCCTTCACAGACGCTTCAAGACGGCTTGCAGCCGAACAGACAAGAAAATGTTATCGGAGGTTCGAGACCTAATCGAACGTCGCACAACCCAACTAGAGAAGGCCGAAAGCTAGAACTCTTGAAGGCGGCAGGACCGGATTCGAGCGCGACTCTTAGGGACGCTGCCCAGCCGATTCAAAAGGCGATGTTGGCTTTAGGAGCCAAGGGTCGTCGGCGCCGGGCAGCATCGTAGCAATGTGTTTCAGCCGGTCGGCGGCTCGCTGAATTTCCCTCGCCGCTTTCGCGGGGTCGCTCTGTGCCAGATCACGGGTGACATATTCGAGATAGCGCAACACGTCCGCCCGCAGGATTTCGAGCAGGGTGGAACTCGTCTCAGGGAATATCGGCCAGGTGAGGGTGTATTCAAACGGATTAATTGTCGGCTTGGGGCGGCGTGTTTTCATAGTCAATTTTGCAACGTACCTTTGCGACTGTGCAATCCCAGTTCTTCCGATAGTCGGAGCGGGTGTAACCATGGTGCATTAAGAAAAACTGGGATGTTTTTTCTTAATCGAGAGGTTGCGCCGGAGATCAGGCCGCGCAGGCCTCCCCGGCCTGCGTAGCGGCTTTCTGGTTGAGGTAATCGGCGGCGCGTTGAGCATGGGCGGCTGCCGTGAATATGGCGCGGTTGTCGTTCTTCAGGGCTTCCAGCCATGTCGCGATATAGGCGGCGTTGTCTTCGCGCGGCTCCTGATGCAATTCAAGATCGGCGCATAGAAACGCGGAGCCAAGTTCGGCGACGAGTTCCTCGCGGCTGTAACCTTCATCGCCCCATTGCTTGCGGCCAAGGTCACGGTCCAGGCGCTGCGGGTGCTTCGTCCAATGCGTCAATTCATGGGCGAGGGTTGAATAGTAAGACTCCGCATCGCGGAACGCTTCAAAGGGCGGCATCTGCACATAGTCGAGTTCCTGCGCGTAAAAGGCCCGGTTTCCGCCATGCTTGATCGTCGCTCCCATTCGGGAGAAGAATTTCTCGGCATGCTCGATGCGCGCAACAGTGTCGCGGACAGGGGCCGCCTTCGCATAGAAGATTTCCGGCAGACCTTCGATCTGCTCGACATTGAACACGGTATAGCCTTTCATGTAAGGGATTTCGCGCTCGGTATCCTCGCCGGTCTTATCGTCATGCTCGGTGCGGGTGATGGCGTTGGCATAGACCACAAGCGAGCCTTTCTCGCCTTTCCTGACATGGGCGTTTAACTCCGTGGCCTGGCGGAAGGTCATCCAGATCGGCGCGCTGAAGTTCTGTCCCAAAGCGGACATCCAGAGGGATAGGACATTGATACCGGAGTAGGGCTGTCCGTTGTGACGAAGAGGGCGGGTAATCCTCCCGGCTGCGTGTTCCGCATTCCACGGACGTATCCACGGGCGAACGCCTTTCTCCAGATACTGCACAATCTGCGCGGTGATACGGCTGTAAACGTCTTTTCTTTCGGTAGTTTCTAGCATCGTATTCTCCTTCAAAAACAATTTTTTTCTTCGCGAAACCCGCGACGGTTTGAAGGCGTTCAGCGGCGCGGACCAGTCAAGGGCGCGGCTTCACCGCGTTCATCGCAGACCCTTGACGGGGAGCACCGCTGGAATAACGCCGGTTGTGGAGGCGCGGGTTGAGTGGGGAAAAAAATGGAGAAAAAACGACTTCGGCCAAGAACACCGAATCGAAGTGGCGGTTGGTTCAGGAACGGAGTGGTGGGATAAACTCGATGTCGATCTAGTCGGGGAGAGATCTATTCTGGATAGTGCTGCATCATTTTTCGGTATTCGGCCTTAGTCGTCCCCGCGTCGCGAAAGAAGGCCCAAAGCTGGAGCAGGATTTCGAGGTCCGCGTCGGCGAGAGCGCATTCATGACCGTCGAACCAGTCGAGAAAGACATATGAAATACGATGCGGCGTTAGTTGACCGCATCCACCCGCGTAGAAACGGAATTCATCGCTGGGTCCACCCCAGCTGATCTGGTAACGCCAGTAGCCTTCCTTCTGGTCGGTAAAGGTGTCCGGCGCGACGTAATCGAAGCCAAGCCCGTACTCGCGGAGAATGCCAAGGTCGGCAATGTGTCGGTCCTCGTCACCGTCATGCCATGCAGCGAGCAATTTGCCGAGATCGCTCACACGGTCATTCTTGTTTGCTTTCCAGCGAACTGCACAAGATGTTTCGCGGGTCATGGCACCACCGCTGCTCGCTTGTCTGATCTGCTGGAAGAGAGCGAAACTTCCTGGACGAGGACGAGTGCGACGACGGAGGCGTATCGTTCAACGCTCGGAGCGTGTTCGACTTCGTGCATGGGCGCGAAGAAGCTGCGATAGCCAGTTTCGCTAAGGGGAATACGGCGGCGCGGTTCGTGCGGGCTCGTGAATTCGATGATCGCGTAAGGGTCGGGACCGTCGATGAAACGCGGCCTGTAACGGACGACGATGTCTTGCCCGTCGATACTCAGCGTAAAGGTCGTCTCGGGCTGCGTTATGTTCGTCATGATTTGCCTCTCTGGTTTTGAGTGACCCCCAGGGCGGGGGCGAGAAGAGGCACGCAGGCCGGCGCAACCGAGCGCAGCCGTCATAGGATTTTGGGGTGACTGCCCCGCGAAGAAAGACGGAGTCTGCACGCGGGGGAGGGGAGCCAAAATCCGTCATTGACGGCAAGCGGCGGCGGCTACAGTGCCTTCGCCCCACCATTTTGGGCGTTAGGAATTAAGGAGAGGTTCGTCGGAACAAGTTCGCGGGGGATCGGGGAGAACGAGTAGAGGCAGGAGCGTTACAAAGTCACGGTGGCGGCGGCTGACCATTGAGCTTCAACATCCGCAATGACGAATTTCACCAGTTCCGCACCAAAGAATTCGGAAAAGGCGCAAGCCTTGTTCCCGGCGTCCTTGATTGAGGCCCCGATATGCCAGCAACGCTGGCCGTCCTCGATGATGAACCTGTCGTGGTATTTGGACGTTGTCTTGATCTCGATCGCATTGCCATGCTGCGCGGCGAATTTTCGACCCTCCAGCCGGAAATCCTTCTTCATCTGCTCGGTCAGGAGTCGCAATTTCACGGTCGGGTGAACGTTGGTGAGCAGTTCCCAAAGCGTTTCATCGACGTAATTGTCCACGATCAGCATGTCCTGTTTTGCAAGCTGGACGATCTTGCGGAGTTCGACATAGGCGTCGTGTTGGGAGCCTGCGGGGAGATAGACCTGGTTTGCCTCAAGAGGCAGGGGAAGCGCACTCGTGGCCACGAGTAGATCGTACGGGCCCGACGGCTCGACCGGCGCGGGTTTGTACCATCCGATCAGGGTGTCCCATGCGGCATCGAGATTCTTGTGCGTCGTTATGATGCCTTCGCCTATCTGGAACTTGACGATTTCCGTATCGTCGGGAGGGTTCATCTGCCGCCCCGACAGAACGTTGAGATCCTGCGTGAGATAGAGGCCGAGCTTGATGGTCGGCTCATCGAAGGCGGGGCGTAACTCCCGCAGGCGGATCTCTTGCAACAGGTCTTCGAGCGTGTACCATTTTTCGCTCGGATTCGCCTTGAACATGCGTCTCATGGTGTAGAGGATTTCCGTCACCACTTTCCTCGCACGTGCCCGCACGGTGTCGTCGTCACAAAACTGAAAAGACGCCGAAGTGGGCAAATATTGCTCCGGCGAGATGTTGTCCTTCCGGCGCAGCAGATTGTGATTGGTCAGGTTGCAGAGGGTTTCCGAGACGTTCTCCGTCTCAAAGGCGAGGATGAGTTCCCGGCGCGGCGTTGCACGCCTCTTGTCGAGAAACTCGCGCACGACGAACGTCAACATTCGCGCCTGAAGTTGTTCGTCCACTTTCATCGGTGGCTGATATTGTACGTTGGAACCGTTCGGTTCCGGTGACGCGGCGGCAACCTCGATCTGCGAAGCTGCCGCCACGGACGGTATCAGGCTATGCGGCTTTCAGTTCCGGGGTGATTTCCGGCACGGGTGAACGCAGCAGTTCGGGAAGCCAGTCCTTACCAGAAACCTCGCGTTCGGCGAGAGCGGCAAGCTCGGTCTTCTTCAGCTTCTCCCATGCGGGAGCGACGGAGCCCTTCACCTCGGAAAGCGTTTCGAGGATCTTGGACTTGCCGATGCGACCGAAATAATTGGCCGCCGTGGGCTTGAACCATGCGCTCATGTCGAGGTTGAGAGCCTCGGCAAGCTGGGCGCCATGGAGGATCCGATCAGAGTCAAGACGGTCGGATTTCTGCATCACGGCATTGATCGTCTGCGCAACGCAGAAGGTCAGGAGGCCCCGCAGGGTATCGCCGTTCTGCGAGAGGCACCATGCGAAAAGGCCATCGGGTTCACCGGGCATTTGCGAAACCCAATGCTCACGAGCTGCTTCGATGAAGGCATGCGCGGCTGAACCTTCCACCTCCGTCAATAAGGATGCGTCGTTGGCCTCGATTTGCAGGCAGGTGTTTTCCGAACGTCCGTTATAGACAACTTGCAGCGCCATCACATGCGCGATAGTTGCAAGGGCAACATCCGGGCGTTCGAGCAACGCAGCGTTCAGGGCTGCCGAACGGTGCGATGTCAGGTTCTCGACAAGAGAAGCCGATAGAGCAGGGCGCTCCGTGACGGAGACATCCATGCCATCTTCGGATTCCTCGCGTTCATTGATTGAAATGGCACGAACATCTTCGGGCCTGATGAAGCCGTAATGGATTTCCGGCTCGCCCTTGGAGCCGAGCGTGACCACGGCTCCGGCAATCGCAAGCGTTTCCGTGGGCCAGACATCAGGACGGTCCTCCAACTCGTCCATGCGCTCATTGATGACATCGAGATGAGCCTGCTGCTCGTCGGTTGGTTCATCGATCATATTGAGGGACTCAAGCTCGGTGGTCAGAGCGTCGAGTTCGCTTTGCTGGTCGGGCGGTAGGGGAAGAGGCTCGGCATGGCGGCGTTCGCATTTCGACCATTCTGAATAGACGAATGACGGAACGACTTCGACCCATTTCCAGCCTTCGTTGCGAAGTTTCTGCGCGGCTTTTTCGAGCTTGCGGGCCACAAGGGTTTCGAGCAGGACAATGTCCTCGATGAAGACGCCAAGATCGTCCTGACTGAAAAGATCGCGGCGAACGGTGCCTCCGGCTTTTTCGTAAGCCTTGAGCGTCACGAATTTCACGCGCCGGTCGGCGGCGGTGACTTCCTGCTCCGTGAGTGTGGCGCGGATATCGTCAGGGTCGGATTGGTAGTCGGAAAGCTCGTTCCAGACACGTTCCTGCGCTTCGTGATCGTCGGTGACCGTAAAAGCCATGACGTGCTGCAACGTCATTTCGCCGTTACGGTAGGCCGCAATCAGTGTCGGGCTGGCATTGGCGAGTTTCAAGCGCTGCTTCACGACGGTTTCCGTCACGCCGAACCGTGCAGCGACATCGGCAGGGGGCGTGCCCTTGTCCGTGAGGGCCTTGAAGGCGTCGAACTCATCGGCCGGATGCATGGCCTCGCGCTGGACGTTCTCGGCAAGGCTGATTTCCGTCGCATCGGCTTCGTCGTCGAGCACGGTGCACGGAATGGGCGTCTGTGCCTTCATGCTGCCGGATTCGACGAGGGATTCGAGCGCCAGAAGCCTGCGGCGGCCCGCGACCACGGCGTATTTGCCGCGCTTATCCTTGCGGACGACAAGGGATTGCAGAAGGCCGTGCGCAAAGATGGATGCGGCCAACTCATTGATGCTCTTGTCAGTATCGGTCTTGCGGACATTGCCTTCCCAGGCGAGTAGCTTGTTGAGGGGGATGCTGATCGTGTCGGTCATGATATGCCTCTTTTGTTTGAGTGACCCCCATGGCGGGGGCGAGGAAAGGCACGGGAGGCCGGCGCAACCGAGCGCAGCTGTCATAGGATTTTGGGGTGACTGACCCGCGCCAGGGCTCGCCCGTATCGCGGGGGAGGGGAGCCAAAATCCGTCATTGACAGCAAGCGGCGGCGGCTAAAGTGCCTTCGCCCTGCCGGACTTGGGGGCACGCGGCAAAAGGGTTATTAGTGGCTACATGACAGCATGCAAGGAAAATTGAGTGCTACGGAAGAGGGGAGTATTCTGGCCCCAGAGATGACGAAGAACAGCGCGCCAGTAAAAGCCACCGGGGGAGGCGGCTATACCTTCGCCGATAAGGTCGCGGCAGGATTTCTCGCGCAAATGCTCAAGCGAAAGTTCCCGTTGGAGCCGGAGCTTGGCATCATCACCGAGCTGCATTTTGAGACACGGGATATCGGTCAGGTCCTCGACGATCTTCAGCTGGTTTTGAAACGCGGGCTTGATGCGACGCGATGCTTCGTCTCGGTCAAGAGCAACAGACAGCTGACAAAGAACGGATTCAACAAGGAATTCGTCGAGGATGCGTGGGAGGAGTGGAACGGCGGATCAGGTTCGACGTTCGACCGCTCAAAGGACATTGTTGGTCTGATTGTCGGCGTGATCGACGAAACAACGCTGCACGAATGGGAGGGATTACAAAAGCAGGCCTCCAGCACGACACCGGAGCGCATGAGCACGAGGCTGCGGAACGACGGGCAAACATCAAAAACGCAGCGTTCGATCTTTGATGGCTTGCGGAAATCCGCCTCGGGAGAAGTCGATGCAGTGGAGACCGCGCGCCTCGTCGCGAGTGTACGGGTATTGCGTTTCTCGGAAGCGATGGAGGGTGATTACATCAACCTCTGTTCGGAGATTGTGCGCGATGGCAAGATCGAAGATGGCGTGAAGCTGTGGGCGAGGCTCCTTCAGCTGGCGTCGGAAAACAGAGCGACAGGCGGTTACTTCGATCTGCAAAAGTTGATCAAGACTTTACGCCCGGATTTTGATCTCGTAGACCACCCGGATTTCAGGGCTGATTGGAACAGGCTCGAAGCAGCCAGTGCGGAAAATGCAAGCGGTGTCCGTAGTGTCTTGGGTAGCGGTATCCAACTGCCCCGACAGAATGAAAGAGCTCGGGTGGCAAGCGAAACCGAAACTCACAGCGTGATCGTCGTTGTGGGCGAATCGGGAAGCGGAAAGTCGGCAGTGATATCGCAGCTTGTTGCCTCGGGAGACATCTTCCGGCGGACGATTTGGCTGAGCGCGGAACAACTCTCCAAAACGAGTCAAGCCGAACTTGCCCATGCGTTCAGCCTCAGTCATGGAATCCCTGAATTGGTCAGGCATTCGGGTGTTGACGGCTGCGCGCTGGTTATCGATGGCTTTGAAAGATTTGAGGGTGAGGCCCGGAAACGAGCCATCGAGCTGGCGCGGGCGGTGAAGAAGGAGGGCCTCGTTGGATGGAGAGTAATCGTTACCTGTCAGCCTCAATCCTTGGCCTCTGCCCTCGATGCGTTG
>Ga0070741_10010055_pt1 | contig 18039 bp, 11 predicted proteins | sample Coa_R1_4_FD_66440 | JGI IMG/M metagenome (GOLD analysis project Ga0070741, IMG submission 66440) | Surface soil microbial communities from Centralia Pennsylvania, which are recovering from an underground coalmine fire - Coalmine... | ecosystem: Environmental > Terrestrial > Soil > Unclassified ...
TGGTAAACTGTTGAAAGCACACCGCGGAGAGGTGGCCGAGTGGCTGAAGGCGGCGGTTTGCTAAACCGTTATACGGGCCAAAACCTGTATCGAGGGTTCGAATCCCTCCCTCTCCGCCAGTCATTTTGGTCTCTTGCCCCTTCATAGTCACGAACTTAACTACTATTTCAGGCCTGCCATTCGCACTCGCTAGTTGGGCAGGTTGCCCTCAGCACGGTTGGATTCCAGCGCACGTTGAGCGCACAGTTGCAAGGCTTCCATTGCCTTCACTGAATCCTCACTCACGCTCTTCACGTACACATTCATGGTTGTGCTTAGGTTGCCGTGCCTCAGAATCGCCTGGATCGTCTTATCAGGAACTCCAAGCCTGTAGAGATTCGTTGCAAGTCCCCTCCTGAAAGCGTGCCATCCGTGCCAGAGGACACGGGTGGTATCGAGCTTGAACTTGTGGTCTGCCTTCTTATGCCCGCCTTCATTGTCACCGCATACCTCACAGCGATGGAGAACGGGCAAAATGATCCGATTGGCCACACCGTTCAAGCACAGCGGCTTTCCGATCCTGTTTGCAAACATGGCACCTTGCTGTGGATTGCCTCGTCTTGCGCGATGTCCATCCAGCATGGCCCGTAGTTGTGAGATAACAGGTACAGGAGCCTTGCTCTTGACAGTCTTGGGTTGGTCCACCGTACTCTTCCAGACCGACTGCGTAACACGCAGTTCCCTCCCGTTGTAGTTCTCCCACAGGAGTCCTCTAATCTCTCCTCGTCTTAGTCCAGTGAATGCAGCTGTTGCAGCAATGGTGACAGCAGGCTCAGGCAGTAGGGCGAGTATCCGCGTAACCTCCTCCAAAGAATATGCGTACGTTTCTCTGGCAGGTCTGGCCTTTGGAATAGCTGTGCCCTGAACTGGATTGATCCCGTCAAAATATCCCTGCTGCTTTGCGTAGTTGAAGATGCCTGAAAGCTGAGCCTTGATGTGCCTCAGCGAAGTCCTACTGAGATCGTGCTCAATGGCAATGGCATCCAGCAGATGTTGTACGTCACAGGTCCGAACCTCTCTCATCCACCAGGACGAGCATCTAGGCTTCAAATACTCATTCCACTTGTTCCGGTAGTCATACGAGGTGGATGCTCGTTTTTGCTGCGTCACATAAGGCAGATAAACACGCTCCACGAACTCACCTAAAGTCGTGACACTCTCAGGAGAGTGATGGCGCTCATTCAGAGGCTTGAGCGTGTCCTCGACTAAATCACTGATACTCGCTTTCGTGCGGTGCTTCTCATCGACAGCAGCTAGTCTTTTTGCACGTTGAACGACATTCAATTTGCCGTTCACGCAAACTGTCATGCGATATCGGAGCACCCACCACCCTCCACGTTTGTAGACATACCCTTCTTGTTTTCTGTGCCGAATCACGTCTTGTTTTCTCCTTCTAATGTGCGCTGGTTGTGCGCTGCATTTGCAAGTTGTTGAAATGCTGAGCCTCGATTCAGAGCGACGGTTCGTTGGACCGAGCCTCAGTGCTATAGCCGCTTGAGCATATACTCAATCCGCTTGAGCATGTCAAGAAAAATTGCAAAGCCGCTTGAGCATTCGGTACAGTTGTGCTGCATGGCGAAGAAGAGCACGATCTCTGCCGAACTGCGACATTACCTCTCAGAACTTGGCCGCAAAGGTGGAAGAAATAGTGCCAAGTCCCGGATGGAAAAACTCACTCCCGAGCAGAGGAAGCAGATTGCCCGGAATGCCGCCAGGGCAAGATGGCAGAGGAAATCAGAGAAATAGTCCGCCTATGTTTAAGCTTATCGCCAGGGGGGTGGGGTTTTCTATTTGGGGTCCCATCTGCCGCCCTCTGGAAATTGAAATTTCAAATAGTGGTGGGATATTTCTTCGCAGCGCGGCTTTCTCGTTTTTTCTGGAGCTTTGGCAAGTGTCAGTGGATTATTTACGAAGTTTCTTGCTAATGATTACTATCCTCATAATGGCGGTTACAACTATGGTCGTGACGCCCCAGCCGACCGCGACACAAACAGCTATGTCTAAAGTGGAGAAACCTGAAGAGGTGCGACAGATTGAGGCTAAAATAGCCGTCCTTGAGGGCGCTAAAGCTAAGAAGGAGCGCTGGCTGAAAGTCTCTATCGTCCTGGCGGCCATAGCGGCTGGCGGAATTGCATTATTCGATATTTGGTCTCGCAGCATCGGGGATGACCTGGATTCTGCAAAAACTGAACTGGTACAGGCCAAGGATCGGCAATTGCAGCTATCAATGCGTGATAAGGACATTGAAATAGGTTCAATTAAGGAGCGCGTAGCAGCCGCCGATGGCAAAGTCGCTGGCTTAGAGCATGATGCCGCTGTCGCGAAGGGAGACATGGCGAAACAGCAAACTAGGGCAGCTATTGCGGAGAAAGAGTTACTAGAACTAAAGGAGCGCATCAGGCCGCGCAGACTAACCAATAAGGAAGCCGCCGATTTTGTCGCGGCCCTCCAAAAGGTACCCAATTCGAGGCTAAAGCTGGGATATACGTCTGGCGGCGGTGACGAGGCGTTTAATTTCCTGAAACAATTGATGCCATTATTTAAAGAGGCAAAATGGCAGGTTCCGGAAAATACCAAGGATACCAGCAACCATTTAGACATCCAGGTTATTGGAGTGGCATTGTTAATTCCTGGCCCAAAAGGATTCGATCCGGCAAAACCAGCAGAGCCCCGTAGTTTCCAATTGAGTCCCTTGCAATCCTCCTTACTCGAAGCATTTAAAGCCGCCCATATTGATTTGACGTTTCTTGACTGGTACCCAAATGATGACCAAACGGCAGAGCTCGTAGTTGGATCGAAACCCGATCCAGCGCCCTGAGTCCCAATTAGGAAACTACCAAACGGTCATCTGAATTGTCATGACTGACAGATCAAGTCATCATTGCAGTTTGGGCAGCCGTGCTCGTCTTTCATGCGGATCAGCTGCATTTGACGACATGCTTTGCAGAACACGATCTGTTTCCTGTGTTTTTGAGGGTTCTTGTTTTGTTCAAAAAATTCGTTGAGCCTGTCCGCAAGCCGAGAAAACGGCTGAGCAGGAGAACTTATTTGAGGCGGCAGCAAGTTGAACGTTGTTTCTAGCGGATTCCAACGTTTCGGTATCGCAAACAACCCGACATCGTCATCTCCACGTTGCTCGTGCTCGAAAGGAAGCAACTGATATCCAAATTGTTTCGCTCTCAGGTCGGCTATTTTCGCCATGAGGCTACGATGCAGCATCGGGGGCGGAAAGGCGTGCTGCTTCATGAATCCAGACTCACACACATAAACCTCAAGGAGAGAAACGGCAGGGGAGCCAAAATCCCGATACGCATTCAACTGTGTCAGCGTTCTTTTGAATTTCCCCACCTTCAGAGACCGCGCGCTGCCGTCCTTACACAGTAAGCTAACCTTTACTTCCCAAGTCCTGTACAGCCACGCTTTGGATTGAGGAAGATCGTGCAGCCGTGCAATGATATCGATGTCGCTGGTAAACAGACCTCCTGATCCCATATCCATTGGAATGTTTACGGCAAACCACCTCCAGACTCGCCCTCCGGCGAGAGGCCCGAATAGCGGAAGGAGCGAGAATATTCTCCAGATAGCCGCTTTCTCTCTGTATTGCGACGCTGATTCGAACAAGGTCATAGTGTTCGGGGTAATACAATCTGGTTAGCTGCGTTCTGTAACAGAAACCATGTCGCAGTCGTGATATTGATCACGACCCACTCTCCCGACACAATGCTACAGGGTTGCGAGACCTGTGAGTGGTTGTTGTGGATAACGAATCGGGTTTCAGCCTGCCCTGTCGTAACCAGGTCCTCTTGGCGAGCCGATGAGTGCAACTCAGAAGCTACTGTTTCATCCCCACAGCGAGGCATAGACTTTTCTCTTCATGGACCTGACTGTTGAGCTAGCTATCTCGCGTTTTGGCGGAACAGCGAAAGATAAGTTGGCTAATCCCGGTGCTTCTGGACAGCCGGAGGACCAACTTCGTGCGCCTTTCGAACGATTGTTAAGTGATATTGCGGAGATTTGTCACTTCAACGCAGGCGCTGTGATCGCGGTGGGAGAGTCATCTCACGAAGAACTTAAGACACGCCCTGATTACGCTGTCACGGTCGAGAATGCTCTTGTCGGATTCGTAGAGCTCAAAGCTCCCGGCAAGGGAGCAGATCCGAGAAAGTTTAAAGACCATGACAAAGAGCAGTGGGAAAAGCTGCGCTCGCTTCCCAATTTGATTTACACGGATGGGAACGCTTTCAGCTTGTGGCAGAATGGCGAACTTGTCGGCCACATCCTCACCCTGGAAGGGGACGTCGAGACTTCCGGGAAGAAGCTGAAACCGCCAGTCGGATTGATGGCGTTATTCGAAGCATTCCTTCATTGGAAGCCCCTACCACCGCACAATGCGAAGGAACTAGCACGAACAGTGGCTCTTTTATGTCGCCTTCTGCGAGATGAGGTTACCGAACAGCTCGCGTTAGGAAGTGAATCGCTCACGGGCCTTGCAACAGATTGGCGGAAGCTGCTGTTTCCCGATGCAACAGACGTGAGATTCGCGGACGGCTATGCGCAGGCGGTAACGTTCGGAATGCTGATGGCCCGCGCTAAGAAAATCAATCTCGCGACAGGCTTCTATAAAGTTGCTGAAGAGCTTAGTAAAACGAGCACGCTCATTGGTGCCGCACTTCGATTGCTCACTGAGAACGTGGAAACGCAAAAAGCCTTAAAGACCGCGATGGGAACGCTCACCCGAGTCCTCGATGCCGTGGACTGGGACAAGATCAGCAAGGGTAAACCGGAAGCGTGGCTCTACTTCTACGAAGATTTTCTTGAGGTTTATGACAACACGCTCAGAAAGCAGACTGGCTCATACTACACACCGCCAGAAGTCGTCGGTGCTATGGTGGCACTCGTCGATGAAGCCCTGCGAACGCCTCGATTTGCGTTGCACTCTGGGCTGGCCGCATCATCCGTCACACTGGTGGACCCCGCAGTTGGTACCGGAACCTTCATGCTCGGTGCGCTCCGTAGGATTGCCGAAACTGTTGCTGCCGACGAAGGACCTGGCTCCGTAAAAGGCGCAGTACAAGAAGCACTCAAACGGCTCATTGCCTTCGAGATGCAATTAGGTCCATTCGCGGTGGCGCAACTACGCATCTTGGCCGAAGTCTTCGATCTCGTGGGCTCACCCCCAAAGGTAGCACCGCGGATGTTCGTGACGAACACGTTAGGGAACCCATACGACGAGGAGGAATGGCTCCCAAGTTTTCTGGCTATTGCCAAGTCCCGCAAGGACGCGAACAAGATCAAACGTGAGGAGCAAATCACGGTTGTTCTGGGCAACCCACCGTACAAAGAGAAAGCAAAGGGTCACGGCGCCTGGGTCGAGAACGGAAGTGAGAACTCCAAGGATGCGCCTCCACTGTGGATGTGGATACCTCCAAAAGAGTGGCATATCGGAGCTCATGCGAAACATCTTCGCAATCTCTACATTTACTTCTGGCGTTGGGCCACCTGGAAGGTGTTCGACCACGGTCCCGGTACCCGCTCGGGAATGGTGTGCTTCATTACAGTAGCAGGATTTCTCAATGGGCCAGGGTTTCAGAAAATGCGTGATTACCTGCGGAGAACCTGCGACGACATATGGGTAATCGATTGTTCGCCGGATGGGCACCAGCCAAACGTGAATACACGTATTTTTCAAGGAGTCCAACAGCCGATCTGTATTGTTCTTGCCTCGCGTTCAGCCAATGGAACGACCGGAAACGACGCACCCGCGATGGTTCGATTCCACGCACTACCTAAAGGCCATCGCGACGAAAAGTTTAAGGCCCTGAATTCTCTCCAATTGAAAAGCACAGTTTGGATTGAGTGCCCGAGTGGCTGGCGCGATTCCTTTCTACCTGCATCTACGGGGGCCTGGGCTACCTTTCCTGCCCTGGATGAGTTCTTTGTATACAACGGGTCTGGAGTGATGCCGGGAAGAACTTGGATCATCGCACCGGATGTGGGCTCCCTTGAAAAGCGATGGGAAACGTTAACGCATGCACCCGGCAATCGAGTGGAAACACTGTTCCATCCACATATGCCTCACGGGGAACTAGGTGACAGGCATAGTGCAAAGGTGATACACGAAGCCCTTTTTGGATACGACGAACGGCCATTGCCAGTCGCAGACGATAAAGGCCCATGTATTCCGCCGGTCCGTTACGCATTCCGCTCGTTTGATAGGCAGTGGATAATTCCGGACTATCGGTTGATTAATCGCCCGAATCCTGAGCTTTGGGAGTCGCGATCGGATCAGCAAATTTTTTTGACTGCTCCGAGTGATAGGTCACCGACGAACGGACCAGCTTTATCTTTTACGGCGCTAATACCAGATCTTCACCACTACAACGGCCGGGGTGGGCGAGCTTTTCCTCTTTGGCGCGATCACGGGGCCAAAGTTCACAATTTAAGACCTAAGTTGCTGCCTGTGCTTGAAAAGAAACTGGGACACGCTGTAAGCGCTCATGAGGTCATCGCCTACATTGCGGCCGTGACGGCTCACCCCGCGTTCACGGCTCGGTTCCAGAAAGACCTCTCGACTCCGGGCCTCAGAATTCCGGTTACTAGTGACCGCGCGCTCTTCGATAAAGCGGTCGCTCTCGGGCAGAAGGTTATTTGGCTACACACATTTGGGGAGCGGATGACAGACGCCGAAGAGGACCGTCCTGCAACGCCGCCGCGTCTTAGTGTCGAAACAAGACCGTTCATCCCTGAGCAAGGAGCAATTCCAAACGATCCAGAGAAGATGCCCGATTCAATAACATATGATGCAGCCAAACACCGGCTGCTTGTTGGACAGGGTTTTATCGAAAATGTTGGAGATAGAGTGTGGCTATACGAGGTTTCGGGGAAGCAGGTGCTCTTGCACTGGTTCAGCTACCGAAGACTGAATCGAGAGCGGCCAATCATTGGAGATCGCCGTCCGCCGTCTCCACTTGGTGACATACAACCAAATCACTGGCTCCCGGAATACACAACCGAGTTGATCAACGTTCTCAATGTCTTGGGGCTTCTTGTGGAGCTTGAGCCGGCGCAAGCCGACCTACTAGACAAAATCTGTTCTGGACCGCTAATAACTCGTGATGAACTACAAATTGGGGGAGCTCTCCAACTTCCACCCAAGATCAAAAAGAAGAAGAGCAAGCAGAAGACTTCCGGTCCAAGTTTGTTTGAGTCGCACGCCAAGCACTAGCCCAAATCATATTGACGTACTCCAGCAGGTTTCAATGAATTTCGTCAATAGCCAATAAGCTCCAGATTCAGAATGGAAATGATCCTCTTTTCTCGCTCCATGTCTGCCAGAAACCTGGGTCCCCGCGCGCAATGACCTGCATAATCGTGTCTACGTTGTGATGTACCTCACTGAAGCTGTTTTTCCAAGTAGAGGAGACTGTGGACCGCCAGTTCAGGAGGACCACGACAATGTCCAAGGTACGCGTCATATGCAGGGGTCTAGAAGTAGAAGAGCACGAAGCATCAGACCTTTCGGACAGCAAGTTGCAGATTAGCAAGCTCAACGAGCAGTCCGTTTCTGAGCCGATTTACAACAGACGATTGTTGCTCGACAAAGCCGAACGCCAGCTCTATGGCCAGATCGAACGCTTTGAACATAGTGATACCAAGACAGGAGTTATCTTAGGATTCACGTTGGTTGCTATGGCTCAAGTGCTTTTAACTATGGCGCGGATTTCGCCCGTAGAAGTCGAGCTGTTCAAGTCTCACCCTCCGCTTTTCGCCGCCATTGTCATTCTCTTCACAATATCCTTGGCTGCGACAATTTGGGCGGTTTCGTTTGGATTGCTTTCATTGGAACCCAGAGCTGTTAAGTATCTTTCTGTTAAGGACGAACTTCAGGACCCCGATGTATCAAGCAAGGAATTACTTGCTGATTGCGTGCGCGGGTTGGCTGCGGGGATAGATTGGAACGATGATCGCCTTGAAGGCAAGCTGAAGCAATCCCGCTATGCTGCCTACGGAGTTGGTGTGTCGATCGTCTGCTACGTGGCGATTGCCGCAACTGTCGCTTTGATGCTGCTGCTCTAGCCTCTTGCGGCAAATCGTTTTTAATGGAGGTGCCGGGACCGTAAGTCTCTGACTCTATTGGATATACGCTGAATGTACTATTCACGCGCTCACAGGATGTACCGTGTTTTCAGCTACTTACGGGAACGTGATGGGATACACCCTCGTTCGCCCCGGAGTCTTGAAAATTGACAAGAATCCTTGGAAGTTGCTGAATCCATTATAAATTCTGGGAACTTTGAGGGGGGAAGTTAGTCGGGTTCTCGATGTTGTGCATCGAGAACGGCGAGGAGTCCGGGGCTATTTTGTTATACATGATGTACTTAGGTTGTTTTTCAGTAACTTACAGGTGTATCAAAATTGCGCCCCCACCCGTACCGAATCGTACCGCTCAACTACGATCCAGTACAAAACGGAGGCGCTTATTAGTTCAACGAAAAACCGCGAAAAACAAGGCTAGTGCAATAGGTCTACTCCGCCCCCGGCTCGAATATCTTCCGATACTTCTTAGTGGTGCTGTCGTAGGCCACGAACTGATTAAGTCGTGCCGTCGTGAGCGTGGAACTCAGAGTCCCAGGGTTGACGACTTTCCCTTCAACTTTCATCGATTTCACATCGGTCCAAGTGAACTCCCCTTTGGGGAAAGCCTCAAAAACTTGCTTCTGCTTCGCCTTACCCTCGAATGCCTGCTTGTAGCGCAGTTCCGAATCCTCGTGCAGATCAAAGGACAGGCTTTCAGTCCCAAGTTGAATAACAAGCGGCTGGACTACAGCCGTTCGATTGACGCCATTTACAATATGCACAACTTGGTCGTCAACGACCTCTTCTGCCAATGCCAAACGACACTCAGCAAAATCCAGTAACCGCTGACTGCCTCGTGCCATCGACAGGTATTCACGAGGGGACGTTAATAGGCTACACCGTCCGCTCTTCTCGCCCGGTTTCGTCAGATGATGCAGGAGCAGGATAATACCGTCTTTGAGGGATTCGCAGTTGGTCCGCAACCCTCGAAGTGCTTTGTAGAAGTCTTTAATAGCCTGAGGATCGCTCAGGTCCCCTGTTGCGAACCACCCCAGATTATCAATTATGAGAATCTCACCCCCTACCTCGTTTATAAAAGCTGCCAGCTTCTCCAGTCCGTGCTTGTCACTTTGCAATCCATAGAACGGACATTCCTCATCGAGAGCATTGACGTATATCCAATTACTGGACAACCGCTCACGTTCATCAGGACTCAACTTTGCACCCTCGACCTGTTTGGAGATTCGCTCCCGAATGGCAGTTGGCCCCGTTTCGAAGTCGATAAACACGACCTTATACGGTCGGCGCACCTTCCGTCCCAAAAACTCTCTTCCGATTGCCAAGGAGATCGACAATTGCCCCGCAAACATAGTCTTGCCAACTCCGAAGTAGCCAGCAAAGATGGCGTTCTGGCCCTCGTTGATTAAACCCTCCACTGCCTCAATAGGCGGAGAGAGCGTGAGCGACATTAAGTTGTCAAACGCAAAAATTCCTGGGTAGACTCGCGGTACTACCACAACAGTTTCGAACATAGTTTCCTTTATTTAGGTTCTTATTTCCCCTTTCGGTTTAATTGTTGTTGGTTGAGCGTTGTAGGCATTGCGAACGCCAGCGAATCGAGCGAAAATCGCCCCTCAGTTTCTTTTCTGTTGCCGCAAACACTGGGGCGAAACCCACATGTATCCCATGGAGTCGATGATCGCTGGGATTGACCCCGAAACGATCAGGGCGTTGATACGAGACGTGGGAACGCGGGTGGCTTTGGCAGCCTGGACGACCTTCATCCACCCAGTCGGGACATGGGAAGTTGAGTTCATTGAGACTCCTGAAAAATTGGGGACCTTGCGAACTGGCTTGTAGCTCGTTCTACTGGATTAGTCGTATGAAACGGACTTTTTATTTGAGGCGAACTCCCTAGCGCCGAGGATTTTCTCTGCCTAGATCAGGTCAGTTGTTTTTCACGGCATCTATGTCCATCAACTCGCTGCTCCCTGCCTAGCCTCCGGCCAAAAAGGGGGCCAGGAAACCCCAGGAATCGTGCCCATTCCTTCGGGCCACCAGATTAGACGCTCAAAACAGGCGATTTCGTTTGGGGATCGGAGAGGAGTAATTGCAGACAGTGCAGCACCACGGTGGTATTCTGCCCCAAAAAGGGGTCCCGAGTTGTCGGAACATTAGCGAAAACCTGGGATAATTGGCCGGAAAGCACACTCTTACAGCAGGGGGACGTTCGGTGCAATCAGCTCTGAGACCCGAGAACTGGGTCTCAATTCAATCAGATAATGCAAAGGCCATTTTGGATATCACAATTCGTCAGAAATGTCTGGCAGCGGACCCCGGAGAATGGTCGGTCGAGTTACCTGGTAGGAACCACAGGACTCGGCAGCGGGTTCGAAATGGGAACGCCACATGGCGGTGTTTTTGTGCTACCGGCTTTGATTTCCTCAATTAGCCTTCTGATTTTGCTAGCCGGTTCAATAACTCCGATACCGCCGATGCCGTACACCGAAGTCTTTCTGCCGCCGAGCGAAATGTCTTGCTGAACACCTTGCGAAACGATACCAACTAACCTGATTTTCCCGCCGCTGAGGAAATCTATCTTCCCCTCACTTGTGAGCCCGTACGGCAGCTTCATTACGGGACCACCGCTGTTTCCCGGATACAAGTTTGCATCCACCAAGAATGTATTGTCGGCGGGGCTGCGCGGGTTGGTCCATGCAACGGTTCCTTGCCGCAGAATCGCCTTAACAAGAAAATCGTTCGCCACCAAACCCGGATAGCCGAGAATAATAACTTGGCCGCCTTCGTACACTTCAGTCGACAAGTCTGCCAGGTGAACTGCGTCGTATGTTTGCAAACGATCTTCTGCCGGAAGCGCTCTGAGCAGCTTGTCGGTTAATTCAGCAGCGGCGACGTCGCTGCCGTCCTCCAGCGACGCCCAAATGTCTTTACCCAATGAATCCTGCAATTCCAACGGAACACCGAAAAAGCTATATATTGACTTCTTTTCTTCCCACGCGAACCGTAGCTGTATTGATGCTGGGTGCCAGTGATTGTCAGGGTCACAGAACATATGACGAGCAGTGACGAAATAGGCACTATGTTCGTTAACTGCAAAAATGACGCCAGTACCAATGGCATGGAAGAAGTTGCTGTTCAGAAGTGGATCGTGTTTGATCTCACCAAACGAAACAGTCGCGTAGCGCCAGAACTCCCGCCAATCTACTTTTACTTCCTTTTCCTTGTTACCAGAAGATTCTTGTGTTTGTTGAGGACTCTGAGATGTCTTAGGCGATTCGGTCTGTGCCGCAAAGGAACTGAAGAAAAGAACACAAAGCAGGACTGACACGCTATTTGTCTCCTGTCAAAGAGACATTATCGTACTTTGGCACTCTGCTCGAAGCTCATTTTTTCTTGTGGGCTGCTTTCCACTTTGCCCATCTTGCCCTCTGAGCAGCAGCAATACGCTTTCGGGCTGCCGCTGAGATGTGACGAGCACCGCCACGTCTACCTCTTCCCGCACCATTCAAACCGCTCAACACGGAGAAAGCGGAATCACATTATTCTACTCGGATGCGAAATTAGCCTTCGCTCTTCGCCAAAGCTTCTCGGTAAAAGGTGTTCGGGAAATTCACCGGAAATTCAGAATGGCTTATAAGTCACAGTGAACTTCTGCGTGCCGGGGTCACCATCGAACCTCTGCCAAGGTCCTAGATTGGAATAAACAACTCCTGTACCCAGAAGCGCAGGAGCAGGTCCTGTACACGATGCAAAGGGATCAATACTTCCAATGTCCGGTGCCACTCCTGGGCAAGGCCCCTGCAACGCGAATCCTTGTTGATCATAAGCTAGCGCCGAGGTGGCAGAACTTCCGAGATAACCGTTAAAGTACACTCCCCGGAGCATTGTGCCGTGTACCCAGATGCAGCCTTTACACAGGTGCAAAGTCACTGTCAGTTTCAATCCGCTATTAACCGACGTGACCGTTTCCACAAAAGGTGTGAATGCTGGTGGGTAGTAACGCGTCCAACTAAAACTAAGCGGCAATGTTCCTGGGCCGTTCGGCTGACTTATGGAATCAGCGGGAACCGCCCAACCGAGACCCGGAAAGTTAAACAGCTGCCAGTAAACACCATTTGTGTCGATCGCTGTCATCGACCAACCTTCGTTCATGCTTTGTCCGTTTAAGGCTACTAAAGTCCCAGACGTGTTAAAACAAGCGCTGACTGGCTTCGTGATTGTGTAAGAACAAGTGTTTTGCGCAACTGCTACGGCAGACAGCAGGTACATGGCAACTAAAACAGACCGTTTCATAAAAGTGTCCTCACTTCGCAATTGTTCCGGATTCAACCAAAAAAACAGGGTCCTCTATATCAAACATCAGTCGGACCCCGGACCGAGCGCCCTTCTGGTCCAGTAGCAAATTTTTCAGGTCCCCGTACCCAGCACCGTGATTGTCTGCGGAGTTGTCGGGTCGGAATCAGCCACGCTGATAATGGCAGTTCTCGCGCCTATTGCAGTGGGTGTGAAAGTCACATTTATGAAACATTTCGCTCCTGCCGCCAATGACGAACCGCAGGTGTTCGCCTGAGCAAAATCTCCGACGTTTGTTCCGCTAACTGTTATGCCAGCGATGGTGAGAGCTGTACTGCCGACGTTGGTTACTGTTACAGTTTTTACCTTGCTGCTTTGCCCCACAATGACAGAGCCGAATCCCACTTTCTTGCTGGACAGCTTTACGGCAGTACCAAGCCCACTCAAGCCTACAATCTGAGGAGTCGCAGGATCACTATCATTGATTGTGAGTGTTCCGTACCTCGTTCCAGTTGCCATCGGTGAGAATCTCACCGCCAGATAGCAACTAGAACCAGCGGCGACGCTACCCGTTGAGGGACATTGACTGCTTGTGCTTGCGAGCGAGAAGTCGCCTCCCACCACGATGCTGCTTATCTTTAGGGGGTTAGTGCTGCTCGTGTTTGTTAGCTTCACTGGTTTCGGTCCACTAGTGGTCCCCAGCAGCTGAACCCCGAACAGGACATTGCTTGTGGACAGAGTGACATTACTTGTGACTCCATTGCCAGACAAACCGATCGTTTGCGGACTATTGGAAGCATTGTCGCTGATTCTAATGCTCCCACTTCTAGACCCAACAGCACTGGGTTTGAAACGCACGGAAATAACGCAACTTCCATTGACGACCAATGTGCTCGGGACCAAAGGACAATTGCTGGCCTGCGAATAATCACTGTTACTGCTGGCGATAGAGTTGATAGTCAAAGCTGCATCGCCCGTATTAGTTAATGTGACGTACTGGGGAGCACTGATCTTGTGAATGCCTTCATTACCGAAATCTAAGCTCGTGGCCGAAAGGCTGACTAGGGGGACCGCCTGCACAACCTGGTTCAGCACAGGCGATGTACTGGGCGCAAAGTTTGTATCTCCGCCATAGCTTCCCGTGATGCTATGCGTCCCTGCCAACAGCGTAGAAGTCGTAAGGCTTGCAGTCGCGCTGCTGTTCAGGGGCGAGTTGCCTAAGGTGGTATTCCCATCAAAGAACGTTACACTCCCGGTTGGGGTACCTGTCCTCGTCGATGACACCGTTGCATTGAAAGTGACGGATTGGGCGAATTGCGACGGATTGCGTGATGATGTCACTGTAGTCGCCGTGACATTCCTACTTGTGTTGATCAGCACCCCAACCGTTCCGCCGCTACAGCTACTGCTGGTACTGCTACACCAATTGGACACCAGCAGATCAGGTTTTCCGTCTTGGTTTACGTCCCCCACCGCCACCGAACTCGATCCAGAACCACCCGCACTGTAGGAGACTGGATTTTGCAGTGATCCGTCACCTTTTCCCAGCAGAACACTCACCAAACCGGGTGTATTGCTGGCACATGGAACTTGGCACGTAGTCACCATGACGTCGAGCTCCCCATCGCGGTCTATGTCCCCGACAGCAACAGATTGAGTATAAAAACCTCCTCCACCACCCCCTGAACCATAGCTTGACCCTGTTTGGAACGTCCCGTCTCCATTACCGAGCGATATCCCGACCGAGTATGCAGAGGAAACGACAATGTCGAGCTTGCCATCACCGTTCATATCAACGGTGGTGACTGAAAACAGGCCTGTGGGCAGCCCCGCTGAATACAACATTGCTGGCCGGAAACTTCCATCACCATTTCCTAACAGGACCGCTACATCGTTCTGGTTAGCGACAACGAGGTCAGGTTTCCCATCTCCGTTTGTGTCCCCAAGGGTCACCCACATGGCACCGGGCGCACCAGTGTCGTACTCGATTGCCGTTTGGAAGGTCCCGTCACCATTTCCTAATAGAACTCCAATTACGCCGTCAGCGCAGGATGCCGGGTATCTGGGACATTGATTTGCTACGAAAAGGTCGGGTCGGCCGTCGCCATTCACATCCGCTATTGCAATTCCGAGCGCATTCAGCCCACCTGAGTCATAGGTTGCCACGGGTTGAAGAGTTCCGTCTCCGTTGTTCATCAGAACGCCGACCGACGAGGCAGTACAATCAATCACGTTTTTTGTGCATTCGTTTGTGACAACGACGTCTGGCTTGCCATCTCCATTCACATCTGCAACAGCGATGGAGTACGGGTAGTAACCCCCGGTATCGTAAGGCAGTGCGTTTTGAAAGGTCCCATCACCATTCCCGAGCAAGATGCTGACGGAGCCATCCAAGCTGTTCGGCCAGCAATTCGCATTTCCGCAATTGTTGACCACAGCGACATCGAGTTTACCGTCTCCGTTCACATCGGCTGACTCTAATGAGTAAGCAGTTGACCCCCCAGAACCATACGTCACGACAGGCGCAAAACTTAGTCCCAAAGCGGCTGGAATGGTGCTATATCTGGATGCAGATACGCCAGAGCTTATTTTGCGTCGCCTCTCAGGTGATCTGTGCGGGATAACCGGGTGTGGACTTGACCTTAGCTGTGCCATTGAAGCTGATGGAGTCATGAAAACGAATACTGTGAAAAGAAGTACGCGGTTCATGCTTGTGCTCCTGAGCGTCGCCGCGATTAGAGCAACCTTGGCCACGTATCAGTATGATTAACAACTCTAACGGGAGCGGCTAGGGGGAGAGGAGCACGATGTTAGCGCGTTTCCTGTCCTTTGTCACCATATGCAGCTATGCCCAAACTATGCCCGAGAGCAGCGCACAAATCGGCGCACGATAGGCGAATCAGACCGGACTTTGCAGGTTTGTTGGAGAGTTAAATTGCTGAAAAATGCGGCAGGAGACTGGCTGGATAAACCTCACAGAGAGATCACCGCCCAAATGAGACGGCAGCATGGGATCACTCCCACCCGCAGCTGCTGAAAGTCGCTCCTGACGCCACACTCAAGTGCGTTAGTTAATCAGATGGCCCTGGCTTCCCACAAAGTAATCGGTTTCTATCACCCACGTAAGTGACCGCTATCACGGCTTATCCTTGCTAGCAGAGCTTTACTTTCCTTCTCCCCTATTTTCGGGCCCACATCATCCAGCCCTAGGAGGGCCATATGTCCCACGTTTCAGTTCCGCCGATTCCGCAACAACTTATCGGTCCGCTACAAGCAGCGACCGTTTATGACCAGGTTCCGGCTGACTGGATGCCAGCAAGCGCCGTAAAACCGTTCATTGAGGATGATCCTGCCACGATCTGGCTTGAACATTGGGGGTATCTTTATGGATTCGAGCCTGATCAATCAGAATATGACTTAATCGACTTCATTTTCGGCAAAAGTCGTGAGTTTGAAAAGGCTTGGTGTGAGCATATATGCCCGACACTCACCCGAGTTTGTTCCGTGGCTTACGAGGTTCGACAAGCAGCCAAGGTGCGAGACACCTTCGCTCTGATGTGCGACGGCGTCCCAGTCATCGGCCAAGCCGCACTATGGTGGGCACCAGAACGAATTTACGGCACTGCTGACCTTCTTGTGCATTCTGTTTGGTTGAATGAGCATTTCCCAGGTTTGCTCAGTTCTGCTGAGGCGGCGATTCCCGCTCCGAACCTTGGGAAGGGCGGATTGAATGGACATTACCTCGTCGCTGATCTCAAGTTCAAAACCAAGCTGGACGAACCCAAAAACAGGAAGGACCTGCAAATCTACGCTGCCCAGGTTCGGCTTTATTCCTACATGCTCGGTCACCTTCAAGGCATAATGCCGAGGAAGGCGTTTGTCATCACCCGCGACCAGGTCTCCCAGCCCTATAGCGTTTGCGTGGCCTCTCAACTCGGTGAAGCACTCGATACTGATCTTGCGCTACTCCGTGACCAGTTCAGGGACATTAAGAGCAACGGAGCAAAATACCTGCCCTGGCAACATGACGTCGTCCGGTACAGCATGGATGCAGATGAACGTTGGGCGACTGCGAAAAAGAGAATGGCGAATGAGTATTTCGGCGGCAGAGACCCGCGTCTCATCTACCAAGTGGGCACGCCATTATCAAAACATCTCGCCAGTAAAGGATTCCCGAGCTTGGACTCCCTTTTGGCGAGTGAGCCGTCCCTGCTTCCGATTGACACATGCAAGGGATATGGCGGTACTGGCATAAAGGCGAAGCAAATAAGGGCTATTCTTCACGCTAATCGGGAAGGAAAAGCAATTCCACCTGTACCCTGCGCAATTCCAGCTCGAAAACCGTTCGAGTTCTTCGTGGATTTTGAATATTTCACCAACATTGACGTTGACTGCGACACGCAATGGCCGCTTTTGAGCGGCTGTGAGATGGTATTCATGATTGGCGTTGGTTGGGACGAAAACGGTTGGCAGTTCACGACGTTTGTTGCAAACGCCGAATGCCAAGAATCCGAGAAGCAAATCTTCACGGAATTTCTGAACCTGCTCGATCACAAGACGGCAGGCAAGTACATGGAGTGCTCATCGACTGCTATCTATCACTGGACGCCCCCAGAACACTGGCAGTCACTCAAAGCTGCTGATCGTCATTTCCCAGACCCAAATCACCCCTTGCGGGCCCTTCCGTTAGTCGATTTGCAAAAGAACTTCCTTGAAACGCCATGTGCAATTCCAGGAGCTTTGTCATACGACTTGAAGGAAACCGCAAAAAATATAGGTAAACTCGTACCTGATCTAGACCCACACTGGCCCGGAGACTTGGACAGCGGCACCAAAGCTATGGTGATGGGCTGGAAGGCGTATCAGACTGGGGACATTAACACCTCGAAAGAGATTGGCCTGTTAATGCCGTACTTGGAGGCTGATTGTCGAGCAGTAAGGAATATCCTTTGCTGGATGCGTTCATGCGCACCCTGATCAATTCCTATCCCTAAAAGGGCCAGAAGCCCTGGTTCGCCTCTGGCCCATTCTACATACGAGTGCTGAAAATTATTTCCTTTTGTGCGCTGACTTCCACTTTGCCCATCTTGCCCTCTGAGCAGCAGCTATTCGATTGCGAGCCGCCACCGATAGCTTTCTCCTACCCCCACCTCTCCTCCTACTTGCACCATTCAAACCACTCAACGCAGAAAGTGCGGAGTCAAGCTGCCTGACTTCATTTTGAACTGTGGCCCGTTCAGCTTCTAATTGTTTGAGTACTCTTTGTACGTTCATGTCGTGTGTTTGCCCCTTGCACCCCTTTGTTGTGAGGTACAGAAAAGTATATACGACGGACGATATTGTTCCAGGTAGTGAGCCTACCTGAGCTATGCCAAACTATGCCCCGAATAGCGCACAAATCGGCGCACGATAGGCGATTCGGATAGAAATTATTCGGTTTTTTTAGAGTGCTGAATCGCTGAAAACAAGGGCAAGAGATTGGCAGATTGCGTTTGCTAAACCGTTATACGGGCCAAAACCTGTATCGAGGGTTCGAATCCCTCCCTCTCCGCCAGCTAGTCTACCCCGCCAGAGAAAATCCGTCTTCTTCACAGAAAAATCGCTGGAATT
>Ga0070741_10010056_pt1 | contig 18039 bp, 16 predicted proteins | sample Coa_R1_4_FD_66440 | JGI IMG/M metagenome (GOLD analysis project Ga0070741, IMG submission 66440) | Surface soil microbial communities from Centralia Pennsylvania, which are recovering from an underground coalmine fire - Coalmine... | ecosystem: Environmental > Terrestrial > Soil > Unclassified ...
CGTGATCATTGATTTCTCACAGTTCAAACCCGGCCAGTCTGTCTTTCTTGAGAACCGTCTCGAACAACACGATGGACGTGGCCCGACCGGTAATGTTTTGGCCGCTGGTCAAGGCAATCCGGTATTGCGTTTTGATGTTGTGCTTCCGGCCGTTGCCGATAATAGCCAGGATCCTGCAACTGCGCGCTTCTATGATCTGCCGCCCATCGACCTCAGCAATCCTGTCCGGCGAACTTTTGAATTCAAGAGGGGAAATGGGCAATGGCAAGTCAACGGCAAATTTGCCGATTGCAATGTAAATCGGTTTACTGCAAAACAGAACTCGACTGAAGTCTGGACCCTGGTGAACAGTTCGGGTGGATGGATGCACCCCATTCACATTCATTTCGAGGAGCACCGGATCCTCTCTCGCAATGGCGCTCCACCGCCACTGGCTGTCGAGCGTTCACGCAAAGATGTGGTGGAACTCCACCACAATGAGACGATAGAGATTTTCTTCCGATTCAGAGACTTTACTGGGAGATATCCACTGCATTGCCACAACATGGTTCACGAAGACCACGCCATGATGGCGCTCTGGTCCATTGAGCCGGATGGTGATACTAACCCACAGCCTTGACGCACAGAACATTTGTCAGGCGAAGGTCCTGGCAGCAGGCCTGCACGGGGTTACATCGCAGGTTGTGCCAGGACCCTTAACCAAAACACAGGAATAGGGTGCTGAAATGACAAGACTGACTAGAAGAGATTCGCTGGCTTTCTTTACTCCGTTCTCAAAATCGCCGGAGGAGGATGGAGCAAATCAAGGGCAGACGCGCCGATGGGCGAAAACTCCGTCGCGCGAGATGATTCGCCAACGATATTTTCCCAATCTTTTGCTCACTACACAGGAAAACAAAAAAGTGTATTTCTACGACGACCTGATCAAAGGCAAGGTCGTACTCATCAATTTTATGTTTACTTCCTGTGACCGCATTTGCCCGAAAACGACACAGAATCTTGGGAAGGTTCAACACCTTCTCGGTAAGCGGGTTGGGCGCGAGATCTTTATGTATTCCTTTACGCTGGATCCGGGGCACGATACCCCCGAGGTGCTACGGGAATATGCAAAGCTGCATCACGTGGGCGCGGGATGGCAGTTTCTTACTGGATCAGTTGGGGACATGGAAACACTCCGCAGGAGGTTGGGTTTTGTTGATCCGGATCCTGCGCTCGACAAAGACAAAGAAAGCCACATCGGCAATGTGCGCTATGGCAACGAGCCACGCCAGTTGTGGGGCGCATGTCCGGGCATGTCAAAGCCTGAATTTATTGTGGAATCGCTCTCGTGGGTCGAATGGCGCAAAGGTGAAAAACGGGGGTGATGAAATCTTCGCCTGGAAGCCGATGAACGCCGAGGGTTGTTTTCTGCATCCAATTCAAAATGAATTTGCGCTGGACTGCATTCGCAGCGATATTGCTTTTGTGCGCATTCGCGGCTGCGGCCACGCCGGGCGAATTTCGCGGACACATTATCAGCTCTGCCCCAGACGCTCTGGATTCCACCTCGTATATTTACGTCCAGGGCCAAAATCATCGGATTCGCAAGGTAGCCATCCAAAAGGCTGAAGTTGTATATGCCTCCGAGGTTCCGGTTCCCGAACGCAAGCTTCATCCAACCGCATCTCTGGTTGAGGGGGCTGACGTCCGTGTGACCGCGGTTCAAGGGACGAATGGGAGCTGGCAGGCAAAGAGGGTAGAAATTCTACATACCGCTCCCGTCAAAACCGATGCTCGTTCGGGAAAAATCTAATTAATAAGTAACCTGGAAGGGGTTTTTGGCGTCAAACCTATAAGGGGATTCCCTCTCTCCGATACGATTTATGGACTATAATCTAGGCATTCCGGGTCAAAGGCTCGTGAATACCCCGATGCCCGCGTTTGGCAGCCGGCGCGGCCCATCCTTTGATTTGGCTGGCAAGGGGAGCGTTCCAATGAAAAAGATTTTCGATTTGAAACCGGTTTTTGCAGCGGTCTTGCTGGTTTCTTCTTTAGTCTGGGGCAACAGCAGCTTTGCCCAGGCTACTTCTAATAATGCGTCTAATCAGCCGGCGGCTGCGCCTTCGACGACGGTGCCTGCCGGGTCGCAGTCAATTCCCGTGAACCAACCTGCGAGCACGGCTCAGGTACCAAGCACACCTGCGTCATCGCAACCTGCTCCTGCCAGCCAGCCTGTTCCGGCGGCCACGCAACCGGCTTCGTCAGACTCGCAGCAACAACCTGCAGACGCAGACACCCAGGCGAATAAAGACGCCCAAACAAATAAAAAAGATACTTTCAAGCACGATGGCGGCAAAGACGACGTCGACGCCATTGGCAACCGGAAAGGCGTGGGCGGACGAGGATTAGGCAACTGGTACTCCTATGAGAAAGAAATCGCCATGGGCAAGGAGTACGCGCAGCAGATCGAAGCTTCGGTAAAACTGATTAACGATCCGGTGATCACCGAGTACGTTAACCGGGTTGGACAGAACCTGGTCCGGAACTCCGATGCCAAGGTCCCATTCACCATTAAAGTGATTGACTCCGATGAAATCAACGCCATGGCCCTGCCGGGGGGATTCTTCTATGTCAATTCCGGGCTCGTCCTTGCCGCCGACAATGAGGCAGAACTGGCAGGAGTCATGGGGCACGAGATCGCGCACGTTTGCGCGCGCCACGCTACCCGCCAGATGACGCGCAGCCAGTGGGCCAACTTCGCTACGCTGCCTTTGATCTTCGTGGGCGGGGCTGCCGGCTATGCCGCGCGCCTGGGCGCAGATCTACTGGTGCCGGCAACGTTTATGAAGTTCTCTCGCGGATACGAGGCAGAAGCCGACCACCTGGGTGTGCAGTACATGTATCATGCCGGCTACGATCCGCAACAGTTCATTTCCATGTTTGAAAAGATGGAAAGCCTGGAAAAGAAGAAGCCGGGCACGATTGCCAAAATTTTCTCTGACCACCCGCCAACGCCGGACCGGATCGGAGCTACGCAGAAGGAAATTGCCACCATTCTGCCTCCACGCGACAGCTACATCGTGAATACTTCGGAGTTCGATGACGTGAAAGCGCGTCTGGCGGCTCTGGAGAATAAACGCAAGCTGGATGATTCCAAAGACACCAACAAGCCGACTCTGCGCCGTGCCAGCAGCGCTCCGGATACAACCAGTAATCCGAACAGCAAGAGCGGTGATGATGATCGTCCCACACTGCACCGTCGCGACGACGATCAGCACTGAGATCGATTTTCGAATTTCCCTCCTGGGCGTGCTCTATGCACGCCCAATTTTTTTTGACACGCTGCCAATTGCACGCGACGTCCCATGGGATAGAAACGCATTGGAGGCGCGAGTTCAAACCGATTGAAAAAAACTATCTGGTTGAAATTTAAGGCTTAACGGCTGGCGCTATTGGGAATGCCACGATCTTCGGCAATGCGGGTCAGCAGGACGCGCACAAGCTCCAGCTCCGAAGCGCCGTCGGCAGGGTAGGTAGCGCTGGCATACAGGCTTGCAACCGTCGGCGAGGCGGGTTTCTCCTCGGCGCGGATTTTTCCCAATGCATCTTTCAATTTATTGGCGACGCTTTGCAGCCGCTCGGCGGCGGTTTCGGGCAATACCAGCACAAAACGGTCTGGTCCATAGCGGCAAATGCTGTCCACGCCCCGCATCTGTATCTTAAGCGTCTGTGCGACCTTGCGCAGAATAGCGTCTCCATGCTCAAAGCCCATCCGGGTATTAAGCTGGGAAAAATTCTTAAGTTCGATCATCAGCAAAGAAAACTGCTTATGGTAGCGCTTGCTGCGGGCAATTTCTTCGGCGGCCAGGACGTGAAAATAACGCTGGTTGTAGAGTCCGGTGAGGGAATCGGTATGAGTGATGCGCCGCAGCTCTTCGGCAAGCTGTACGCTGCGAATGGCGGTGGCGCAGACATCAGCCGCGGCTTGCGCAATGGAGCGGTCATCTGCGCAAAAGAAATGCGCCGTCGCATGCGCAATTACCAGCGCTCCCAGGGTTTCTCCAAAAGAAATTAACGGAATGCACAGCTCGGAGCCGGTGCCGGCAAAACAAAGCGGCCACTGGGGCCGGTCGGCGATGTCGTTGACCACCACGTTCATGCGCGCGGCAAAAGCCTCGGCAAGAATTCCGGAGCGCTCGGAGAGAACAAAACTTTCTGTCTTCGGCTCTCCCTTTCCGGCATGGGCGCGCAGCATCAGCCTGCCCTCGCGGTCGCGCAGCAGGATGCCGATTTCAGCATCGTCAAAAGTATCTTCGATCAGGTCTGCAAGATTTTGCAGAAGCTGCTCCAGGTCGTTGGCGGCGGCGGCGGAGCGGGCGATGAGATTAATGAGCTCGATTTGCCGCATGCGACGGCGCTCGGTGGAGTATAAGCGCGCATTTTCCAGCGCCACCGAAGCCTGGGCTGCAAAGAGCGTGAGCAAACCAATCATCTCGTCGCTGAAGAAATCGATCTTTTCACTGCCAATGCTGAGAACGCCAATCACGGCCTCCCGCACCAGCAGGGGCAAAGCCAGTTCGCTGCGGACTTTAGGGTCGGCAGGGACATACTTCGGGTCTTTACGAATATCGGGAACGTAGACCGGGGTTTTGTTTTCCGCCACCCGCCCGGTTATGCTTTCCGGTCCTATCTTAATGCGGTCCGGGTTGGCGAAGGCGCCGCTGTAACCGATGTGGGCCCGGCAGTAGAGCTCGTGAGTGGCGGCATCCACAAGAAACACCGCCGCGTTGGCGGTTGCAAAATAATTGCGGACAATCAAAATAATCTGGTGCAGCACGGTATCCACATCCATGCTGGAGAGGATCATCTCGGTCGATTCTTGCAGCACTGCGACTTCGCGAATACTGGGATGCACGGTTTTCAAACCGGTGGGACCTCGCACAAATTGCAAATTTGAAGAGGCTTAATTATATGTCGTAGCGATTATATTTCGAACCAGAGTTTCCGTTGAAGAATTTCGGATGGCAGGGTTGGTTCCCGTTTATGAAGGATGATCCAGGGAATGTCAAGCTCAACGGGATTGCTTGAGCTGCTGCCATTGTTCTGCCGGGGAATCCGGGCATCAATGGCCGCCGTCGGCGTACACCGCTTCGCGAACTTAGGATGACAGGTTCACGAGCGGCGGGCCGAACGACAGATTCCTTGCAATGCTAGATTTAAGCGGCTTCTGCGCGCCGTTGTTCGGCTCCTTCCATCGCAGGTTCATAGGAGTGCGCGGAGACTACCTTCATCTGCCGCCAGTCATAGGGAAACTCTTTACCGCAATCCAGGCACACGACATAAGTTCCAGTGACAGCCGCTGCTTCTGAGCGGCGCTGTCCTGTTCTGGTGGTAATAGGAAAGCTATAACGCCGATGCCAGCATCCGAAAAGCATGTCAAATACATTCGTTATCATCACCAACCCCTGGGAGGGGCAGCTTTGGTTTACTACGAGGGAGCTGCCTGAAGCCTATCCGGCTTCATTTCGTTAGATTCAGAGCTGCGGGCAGAAGTTGCAAGGAAAGATTTGTAAAGAAAAGTATGTCCCACAATGCAGGATGGGGGGGATTTTGAGAGGAAACTGGGGCCGCTAAGTTTTCTTGTCAGGACTTTTTTTGTGGGCGGCGCATTTCGACATGATGGCCGAGCGGAGCCGGCCGCGCAAATCGTCGGAAATTTCGTACAGCTTCGAGTCGCGGTAGATCTCGATGGTCCGCTTGGTTGTGCTGACCACAACATAGCAGTTGTGGCACCACTGCAGGTGATCTTCCAGTTCGGCGCGTGTCTTGCTGTCAATAACGCCGTCAAGATAATCGGTGAGCTCTTGCAAAAACTGAGAGCATTTCACGGTTGGTTACTCCGGCTCGATTTTTTTCCAAAATACTTGGTCAAACGATCGCGCAACTGCAAGCGTGCGCGCAGCAGGCGCGATTTCACGGCAGGCACGCTCAACTCGAGCGCATCCGCCGTTTCTTCGGTCGAAAGTCCTTCTACATCGCGCAGAACAAACACGGTGCGAAATGTAGGCGGCAGGCCCTGGATGGTCTTGCCCAGAATCTCTTTGAGTTCCGCCTGGTCGTACAATTGCTCCGGGTTGGGTGACCAGTCAGCAACCTCGCGAGGGATGGCATCGTCTTCGGTCTGCACATCCTCGTCAATAGAAACGGTCTTCGCAGTCCGCCGCTTGCGCAGACGCATGAGCGCTTCATTGACCGCAATCCTTACCAGCCAAGTGTAAAACTTCGATTGCTCCTGAAAACTTTCCAGATTCTGGTAAGCCTTGAGGAACGCATCTTGCACAACATCTTCGGCGTCCTCGCGGTTCTGCGTGATGTGCTGTGCAATGCGGAAAACGTTGCGATCATACCTCTTTACAAGCTGCTCGAAAGCGCTGATATCGCCGCGCTTGGCGGCTTGTACCAGCGCCAGCTCGTCGCTTACAGCTTCCGTTCCTTTGGATTGGATGGGAGGCATGCCAGTGGGATTCAAGAAATTCGTACTCTATTGTATCCGATGCCCCGGCTTCGGCGGAAATCCGCAGCGCCGGCCTGCATCGTTTACAGGTTTTTAATCAATTGATTTGTAGAGATCAGTACTCTTTTTACAGTGTTATCCTGAATACAAGATACACGCTAAGACAATCAACTCATGCAAAAGATCATCATTCTGATTTTTGTCTTCTGCCTGGCGGGGTGTAACCGCCAGCCCAAGGTGGAACCGGCGCATATCCAGGTTATCGCCCATAAATATGCCTTTGAACCGGTGGAGATCCACGTAAAGAAAGGGCAGGAGGTCACGCTGGAGATTTCAACGACTGATGTTCAGCATAGCTTTTCCGTCAAGGGTTTAGGAATTGACGAACCCCTGCAACTGGGCAAGCCGGCAGTGGTGTCATTCAGGTCCGATAAAGCAGGCGAATATCCGGTGGAGTGCTCGATTATTTGCGGTCCTGGACATGACCGCATGAAAGCTAAAATTATTGTGGAATAGGGTCTTAACATAGCAGCCCTGTTCTGGCCGAGGAGTCCCGATAACCCCTGATAAGCAGTAACGTTACCCCGGTAACGTTACCGGGTCCTCTAGATGGTTAACATATTGACACGGCGGCAAATACGCCTAATAATCCAAGTACACCTGACTAGTTTTGCCTCCACCCCCGGGGAGAACGGCAAGTGTTGTTAAAAAACACAGCGGATTGACATTCCCAATGGCAGATTCACAAGAGATCAAAGGAATCGTTGAAGGCGTAGTAGCAAAGGTATTCGATAAGCGGATATCCGAACTGCGCAAAGACCTGCACCGCGGCGTGGGCGAAAGTCTGAGCAGCCGTGTCTCTGAGCTGCAACTGGATGTCGAGACCGGCATCACTGAAGTCTTTAACTCCCGGGTGAAAGAGATCAATACCCAGATTTCCAAAAACGTTTCCGATGTACTCAATCATCAGGTTACGGATTTACAGAAGGAAGTCGAACAGGGCGTCACCCAGGTCATTGACAGCCGCGCCGCAGAAATTCGCACCCACATTGAGCAGGGCATGACTGAGGTGCTGAACACGCGCGCCCACGACCTGCGTCATGAGATTGAAGTGGGTGTGGCCGGTGTTTTCGATCAACGCCTGGCTGAATTCAAAAAAGAGATTGAGCGGGTAGTGGCGGAAGTCGCTAACAACCGCATGGGCGAACTGCGCAAAGAAATAGAAAAGATCGTCGAGTCTTCCGCCTCCAAGCGCATTCTCGACCTGCGCAAAGACGTAGAGCGCGTGGTTGCCGAAAAGGCCGACAGCCGGGTAGCCGAGCTGCGCAAAGACGTGCATAAGATCGTGGTCGATGTGGCTAACAAGCGCGCCACCGATCTGCGTAAGAACGTGGAAAACGTGGTCAGCGAGACCACAGACAAGCGCGTGAACGAACTGCGCAAAGACCTTGAAAAAGTAGTGAGTGAAGTGGCCGAGCGCCGCGTTTCCAGTATTCGCCAGGATGTTGAAAACGTGGTCACCGAGGCCGGCGAACATCGCGTGCAGGAGCTGCGCAAAGACATCATTAATCATGTGACCGCCGAGCTCGATTCGGTATCGCTGGGCAGGGGTTCTGAAGCGCCGGTCTCAGCCTTGCTGGATAACGCCATTTCCAAGATTCAGGAAGCCACCTCGCAGACAGACATCCTGCGTTCTCTGCTCGATGGCGCGGCGCACTTCAGCAGCCGTGTAGCTCTGCTGGTAGTTAAGAACGACAGCGCGGTTGGCTGGCAGGCACGCGGTTTTGACGACAACAATGGCATCAAAAAAGTGACCGTGGATATCAACAGCGGGCTCTCGGGAAAAGCCATGCAGGAAAAGAGCCTGGTGACTGGGCCGGCGGCTGAATTCGAGGGCAAATTTGCCTCGCAGTTTGGTGCGCCTCAGGGCAATTCCGCCGTGTTGCCGCTGCTGGTTCGGGAAAAAGTTCCAGCGCTGGTATATGCCGATGCGGGAACGCGCAACGATGGCGAATCCGATACCGCGGCGTTGCAATTGCTCGTGCGTACCGCCGCCATCTGGCTGGAGACGCTGACCCTGCGCAAGGCATCCGGTATTCCTGTTGTGGCTCCAAGCGAGCCGGAAGAAGTTACGGCTGTGCCTCCTCCGACGGGGCAGACCATGGCGCCCCAGGGGATTCCCACGCCCGCCCCTATTGCTGTCTCTGACATCGCTCCAAAGGCATCTGCAGCGGCGGCAGCGGTTGAAGTTTCCGCACAAGATGAGGAAGTCCATAAGAAGGCCCGGCGTTTTGCCAAGTTGCTGGTAGATGAAATCAAGCTTTACAATCAAACCAAGGTCAACGAAGGCCGTCAGAACAGGGACTTATACAGTCGCCTGCGAGAAGATATTGAGAAGAGCCGGGCCAGCTACGATAAGCGTTATGGCAGCACCGTAGCGGCGCAGGCTAATTATTTCACCGAAGAAGTTGTCAAAGTATTGGCGGATAATGATGTGGCCCTCATGGGCAACGGATTTCCCCGGTAAGAGTTAAGTTGTCCCCCATGGTTCTGCGTAAGTTGTTGTCACTCTGTCTCGTGGTCTCGCTTGTCGGGACCGGCTCTCCTGTTTTTGCCGCAGCCAAAAAAAGACACACACGAAAAGCCAGCACAGTTGCCTCCCGCGTGCGGCGCATGTCACAGGCATTCGTCGCTTCCGCGGACCTGCGTCCCATGGCGGAGCAGCTTCTGGAGAACCGCACGCCGGCAGCGTATGCGGGAGTGCAAAAGTACGCTGATGCGCACAAGGGCGACGACGCCGGAGCGCTGGCGTGGTTGGTCATGGGCTATGCCCATCTTTTGGATAGTCAGTATCCCGACGCGATTGCTGCTCTGAAAAAGGCGCAGCCTCAGGCGGGTGAGCTTCGCGATTACGTGGATTATTTCATGGCAATGTCGCAGGGACTGAGTGGAGACGCGCCGAGCGTGCTGACCACTCTGCATCAATTTGAAACCAACTATCCCGGATCGCTGTTTACGCGGGATGTTGCCGTGCTTCAAGCCAACGCGCTGGTTGCCAACGGCCAGGCGCAGGCGGCAATTGATGTGCTGGAGGCGCACCGCTCGCCCATGCGTCCTGATATCGAACTGGCGTTCGGCCGCGGCCTGGCGCGCGCCGGGGATCGCGCCAAGGCGATAGAAAGCTTCCGTAATGTTTATAACCTCATGCCTCTGGCGCCTGAAGCTGGCGATGCCAACCTGGAACTGCTAAGACTTGGACATTTGCCGCCCGCCAGCTTTGCCGATCGCAAGAAACGCGCTGGAATCCTGGCTGAAAATCATCGCGCCGCCGAAGCCGCCGCCGAATACAAGGACCTGATCGAAGATGCTCCCGCCTCTGAGGTCTATGCCCTCAAGGTGGCATTGGGTGGGGCCCTGTGGAAGGCCGGGCGCATCGGGGAAGCGCGCGAGCTTCTACAGAAGCTGCCGGATAGCGGGGACGAACGCAATGCTCAGCGCCTCTACTACCTGGTTGAGCTTTACCGGTCCGATGAGAAGCGCATGGGCGACCTGATTACCCACCTGCGCGAGAGCGCTCCGCAAAGCCCCTGGCTGCAGGAAGCGTTGCTGGCGGTGGCCAACCAGCACCTGCTGCAGAAAAACTATGCCGATTCCGCGCGCTTCTTCGAGGAGCTGGCCTCGCGTTTCCCCGAAGGGAAGTATGCTTCTTTTGCCAATTGGAAGGCTGCATGGCTGCAGCTTCGGCAGGGAGATGTGCAGAGCGCAAGGCTTGCCTTTGAACGGCATGTTGCTTTGTATCCGGCATCGCAGGAGGCCAGCGCCGCGCTCTATTGGCGTGGGCGGCTGGCGGAAGAAGAAAAGAACCTGCCACTGGCGCGGGCTTACTATCTGAAAGTCTCAGAGCGTTATTACAACGCTTACTATGCTGAGCTCTCCCGCGAGCGGCTGCGCGATCTGGGTCCCTCCGACGATGTTGCCGACGAACCTTTGTTGCACAAGATTCCGCCGGCGCAGCTTCCCACGCATTTTTCCCTGACCGCTCCGGCAGATAACCTGCGCGTACAAAAGAGCATGCTGCTGGGCAATTGCGGCATGGTGGATTTCGCCATCCGCGAGTTGCAGGCCGCCGGCGCCGATCCGGGGGACAACTGGGCCACGGCACAGATGATCAAGCTTTATATCGAGGATGGGCATTACGATCGCGCCCTGCAGACTTTGAAGCGGGCGGTTCCGGGATACAATTCGTTTCAGCTCTCGGTGCTGCCACGTCCCTTCTGGGAGGGACTGTTCCCTCGTCCATATTGGGAAAACCTGAAGCGCTATTCCGCGGAGAACAAGCTCGATCCTTTCCTGGTGGCTTCGCTCATTCGCCAGGAATCGGAGTTCAATCCGGGCGCCATCTCGCGCGCCAATGCTATGGGATTGATGCAGATCTTGCCGCGGGTGGGGCAGCAACTGGCCAAGTCGGAAAAAATCAAGGGCTTCAACGACGCCATGCTGCTTGATCCCAATACGAATATCCAGCTTGGGACCCGCTATTTCAAGCAGTTGCTGGAGAGGTATGACGGCCACATCGAATATGCCTTGGCCGCCTACAATGCCGGCGCCGAGCGCGTGGATGACTGGCGCAAGAACAACTATCGCGATATCCACGAGTTCGTGGAATCGATTCCTTTCACCGAAACCCGCGAATATGTAGAAGCCATCGTGCGCAATCAGGCGGTGTATCAGCGGTTGTACCAGGACCCGTAAGAAGTTTTCGCCGCGGATGAACGCGGATGAACACGGATAAGCAAATCATCGCGAAGGCGCACAGGCTTTTTATTCAAGCAAACCAGTGGTATACCATGAAGTAAACCACCACGCCTGTCACCGAAACATAGAGCCAGATGGGATAGGTCCAGCGGGCGATTGCCTTGTGCCGAAGGAATGATCGGCGCAGGGCGAGCACCAGAGTTGCAGGAACCAGGATCAACAGAGTGATTGCCAGAATTGTGTGAGAGGTGAGGATCGTAAAATACAGCGGCCGCACCCAGCCTGTGCCGCGAAAACGTATCACTCCAACGTGGGCGTGGTAGTAGAGATAACAAGCCAAAAAAATTGTGGAAGAGCAGAAGGCGGCGATCATGCAGGCGCGATGGGCCGCTACTTTGCCGCGCTGGATGAATGAGTGCCCGACGAAAAGCAAGATGCCGCTGACGCCGTTGAGGGTGGCGTTCAACGCGGGGAAGATGGCGTACTCTTGCGGAGCGCCTGCCTGTAGCACCGCGGTGGCAAAGTTATGCAGGGAGCGTTCTCCTGCGGCTGGCCATCAGCAATGCCGCCACAAACATCAGGAGCGAAAACGCGGCCAGAATCACCAGCGAGAGCGGCACAGAGAGGCCGGTACTGGTTGCATCGCCCGTCGCAAACAGGGCCGTACGCAGGGCTTCCACGCCATAGGTCAGGGGATTCGCCAGGACCAGGGCGCGAATCCATCCTGAAGCGCCGCTGATGGGGAACAAGGCGCCTGAGAGCAGCCACAGCGGAATGAGAAACAAGTTGATGATGGCGTGGAAGGCCTGGGTTGAATCGAGGCGCCAGGCGATGGTGAAGCCGAGCGCAGTGAGCGAAAACGAGATCAGAAAAATTGCCAGGACCGAGATGCCAATCTGCGCTAATCCCATACGGACGCCGATGAGCGGCGCAAACACGAGGAAAATCAAACCTTGCAAAAATGCCAGGGTCGCGCCACCCAGCACTTTGCCCAAGACAATCGCCGAGCGGCTGGCGGGCGAGACTAAGACCGAAAGCAGGAATCCCTCGCGGCGGTCTTCAATCAGCGACATCATGGCAAAGATCGAGGTAAAGAGCACGATCATGATGAGGGCGCCGGGGAAGAAATATTCCAAGTAGTGCTGGCCACCGTTTCCGGACGAGCGCAGAGACGACCCGAAGCCTGAGCCCAGCACCAGCCAGAACAGGACCGGCGAGATGATTACGCCGACGACGCGGCTGCGCATGCGGTAGAAACGGATAATCTCGCGCAGCCAAAGCGAATAGGCCGGCAGAAGCAAATCTGTATAGGCGGCGAAGCGGCGCATGGGAGCACGCTGTGGATACGAGGCGGTGGTGGAGAGTGTCGACATTTTGTTTAGCGCCAGTCCTCAATTTAGCTCCTCCTGGCCTTCAGTTTCTGTCAGGTCCGAGTAGCGGGGGGGTGGGGTTACTAAGTAACTCAAAAATCCTCCAACTCCCTTAATTTCAAACATTTAGGCTACGTTACTAAGTCAGCGCCGGAGTAGTCTTTTCGCCTTTGACGCAACCCAAATATTCATGGTGTTCATCGCGCAAAAGCCCCCGGAAACACCTCAAAGAAATCATGAACCAGCGGCGCTCAAGAAGCAATGATTTGATATCAGATTTCACATTCTTGCTACCATGAAACGATGCGTGTCATTGTGAATCAAAAAATCAAGTCAGATTTCCTTCAACTGGATTAGCAAACACAGTATCGTGCAGCAAGATGTATGGTTTGTGTCTGAGTCTGCACGCCTTTGCAGGAATTTTGTTCAGTGCTTCTTTTTCGATTCTACATCCACGCGCTCGCTCCAAAAGCGGTGGCCGGTGCGGCGGATGAAAACATCTTCCAGGGCCGGCTTGCTCACGGAAATGGATTGGATTTCTCCGGGGAATGCCTCCACAATTTCTGTGGCGAAGCGATGACCGGAGGCCCGCTCCAGGCGCAATTTACCATCAACGACTTTTGCTTCAACTCCGAAGCGCGATTGCAGCCGGAGGGCGAGAGACTCGGGGTTGGATGCTTCAATCACCATGACATCGCCGCCAATCTCGCTCTTCAGCTCGGCCGGCGTGCCCAACCCAACCAGCTTTCCTTCGTGCAGAATGGCCAGCCGGTCACAGCGCTCGGCCTCTTCCATCAGGTGGGTGGTGATGAGCACGCTGACATGCTCTTCATCGCGCAGAATCTTGAGGTATTGCCACAAATCAATGCGCGCTCCGGGATCGAGCCCGGTGGTGGGCTCATCGAGCAGCAACACCGAGGGGTGATGCATGATTCCCTTGGCCAACTCGACGCGGCGCTGCATGCCGCCGGAAAAAGTCTCGACTTTTTCAGCGGCGCGCTCGGCCAGGCCCACACGCGACAGCATCTCTTGTACGCGAGCTTTCAGAACAGAGCCGGTCAATCCATAAAGATGGCCCTGATGCCGCAGGTTTTCCGCTGCGGTAAGCTTGACATCAACACTGGCGGCTTGGAAGACCACACCGATGTGGCGGCGCACAAGGCTCGGGTTGCTGCGCAGATCTAAACCAGCAATCGCGGCCTCCCCGCTGGCGGGAAGCATGAGCGTGGAAAGGATGCGGAAGAGCGTGGTCTTGCCGCTGCCGTTGGGGCCAAGCAAGCCGAAGATTTCCGCCGGCCGCACTGAGAATGACACCCGATCCAAGGCTTTGCGCTCGCCATAGGAATGGCTGAGATTGCGAATCTCAATAGCATCACGGGTGGTCGAAGGTTCGGCAGTTTGCGAGGGCACAGATGGAATTGCCAGGGTCATGCTGAATGGAAGAGAGCGGTTATCATCATTAAGGCAAACAGCAGCGGCAGATAAATTACCGAGGCCTGCAATAGTTGCCGCGCTGGTTTTTTTGACTGCGGCGCCGAGGGCGCGAGTCTAAGGCGCCATAGCCGGAGTCCAACCCAGAAAAAAGCAAGAGAGAACAGGATTGCCCCCACAAAGTAAATGCCACCGGTCATCCCCAGAACTACTGGAGCCACACTCACGGGAATGAGGGCGGTGGAGTAGAGCAAGATTTCACGGGTAGTGGAGCGCCCGTCCTTTTCCACGACCGGCAACATGCGGATGCCGCCGCTGGCGTAGTCCTCTGAGTACATCCAGGCAATGGCCAGGAAGTGGGGAAACTGCCACAGCAGCACGATAGCGAAGAGGGCCAACCCCTCCCATTCCAGCACGCCGCGGGCCGCAGTCCATCCCAGAAGTGGAGGCATGGCTCCGGGAAATGCGCCGACGAAGGTACACAAGCTGGTGATCTGCTTGAGCGGAGTATAAAAGAGCAGGTAACCAGCAGCGGTGGCGAAGGCGAGATATCCAGTCAGCAGGTTGGTCGCGAGGGCAAGGTAGACCGAACCGCCGGCCAGCAGAGCCAGCCCAAAGAGGGCAGCGTGCAAGGTTCCCATGCGTCCGGCAGGCAGCGGACGCCGCTCGGTGCGCCGCATCTTGGAATCGGTGTCACGCTCCATCACCTGATTAAGCGCTGCAGCCCCGCTGGCGACCATTCCAATCCCCAACAGAGTGTGCAGCAGAGTCCAGGAGAGCGACGCAACCCCGGACTTCATCGATCCCATAAAATACCCGCACCACGCCGTAGCCACCACCAGGCTGGTGACGCGCGGCTTCATCAACTCGGCGTAGTTCGAGAGCAGGGAAGCCTTGGGAAGAATCGCCTGGCGGGCAGCTTCTTGCGTGGCGATGGGTTGCGTGGTTGCGCTCATACCGCGGCCTCGTTATGGGAGGCCGCCAGCACTGGCGCCGTTGCACGAAGATAACGGCGCGCGCGGATGGCCAACACAAAAGTTGAAGCCAGCAACAACGCACCTACGCCCACGTGAGCGACGGTGGTGGCGATCATGCCGGGAAGTGGTTGGGGGGCATCAGCATCTTTGATGCGCGTGAAATATGCGGCCACTCCCAGGGCAATTTGCAGCATCAACAAGCCGTGCACGAAGCGGGCGGGAGTTTTGAGTTGCGCGACGGTCCGGCCTTCAACCATGCCGCGTACTGACGTCCAGATCAGGATTCCGGTGACCACAACCGCATTCATGATGTGCGGCAAGATGGACATTCCGGAATGACGGATGGGATCGGAATGCCGGAATGCTCCACCGAAAAATAATTGCAGGTAGAGCACAAAAAGCGAGAGCAAAGTCAAAGTCCAAATACTGGGACGGCCATGGTCAGACGCTGGGATGGTTGTGTCTTCAATCCAGCCGCGGCTGGTGAACAGCGCCATCAGCACGATGAGGCAGAAAAAAGTCTGCGCCACGGCGGCGTGGGCCGTGGAAACGTACCAGAGTAAAAACATCTTCACGGTAATTCCGCCCAGCACACCCTGCACGATCACCAGCACCAGCGCGGTCCATCCTAACTTGCGCATCCACGAGCGTTTGTCTGTGATTTGCGTCCAAACGGCGGCGACGATGGTCAGAAGGCCCACGAACTCAGCCAACATGCGATGGCCGTGCTCGTACTTGATCCCTCCCACCATGGGAGGGATTTTGAAGAGATGCCCAAATGAAGTAGGCCAATCGGGGACAGCCAATCCTGCCTGGTTGCTGGTGACCAGTGCGCCGGCAATCAGAAGAAGAAAAGTAACGCTGGCCAAGAAAACCAGAAAGCCATGAAGACTGCGATTATAAAGTGCTGCTAAAGACAGAAAAACCCCTCAGGTGGAACTAATTATTGTAACAAACCGAAGAGGTGGCCGATGGAACTTGGCGGTCAGCAGTGATGATGCAATTTGAAAAAGTGTGAGGCTTGAATCCCGCGTGTGGGCACGATGCCCACACGACAGCCGGCGGGACGCGGACGCTACTTTGGAGGCACCCGAATCTATGAATGCTCAAAGCGTTTAGAATGCCGTGAGGGCACGAAGTCCGGGGCCAGAAACTATAAAGATGAAGCCAAACGTGCCGATTATTTGTCAAATAGGGTATCTGAGATGAACGAAGCCTACCAACTCTTGCTGGGTCATGGATACACCATCATCTTTCTCTTCGCGCTCGCAGAGCGCATCGGGTTTCCGCTGCTGCTGATGCCTCTCATGATCACGGCGGGGGCGCTGGCCGGGACAGGCCGCATGAGCCTGATTTGGGCTGTGACTCTCACGTCGGTAGCTTTTCTGCTGGGAGACCTGCTCTGGTACGAGCTGGGACGGCGTCGCGGCCCCCAGGCACTGCGTTTGCTATGCCGCCTCTCACTGTCGCCGGATTCCTGTGTACGCGGGTCGAAGCGCGTTATGGAGAAGCACGCCGAATATTCGCTGCTCTACTCCAAATTTGTTCCCGGAGTGGGACGTGTGGTGCCTCCTTTGGCTGGAACCTTGGGCATGCAGCCCTGGCGCTTTGTCGTCTTCAGCGTGGCGGGTTCGATCTTATGGGCACTCTCGATCGGGCTGATGGGTTACATACCAGCGCGGCAAATGTCTGGCACGCAACTGGCGCAGGCGGTTGTGGTGTGGCTGCTGGGGTTGGGTATAGCAGCGATTATGGGAAATATTGTCTGGAAGTATATAAACCGGCAGCGGCTGCTGCATGAGCTGCGCATGGCCCGCGTCTCACCCGCAGAACTGCAGCAGATGCTGGAGCAAGGGCAACCGCTGGCGATCGTGGACCTGCGCCATGCGCTGGATTATCTGCACGATCCGCGCACGTTGCCGGGCGCGCTCCGCATCAAGCCGGAGGAGATCGCCGCTTATTCAATACAAATTCCCAAGGACCGCGATCTCATTCTGTACTGCACTTGACCGGGCGAGGCCTCCAGCGCCCGGGTGGCGCTGCAACTCAAGAAGCTGGGCTTTACCCGCGTGCGTCCGCTGGCAGGCGGCTTTCAGGCTTGGGTAGCGGCACGATATCCGATAGTTAGCGAGACATTTGTCTGATTATCGATAGCTGGTTTCATCCGATCATGCTGAGCTAAAGCCATGGGCTACCACCCGTGCCCATGACACATTCCTATTTATGAAACACGCCACTAGAACGAGAACTTCGCTCCTAACTGTAGCTGCCGCGGCGTTTGCGCGCTTGTAATCACCCCGAAGGCCGAGTTCTGCCCTGTGCAGCATCCCGTGCTGGGATTGTTGAAATGCGGGGTGTTCAAGGCATCGAAAGCGTCCAGCCCAATTTTCAGGCCCATGCTTTCCCGGATTCTTATGGTCTTCGAGAGATTCAGATCGAAGTTCACAAGACCCGGTCCCCAGGCATTGCCGGCGACCGCATTCCCCAAAACAGCGGTGCTTCCGTCGGAGAAACACTGCGTATCGAACCACTGTATTCCCGGAGTTTTGGACAAGGTATTCGGCTTGTTAACAATTCCCGCGGTATTGCCGCACTGCGAGCTATTGAAGTTTGCGCGATTGGTGAAGCCGGAGTTCAGGCCGCCGTTGTTGGCTGTGCTGTTTGTAATCACAAGAGGAGTTCCATGCTGGAGCTTGGTGATGCCGCTGAGTTGCCAGCCGCCCAGAATGGTATCCACAACCGTTGGAGCGTTGGACATCCAGTCACGCCCTTTGCCGAATGGCAATTCATAGACGAAGCTGGCAATGAAGTTGTGAGGAATATCGGGAGCAGACGCAGTGCCTAACCCGCGGTTAAACCTGTCGTCGTAAGGAACAAAGATGGTCAGATCGTCAATTTCTTTCGACCACGTGTACGAGAGAAGAGCCTGCAATCCGTGCGAGAAGCCCTTGGTGAATCGGGCCTGCAGGGCATCATACCTGGAGTAACCATTGGAAGTGCGCATGTTGACGGC
>Ga0070741_10010057_pt1 | contig 18038 bp, 16 predicted proteins | sample Coa_R1_4_FD_66440 | JGI IMG/M metagenome (GOLD analysis project Ga0070741, IMG submission 66440) | Surface soil microbial communities from Centralia Pennsylvania, which are recovering from an underground coalmine fire - Coalmine... | ecosystem: Environmental > Terrestrial > Soil > Unclassified ...
CCCACTACGATCGCGACTAGGGCGAGACCAGTAGCGATGGGTCCGGTAAATGCCGTTTGCAGCGCCTGGACCGCTTGGGTCCAAGGGTCAGTTCCTTGCGCAAAGACCTCATCGGCAAGCGCGAGACACGCCACGAGCGTCAGTGCGCCCTTTCGAAGCTGCTTGTGACCACTTCTCGGGTGGGATCGAGTTGGTACCTGGGAGTCAGGCATGAAGAGAACCCTCCAATGAAGATTGAGGCAATTGGGGTTCTCGCCGACTTCGCGAGGCGTGGGAGGGTGTTGGTGGAACAAACTGTCTATGTGGCCTTCGGCGCGACGACATCAGAAGGCAGGAAAGCAAGAGCTTCGGTCACAGAATGTCTTCAGCACCACTTGGTATTCCTCGTTAGAAGTCGGCGAGAACTACGTTCTCTTACCTAATCTGTCATCGCAGCGGAAAACGGACCGGGATGAAAAAGAATTTTGTCGAATCACTATGCAACGGCAGTGTTGGCGGGCCGATCTGACATCCGTACTCCGCGCGCAGCTTGTCTCAATCTCTCAATTACCCGCTGCATGCGATGCCGAAATGCCACATCCGAGATCTGTTGCTGTGCGGCCAATACCTCTGAGGAAACACCTTGAATCTTGAATAGCATCAACAGCTCGTGCTCCGATGGAGTGAGTAACCCGGCTGAGAGACATCGGCTCAGGAACTCCCCGAGAAGGACACCGGGCTCGAAGGTGGTGCTGGGAGAAGTCGATAATTCCTCGCAAGAGGTTTCGTCCAGGTTCGATGTAAGCGCACGATCCGCTTCGCGGATCGCCCAACGAAATGCAGTTCGACGCATGGCGCGAGTGACGGCAAAAGCAACATGCGAGCTCTGCGCGGCCATCGTTTGTGAGCTGATGATGTCGAGTACCGAGGTCAGAATGTGCTGGGCGATATCGTCGCGACTGAGCGACGGAAAACCATAGGCGATTTGACTGCTAGTCCTGTGAATCGCTGGCATCAGGATCAAGAGCACAAGCTGTCGGGCGGTCTCGCGGTGCGGATTGCGGCTCAAGCGGATCAATTCGCCCAGGACCTCGTCGGAGGCGGTCGCGCCATCGTCAGCATTCGGGGGATGTCGAAGCTCTGTTAGCAAGTCATTGGCGGTCGGAAAAGCAGACAACGTACTGCTCTCTGCAATGAGAAGCTCGAAGTTGGCCTTGTGACCGCCGTGGTTGAGTTCTGAAAGGAGCGCGTATTCCAGTTCGCATACTGGGCAGCTACAGCTTGGGCGGGCATTCATCCGGATGCTCCTGGCTTGCCGGTGTGTGGGGAGATTTCAGATCAGACCGGTGGTTGTGGACTGAGCGTGCAAGCAAAAATGTCGATCGCAATGACCCCACACCGTCGGAGCTTGATATGCTGCCCTACTTCATTTTGGCAGAGCTGGGATTTTGTAAGTGTGGTCGTGATTGTGGACGGGGAGCGCTTACCAAGAATTGCGATAGGGGCGCTTCTAATTGAGTCGCCTTGTGGAAGAGTGGGACGTTCGGCTCGCTTGTTCCAGTGCTCTCTGCGCTTCCCGAAGATCTGAAACCCGTCTTTCGAGTTCCTCGGCGTAAATCTCCGCTCTCTCATAAAGCCTGGCGTTTTGGATCGCCGCGGCTGCTGGAATCGCGAGCATTTCGGCCAGACGGAGCTGTTCATCCTGAAAGCCGTTTGGTTCAGAATGGCCCAGGCAAAGGAGACCGATGAGCCTGTTAGAAGCGATCAGTGGGACACCGATCCAACACCGGAGATCAGCGTGATCCTTGAAGGGGCGCCATCCAATTCGCTCGTTTGTATCGGAAATTAGGACGCTGGAGTGGTTCTGCAACACGCGCTGGATCAACGGATAGTCAGCCCCTTCGAAAGTTGCCGGGTAAGTCGAAACCGGCACCTTGGAACTCGGACGGGGCAACTCCCGAGCGAGGAACATACGAGAATCTGCTTCGAGTAGCAATATGCTGGCCGACGCGTAATGTACCAAGTCTCGGAGACATTGCAGCGAGGTGTCCAGGACGGAGTCGAGTCGAAGATTTTGGGTTAGTGCCAAGGTCGCCTTCCGCATCGCGTCCGATTCTGCCCATGCCGATTCCGCAAGGGACAAGTTTCTCGCGACCTCTTCCTCAGCCTTCTTCTGTGTCGTGATGTCGAGTGCAGTTCCTACGAGCCGGCGTATTCTGCGCGTGTCATCGCGTACTGGAAACCCACGGACCCATACCCAACGCACCTCGCCGTTCCGCATAAGTATCCTGAATCGCTCGTCAAAATCTCCGGTACGAGTGGCCGCCTCAAGCTTGAAGAGTACCTGGATGCGGTCATCTGGGTGGATGATGTCCTCGTAAGAAAGCGGATTCTCCTTGAGTTCCTCTCGGGACCTTCCGGTGATCGCCTCATACGCTGGGTTCACGTAAAGAGTCTTCCTCGTGTCGGCATCGATCATCCAGAAAATCTCCTGGATATTGTCCGCCATCTGGCGGAATCTCTCCTCGCTTTCCCGCAGAGAAGCCTCTGTGGTGTCTAGGGCGCTACTTGCTCGTTCTTCTTGTAGGCGAGCTTCCAACAAGAATCTTGACAGGAAGAACAAGACAACGCAGAGTGTCGCCAGGGCCACACCTAGCAGTAAGGACGAAAGGTCGAAGTTGTGGATTCTGGCAGCGAGTAGTGCCACCGCACAAATGAGGAAGGCAAGGCAAAAAAGAGTCGCACTAATCCTCCAACCAAACCGGGAGGCGTGGCTGGAAAAATGACCGCGTCGGAGTCGCGCAATTCGCACCATACACTGGCCGCAGCCAGAAGGCCGCGCCACTCACAAGAAAAGTTTCGTTATCCGAAAGTAACACTCATCTGACAATCAGTGCCCCTCCGCTTCCGGCCCGATAGTAGCCCCTCACTATCGGGCGGTCAAGCGGCTACCGATGATCCGGTCGCCAAAATCATGGCCTAGTACTCTGCTCGCTTGCGGCCGTCCGTAGCTCTGCGTGAACTTGCTTGGAATCCGGCCTGTGCGGAGGTTGGAGCGTGCAACCAAGAGCATTGTTGTACCAACATGTGTTGACGGTTAGTGCTAACATGCTCTTAATATCTCCCCTGGAGTGGGCCGCCATGTCTAATTCACGTGACTACAACCTGGGAAGCGTGGGCACGTACACAAACGGAAGCGCTGCAAATCAGATGGGATTGGCTCAGCATCGGTACCACCAGCAGAAATCGGTGGGAGAAGGGTACGTCAGGAGGGCGAAAACTCGCCTCTCCACAGACCACTGGATCAGGATTGCGCTTTCGATAGTTGTAGGTGCTTCGACCGGTTATCTAATGATACAGGTCTTCGTATTGCCCTTTTATTGGCCTGTGGGCGTGGCGACTCTCTTGGCAATCATCTTCTATCAGCTACTGCTTGGGCCACTGCGAGTCGTGGTGAGGACGTTTAGGTGGATTCTTCTCGCCTGCGCAATTACGTTCGCGGTGTATGCGGCTCTGAGATTTCTCGAAGCGTTGCGCACGGCGAGCAAGTAGTGCCGGATGACTGCTCCAACCGCCACTTGTGTCTCATTCATTCTGCGGTTGCTAACCTTGGCGAGCAACAGATCGGTTTGGGGCCTACGGCCAATAAGGAGTACAAGTCGCAAACCACCGAAGAACGCGCAGTCTCATTGTTTAATAGTGTGCCGAATATGTGCTGAGACTCTTGCGGGTGAGAGGCGCCGGGCTTAGAACCCCCGAGGGCCCCCATTCACACGCCGGCAGCAGACTCGATACGCTCACGCCAGCGGTCTGGCGTCATGCGGTATGCCTGTAGGTCTTTCAACCAAGCTTCGCCGGGGTTCGGCACCGAGTAGCCGTTCTTCTCCGTCCAGCTCGCCGTTTTGGTATGTCCCCTCTTTTCCAAGAGGCTGAAGGCCTCCTGATAGGTAAGGGCATAGACGCAGGCCCGAGATGGATCCTCGACATGCCACACGAATGCAATCAGCAGGCCCGCGATCTTCTCATACTTTCGGTCCAGGCCGAAGCGAGCTTCTTGACTAGCCTTCATCTGAATCGGGCACGACACGAACCTTTTCGTTTCTGCGCTCAGGTCAAGGTAGGCAATCAAGTCGACGCCGCGATCACGCACCGGAACAGCGACTTCCAAGCCTCCGGCGACAAGTTGCGCGATGAGAAAGTGCCGACCGCTGAGTTCTGTGAGCTGGGAATCACGCATTTATTCCCCCTACGAAACTACACCGACCACTCATATCTTGAGCGTCAGGGCAACATTTTCAATTAGGTCGTGTATGAACTCCTCCGCTTGTAGGTACGTGATTACAGTTGTGGAGGGATGAGCAGAAGAGTTACGCCGCCCGATCTGACGATCCAGAGCATTGAACTGCTCCTTTGTGATGATGTTCGCAGAGCGGCAAATCTCTATCATCTCCGATTCCTTGAGGTCGGATGCGAAGTCCTCAATTTTTCCAATGACGGGAGCCTTAGCCTTCTTGTGAATGCCCGGATGCCGTTTCGGATATTCGGCGTTAAACCCGGCGAGATTGTGTGTAAGGACGTAATGACAGAGATGAAAATAAGTCAGGTTCCAAGTCATCACGATGGAGGCTCGGAATGCCTTGTTGCGGAAACAAATCAAGGCTTCGTTGAGGAAGTCGCGTTCTGCCGCGTCCGGAATCTTGCCCGGTAGGTCGCTGAGCAATTTCTCAACCTTCACCGTAGCGTCTCGGGCCGGCAGGTACTTTCCGTCGTATTCAGCGCGGGTTTTGCCTTCCAACACGAAGCCCGAGCCTTTCCGAAGAAGAACGGCGGGCTTTCTTTCCGCCATGTCTTTCAGGAACTGACTGATGTTCGGCCTTTCGTAGCCGAATCCATCGTAGCAAGCAGAAATGTCAGCAGTCGTGAGGGTGGGCTTGTTCTTTATCGCGTGCTGGAACCACGCAAAGAATCGTATCTTCTCTGCGTGGCCCCAACTCGCAAAACCGCTGATGCCGTCCGTGAAGGACTTCAGTTCCGGATCGAGCCTCATGCTGTAGTAGGCGTCATGCCATCGACGTAGTTGGTAGCGATAATCGTGACCTTGAAGGATGCTGCACCTGTTCCCGGTTCAAACCAACTCTTCCGACTTGCCATGGTTCGAATGTAGGTGTCGAAATCATTCAGGGCCTTCCATTGACCGGATCCGCCCATCTGCTGGTAGCAGGTGTAGAAATGGTCGCGGGTGATTTCCTCGTAGCCCTTATGCTTCTTCAGCCACGTGGCAACCACAACCAAGCGATCCTGTGCCTTGCGCGGACCCTTCTGCTCGACGAAAGTCTTCAAGGGCACCGGACCAGCCGTGATGTCGAGGTCGTTGATGACCTTCGGATCGGGCGGAATACGACGCTTGCGTGTCGATCCGTTGGTGGAGCCTTCGTCACTATCATCGGGTCCGGAGATTTCTTCCTCCGGAGTGTCGACCGCTGCTTCCTCCTGCGAATCGGTCTCGTCAACCACGGAAGTTGTCGCGGCCTTGGGAGCGGCCAACGTTCGGGTTGGCGCAATCACCGTCCGGCCAGACAGTGCACCAACCAACGCCTTCAGTTGGTCAGCGACAGACTGGTCCACGTTGTTCACGTCTAAGTCCACATACCTCTCAGCATCGGCATAGCGGAACTTTACTCTTCCGCCCCCATTGCCATTTGCGCTCTTTTGATCATTTCGCTTTCCTGCCATACAAAAATATCCTTCCTGCTCGCGGTGCTTAGGAGCATCGCGGCAAATTGAACGGAATTAACGATCAGCGTTTTAGCGGGAAAGAAGTCATCGGAGTCCGGGGACTGGCCTGAGGCGCTCACCCCGCCGAGACAGAGAGGCTGGAAAAACAGTCTTAACTCTGTTTCAAACGCACCTTTGATTATACAGCATCCCACAAGAGCAGAATGAAGCCATTTGGTCGCTAGTATTGCCCCGGCATCCAGAATAGAATCCTCTGTTCCCGGAAATCATGGCGTGGAGGCGTAGTGGCAGATGGCACGAGCGCGGGGGAAGAATGCGGGCAACGATCATCCGAAGAAGCGGCACATCGAGCGGTACGAACACAGCGGGAAGAAACGCGTCAATAATCCACCAGTGGGACTGGTCACGCCGGAGACCGATCCTCCGCTTCCCACGCACAAAGTCTACGATTACATCCAGCCGGTTCCTGACGTAAAGCCTAGCAAAGAGCTGAGCTACGACCCGCATCTCGATCCGCAGCTTGTCTGGGCAGGGAAGAAAGAGCACGCATCGTTTGAGGTTCCGACCGTTTCCCTTCACGTCCACGAAACAATTGACCCGCGCACGATTGTTGAAGCGGTCCGCAAGCGGAACGGCAACGGCGGGCCGGTACAGCCTTCGCTGTTCGAGCGGCCTGAGGAGAAGCTATCGCTCCACGACGCGATTGATTTCTACAAGCACTCGCACGGCTGGTCGAACCGGTTGATTGCAGGCGACTCCCTGCTGATAATGAACTCCCTGCTCGAAAAAGAGGGTATGTCTGGGCAAGTTCAGATGGTCTACATAGACCCGCCTTACGGGATCGAATACAGGTCCAACTTTCAGCCCTTTGTGAACAAGAGGGATGTCAAGGATGGTCGTGATGAAGACTTGACGCAAGAGCCAGAGATGATTCGCGCGTTCCGCGATACCTGGGAACTCGGGGTTCATTCCTATCTGACATATCTGCGCGACCGGCTCCTGTTAGCCCGCGAATTGCTTCACGAATCCGGCTCCTGCTTCGTTCAGATCGGACCAGAAAATCTTCACCACGTCCGCGAATTGATGGACGAGATTTTCGGTCCCGCCAACTTCCGCACGATTATATCCTTCAAGTCCACAAGTGCATTGGGACAGGAAGGGCTTGCAGAGGCATACAACTATCTGGTCTGGTACGCCAAGAAGATCGATGGGATCAAGTTTCGACCACTGTTTAAGCAGAGAGATATTGCGCAAGACAAGGAATGGAGGTTTCTCGACGACGATGACTCGCCACTTGGGTATAGGAAGCTTACAGAGCAGGAGTTCGCCGCCCTTCAAGATTATTCCGGCCTCTTCCGGCGCTCCAAGCTGACATCCTCTGGATTCACGGAAAGCTGCATCTTCAATTTTGAGCTAAATGGAACCCCGTGCAAGCCATTTGGTGGGAAAAGCTGGGCAACCACTCCCGAGGGAATGCAAAAGCTGATCTCTATAAAGCGGTTGTTCCTGCTCGGCGACAGCCCGTACTTCAAACAGTACTTTGCCGACTTTCCAGTTATGAAACTTGATAATAACTGGCCGGATCAGCCTGCCGCAGAAGCTCGCGTCTATGTTGTCCAGACGGCACCGAAGTTCATTCAACGCTGCATGCTGATGACGACAGACCCCGGCGACCTCGTACTCGACCCCACTTGCGGATCAGGAACGACAGCCTACGTTGCTGAAGAATGGGGCCGCCGCTGGATAACTTGTGACACGTCGCGCGTTGCGATAACGCTCGCTAAGCAACGGCTGATGAGTGCCGAGTTTGAGTACTACGAACTCGCGCACTCGGAAGAAGGCATTGATAGCGGATTCCGTTACAAAATCGTTCCACACGTCACGCTCAAGTCCATCGCCAACAACCCGGAAATTCGTGAGGGCATGACACGAGAGCAGATTGACTCCGCCATCGCCCGCTACGCCGAGCAGGAAACCATTTACGACCGCCCCAACCCGGATAACAGCCGGGTTCGCGTGACTGGCCCATTCACTGTGGAAGCGGTACCCGCCCCAAGCGTCCAGTCATTGGACGACATTGATATGGGTAGCTCTCCAGAAAAGGAGCAAGAATCGCTCGGCGATTTCCGCGACGCAGCAACGCCTCTGCTCGACGCGTCGGTTGCGCGGAAAGGCCCGACGCTGCGCCATACCGAATGGCGAGACGAATTGCTCAAGACGGGACTGCGCGGCAAGGGCGGACACCATATTGACTTTGCCCGCGTCGAGCCTCTGGCGGGTACCCGCTGGCTACACGCCGATGCCGAAACAAAGGGGGTCAAACCGGAGAGGGTTGTCATTTCGTTCGGCCCCGAGTACAGCTTGCTCGACCGCAACCAAGTCGAACTCGCCTGGGAGGAGGCACGAACCCTCAGCCCGCGCCCGGCGATGATAGTTTTCGCCGCTTTTGAATTTGACCCGGACGCCGCACGTGAGATTGACAGCCTTACGAAAGAAAAGACTGGCCTGACGTTTCTCACGGCCCAAATGAACGCAGACTTGCTGACGGAAGACTTGAAGAAGAAACGAGCATCAAACCAGAGCTTTTGGCTCGTGGGAAGGCCCGACGTTGACGTGCGCGAGATCACGAAGGGCGATCATAAGGGCAAATGGGAAGCCGAGGTCAGCGGCTTCGACTACTACAACACCCGCACCGGAACTATCGAATCGGGCGATGCTTCGAAAATCGCAATGTGGTTGCTTGATACCGATTACGACGGGCGCAGCTTGTATCCCCGGCAGGTTTTCTTCCCGATGGCCGACGATGATGAAGGCTGGGCCAAGCTCGCGCGTAACCTGAAAGCGGAGATTGACTCGGAACTCATCGAGAAATATCGCGGAAAGGTTTCGCTGCCCTTCGAACCCGGTCCGCACAAACGTATTGCCGTGAAGATCATTGATGATCGCGGAATCGAGAGTGTCAAGGTGGTGGGTGTCAAGTGAGCACGGAAACTCAAGCTGGCATTCCCGAAACGAAAGCTGGTTCGGCGACGATAGACCAGCTCATCATTAATTCGCCTTATGATGAGCCGCGCGAGCATTGGCGCTATCACCGTGAAACGCGATTGTTCACGCGAGACCCGGAGCGCCGGAGAGCCGGGTACGTCCGTGCGTCCGAGAAGTCCCGGTCCTTTGATGATCCCGGCATCTTTATTGAACTGCCCTTAGTCAACCAGGTCAGGCCACGCGTGAAGGCATGGCGGGAGGCGGATTACCCCGGCGCGAGCGGAATTACTAAGCGCCTGCTACAGCACTGGCGTGACACGGAACAGCGCGACTCCAACCGGCGATTCTTCTTCTGTCAGCTGGAAGCGATTGAAACACTGATGTGGTTCACGGAAGGTCCGGCGTCGGAGAAGGTGGGAATCGAAGTGCCCCGTGATGGCGGCCCGTTTCCCAGGCTCTGCTGCAAGATGGCGACCGGGTCAGGCAAGACGATTCTAATGTCCATGCTGATCGCATGGCAGGTACTAAACAAGGTCACATATCCACAGGACAAGCGATTCTCAAAAAACATTTTGCTCATTGCGCCAGGGCTGACGGTAAAGAACCGACTGCGCGTGCTCATTCCCGGCGAACCGGGCAACTACTACACAGAGTTTCAGATCGTCCCGCCCGGTCTCGAAGACAAGCTCCGGCAGGGGCAGACGTGCCGAGTGCTCATTCGCAACTGGCACAAACTGGATTGGGAAAGCGAAGAGCAGATCAAGAAAAAGCGCAGCGTGGACAAGCGCGGGCTAAAAAGCGATGAGGCTTACGTGCGCGATGTACTAGAGGAAATGGCCTCCGCACAGAACCTCGTCGTCATCAATGATGAAGCCCACCACGCTTGGCGAGTGCCGCCGAAATCCCGAATGGCAGGCGTCTCTAAAGAGGAGCTGAACGAAGCAACTAAGTGGGTCGGGGGATTGGACCGCATCCAGAGAGCGCGGGGCATTCTTACTTGCTTTGATTTGACGGCCACGCCGTTTGCGCCGACCGGCAAGAAGAGCGGGCAAGAGACTCTCTTTAACTGGATTGTGAGCGACTTCGGATTGAATGACGCGATTGAGTCCGGGCTGGTCAAGACGCCGCGCGTTGTAGTGCGCGATGACGGGAAACTTCGGTCGGACTACAAGTCGCGCTTCTACCACATCTACAGCGACCCGGATGTGAAAACAGACGTGAACCGGAAAGCCCAACCACAGGTTCCGCTTCCCGGTCTGGTCGTGAACGGTTACTACTTTCTCGGCAAAGATTGGCTCGAAACTGCGCGGGCGTGGAAGAAAGCCAAGCAGCCGACGCCACCTGTGATGATAACGGTGGCTAACACTACGAACACAGCTGCCCGTGTGGAGTACGCCTTCACTCACAAGCGAATCAACATTGACGAGCTTTGCGACCCAGAGCGCATTCTTCATATTGACTCCCACGTGTTGAAGCAGGCCGAAGAAGAGGACGAGCCGGTACAGCTTGGCCTGAAGGCATCGCCGCCCGCCGACGGCAATTCAGACGAACTCGATGGCGACGAGCCGAACGATGCCGAGTCAAATGGGGACGTGCCGCGCAAGAAGCTCTCAAAAAAAGAACAGGCCGAATTGTTGCGCCGGCAAGTGGATACGGTTGGAATCAAGGGCCAGCCGGGGGAGAAGATTCAGAGCGTGATCTCAGTCGGGATGCTCTCCGAAGGTTGGGACGCGAAGACCGTTACCCACATCATGGGCCTTCGAGCGTTCACTTCGCAGTTGCTCTGCGAGCAGGTGGTCGGACGCGGCCTTCGGCGCACTTCGTATGAGACTGACCCGACAACGGGTTTTTTTCAACCGGAATACGTGAATATCTTTGGCGTGCCGTTCACTTTCCTGCCACACGAAGGCGGAGGAGATCAACCGCCGCCGCCCCCGCCTGCTCCCAAAACGAGAATTGAGGCGCTGCCAGAGCGCAAGGGCTACGAGATCGTGTGGCCGAATGTAATCCGCATCGACCACGATTACCGCCCCACGCTAACCTTGGATTTGGCGAAGGCCAAGCCACTTCCGCTTGATGCTTACGAAACGCCGACGCTGGCGGAGTTGGCACCGATCATTGAGGGCAAACCTGACGTTACGCGACTCTCCGAGATTAGCCTGCGCGAACTTGGAGAGCGGTTCCGAACGCAGAAGATTGTGTTCTCGGCCGCAAGCGAGATTTATGAGCAAATGAAGACCACCTGGAAGGGCAACCGCGAGTACCTGCTTGCCCAGGTGATCCGGCTCGTTGAGAAGTACATTGAGAGCGACAAGATTCGCATTGACCCGCCGCTGTTCAATCAAGACCCTTTACGCCGAAGAATCCTAATCACTCTTCACATGAGCAGCGTGGCAGAACATCTCAAGCAGGCAATCCACTTCGAAAACACGGCGGCATTGGTTCCGATCTTCGATACCGAGCGCCCCATCCGTGCGACCGGCGATATGCTTCCGTGGTACACGGGCAAAGCCAGCGAGCACGTCAATCATTCGCACATCAACATGGCCGTATTCGATAGCCGATGGGAAGCAAGCGAAGCCTTTGAGCTTGATCGTAGCCCGCTCGTGGCTGCTTGGGTCAAGAACGATCACTTGGGATTTGAAATAACGTACTCATTCCGAGGCATCATTCGCAAGTTCCGCCCCGACTACTTGGTTCGGCTCGCCAACCGAAAAATGCTAGTGCTCGAAGTGAAGGGACAGGATAATCAGGAGCAGCAAACAAAGCGCGAATTTCTAAGTGAGTGGGTACGGGCCGTCAACAGTCACGGCGGATTCGGGGGGTGGGCGTCGGATGTGTCGCGCAACCCCACGGACATTCACGAAATCCTTCAGCGTCACGGCAGTTCAATTGGCGCTTAGTTTTTAGTTGAACTGATTCGCTATGCATGGCAGGCCGACTGACATTCCATGAGCCGTCCAATCTCGCTCGACTGGCTCTTTCCCAAGACCGGTGTGCTGATGATGTGCCTAAAACCTGGAAACACTATCCCGGATTAAAGCGCCGCTATCTTTGTCAATCGCTCTAGTCATATCGCGACGGCCCGGCGGGCCCTGGGTTTCAGCGAAAGCCGCCATTACTCAGTTAATTGCCGCTATCGTCGTCGCTCGCGCTGTCGCACATCCGACGATTGAAATCATTCGGGAGAAGTTTATGACGTGCGCTGCATTCGGGCGAGCCGATCGTAGGCACCTTGCACCTTTGACTCGCAGCTCCTCGACAGGATGAGTCTCCACTTGCTCGTGACGGCGCACAGCTCGCGCACCGCCGGTGCGCGAAGCTGCTTTCCGACGATCATCAGGAAATTAAGGCCTTTCGCCATGAACGAGTACGTCCGCTCAACATTCTTGCTCCCCAGGCTTGGAACGTAGAACGTGTCCTGCGAAAGAGCGTCGGTGCAGGCAATAATCAGCAGCACCACGTCGGATGGAAATCCAGCTTGCCCGACAAGGTACTTTCTGAACGCCTCGTTGTAAACCTTTCCCAAGTCAAGGGTCACCGCTTCCTCGCCGCGTTCCCGCCAGATATGGACTGACTCCATCCAGAAGACGCTCAAGGCGAAGTACCCCAACCGATCTCGATCTATGGTGGAAGTCGCAGTCAGCTCGTAGCCGACGAACTCGGGACCGCTCCACGTCGGCTTGGTCGCGCGCAGAAAGTCCAACAGCGGAAATTTCTTGTTATTGCCATCGAATACCTGCGTCATTACGTAATTCTCGCCGTTCTTGCTGAACAGCTGCTCGCAGTCGCGGCAGAGCACAAAGTTCCTGATCTGGCGCGACGTCTGCTTGGTACGTTTCTCGGTAATGAACGTCGGGTTTGGGTTGCGGGCGCCTGGGATGCGCGATTTCTTGTGCAGCGACGCAGGCATCAAGTGGCTGTTCTGGAGGTCAGCGGTTCGAAGGCACAGCTTGCATTTGCCGATCGGCATCGGGCGCAACACCTCCATTTCTTTTCCCTGGAGTCGGGGAACACAATCTCTAGATTAACGCCCCCGGGACGCACTGAATGCGATTCGCCCCGATCGCGCGCTCGTGTTCAGCCAGATTGGGAGGTTGGCTCTATCTGAATCTCCGGCGAGCGCTTGCGGCTCTTAACTGTGACTCGACGCCGGTCATGCGAAGCCGGAAATTGACGAGCGTTTCCGTGACATCGTACTGTTCCGCGATCTCCGCTATGGAGAGGTCGAGCTTTCTACAGCGCAGCAACGCATCCCGTGGCAGGAGGATGCACCAAGCCAGCCAATTGGCTTCATCTTCTTGCGCTTGATCGTAACTTCTCATGACAAAACTACCGTCCTGAGACATCACGACAGTCGCCGGCTGGTGGCTCAGAATCAGGTGGGCTAATTCGTGCATGATATCGCTGGCGCGTCTGCCTGCAGATTTGCGTGGGTTGTAGATTACAAACGCGCGATCAGCACGGTACACGCTAACCGCGGACCAGCCCCACGGATCCTGATTTAGCAGTTGGTCCACTACCTCTCGGGTTATTCCTGGAACCTCCACTGGTGTCCATAGCGCAACATCGAGGTAACCGGCGAGCACGGTCGGAGAGAGGGGTTCGTGTGGCAGTAGTTTCAACTCCTGCCGAAGGCTGGCTGATGTTCGCTCTGCCCAGGTCTTGAAACCGCGTTCGAAGTTCATCGGCGTTTGCCCCTAGGAGCCCTCGTCCGGCGTCTTCGGCTGAGAACGAGACGCTAACAACATCATTCTCGCTAGTGCCTCCACCGTTGCCTTCTTAGGAGTCTGGTCGGACCGAAAGTGGCCAGCGAAAATTGCTACCGGTTCGCTTTCTGGCGAGGCTCGCTTTTCGAGCGCGTCGAGGCCTAGGAACTCTCTTGGGTCCTCTCCTAACCACTTACACAGTTTGCCAAACGTGTCCAGATCAGGAATCCTTCCGCTTTCGACTCGCATTAATGTCGCGGGCCCGATCCCTATCTCCCGCGCCGTCTCCCGAAGTTTCTTCGCTCCTCTCTTCTTCCTCACCATAGCGCCCAGACTTTCGATGGGGCGTCTTGGCATGAATCCCTCCTTTTCTCGAAACAGAACTTTACGTACGGATCAGTTTAATGTATTCTCATTATCGTCGAGAACTCGCATTAAGAAACGACCAGGGCACCACCAAAGTAACCGGGCCGTTTCGGGCGGTGTGAATGTCCCATCAATTCCGTGACGGCCCGGCTGGGCTCGAAAGATTCGTCAGAATCGCGCTCCTGCTTCTGACAATATGCCCGCCGTCTCTAGCCCAGACCGATGTCAGACCTTACCGCGCGCCCAACCACATTGTAATGTCGTTGCGGCATCTGCAGGCAAGCGATTCGTGGACGGGCATGCTCTATACGGAAGGCACGGAGCGATATGCCGTCCTCTCCTGGGGATCAAGCTGTGCTGTTTCAGCAAGCGGCTACCTGGTCACTGCAAATCACGTTGTGAAGGATGGGGAACGGTACATCGTCGGCGGATGGGATGAAACGAAGAAGTTGGTGGTCGCTCAGGTGGTCCGCCGGGACGAGAAGGCTGATCTAGCCGTCATAAAGGTTGACCCGCCGAATCAGGTTGCCTGGATCAGTGGAGAGTTCGTCGAAACGGGTCAGATACGAGAGGGGATGGAAGCATTCATCTGGGGATACCTAGCAGTCCCAGGCGGGTTTATGCAGTTCCTTCGCCGTGGGGTCATCAGCAACAACACTCCATTGGACCCAGAGAGCAGAGTCGTCTACATCGAGACGACTGCCAGCTTCGGGTCGAGCGGCTCTCCGGCATTTCTCGCGGACGGTAGGCCAATCGGGATCGTCACGTCAGCTGTAACGCTGCCTGGAGGACTCCCTCTTCCCGCCGGTGTTGCTGGCTTAATCCCTGGCGAGAGGGTGAACAAGATTCTCCGCGAGGCTGGCGTGGCGTCTCCAGTCCAGGCAAGCTCAGTCCAGTGAAGGAGACGCGTAGTGAGTCTTCTATAGCAGCAGTAATCGAAGGGGGTTCTATATGTCGAAAAACAACAAGCACTGCAACAGCGGGCTGGATGATCGTTGCCGCGACAACGACGGCGAAATACGGCAAAAGCGCGGCGACACGTTGGTAAAAACGCTGCGGGAGATTTACGGCCCGGATTTTGCGCCCGGTGTTCGCGGTGACGCAAAGCTGGAGACAGTGCGCGAGCGTTCCAACGGGGAATCGCTGTCGAAGCTGGTGAAGGACGCGCGCGGCCGCGGAGGGAAACGATGAGCACGTTTCAGGCGTCCACCTTTGAAGGCCCCCTTTCGGCTCCGCAAATCACGCATGCCGATATTGCCGACTTCGCGGGGGATTGCGTGAATCTGAGCCGCGATGATGCCGAAGACTTTCGCGAGCAGGTACGGCGCCTGCGCGAGAAACTTGACCGATACGCCTCCGATCATCCCGACTACGGTCTCATCAAAACGCTGCTTTCCGGCAGCCTCGCCAAGGGCACCGCGCTGAAGACACTCAACGACATCGACGTAGCGTTTTATGTCAGAGAGGAAAAGGCTCCCAGCGCCGAACGGGCGCTGCTTGACTGGTTGGCACAGCGTCTGCGCGAGGCGTACCCGCAGATGAAGCCCGATCAGATAAAGGCGAACAATCATTCGGTCTGCATCAAGTATGCCGTCAGCGGGCTGAGCGTCGATGTCGTTCCCGTGCAATACAAGGACGACGCCGACGACCGCGGATACTTGTTCGCCGTAAGTGGCGGCGAACCGGTGCTCACCAGTATTCCCCTGCACTTGACGTTCATTCGCAAGCGCAAGGCGCAGCAGAAGGATCACTTTGCGCAGGTGGTTCGCCTCGTGAAGTGGTGGGTGCGGCTGCAGAAGATCAACGACGAAAACTTCCGAATGAAGTCGTTCCTGGTGGAAATGATCGTCGGGCACCTCGCCGACAGCGGCGTAAGTATGGCGGATTACACAATCGCCCTGGAGAAAGTATTCGGCTATATCGTGAAGTCGCGACTGAAAACGCGGATCTCCTTCACGGATTACTATCCCGCGTCGAAGCTGCCCGCGGCGACGGGAAAGGCAATGGAGATTTTCGATCCGGTCAACCCGACGAACAACGTCGCCGCGGATTACAGCGACAGCGACCGGCAGAAAATTGTCAGCGCCGCGCAGGACGCGCTCGAAGCCATATCCGAGGCGCGCTATGCGACGGCGCGCGGACGTGCGATTGAGCGCTGGCAGGATGTTTTGGGGTCGTCATTCCGGGGATAGAGTCATGACCTTCAGCTATACGAAAACAGCAACTTTCACCATCATCCATGCGCGTTACCTCGCATCGAAGGCCGCGGCCGACATGCATCTTTGCGCGCAATATTATGGCAAACCGTCCGAATCGCAAATCCGCGAATACGCGGAAGAGCTGGCGCAGTACCTGAATGCCGGCTATCTCAAAGAGTATGAATTCGGCTTTGAGAAGGACGGCAGGCGCATCGTGTCCTGGCGCTACAAGGTGGACTCGAACGGGAACCTAACGACCGACGACCGCCCCGGCAAAGTGGTGCCCTACGTGGACATCACCGGCGCGGTTTTCTTCAACTATCTGACCCAGAACTCGCGGTTCTTTGAGCTGTCATCAGACGAGCGGGCGGATTTCAAGGCCGGGCTCCCCGTGCAGCGAACCTTCGGTGACCCGCCTTCGGATGGGGCCGGGTACTGGACTTCAGATCGCAACTATTACTCGGGCGGATGCGGGATGAACCGTCAGACCTTCCAGCCGTACTCATGATGGATAACAAGGTAGGCATATTCGAGGAGGTTCGCCAGTTTCCGGACCCGACTGCGGCGAGGCGCTTCGCGTCGCTCGTGGGTCTGGACGAGATGAAGGAACGCCTTCTCAAGGAAGCGCGCCTGCTGCTCGACCCGGAGAGCCTCACCGCGTGGAGCACAAAACATCACCACCGCAAAATCAAGCTCATCGACTTTTTCCGTGACCGCCCTCCCCTTTTCATGTTTGCAGGTGATGTCGGGACGGGAAAAACCATTCTTGCGGAGACGTTCGGCGATGCGGTCGCACGCGAAGCAGATATCGGCGTGACACTCTATGCGCTGAGCCTGAATGCTCGCGGCACGGGCGCAGTCGGCGAGATGACGAGTCTGCTTTCGACCGCCTTTACGGAGGTGAAGCAGGCTGCCAGGAAAGGCGCTGGCCGCGGCGGCAAGCATGGCTCAGGCATTATTCTGCTCATCGACGAAGCCGATGCCCTCGCGCAATCGCGCGAGCTTGGGCAGATGCACCATGAGGATCGCGCGGGAGTGAACGCACTGATTCGCGGTGTAGACGACCTAGCCACTGGCAATCTGCCCGTCATCGTTGTGATGTGCACAAACCGACTGGACGCCCTTGATCCGGCCGTCAGACGCCGTGCCGCTGTGACGTTCACGTTTAGGCGGCCGAACGAGGCGCAGCGACTGGCTTTCCTGAAGCCGGTGTTGGAGGAACTAGGATTCGGTCCGCAGCAAATTCAGTCGCTTGTCACAGCGACCGGGGCCACACACGGGCGCACCTATGGCTACACGTATTCAGATCTGGCCCAACGCCTTCTGCCGGGATTGCTGCTGGCGGCCTACCCTTCATCCGCAATCACGCATGAGCTCGCGAAGCGGGTGGTTGAACAACATCCTCCCACGCCGCCATTCCGCGAGAGCGGGGAGGCACGCTCCTGAAGGTGAAAATGTCATGAACAAATGGTCACTCTCTGAATTGCTGGCGGGCCTGCATGATGATATCCAAGGCCGACTGGCGCTGGCCCGCAAGACGCTTGGGCATCCCACTACCAAGGGTGACGCCAGCGAGGAAGTTTGGCTGGAAATGCTGCGCAAGTATCTCCCCCAGCGTTATCAGGCTGCGAAGGCCCATGTCGTGGACAGTCTTGGCGTTTTCAGCGAGCAAATTGATGTCGTCGTGTTCGATCGGCAATATTCACCGTTTATCTTCAATTTTCAAGGCCAGACCATCATTCCGGCGGAGAGCGTCTACGGCGCCTTTGAGGCCAAGCAGGCAATCAACGCCGAGGAGATTGCCTATGCGCAGCGAAAAGTGGCAAGCGTCCGGCGCCTTCACCGCACGAGCCTGCCAATTCCGCACGCGGGCGGAACTTACCCCGCGAAAATACCGGCCCATATCCTGGGCGGATTGCTGACGTTTGAAAGCGAGTGGAATCCTCCGCTGGGCAAACCGCTCATTGACGCTCTAAGCAAAGGTGGACAGGAAGGACGGCTCGACCTTGGATGTGTGGCGGCTCACGGAACGTTCGGCTGCGATGACAAGGATTGCTACGCGATA
>Ga0070741_10010058_pt1 | contig 18038 bp, 11 predicted proteins | sample Coa_R1_4_FD_66440 | JGI IMG/M metagenome (GOLD analysis project Ga0070741, IMG submission 66440) | Surface soil microbial communities from Centralia Pennsylvania, which are recovering from an underground coalmine fire - Coalmine... | ecosystem: Environmental > Terrestrial > Soil > Unclassified ...
CGCGGAAAGCGTGATCGTTCCACCGAAGCGAGGCGAGTGGATGATCGCGCATCTGGCGATGAGTCCCGAAGAGCGCGGTCACGGCATCGGTGCGCGGATGGTCCATCACTTGATGGAGCGCGGACGCCACGCCAGCGCGCCGCGCGCGGTGCTCGACGTGTCGGTGGAGAACGCGCGAGCCGAAGCGCTCTATCGACGGCTGGGCTTCAGCCTGGTCGTCGAGCGTGAATCAACGGCGCGGGGCCGATTCGGGCGACTGATGAATCACCGCCGCATGGCGCTCGCGCTCTAACGCCACACCTGCGCGCAGACGCGCCGCCAGTTCTCGCCGAGGATGCCGCGCACGTCGGTCTCGCTGTAACGCTTCAGCAGCAGATCAGTGAGCGCCGGCAACTGCTCGAGCGTCGCGTAGCGGAATCCGGGCCAGGACGGATCGCGCGCCTGCGGCCACTCTTCGGGACGGCTGCGGATCCAGCGATTGAGCGCGTCGGCGTCGAAGACCAGATCGAGCCCGAGTCCGACGTGCTGCGGCCCGACCAGCTGCGCGATGTGATCGATGTGGCGCAGGATCGCCTCATTGCTGCACGCGAGATCGCCCATGTATTCGCCCGAGCCCGACATGCCGATGACGCCGCCGGTCTTCGCGCACGCGCGGATCTGATCGTCCTTGAGATTGCGGAAATGCGGCTGCACCGCGTCGGCCATCGAATGCGTGAACACGCAGGGCTTGGTCGCGAGCGCCATCGCATCGAGCGTCGTGCGATGACCGGTGTGCGACAGGTCGAGCAGCATGCCGACGCGTTCCATGCGGCGCACGACGGCTTCGCCGAACTTCGACAAGCCGCCGTCGGCGCGCTCGGCGCAGCCACCGCCGACGTCGTTCGCCTGATTGAACGCGAGCAGCGTGTGGCGCACGCCGAGCTGATAGTAGGCGTCGATGATGTCGAGATTGCGCTCGAAGCAGCGCGTACCTTCGAGATGGAACGCGACCGCGAGCTTGTTCTCTTTGCGTGCGCGATCGACGTCGGTGATGCGTTCGACGAGCACGTAGCGATCGGCGTTGGCGAGGATGTGCGCGCGCGCCGCGGCAACGCGCTGGATCCCCTCGCCGATGTTGTGGTTGTCGCCGGCGAGCGTGAGCGAGATGACATGGAGGCCCGCGGCGTGGAAACGCGCCAGCTGCGCGTAGTCGTTGCCGCACCAGGGCTCGAGCGGGAACACCATGTCCCAAACGAGTGCGCCGGGAAGCCGCGTCATTTCGGCGCGGCCGCAGTCGCCTGCAGATTGATCAGCCCGCCGTCGATCGGCAGCAGCACGCCGTTGATGTACGACGCCGCGTCGGAGGCGAGGAACACGGCGGCGTTGGCGACGTCCCACGCCGAGCCTTGCTTGCCGGTCGGGCTCGCGGCGTCGCGCTGCTGGGTCATGAACACGACGCCGCCGTGCGCGCCGACGATCGACGGATTCTGATAGAGCAGGGGCGTGTTCATCAGTCCCGGCAGGATCGCGTTGGCGCGAATGCCCTTGCGCGCGTACTTCACGGCGATCGCGCGCGTGAAGTGATCGACCGCGGCCTTCGACGCGTAGTACGCGATCTGGTCGTACCACGAGACGCGCTGCGACAGGATCGACGAGATGTTGGTGATCACGCCGCGGCCCTGACGCTCCATGATCGGCAGCACGTGCTTGCAGGCGAGGAACACGCTCTTGAGATTCACGTCCATGCTGCGATCCCAATCGGCTTCGGAGAGATCGACCGGTCCGCCGAACAGGCTGATGCCGACGTTGTTGTGCAGCACGTCGAGACGATTCCACTTCGCCATCGTCGCTTGCACTGCGGCCGCAACCTGATCGTTGACTGCAACGTCGGCAGTGAGCGCGATCGCTTCGCCGCCTTCCTTGCCGATGACGCTGACGGTTTCCTCGGCACGTTCGCGCTGGTGATCGACGCACGCGACTTTCGCGCCCGCGCGCGCGTACGCAACCGCGGACGCCTTGCCGTTGCTCCAGCCCGGACCGCTCGCGCCGGCGCCGAACACGAGGACGACGCGGCCGGCGAGCGCGCCTGGCGATGGCGGAATCAGATCGTTCATAGTGGTCCCGGACGGTTTCTCCCAGCCCGCACGTTAACGAAGCGATCCGACAGCGTGTCCTTGCCCGGAGCCCCCAAAAGTCTGCGGGCAGGAAAGCGCTATTGACCGCGCATACCTCTCGCGGCTCATGCTGGCGGGGCGGCAAACACTGAGATCAGGATTGCGCGAGAGACGGGGGTTTTCGATTCGGCGAAAGCAGGCGGCCGCCGCCGCTGTGCTGCTGTGGCTGGCGCTGCAGAGCGGCGCGTCGGCTGCGCAGGAGTCGACGCCGCAGAGCAACGACCCGCTGCCCGCGCAGGATCCGCCGGCAGAGCCGAAGAAGGACGACGCGAGCACCAAGCTCGAGAAAGTGGTCGTCACCGCCAACAAGCGCGAGCAGCTGCTCACCGACGTGCCGATGGCCGTGTCGGCGATCTCCGGCAAGGACCTCGAGAAGAACGGCGAGCGCACGTTCGCCGACTACGCGCAGAAGATCCCGGCGCTGAACTTCGGCTACTACGGTGAAGGACGCCAGCGCATCAGCATCCGCGGATTGCAGGCGCCGACCGGCGTGTCGACCGTCGCGTATCTCGTCGACGGCATCGAGCAGGGCGACAGCCCGCCCGATCCGGACCTGTTCGACATCGATCACATCGAGGTGCTGCGCGGTCCGCAGGGCACGCTGTATGGCGCCGGCGCGGTCGGCGGCGCGATCAAGATCCTCACCAATCGCGCCAATCCGTACGCGTTCCAGACCAAGTTCCTCGGCTCGGCGGGCTACAACGTCGCGGGCGCGTGGCAGCACGACGTCAACGCCATGGCCAACGTCCCGCTGATCCCCGGCGAGCTCGGCGCGCGCGTGGTCGGCTTCCAGCGCAGCGCGGACGGCTACATCACGGTGCGCGAGCCCGACTTCAACAATCCACCGTCGACGCCGGCGTATCGGTTCAAGAGCTACTCCAGCCGCAACATCGTCGCCAGCGACGCCAACACCACCGCGGTCCGCGGCGGGCGGCTCGCGGTCGACTGGAAAGCCGGGAACGACCTGACGATCGGCGCGAAGTACATGACGGAGTCGAGCAAGATCAAGTACGGGCCGATGCAGTCGGTCGATCTCGACGAGCGCTACGGCGGCTACAACGTGGTCCAGGGCTGCGCGTGTGCGCTCTCGGACGACATCACCGATCACGACTACGCCCAGACCACGTTCAACGTCGACTGGAATTGGGGTTTCGCGAAGTTCGAGTCGGTGACCGGCATTGCCGAAGTGAAGGAAGACATCGGCTCGCCGCTCTTCATCGTGCTGCCGGCAGTGGACACGGCGCTCGCGATCGCGGGGCAGACGCCGCCGATCACCATCCCGGCGCTGCCCGATCCGATCCGGCAGATCCTGCTCGACGCGGGACTGCCGACGGAAGCTGCCGTCGGCGACATGTTCGACTTCCGGCTGATCAACCGGCACAACTACACGAGCCAGGAATTCCGGCTGGTCTCGGCGCCAACCGACTTCCCCCTGACCTGGACCGCGGGGCTGTTCTACAAGCTCGAGAATCGCGAAGCCTTCGAGGACGTCTACTCCGGCCCCAATCTCGGGCCGATCCTCGGCGGCAACGACGGCACGCCCTACGAGCAGGTCAACCTCCATTTCCGCACCGAGGAGTACGCGGCTTACGGTCAGCTCGAGTACGCGATCACGCAGAAACTCTCCGCGCTGGCGGGCGTTCGCTACTACCGCGCGAATCTCGAGGACACCGCGGTCGGCGGCGGCACCGACGGCTCGGTGTTCACGCCGAGGTTCAAGGACGTGAGCCCGAAGTTCACGCTGTCGTATCACGTCACCGACAGCGCGCTCGCGTATGCGACGGCGGCGAAAGGCTTCCGCATCGGCGGCGTGAATTTCTCGACGATCGATCCACCGCCGCCGAATCTGACGCGCTACTACGAGCCCGACGTGCTGTGGAACTACGAGGTCGGCATGAACACGCTGATCTTCGACGGCCGGCTGTCGGCGAACTTCGCGCTGTTCGATTGCCAATGGAAGAACCTGCAGGACGAGATCGTGGTGCGCAGCAATCCCACGGTCGATGCGCAGGGCAACTTCCATCCCGGCGGCAACGAGCGCATGGTGATCAACGCGGGTCGCGCGTACTCGCGCGGCGTCGAGGCGGAGCTGTCGGCGAGCCTGCCACTCGATCTCACCTGGACGCTGTCGGGTGCGTATCTCGATGCGGCGATCGGCCAGGACCAGGCCAATCCCGCCAACGGCGGCGTCATCCCCAAAGGCACGCGGCTCGAGAACGTGCCGCGCTTCGCCGGCAACACGTCGCTCACGCACGAGCTGCGCTTCGGCAACGGGTGGGGCTTGGCGAGCAGCGTCAACTACACCTACCGCGGCCGCACGCATGCCGACATCACCAACCCGACCGAGGCGCGCTCGCCCGCCTATCACCTCGTCGATTTGCGCATGGGCGTGCACGGACAGAACCAGCGCTGGAGCGTCGACGCGTTCGCCAACAATGTGCTGAACGCGCGCGCGAGCTCGTTCACCTTCCAGAATTCCGGCACGCCGTACACCCTGCCGTTCCACACCGACGTGCCGCTGGCCTATCGCACCGTCGGCCTGCGCGCGAACGTCACGTTTTGATCGCCGATGAAAAAGCCTTTCGCCATCCTCGCTGTTGTCGCCTTCGCCACCGGCGTGGCGCGCGCCGATGAGGACAAGCAGCTCAAGCGCTCCGATGAGCTCTACGTCGCGTTGTTCGGCGATTCGATGATCAAGGCCGACGCGAAGCATCGGCCACCGCTCGAGCGCGCAAGCATGGCGTTGGACGCGCGCTTCGGGCTGCATCCCGATCAGCATCTCGGCTACGAGATGCGCGTGTTCTACGGCAAGCTCGAGGTCTCCGACGCTGCGCGCGGCGACGGCAATCGCAGCGGCATCGGCTTCGACGTCCTCTACCGCTTCGGCGATTGGAGCCTCGTCCGGCCGTACCTGCTCGCCGGTGTCGGCGTGGCTTACAGCGACCGCTTGCCGGGGAAGGACGCAGTTGCGCCGACCGCGAACCTCGGATTCGGGCTCACCAGCGGTACCCTGATCGAGCTGTGGCAACGGCCGCTGCGCGTGCGCGCGGAGCTGCGCTACGCCTACGAGGACTATCGCGACGAGTACAGCGGATCGACGCAATTCGATCGCAGCAATTATCTCGACGCGCACGCCTTCCTCGGCATCGAATTCGCGCTCACGCGCCACGTGCTCGAGCCGACGCCGCCGAAGCCCGAAGTCGTGCCGCCGGTGCAGCCATGAGCAGCCAGCGCAAGCTGTTCTTCGCCGCGATGGTCACCGAGAGCAACAGCTTCTCGAACATCCCGACCAGCCGCGAGAGCTTTGCGCCGGTCAGCGGTGCCGCAGCGCTGGCGAGCGACGGCATGCTCTCCGGCTACCTGAGCCACTTCATGACGGGCGCGTCCGCGATCGGCGCGAACGTCAGCATCGGCACGTGCGCCTTTGCGCAGCCCGGCGCGCCGGTGATCCAGGCCGATTACGAAGCGCTGCGCGACCGGCTGCTCGAGGACCTGAAGAGCGCGATGCCGCTCGACGCCGTGATCCTGCTGCTGCACGGCGCGATGGTCTCGGAGCGCTGCCTCGATTGCGAGGGCGACATCCTCGCGCGCGCGAGAGAGATCATCGGGCCGAAGATTCCGCTGCTCGCGATCCTCGATCCGCACGCGCATCTGACGTCGAGCATGGTGCGCAGCGCCGACCTGCTCGCGTTCATGAAGGAGTATCCGCACACCGACGGGCCCGATCGGCTCGACCATCTGCTGCGCGTGACGCAGGCGATGTGGGAAGGACGCGCGAAGCCGGTGCCGGCGGTGGCCGATTGCAACATCGTCGGCCTGTGGCCGACGCAGATGCCGCCGATCCGGGGCTTCGTCGATCGGTTGAACGCGCTCGAGCAGCGCGACGGCATCCTGTCGATCTCGTTCGTGCACGGCTTCCCGTGGGGCGACACGCCCGACACCGGCTCGCGCGTGCTCGTCTACGGCAACGGCGACGAAGCCGCCGCGCAGAAGCTCGCGACCGAGCTTGCGAATGAGGTGTGGCGGATGCGCGAAGTGTCGCAGCCGCAGATGACCTCGATCGACGACGCGATCAGCATCGTGCGCGACACGCACGAAGGTCCGATCGTGCTCGCCGACATCGCCGACAACGCGGGCGGCGGCGCGCCGGCGGATTCGAGCTTCATCCTGCGCGCGGTGCTCGAGCGCGGCATCCAGGGCGTCGCGTTCGCGCTGATGTACGACCCGGTGCTGGTGGAGAACTGCCATCAGGTCGGCATCGGCGGCAGCCTGCAGGCGCGCGTCGGCGGCAAGCTGTCGCGCTACTCGGGCGAGCCGGTCGACCTGTGCGTGACGGTGAAAGGCCTCGCGCGCGACGCCTATCAGCTCGCGTTTGGCGGGCGCACGCGCGATCCGATGGGCAACACCGCGTGGATCCATGCGCGCGGCGTCGACATCGTCGTCTCCTCGATCCGCACGCAATGCTTCGATCCGACCGCGTTCAGCCACATCGGCATCGACCCGACGTCGCGGCGCGCGCTGGTGGTGAAGTCGATCAACCATTTCCAGGCGGGCTTCGCGCCGATCGCCAAGCGCATCCTCACCGTCGCGACGCCGGGCGCGCTGTCGATGGACTTCGCGCACCTGCCGTACCGCGTGTTCAACAAGCCGTACTGGCCTCGGGATAATGTGGTCCGATGAACAGCGCGGTCGACGTCGTCAGTGAGCCGGAAGTGAATCCTGTCGCGACCCCGGCGCCCAAGCGCTCGATGCGCAAGCTCATCCCGTATGTGCTGCCGACGATCGCCACCGGCTCCGTGACCGGCGCGATCTACGCGATCCTGCCGTCGCTCTACGCCAAATACGCCGCGGTGACGATGGTGCAGCTCGGCACGCTGCTCGCAGCGCTGCGCATCTGGGACGCGGTATCCGATCCGTTGATCGGCTACTGGTCCGACAAGACCCGCAGCCCGCGCTACGGCCGCAAGCCCTGGGTGATCGCCGGCTCGCTGACGCTTTGCGCTTCCGTGTGGTTCCTGTTCCAGGTGCCGGAGAACGCGGGCATCGCCTATCTCGGGCTCTGGCTGTTCGTCTTCTATTTCGGCTTCACCGCTCACGACGTGCCGCATCTGGCCTGGGGCAGCGAGCTCGCGCCGGAGTACGACCAGCGCGCGAAGCTGTTCAGCTTCCGCAGCATGGCCGACACCACCGGCGGCTTCATCTACACCGGCTTGCCGATCGTGCTCTTCTATCTCGGGATCACCGCGAGCACCGAGTACACGCCGGAAGTGTTCCGCAAGCTCTCGACGGCGATGCTGCTGCTGTTCCCGCTGACGATGATCATCGCGGTGCGCTTCGCGCCGGCCGGCGAAGTCGCGGCGACCGAGCGCGGCGACCTGAAGAGCCTGTTCCGCGATGCGCTGCGCAATCCGCCGCTGTTGCGGTTCATGAGCGCGTTCGTCATCTCCGGCATCGGCTCCGGCGTCTACGTCGCGCTGTTCTTCCCGTACTTCGACAGCTATCTGCACATCGGCGACAAGGTGCCGCACATGCTGGTGATGGCGATGGCCGCGCAATTCATCTCGCAGCCGTTCTGGGCGAAGATGGTCGGCATCCTCGGCAAGCACCGCACCTGGGCTTACGGGTGGATCGCGAACTCGCTGTCGCTCCTGCCCATGATGCTGATCCAGCCGGGCCCCGGTGCCGTGTTGCCGGTCATGATCGCGACCTTCTTCTATTGCTTCACCAACGGCGTGTCGTCGGTCGCCCCGCAGGCGCTGCTCGGCGACATCGTCGACTACGAGGTGCTCACCCGCGGCGTCGATCGGGCGGGCAATTACTACGCGCTCTATTTCTTCCTGGCCAAGCTGACCAGCTCCGCCGGAGCCTTCGTGTTCGTCATCCTCGGCGTCGTATTCGGCTATCAGATCGCGGAGGGCGCGGTGAACACGGACTTCGCGAACAAGGGCATGATGGTGTCGTTCTGCGTGCTGCCGAGCCTGTTCCAGTTCCTGGCGATCCCGCTGATCTGGAATTTCCCCATCGATCGCCGGCGGCATGCGATCATTCGCAAGCGGCTGGGCCAACGGGAGGCGAGGTTGGCTTCAGGGGAGCGGTAACATGGTCAGCAAGATGTCGCAGAAGCGCACCAAGACAAAGGCGCAGGCGCCCGTAGAGACGCCGGCCGTCAACGGGGACACGACGCCGCGGGCACTGACCGCCGGCCAGCAACCCGTATTCAATCTGACGAGCTCGATTGCGCTGCTCGAAGCGAGCGCGCAGTCCGACATGAATTTCGGCACGCCCGAGCAGCCGTATCCGGCGGGCGAGGGCATCCGCACGAGCTTCCTCGCCGGCGGCTCGCCGTTCACGCCGCTGACCAAGGGCGTGTCCGATTCCTACACCGACCTCGTCCGCATCAACGAAGGCTTCTATCTCCGCGTCATCAAGGACAGCGGGCGCCAGACCACGCACGTGATGGTGCCCGGCGAGGACTGGCTGAAGATCTCCTTCGGCCTCGAAGGCGGCGTGACGCAGACGTTCAACGAGCAGACCTCGTTCCAGATCATCGGCGGGCGCGTCGAGATCAACCTGCATCCGCCCGGCGTGGTGAAGATCGAAGGCGTCGAGGATGGCTGCTGGGGCAGCTCGGTGGCGATCTATCTGTCGCGCGCCACGATCAAGCCGCACATCGACGAGCTCCAGCGCCTGCCGAAGTCGATCGCCGACTATCTCGAGCACGGCCCGAAGGACCTGATCCTCGAAACCGTGCCGATGACCGGCTCGATCATGCGTGCGGTCGTCGACATCGTGAACACGAAATTCCTCGGGCGGCTTCGTCACACCTACGTGAAGGCGAAGGCCACCGAGCTCCTGTGCGAGGTCGTCTATCTGCTCACGCACGAAGGCGAGCTCGCGAGCTCCGACCTGCGCCTGTCGTGGCGCGACAAGCGCCAGCTCGACAAGGCGCGCCAGACCATCCGTCAGGATTGCGTCAACGCGCCGACGATCGCGGTGCTGTCGCGTCAGCTCGGCTTGAATCAGCGCAAGCTCAAGATGGGCTTCAAGCAGCTGTTCGGCACGCCCGTGTTCCAGTACACGCAGAACCTTCGGCTCGAGAAAGCGCTGCAGCTCCTGCAGACCGGCGACTATTCGATCCGCGAAGTCGCCGACGCTGTCGGCTATGGCTACGCGAAGAACTTCACGACCGCGTTCAAGAAGCGGTACGGCGTGTCGCCCAAGGTCGCGCGCAAGAGCTTCAATCGTCAGCCGGCCGTCCGCTCGGCGTGAAGAACGGTGAGGATGTCCACCATCTTCACGGCGTAGCGGTCCCCAATCCGCAGCGCTGGCTCGAGGACCTCGAAAGCCCCAAGGTGAAATCCTGGGTCGCCGACCAGGATCGGCGCGCCCTCGAGTTCCTCGCGCAGTGCGCCGAGCTCGAGCGCTGCAAGAAATTCCTCGATGCGAATCAGCCGGTGCTCACGCAGCCGTGGAGCTGCGTGCGCGGCGACCGCCATTTCCATCTCACGCAGCGCGAGGGTCTCGATCAGCCGATCCTGTCGATGCGGGAAGGCGACGGCCCCGAGCGCGCGCTGATCGATCCGAACGCGACCGGCAAGGTGCTGGTGATCGACCAGATCTCCGTGAGCCCGAGCGGCTCGCACATCGCGTTCGCGCTGACCAAGCCGGGCGAAGTGCCGTCGACGATGCACGTGTTCGACGTCGCGACCGGCATGGTGACCGAGAGCTCGCTCGTCACGACGGTGATGCCGGTGTACGCGTGGCATCCGAACGGCACCGGCTTCTACTACACGCTGATGCGCCGATTGTTCGGCGACGACGGCTCCGGCGATCCGCGCAAGGACGGGCTCTACTGGCACAAGCTCGGAGCCGAGTGGCGCGAAGATCACTGCGTCAAGGAGTATCACGACGGTCCGGGCCACATCGCCTTCGCGCAGATCCCCGACGGTCAGCACCTCGTCCTTTCCACGCTGCATTTCTCCAGCGGCAAGAGCGGCGTGTCGATTGCGCATCTCGACGAAGTGTTCCCGCGCTCCGAGCGGCCGCTGCGCGCGGTGCGGCTGTTCGACGAGCTCGAAGGCTTCAACCAGTTGCTCGGTGCGGACGAGGGCGAGCTGTTCTTCCACACGACGCGTGACGCGCCGATGGGGCGCATCGTCGCCATCACGCCGTCGAAGCCGTTGCGCACGCAGTGGCGCACGGTCGTTCCGCAAGGCGAGCTCGCGCTCGCGCGCGGCGAGCGGTTCGGCGGGCCATCGCGATCGGCGATGTCGAACGAAGGGATTCTCCTCACGTATCTGCAGGACGCGCACAGCGTGCTCGTCCACTTCGCGCTGTCCGGCAAGCGGCTCGCGCGCGTCACGCTGCCGAGCCTGTCGACGGTCGACGCGATCGAATGCGTCGACGGCGGCTTCCGCATCTTCACCCAGTCGTTCCTCGAGCCGCGCGTCGTTCACGAATATCGCGACGGCAAGCTCACCGAGCAGTCGCGCGTGAAATTGCCGGACGTCGATCCGTCGCGCTACGAGCTCAAGCAGGTTTTCTACAACGCCTACGACGGCACGCGCGTGCCGATGTATCTGCTGCACGCGAAGGACCTGCCGCGCAGCGGCAATCATCCGACGCTGCTCTATGGCTACGGCGGCTTCAATCAGGCGATCACGCCAGAGTTCCATCCCGATGCGGCGCTCTGGCTTGAGCTCGGGGGTGTGTTCGCGCTGGCGAACATCCGCGGTGGCGGCGAGTACGGAGAGGCATGGCACGCCGCCGGATCGGGCATCAACAAGCAGAACACGTTCGACGATTTCTACGCTGCGGCGGAGTACCTGATCGCGCAGGGCTACACCGGTGCGCACAAGCTGTGCATCCGCGGACTGTCGAATGGCGGCTTGCTCACCGCAGTCGCGGCGCATCAGCGCGCCGATCTGTTCGCGGCGGTCATCACCGAGGTTCCGCTGGTCGATCTGTTCGGGCTCGACGCCAGCACGAGCGGACAGAGTGTGATGGCGGAGTACGGCGATCCGCGCGAAAGCCGCGCGATGCTCGACGTCATGCGCTCGTACTCGCCGCTGCAGAACGTGAAAGCGTACGGGCCGCCGCAGCTCGTCGTCGCGGCCGAGCGCGACTTCAGCGCGCAGCCTGCGCAGATCTACAAATACGTTGCCGAGCGCATCGATCAGCTCGAGAGCGAGGAGCAGCCGATCCTCCTGCGCCTCGTGCCCGGAGAAGGGCACACCGGCTGGAAGCCGGAGAACATGCGACGCACGATCGCGGAGGAGATCGCGTTCCTGCGCCACTTCGTGCGCGCCGACGCGCCGGGCCGGCTCCCCGACATGGAAGACGTCGAGATCCCGATGCGCGATCGGGTGAATCTTTCCGCGAACGTCTGGCTGCCGCGCGACTTCGCGGGACCGTTCCCGGTCGTGCTGCTGCGCACGCCGTACGGCAGCAACGAGACGGAATTCGGGCGGCTCGGCCTCGCGGATTACGTCGCCGCCGGCTTCGCGATCGTCTATCAATCGGTGCGCGGGCGAGGGAAGTCGCAAGGCAAGTTCGGCTTCTTCTTCGTCGAGGGCAAGGACGGCTACGACACCGTCGAGTGGATCGCGAGCCAGGACTGGTGCAACGGCAAGGTCGCGATGGACGGCGGCTCGTATCTCGGTACCGCGCAGTGGCTCGCGGCGCGCGAGCATCCGCCGCATCTCACCTGCATCATGCCGAGCGTGCCGGCGGGCGACTGGTTCAACGAGATTCCCTACGTCGGCGGCGCGCTGCAGGTCGACTGGGCGTTCTCGTGGCTCGGCATGATGGCCGGCGCCGAGTTCGACTTGGAGGACGCGGGCGACAAGAACCTGCAGAAGTACCGGCCGCTGATCGACGCCGAGAAGATCCTCGGCACCGAGCTGCCGCTCTATCAGGAAATCCTCGGTCACCCGACCTTCGACGCGTACTGGAAGCAGCTGCAGTTCACCGCCGCGGATTTCGTGTCGATCACGATCCCGGTGCTGACCGTCACCGGCTGGTTCGACGGCGATCAGGCGGGATCGATGTCGTATTGGCGCGGCATCGAGGAACACTCGAAGCTGCGCGATCGCGCGCAGCTCATCGTCGGTCCGTGGCAACACGCGCCGTGCTATCTCGGCGGCGAGCCCAAGCTCGAAGAGATGGAGTTCGGCGCCGGCAGTGTGCTGCCGATGCGGCAGATCCGCGTGCGCTTCCTGCGCCGCCACGTGCTCGGTCAGCAGCTCGAGTGGGAGCCGCGCGTGCGCGTGTTCGTCAGCGGCCTCAACAAATGGCTCGCGACCGATCGCTATCCGCCGGCGCAAGCGCAGGCGAAGCCGTACTACCTGTGCGCGGAAGGCAAGCTCGCGCGCATCAACGCGCAAGGCGGCGTCGATCGCTTCGCCTACGATCCGAACGACCCAGTGCCGTACAAGGCCGGCGCGAAAGATCATCGCGAGCTCGAGCAGCGGCCCGACGTCGTCGTCTATTCCACGGAGGTGCTGCGCGAGCCGGTGACCGTCGTCGGGCCCGTCGAGCTCGTGCTCATCGCGGCGAGCGATCAGCTCGACACCGACTTCACCGCGAAACTGCTCGATGTCTACCCCGACGGTCGCGCGATCTCGCTGACGCACGTCGGTGGCGTGCTGCGTGCACGCTATCGCAACGGCTTCGAGCAGCCCGAGCTGCTCGTGCGATCGAAGCCCTACGAATTCCGCATCAAGCTCTCACACGTCGGCCACACGTTCCTTCCGGGCCATCGCATCCGCCTGCATGTCTCGTCGAGCTGCTTCCCCGCGGCCGATCCGAACACGAACACCGGCGGCGACTTCCGCACCGACGTCGAGACGCTCACCGCGGCGCAGACGATCTTCCATGATTCGGAGCATCAGTCGAGGCTGATGCTGCCGGTGCTCGAGGAGAAAAAGCCATGAGTCGCGTCTTAGGGTTGCTTGCCGTCGTGCTGCTCGTCGTGGCTCCGCTCTCGTTTCGGCTGCATCTGCTACCGCTGCAAGTGAGCTTGCTGCTCGTGCCGATGTCCGCGTTGCTTGGCTTGATCGCGTTCGTCGTTGGGCTCACGCCGAAGCGGCGATCGCTGGTCGGAGCCGTTGCGGGGCTCGCTGGTCGGAGCCGTTGCGGGGCTCGTGCCCGTCGTGTTCTTCGCCGTCGTGATCGTCAGCGGTCATGGACTGCCGATGATCCACGACATCAGCACCGATCTGACCGATCCGCCCGTCTTCGTCATCGCACCGACGATGCAGCGTGACGCACTCAACTCACTCGACTTCGATCCGAAGACGGCACCGCTGCAGCAGCAAGCGTTTCCCGATCTGCACGGCATCGAGACAAACGAAACGCCGGCCGCGGCGTTCGATCACGCGAAGCTCGTGGCGAAATCGCTCGGGTGGGAGATTTACGCAGAAGACGCGGGTTCGGGTCGCATCGAAGCGGTCGAGACGACGAAGCTCTTCGGGTTCAAGGACGACGTCGTGATCCGCGTGCGGGCTCGCGAGGGTGGCAGTCGGATCGATCTGCGGTCAGTGTCGCGCGTCGGGGAAGGGGATATGGGGGCGAATGCGGGGAGGATTGGTAAGTTTGTGGGAAGTTATTCGGTGCCGCCGAGTCATTGAGGCTTAACCACTATACGTCTAGGAGATCCGCAGTTAGAGGCTGGCAACGCCGGTGAGATGTGAGGTTTCAGTTCTTCCTGATTGCATCCCAATCCTTTCCCACAGGGAGTCAGCTATCTCCTTCGCTCCAAGCAGTAGGCCTACTTCTCTCGACGAACTAAACGCACCGAATGGATCTGCTGATAACGGGTTATAGCTAGATATCAGAACCTTGTCGTCACAGATGACGATTTTGCTGTGCATCCGACGCTGAAAAACTAATCGACCGCCTGCGTCTACGATGAGCGCTGATGAAGCTTCTAGCAAATTGTTGTCTGGCTGCTTCCCGTACATGACGATTAGCTCGTAGTGATCCAAGCTATGCTTGGTTTGTAGGGACGTTAATCTGACAGTCGCCTTTTGACCGATCTGATGAGAGAGGATCGCGCAGCGCGTTTTTGATCCTAGAATAAGTTCTCTTATGACCACCTCGTGTTCGCTGTCGCGAACCAACCGCACCGAATGTGGGGAATCGATTGCACCGATATCCGGTCCTCCCCTAACTGACACAAGAGCCGATCTCTCCAACATCGAAGCGATGTTCTGCCATCGGTCAGGAACGTCCGACAAAGAGTAAAGAACTCTCGCGCCCGGCCATAGTCCTGCGATCGAGCGGCATATTCGCGCGACCGTATGAAGGTCATCGATCCTGATGGAGGCGTTGCGAAAAGGTTCTTGTTCGAACTTGGGGTCTTCACTCCTGGTCGCAAGCCAGTTGTAGGAACCGACCACAGCGCTGTACCCATTTGGCGAGTCGTAAATCAGCACCTTCGCGTGCGAATTAGTCGGGCTATCGTTGAAGCGGAAGTTATCCGGGTGGCCGGATTCTAGGCCGATCCTTCTCAGTAGCTGCAGCGCTTTTTCTATTTCATCGGTGGTATTGCCCGCGGAATATCCCCAAAGCAGGTCGACTCTCGTGCCTCGCCGTAGACATTCGATAAGTTTCGAGGCGATGTGACCATCTACCGATTCGAAGTCAAGAAATGCTGAAGCAATCAGAACCGTTGACCGCGCACTTGAAAGTGCGACGTCGAGCTCCTGTCGATGCGCCGAATCGGTGACTAAAAGGTCGTCCATGGAAAACAAAGTGCGGCCTACGTCGAGTCCCGACTCACGCTCCGAAGGCGTTGCGCTTGCAGAAGGTGCGGGCTTCACCCCTCGACTTCGAATCTCATCCAATATCCGCGAGCCCAGGTGTGCCCAGCGCTCGGGAAGGTTCAAAATGCGCCCATCTTCGATCTCGACCGGCAGCCACATTTGCTGGATCAATTGAGGGGAGCTGACCCAGCGAATCCACTCGCTCTTGTCCCGGCGCAGCAACCATTCCACTTGACCAGCATCGAGACGACGATCAATGCGGCCCTGGGGCAAGCGGATTGAGGCGCTCCAAAGGCCGGCGTCGTCCAATGCCTTGCGAGTCTTGCAGGCAATCTCTCGTCCGCCACTGAGGACTCCGTCGACGCGTTCCATAAGAACATAGTCCGTTTCCTCGCGGACAACGAGGCTTGACGGCGGTGAAGCGGCTTGAAGCGCCTCGCGACCAGCCGTCGTCACGAGGAACTCTGCATCCGATCCCGTTGTGACGGAAACCCATCCCGCACGGGCCAGGCCAACCAGAACTTCAATAATCATTCTCCTTGGCAAGCACAGCGCCAAGTGCAAAGCGGCAACGCTGCGCGCTGACTGTGAGGCGACGGCTCTGAGAACTAGAACATCAACCTCGGAAAATGGCTGTCCGCTGCCAAGTTCGTAGTCCACCTGATAACGATTTACCGGTATTAGAATTTTCATGTTGAGCGGTCGATCGTCAAGGAAACTCGAGACGCTCGATCGCTGACGACGAGCTGCTCAACGAATGTCAGCACCTTTTTCCAATGCCAAATATAGGCATTAGGGTTGTCAATAGGAACCAGGCGCACCTGTCTTTCGAAGAAAGAGAAGCTGCCTACCATCACGAGCAGCCGCTGCGCTCGAGACAAGAGAACGTTGACGCGATCGGCTTGGTCCAGGAAGCCAAGCGCCGTGGGATCTTGAGCGAGCTTGCTGTTATTTCGTACAAGGCTGACCAAGACAATGTCTGCTTCATTGCCCTGAAAGGAGTCCACAGTGTGCGCGGGCCGCTGAGATGGAATGCCGCTTGTGTTGACGCTTAACGCTCGCCGAAAACGAAATCCGGGCGGCAATGTGTATTCCTTGAGCCTTTCGTTGAGGAGGAGGACCTGTTGCGTGTACGGCGCCAGAATTGCCACTTCAAGGGGTTCATCAGTGCGACTCTGGGGCTTAAGGTTCGAGAGAAACTCGACCACCGCGTTCACTTCCGTGGGATTTGTGAAGCGGGGACGTCCTTGGGAGGGGCCAATTTCCTCCGCTCTCGCATCGATCATGCAATCCGGCGTGTCGAGCCAGCAGATCGCTTTCTTCGAAACATAACCGGGTGAAGAAAGTCCGTGGAGAACAGCGTCAAGGGGCATGCCAGCATCGTCCAAAGTTGCATTGGTAACGGTGCGGTCGTAAAACGTCTCAGATATCAAGGTTCCAATGTCGGGGTGCATACGGTACTGCTTAGAAAGCAGTCCCGCGCTGGCGCCTATCGATTCGAGAAGCGTCTGCCTTGTTGCACCGTCTGCCGCCAGCTTTTGCTGCTCGTATAGCTGAGCAAAGGTCCTTAGCCAACGTTGACAGTACGCTTGAAACTCCTGCTTTTCTGATGCTCCGCGATCGCGCCAATCTCGCCACCAGTCCAAATCGACAAGATCACGGCTCGGCAACCCCAAAATTGCTGCGGCACAATTGTCGAGATCAGAAATCGCATCCCGGAAATCCTTGTACCTGTATGGCGGGAGCTGCTTGTGATCCCCTAGGAGCAACCACCGATGGCCCGCTTGCAGCGGCAAGGCGAGGTCGAAGCCATGGCATTTGCCTGCCTCTTCCACAACGGCCCAATCGAACGATTGTTGGCCGTCAGCTAGAGCTTCAAGGTCTTGAGCGCTCGTTGTGCAGTAGGTGATGCTCGCGCTCCGCTTAACGAGTTCACGGAAATCCGAGAGGCAGCGGCGCGATTTTGCATCGACTCCGTCCTCGGCGCTAAGCATTTCATGTACCAAAGCTCGCCAAGCTCTGGTCAGGTCGCTGTCAGCCGAAACCTGCGCTTGAACATTCGTCAATAGCTCCCGCACAGTTTCATTAAGGCCGCCATCGACTGTTACATCAGCCGACTCCCGCGTCCCTAGGCGAACCGCCAAAGGCATTTGCGCGGGAGGAACACCCGAGAATGCTTCGTCAAGAACTTTTCTTCTCAAGACGTCCACCGCGCCATGCCCCTGTGACGTGACTAGTATCTGGGCGACCGGATCCTCCTCCAGGATTTCTCTCAATAGGTGCGAGACGAGCGTGGTCTTTCCTGTTCCAGGAGGCCCTTGCAGTGCATAGAGAGGACGTACGCGAAGAACATCGGAGATGATCGCCTCCTTCGAAGCGTCCACTACCTCCGGCGACAAAGGGAAAGGCAGCTTGGTCGGTCCGGTGTCCATGTAGACCATGCCAGGTTGCGCGAGCGCCCGAAGCAAATAGGAGTGATCTGGGAGCCGGTCAATTGCTCGCTTTCGCCGTTCGATTAGAGTGATGGCCGAGAAATGTCCTTTCGTCCGGACATATCCTGTCTCTGGGGCCGGGGAGCGACCGAACGAAGTGTCCGAAGGGCGCGCCAACTTGATATAACCGGACGTCACATCGATTGCTTCAATTTGCCAAGCTTCCGTGGCGCGTACATTCCACGGTCGGAGCGCGGCGGTGGGAGTGAGCATGACCTTGTCGCTATCTCGCTTGCCGGACTCCATCTCCCTCTGAAGAAATTCAGTCAGAGAGATTTCAACCTCCAGAAAGGCCGGCCGTGAAGACTCCCTTTCCGCCTGCGCAATGACCAGATGCTCCATGCCCGCCGTGTCGGGTCTGCTAAGGACCCGATAGGCGAAGATTTCGGCGTCCCGCATCAGCAGCTCGATCTGATTTGTACAACGCAAGAACGCGTGAAGCGTGATCTGATCGCGCCCTAATGAGGGAGCATCATCTTCGCGGGGAATTACTGTCTCCCAATTTCGAGAGGGCTGTTGACCCACAGCCCGTCGGGCTTCGGACAGTGTGACAACATCAATCGGAACGTCCGTTAGAGGCGTCGGGCGGACCGCCGTCTCAGCTAGGCGCAACTCAGTTGTGCCAG
>Ga0070741_10010059_pt1 | contig 18032 bp, 14 predicted proteins | sample Coa_R1_4_FD_66440 | JGI IMG/M metagenome (GOLD analysis project Ga0070741, IMG submission 66440) | Surface soil microbial communities from Centralia Pennsylvania, which are recovering from an underground coalmine fire - Coalmine... | ecosystem: Environmental > Terrestrial > Soil > Unclassified ...
CTGCTGGCCGACAAACGCCTCGACGCCGTCTACATCTGCACCCGCCATGACAGCCACGCGCCTCTGGCGCTCGCGGCGGCGCGCGCGGGAAAACATATCTTCATCGAGAAGCCCCTGGCCCTGACCCTGGAAGAGTGCGAGGCGGTGGCGGACGCGGTCGCGAAAGCAGGCGTCTGCCTGATGCCCGCCTTCAAGATGCGCTACTACCCGCTCATCCGCAAGGCCCATGAGTTCATCCCGGAGCCGCAGGTGCTGGTCGGGCAGATGCTCTGCTCCCGCTGGCCGGACGACAACTGGGCGCAAGACCCGATCCAGGGCGGAGCCAATGTCCACAGCCAGGGCTGCCACACGACCGACATCATCCGCTATCTGTCCGGCAGCGAACCCAAGCGCCTCTGGGCGGCAGGCGGGATGCTGACCCATCCGGGGCATCCGTGCATAGATCAGTGCGTCGCCTCCATCCAGTTCGCAAACGGCCATGTCGCCTCCTGGATACAGGGCGATGCGGGCGAGTCGCCGTTCACCAGCAAGTTCTTCTTCGAGCTTTACGGCAACAACGGCAGGAGCGTGCAGCTCTACGACCGGCTCAAGAAGGCGACTTTTTACGACGGCCAGAAAAGCTGGACGGAGGAGAGACCGGAGGAAGAAGGGTTTCTGCTGGAGAACTGTGAGTTTGTGAACGCGCTGCTGGAAGGCCGCGAACCGGAGTTGCGCGTGGAGGACGCAATACAGGCGACCCGAATCGTGCTGGCGGCAGACAAAGCGATAAGAACAGGAGAGGTTCAGACGTTATGAAGATCGGCATTGTAGACCTGGACACGTCCCATCCACAGAACTGGATCCCCATCGAGCGGGAGTTGGGACATGAGATAGTCGGCGTGTGGGATGGCGGCTCCGTTCATCCGAAGGCGTATGTGGAGAAGTTCGCCGAGGAGCATAAGCTGCCCCGCGTCTTCTCCTCCCTGGCGGAACTGGCCGAGGCAGCGGACTGCGCTATCATTCACGGCTGCGACTGGGACACGCACCTGGACAAAGCGCAGCCGTTCGTGCAAGCGGGCAAGAGCGTGCTGATAGACAAGCCGCTCGCCGGGAAAGTGCGCGACATCCAGCGGCTGCTGACCTGGGCGAACGAGGGCGCGCGCATCACCGGCGGCTCGTCGCTGCGGTTCTGCCAGGAGACGACGCAGTGGCTCGCGCAGCCGGTATCGGAGCGCGGCACGCCGCATACGATCCTCGCGGGCTGCGCGGTAGACGAGTTCAACTACGGCATCCACGCCTACTCGCTGCTCTGCGGGCTGATGGGGCCAGGCGCAGAGCGCGTGCGGCATCTGGGCCAGGGCGTGCAGCGGCGTATCCAGGTCACCTGGGAGGACGGGCGCACCGGCTTCCTCGTCGTCGGCCCCGCGCCCAACTATATGCCGTTCTACGCCACCATCGTCACCGAGAAGGGCGTGACGCACTTCCAGGCCGACGCCAGCCGCCTCTATCGCGCGCTGCTCACCGCGACGCTGCCCTATCTGGCGGGCGAGACGAACACGCCCCCCGCGCCGATGGAGGCGCTCGTGGAGCCGGAAATGATCGCGCTGGCGGCGCGCTACTCCTGGCTCAATGACGACTGCGAAGTGCGGCTCGACGATCTCCCGGCCAGCGATCCCGGCTACGATGGCGCGGAGTTCGCCGCCGGTTATCGGAAGGCCAAATACCCGTAATGAGCGAGAACGCAGCCGCGCAGACGCGCGTGCGAGACGCGCAGGTGACGTTCCGGCATCAGCCCTTCCTGCATCCTCTGCGCCTCAGCACCGGCGTCATCGCCGAGATCACGGAGGCGCGGGCGTCCGTGCGCGTCTCCGTGAACGGGCGGGAGGCGACCGGGCAGGGAGCCCTCTATCTGAGCGACCTGTGGGCCTGGCCCGACCCGTCCCGCTCCCATACCGAACGCGACGCCCACCTGCGCGCCCTCTGCGAACGGTTCGCCGCCGAACTGCCCGCGCTCTGCGGCGGCGAACCGGCCCATCCGCTGGAACTCGGCCTGCGCCTGCACGAGAGCGTCTGCCGGATGCCCGCGCCTGCCGACCCGCCCGCGCTGGCCCGCGCCCTCTGCGCCAGTCCCTTCGACGCCGCGCTGCACGACGCGACCGGCAGGGCGCTCGGCGTCTCGGCGTTCGCGCTCTACCGGGAACCGGTTCCCCTGCCGACCGCCGATCCCTGCTTCTCTGGCAGCGATGCGCGCGCCGCCATCGCCCGCACATTCCGGGAGACACCTGTCACAGCGTTCGACGCCTGGCTGGTCGTCAGCGGCGACGGCGACCTGGAGGCGGAGGCCGCGCCCTGGATACGCGAGCGCGGCTATCGGGCCTTCAAGATCAAGCTCAAGGGGCGCGATCCGGTCGAGGATGCCCGGAACACCGTGCGCGTGTTTCGGGCCGTTCGGGAGTTCGGAGCCGCGCAGCCGCGCCTCTGCTCCGATGCCAACTGCGCCTGTCCCGATGCGGAGAGCGTGCGGGCCTATCTGGAGTGCGTCCGGGCGGAGGATGCGGAGGCGTTCGTGGCGCTGGAGTATCTGGAACAGCCGACGGGCCGGGATATTCACGCCGCTCCCAACGACTGGCGGGCGGCGACGCGCCTGAAGCCGGTGCTGCTGGACGAAGGGCTGACCGGCCTGGAGGTCATGGCAGAGGCGCTGGCGCAGGGCTGGAGCGGCTTCGCTCTCAAGACCTGCAAGGGCCACAGCCTCGCGCTGACGGCGGCGGCCTGGGCTAGAGAGCGGGGCCTGCTACTGGCGCTGCAAGACCTGACCAATCCCGGCCTGTCCGCCATCCACGCCGCTCTGTTCGCCGCCCATGTGCCGACGCTCAACGGCGTCGAACTCAACTCGCCGCAGTTCACGCCCGCCGCCAACGCGGAGTGGCTGCCGCGCCTCCGCGCCCTGTTCGCCCCGACCGACGGCATTCACCGCCTGTCTGCGGCCTCTCCGCCGGGACTGGGAACGGAGTGGTAAAAGCGGCCCCCCTCCCTAACCCTCCCCCCAAGAACCGGGGGAGGGAATCGAGTCGGCGCAGGCCGACTTTGTGCTTTTCCAGCCGCGAATGCATTCGCCGGGCATAAACATGAGAGGTTGCGAGTCCAACGGTGACCCGGCGGAACCGTCCGTGCTGTTTCTTGCTCACAATGCATTCGCCGGGCATAAACATGAGAGGTTGCGAGAGGAAGACGGACATCGAAGGAGAAACGCCATGCTAGACCTCGACGCGCTGCCCATGCGCATCGCCATCGGGCAGTTCAGCGAACTGACCGACGAGCAACTGGCCTTCGCCCGGCAGGTCGGCGCGGAGGATGTGCAGCTCAATACGCCCAACCTGCCGGGAGACGAGCGGTGGGAGTACGACGATCTGCTGGCGCTGCGCCGTCGGGCCGAGGAACACGGGCTGCGGCTCATCTGCCTGGAGAACGTGCCGATCCGCTTCTACGACAAGATCATGCTCGGCGCGGAGGGACGGGAGCGGCAGTTGGACAACATGATCGCGACCGTGCGGAACATGGGCCGCGCCGGTATCCCCATTCTCGGCTACCACTGGATGCCCAACGGAGTCTGGCGCACGGAGTGGGAGGCGAAGGTGCGCGGCGGGGCCGTCTCCAACGCCTTCGACTATGCCAAGGTCAAAGACGCCCCGCTCACGCACGACCGCGTCTACACGGCGGACGAGATGTGGGCGACCTACGACTGGTATCTGGAGCGGATGCTGCCGGTCTGCGAGGAGGCGGGCGTTCGCATGGCGCTGCACCCGGACGATCCGCCCGTGCCGACGCTCGGCGGCGTGGCGCGGCTTTTCTACAAGTTCGAGAATTTCCGGCGCGCGATGGACACGCATCCCAGCCCGATGCACGGCCTCGATTTCTGTCACGGCTGCTGGTCGGAGATGCGCGGCGGCGCGGGCATCCCGGAAGCGATTGACTGGTTCGGGCCGCAGGGCCGCATCTTCTACGTCCACATGCGCGACGTGCAGGGCAGCGCGGAAAACTTTACGGAGTGCTTCATTGACGAGGGCAACAGCGACGTGGTGGCCGTGCTGAAGAAGCTGAAGGCGGTCGGCTTCCGGGGCTTTATCCTGGATGACCATGTTCCGCACCTGGTCAACGACTCTGCCTGGGGCCATCGCGGACGCGCCTACGCGACCGGCTATCTGCGCGGCATCCTGGCTGCCATCAACGCATCGTAGCGTCTCTCAGCCTGCTTTGCCCGGCGGCTCATGCGCCTGCATCGTGAGCGGGCGCAACGTCCACACGTCCAGGCTCGTAAGCAGTGCGCTGCCACCCTGCGCGTGGAGCCGGATGCCGCAGCTATCTGCGCGTGTCGGATAGATACGAGTCGTGAGGCAGGCGCGGCCATTGGCGTAGACTTCGACCAGAGAATTATCCAGGAAGATATGCAGGGAGAGCGTCTCGCCCGGTTCCAGCGCGAACGCGCCGCTCTGCGCCTCGCGCTTCGCCTCCGGGTTCAGGCTCGAATGCGCGCGTTCCGCCACCAGCCGCTTCTCCGCCGCATCGTAATAGAGCAGCGTCTCCTCGCTGCCGTCCGGGGAACAGCGCACGCGCAGCCCGTACTGCCGCGCCTCCGCCGCTCCGAACTCCGCCCGCAGTTCCAGCGTCCTGCCGTTGCCGACGATCTCCTCCGGGAGCGCAGCCTGCGCCTCGGCGTTCCGATCCGTCAGGCGGCGATGCTGCTGGCGGAGCGCCTCCAACTCCGGCGCGGGTTCCATCGCCAGCGTACCGTCTTTGCGCAGGGAGAGAACGCGCGGCAGCGAGAGCGCGCCCGCCCAGCCCGCCCTGTGCTGCGCCCGGTCGCTCCAGCCTTCCCACACCCAGCCCCACAGCAGCCGCCGTCCCTGCCCATCCAGCATACTTTTCGCCGCGTAGAAATCGCCGAAATCGCAGACGCCCTGCGCCTCCGGCGTGAACTTTTTGTCCCGGTACGTGCCGGTGAAGTAGAGGACTCTGCCGAGCGGGATGGGCGAGACCAGCAGAACCCACTTGTCGCCGAGCGGGAAGAAGTCGGGACACTCCCAGACCGTGCCTGTCTCCTCTCTATTCCCCACGCAGAGCGGATGCCGATACTGCCAGTGCGTCAGATCGGGCGAAGTATAGAGCAGGGCCGCGCCGCCCACATCTTTGATTCCCGATCCCAGAAGGAGATGCCACAGGCCGTCCTCCTGCCAGGGGCAGGGATCGCGAAAGCCGGTCACCTCCAGGCCATCGGGCGGCGCGGCGATGACCGGATTGCCCGGATGCTTGCGCCAGGTGAGCATATCCTCGCTTGTCGCGAGGCACTGGACTTCAGGATGCACGCCCGTATAGATCAGCGTCGGCACGCCCTCATGCACCACCGCCGAGCCGCTCCAGCAGCCGTCTTTGTCCGGACTGCCGGGCGCGGGCGCGAGCGCAATCGGCAGGTGCGTCCACGTTACCAGGTCGCGGCTGACGAAATGCCCCCAGTATTTCAGGCCCCAGTTCGCCTTCTCCGGCCCGTACTGATAGAACAGATGGTACTGCCCCTCATGGAAGATCAGGCCGTTCGGATCATTCAGCCACTGGGAGGGCGGCATCAGATGCGTGACGGGACGCTGCGACACGGAAGTGTTCGTTTCGGCGGAATCGGGCGTCTGCGGAGAAGAGGTCATGGCGCATATCTCCTCGGTGCGTGCCGCCCTACAAGGGACGGCGACGGCAAAAATGTTTGACAAATGGAGGCAATCTCACTAAAATGAGTCTACCCGATAGAAGCGAGCGATTCGGAACCCGGCAGATACGCGGCTCCCGCTTCAAGCAGAGAGAGCGACCGATGAAGATCACGGCGGTAAAGTGCTTGATGGCTGACGGCGGCCATCGCGTCATCAATTTTGTGAAGGTAGAGACCGACCAGCCCGGCCTAATCGGGTGGGGCGAAGCCTCGCTCGAAGGCAAGCCGCGCGCGGTCGCAGGCTGCCTCGCGGACATGGAGCCGATGCTGCTCGGCCAGGACCCGCTGCGCATCGAACACTGCTGGCAGATTCTCTATCGCAGCGGCTTCTGGCGGCTCGGCGTCATCGGGCTGTCCGCGCTCTCCGGCATAGACCAGGCGCTCTGGGACATCAAGGGCAAGGAACTCGGCCGGCCCGTCTACGAACTCCTCGGCGGGCGCGTGCGCGATAAAGTGCGCGTCTACACCCATTTCGGCGGCTCCACGCCGGAGGCGATGGCGGCGGATGCGCTGGCAAAAGTCGAGCAGGGCTGGACAGCGATCAAGACCGTGCCGGTTCCCCTGACGCGCCCTCTGGACGGCCCGCGCGTCCTCAAGCAGGCGGAGGCCGGAGTGCGTGCCGTGCGCGAGACTGTCGGGGACGATATAGACATTCTGCTCGACCTGCACGGCAGGCTGACGCCGCAGATGGCGATCCAGTACGGGAAACTGTTCGAGCCGTACCTGCCCCTCTTTCTCGAAGAACCCTGCCAGGCGGAAAACCCGGCAGCGATGGCCCCGGTCGCCCGCGCCCTGAACACGCCCATCGCCACCGGCGAGCGCCTCTTCACGCGCTGGGGTTTCCGGGAGATACTCGAACACGGCGCGGCCAGCCTGCTTCAGCCGGACACCTGCCACGCCGGGGGCATCAGCGAGGTGCGCAAGATCGCGACGCTGGCCGAGGTCTACTATGCGGGCCTCGCGCCGCACAATCCCTACGGCCCGGTCTCGACCGCCGCCTGCGTGCAGGTAGACCTCGTCTGCCCCAACTTCGTCATCCAGGAGATGGTGGACCCGGCCCGCACGCCCGAAGCGCAGAGCCTTGTCAGAGACCCGCTGCCGGTCGTCGCCGGGCATATTCTGCCGCCCACGCGCCCCGGCCTCGGCGTCGAGGTGGATGAAGCAGAGTGCCTGCGCCGCCCGCCGGACTTCGCGCGCGAGAAGGCGGGCGGCCTGGCGATGCGTTACTACGGCGCGTTCCACGAGGATGGAAGCGTCGCCGACTCCTGAAAGGAGCCAGCATGGCAGTTCTCACGTCAGAGCAGTGCGAACGGTTCTATCGCGACGGCTATCTCAAGTTTGGCCGGGTCCTTGACGACGCCCAGGTGGAGACGCTGCGCGCCGCGCTCGACCGCGTGATCGCAGAAGAGCTGGAGCGCGAGGACGATTCCGGCCTGCCGCCGGAGTTCGCCTACGGCCACGACCGCAAGGGCCAGGCTGCCGCCTCCGGTCCGCGCCAGGCCCGTGCCATCCATCAGTTCGTCAATATGTGGAAAGTCGCGCCGGAGTACAAGGCGGTTCTCAGCAATCCGAAGATCACCGGAGCCATCCGCCAACTGATGGACGATAAGCCGGTGCGGCTCTGGCACGATCAGGTCATCTCCAAGCCGCCCGGCGATAACGCGCACTTTAGCTGCCACCACGATTTCTACTTCTGGCCGCTCGACCGCCCGACGATGATCACCTGCTGGCTCGCCCTCGACGACGCGACCCCGGCCAACGGCTGTATGCACGTCATCCCCGGCAGCCATCGCGATCCGCGCTTCCAGCCCGTCGGCTGCGACCTTGCGGCAGAACTGCACCTCGCGCCGAAACCATTAGGGCCGGGCGAGCCGGGCAGCCTCTATCAGGAAGTCCGTACCTGGGGGCCGGAAAAGGCGGTTCCGGTGGAGTTGAAGGCGGGCGAGTGTATGTTCCACCACTGCCTGAACTATCATCTGACGCCGCAGAACACGACCGACCGCCAGCGCCGCGCCTTCGTGATGATCTATATGCCGGACGGGACCCGCTATAAGCGCTCTCAATCGCCCAACCATGTCTGCACGAACTATCTGCACCTCGAAGACGGTCAAGTGATGGATCGGCCCGAATTTCCGTTGTGTGGCTAGACTCGCCGGGTACAGAACGTACCCGTCTCGGTGGCGCTGCGCGCCGAGCGTCCTGCCGGACGCATCCACGTTGAAAGTTTTCTCCTTCGTATGCAGGCGAGGGCGCTACGCAACGGAAAGCTTTGAGGACGCATCCCGTCCGAAGGACGGTTGGCCGCAGGCCATCGAGACGGGTACGTTCTGTACCCGGTAAAGCCTATGCAAAAACTCTTCGGAACCATCTTCCTCATCCTGATCCTGATGTCCCTGTGGGCGTGGCGGCTCCAGCCGCCGCCCGACGGGAAACTCGTCTGGGTCAGCGATGACAACCCGCGCCGCACGGAACAGATCGCGCTCTTCAACAAGGAGCAGGCGGCGGGACTGCTCAACGTCCCCGGCATCCCGCCCCACCCGCCGACTGGCCTCAAACTCGACCCCAGCAACGTCGGCCTGGAAAAGGTCATCGTCCAGTCGCTCGGCGGCGTCGGGCCGGACATTTTCGACTGCGGCGACTACAAGTCGCTCTCCGCCTATGTGCGCTCCGGCATCGCGCTCGACATCACCGATGCATTGAAAGCACGCGGCGTCTCTCTCGATAGCGTCTGGGACTGCGTCAAGCCGTTCTGCGTCTACAACGGGCGCGTCTACGGCTGGCCGTCCAATGCCGCCGTCAATGCGCTCTGGCTCAACCAGGATATGTTCGAGAAGGAGGGGATTCCGCTCCCCGCCAAGCGTCCCTGGACGTGGGAGGAGTTCATTCCGCTGGCACAGCGGCTTACCAAGCGGGACGCGGCGGGCCATGTCACGCAGTACGGCTTTCTCGCCGACTGGTTCTTCCTCTGGCCCATCTGCCTCTACCAGTGGGGCGGGCATATCTACACGCCGGACGGGACGCGCTGCATTATAGACAGCCCGGAGGCCATCGCAGGCATCCAGTTCGCGCACGACCTGATCTACAAGTACCACATCATGCCGTCGCCGTTCGAGGAGGCCGCGCTCTCCGGGCAGGGCGGCTGGGGCCAGGGAAACATCAAGTGGTTCGGCGCGGGCAAAGGCGCGACGGCCATCGGCGGGCGCTGGTGGCTCTGCACCCTGCGCGATCAGACGCATCCGATGCAGAACGGCAAGCCGCTGCCTCCCACCCTGCGGCTGCGCGTGGTCGAGTGTCCGCACGGCCCCCTGCGCGTCTTCCAGGGCTACGGACGGTGCGCGCTCATCAATGCGACCAGCCCGCGCGCCCAGGAGGCGCTCGATTTTATCGTCTTTATGACCCGCAAGCCCTACAACGACCTTATCAACGCGCAGGCCGATGCCAACGCCGCCGTGAAAAAGTATTGTGACACGCCGGAGTTCCTCCACGATCCGAAGTACCCGGAAGAGCAGGACAACGATGTGTGGAGGGACATCATGAAACTTGGCGTGCCGGAAGAGGTCAGCCCGTTCGTGGATGGGCAGGCCGTGCAGCGCATTCTTGACGTACAGCTCGACCTTGTCAAGAGCAACCAGAAGTCGCCCGCCGATGCGCTGCACACTGCCGCCCAGAAGATCAATGCCGAAATCCAGAAAATGCTGGCGCAGGACCCGGTGCTGCGCCGCCAGTACGAAGCGTTAACGCGAAAATCGTCCGGCAAATGATGGCCCTCCCTCCCCCCAAGAACAGGGGAGGGGGCCACTCGGCTACTTGCTCACGACACGGAGGCTATCCACGTAACCTTTTACCGTGCCGTCGGCGTTCACGGTGATATGATAGGTCGCATGAACCAGGAAGTTGTTGCCTGGCCCCTGACCGATGACGTGAAAGTTGTTGATGAAGGTGGACTGGACGCCGACCTGCGCGTTGGTCTCGAACTGGGTCACGCCGTTGCCCTGATACTTGCAGCCGGAGACATCGCCCACGCCGCTGACGCCCTGCGGGTTGTCATGGCCCTTGATCTTGACCCCGCCTCGCGCGTCAATGGTGATACGAAACAGGTCGTGAAGTTCTCCGTTCAGCGCGACGGTCTCTCCGGCCCCGCCATTCGCGGAAGGTACAAACACGAGGACACCGTCAAGCGGAAAGCGCAGGTTGCTGGTGAACGCCGCCGCCTGCGCCAGCGCCGAGCGCGCTCCGGCCAACCCCAACAGCAAACCGAGCAGAACCGTCGAGAGAGCGAGCATGGTACGTGAGTGGAACATGGTTTTCCTCCTTGTGACAGATGGCGTAACAGGAAAAGGCGGCAACCACGAAGCGAGGTAGACATCTTATTCCCTCTCGCCTGGTATCTCGTACAACCAGGTAGAGTTTACAGGAGCGCCGTTACGAAACCATTACAAAATGGTACTGGGATTCTCTCTGCGGGCAGGCGGAGATAGACAAAATGCCCCCGGGTAAGCCGACCGGGGGCAATACGAACAGGACTGCAATGCGATCTTAGCCGGAAGACGATCCGCCCGCCGCAATGTTCCCCGAATTTTATGGAAAGCGGAAAATAGCAACGATGAGCCAAACCGCCCTTCCCGACAGCGCGCCGGTGCGCGGAACCGGCTTCGGAGCCTGGTGGTATCGTACCGGGCGCTTCCAGGTCAGCCATCTCATTCTGCTGCTGCTGGCCGTCACGACGCTGACGCCCTTCCTCTGGATGGTGCTTGCCAGCTTCAAGACGCGCGCCGAAGTCGAGCAGATCAATCCGTTTCCTGCCGTCTGGCATCCCGAAAACTACCTGCGCGTCTTCGAGCAGATACCGTTCGCCAAATACTACTTCAACAGCGTCTTCATTGCCGCCTGGGTCACGGCGCTGCAGTGCCTGACGAGCGCGATGGCGGGCTACGCCTTCGCCCGTATCCGCTGGAAGGGCCGGGACCATGTCTTCCGACTCTACCTGACGACGCTGATGATCCCCGGCGTCGTGACCATGATCCCCAACTTCACGCTGATGGTCAAGCTGCATCTGCTCGACTCCTACGCGGGCCTCATCGTTCCGGCAGCCTTCAGCGCGTTCGGGACGTTCCTGCTGCGGCAGTTCATGCTCACCATCCCGCCCGCGCTCGACGAAGCGGCCAGCATGGACGGCGCGACGCACTGGCAGATCTTCTGGAACGTGATCCTGCCGCTCGCCCGCCCCGGCCTGATCACCCTGGCCGTCTTTACGTTTATGGGAACCTACGGCAGCTTCCTGTGGCCGCTCATCATGATCAAGAGCGAGGGGCTGCGCACGCTGCCTATCGGAATGCTCTACTTCGACTCCAACTACGGCAGGCAGACGGAACTGATCATGGCGGCGAGCGTGATGAACATCATTCCGCTCATCATCCTGTTCGTCGTCACGCAGAAGTTCCTGGTGGAAGGCATTCAGTTGGGAGCCGTGAAGGGATAGGGAGAAAATGAGCGTCGCCGCCGATAGAATAACGAAAGAGCCGCGCGAGACGAAGCGCGCGCTCAGCCAGAAGCGCCTGGATTTCTGGGCGGCGATGGCCTTCCTGCTGCCCAATCTGCTCGGCTTCCTGATCTTCACGGTCTTCCCGGTGCTGTTCTCGCTGGTGGTCAGCTTCTCGAACTGGCGGCTCCAGCGCACCATCCCGTTCGCCTGGGTCGGGTTCGCCAACTTCACCGAACTGTTTCATACGGAGGAGTTCTGGCTCTACACCATCAACACGGCCTACCTGATGATCGGCATCCCCATCAGCATCGCGGGATCGCTGGCGCTGGCGCTGCTCTTGAACCAGAAGCTGCGCGGCATGATTGTCTACCGTACCCTCTTCTACCTGCCCAGCTTCACGTCGGGCGTCGCGCTCTATATCCTCTGGAAAGCCCTCTACAACCCGGAGTTCGGCCCACTCAACGCGCTGATCAACGCGACGATGGCCTTCTTCCATCTGCCCGGCCATGCCCCGCAGTGGCTCGCCTCGACGAACAACCTCCTGGGCCTGCAGGTCGAGCATGTCGGCTTCAGCCGGAGTCAGTGGGGTCTCGGCGCGCGCGATGCGATCCTGATCATGGGCATCTGGGTGTCCATCGGCGGCGGCAATATGCTGCTCTATCTGGCGGGGCTTTCCAACATCCCGCAAGACCTCTACGACGCGGGCATGATGGACGGGGCGGGCAAGTGGGCGACCTTCCGGCATATCATCTGGCCGCAGTTGGCTCCGACGACCTTTTTCATCGTCGTCATGAGCGTCATCGGGGGATTGCAGGGCGGTTTCGAGCAGGCGCGGGTCATGACCAACGGCGGCCCGGCGGGGACGACGCAGACCGTCTCGTACTACATCTACACGAAGGCGTTCGAGCAGTTCCAGATCGGCTACGCCTCGGCGGTGGCATGGATTTTGTTCGTTGCTATCCTCGGCGGCACGCTCCTCAACTGGAAATTCGGCTCCCAGCACGCCGATTACTGAAGCCCGCTGCGGGCCACGTTCGGCAAAGCCGCCGATCCCGGTAGGGACGCGCGGAACTCGTGCGTCTGCCAACAGGGTTGGTCTCGTTCAGCCTTTGCCGAGTTCCTCGCGCACTTTCATGAGAATATGGCCCAGGCGGTTCTTCCTGCTTCCGTCTTTGCCACACCCTCAGTAGTAGTCGCCGGGCGCGTTCTCGATTATCTCCATCTTATCGGGGCTGGTTCCCTTCTCCCAACAGGTGGCTTCCAAGTCTACAATAACGTATCGCATAACAAAGCCTTTCATCAACAGATCGTCAGCGCGGCCTCTGCCATGCTCTTCCTCCTGCGGCGAAACAGGGCGCAACAATGCGCCCTGTTTCATTAACCACCGGAACTTACGGCAGACGACGGACTTTCGCCAGGGCCGCATACGCCTCGATCTGTGCGGTGCCGTCCGTCAGGACGAGCCAGGCGAGGTTCTCCTTCGTCTCGTTCGGCTCGAACTGGATCGGGCCGGAGGCATTCAGATGCGGGCCGTGTTCGGCCATGTCGTCGTAGCCGACGTGGGCGCGCGGAGCCGAGGCGATGAGAACGACCGTGTCGCCCGTGACGGCGTTCTCCACCGCCGCCCAGTTCCCGGCCTGCCCGTCTTCCGCGAATCCGCCGCGCCGCCGATGCTTCCTCTGGCCGTCGGACTCCCAGTGGAGAACGGCATTCTCCCGCGTGCCGCCGACCTGAAGCCAGGCCGTGATGCCGCCCTCGCTGTGCGTCCAGGTGCGCGCGTCGGTACGGTTCGTCCAGCGCGTGACGAGAGCGACCACGTTACTGCCGGGCAGGGTCAGGTACTCGACTTCGAGTTGCAGCCAGCGCAGGTCTTTGTGTTCCGGCTGACAGACCGCGCGCACGCCCTGCCAGCGCAGCCCCCGCTCTCCGACACGCTCGACCGGCCCGCCGGTGAACTTCTCGCGGGTCAGCTTGGAGTCCCAGCCGAGCGAGGGATGCACGCCGCCGAACCAGGGATTCGTCCACTGGAAGGGCCGCGCTTCGGGATAGGCCGAGAAGAGATGGTTGACGCCCTTGCGTTCCAGCGCGAAGAGCGATCCCAGGAACTCCGGCGCGGCCCGCAGCGTCAGCAGGCCGTTCTCCACGACGACCGCGCCCTTCTCGTCCTCGGAAACGCGGAGGTCTCCCCCGGTTCCCAGCCGCACCAGCGGAACCTCGAACGTCTCCGTCTTCGGCCCGCTGTCCAGCGCGGCCTTGAGAATCCCGGCGGCGGGCGTCTCCGGCCCCTTCACCCGCACCTCCGCCGAGAACGGATGGTCGCGATCCAGCCTTTGCAGCGCGAACTCCGTCGGCGCCACCGCGAACGTCTCGCCGGTGAGGGTCAGCGTGCCGGACAGCGCCTTGTTGCGCCGGTTCTGCACGGTCAGCGAGACGGTCTCCTCCGCTTCCATCAGCAGCGCGGGCGACGGCTCGGTACGCACCCGCAGCACGCGCTCCGGTTCCGGCGGAGCCTCCTCCGGCACGCCGGACGGCTGGATCAGCCGACGCCACCAGCCGCGCACCGACTTCCAGTCGCCGTTGCCCGCGACGAGATAGACGGGCGGCAGCACGCGCAGAGAGTGCGGCGCGAGTTCGCCCAGATCGAACGTGAGGTTCGGGAAGCGGTTCCACTGCATATCCTCTTCCGGCCCCGGATGCCAGAGGAACCCGCAGACCAGGCCCTCCTCCTCGCACGCCGCCCAGCTTTCCGTAAATCTCGCGCCGTGCGGCAGCGCGTCCATATCGCCCTGCGGGAAGTCGTGCGCCGGTTCATGGATCAGGCCGATAGGCAGGGGCAGCGTGATATGGTCGTGCAGCCAGGGCGGTGAGCCGAAGCGCAGTTGCGCGGACTGCGGCTGGTCGGACGTGTTCACGACGCGATGCTCAATGCGCAGCACGTTGCCGTTCAGGAAAGAGAGCGCACGTTCCACCGTCAGGCCCGGAAACTCCGGCGAGGGAAACGTGACGATCAGTTCCGGCCCGACGGCGGTATGCTCGATGCGGGCGGCGTAGAGCGCAGGCTTCATCTGCCATCCGGCGAAGGGCGGGCCGAGTTTCGGCTGTCCCAGCCCCATCAGGCCGCGATTCGCGCCGTTGTGATGCAGCCACATCCAGCCGCCGCGCAGGTTCGTAGTCAGCCGCACCTCCGGCGACTCCAGCGCCGCGCTCTCGTCGAACGCGGCATCTATGCTCGCCACCGCCGGACTCGCCCCGAACGCGCGGAACGTGACCGGGCGGCTGCCCCGGAACTTCTCGGCCTCATAGCGCATCTGCGTCTCGAAGGCGCCCGGATTCTGCACGGAAAGGGTGAACTCGCACTGCGTTCGGAGACGCGGCAGCAGCGTGAAGTCGTGGGCCGTCTGCGCGCAGGCGATGTCAGGATGCGCGTCCAGCGCCAGCCGCCCGGTGACGGGCGTATCCAGATGGCTCTTGAGCGTGACGACGATCTTCTCCTCGCGACCGGGAAAGATGCCCTGCCCATGATACTCGATCTCGATGGGCCGCACGACCTTGACGCCTGTCTCCAGCACGAGCGGCTGCCCGTCTATGAGCAGCGTGGATCGGACGCGGTGCGCCGTCTGGCCTTCGCGCCGGGGCTGCGCGTCGGGCGCGATGCGCAGTTCGTGGGTCAGGGTGGTCTCTCTGTCCACGTGCAGGCGCTCCTGCACGCTCACCTCCAGCCCGTCCTCGGCCTCCGTCAGCAGCGCGACCTCCAGGGCGCGGCCTCCGTGCGGCGTGATCTCCCAGGTGATGGGAACGGTCTCGCCCGCCGGAGCCTCCTCGACCGGAATGACGCAGGAGACGGCGTATTCGGGCGTCTCCAGGGCCGTCAGCCGCTCGGAGGCGGCGTCGAAGATCAGGTTGAGGAAATCGTCGCCATCGCGGAAGCGATAAGGATAGACCTTCATGCCCTTCCACTTCACGTCGTCCGGCGCGACGACGATCTCGCGCTCCAGGCAGTCGTACCAGTCGCGGTTGGCGAAGAACGCCTTGCCCGCCGGAATCGTCAGCGCGGTGGGCAGGAAGTTGCGCATGAATACGTCGGTTTCGGGAACCCAGTGGAAGCCGGTCTTTTTGTAGAGCGGCACGGCTTTGGTGTTGCCGGGCCAGGTGTGCAGCGTCACCTGCCGGTAGCCCAGTTCGGTGCAGCGCCGCACCATATCGCGCAGCAGCATCTTGCCGACACCCTTGCCGTGATGCGACAGCCGCGCGCCGAGCAGACCGATGTAGGAGATGTCGCGCTGCCCGGCCTGCGCTTCCAGGTTGCAGAAGCCGACGAACTCGCCCTCATGCTCCACGACGCAGACGGCCACGTTGTGCATCCGCTTGCCGTGCGCCTGGATCGTCTCCGCCGTCTCCAGGTTGCCGCGCGTAAAGCCGCCCGGCCAGGCGGTATCGAAATCGTTGAACATGGCCGCAACGCGCTCTGCGTCGCGCCGATCCTGCATATCTATCTCACGTACCTGGTATGACATCGCATCCTCCTCTGCCCCTCGGGCGAACGCATCTCCTCATCTCTACGGTACTCCGGCCTGGCGCGTTTTGCGGAAACGAATCGGGGAGGGATTGCGCGCGGGCTGTGGAGAGTCTCTGAATCTATGAGCCGAAAACCCCCGCCAAAGTTGCAGCCTTCGGGCCGCGAACCCGGCAGCAAAGCCATGGGCGGCATCGGTCAGCGCACGGCTGCCTTTTCTCTATCGCTCCAGCCTGGCCGGAATGCAAATCCGGCTCCGGATGGCTGCGAAAATCGCTGGGAGAGGCTGTTTTTGCGTGCTGACTGCCGGTGATCGCTGTCACGATCCTTCTGTCTGCACGTCAACTTTTTCTGGTATCTGCCGTATTTGAGTGCGGTTCGGCACGCGAGGAATCCCCCGACTTTCCTCCGCATAGCCCCGCCCCGGCTCTGCTCGACCCTGCCGACCCTACATTCTACTCTCATGAAGGAGAAGAACGATCTATGCTGACTCGTAAACTCGGTCTGCTTCCCTGGATCGGGACGCTCGGAGTGCTTGCCGCGCTTCTCGCTGGCTGCGGAGGCAACAACAGCCTCGGCCCCGGCGCGAACACCACCAGCCGCGTGCGTGTCTTCAATGCGCTGGGCGGCTGTCCCGGCGCCGGAGCGGTCACCGTGCTTCAGAGCAACAACGCCGTCGCGCTCAACCCGGCCAATGGCGTGGCCTATGGCACGGCCTCCGGCTATCAACTGGTGCGTTCCGGCAACGGCATCAACACGAACGTCTATACAGCCGGCACGACCACTCCGCCCCTTGCGCCCCAGGTGTCCATAGACCTCTCGCCGCACGACACCAATTCCAACAATGGAACCTATACGGTGGCGGTCTCCGGCGTCTGCGGCCAGACGACGGGAGCGCCCGCCGCGCCCCAGATCAAGCGGTATATTGACAATCCGGGAACGCCTGCGACCAACCAGGCGCTCTTGCGCGTGGTCAATCTCTCCCCGGATGCCGGTTCGGTCGTTCTCTACAACACCAGCGGCAACCCGCCCGTACCGATTGCGGTGGCCGGTTTCCCGACGAACGGCGTCGGGTATCTCGGCAATACCGACTATGTCGCTGTGACGCCGATTGCGGGCCAGTCCTTCAACTTCAGCCTGATCTCTGCGGGCCAGGCGCTGCCGCTGCCCGCCAATGCGGGCGTCGCCAATCTTCAGGCGGGGAACGCCTATACGCTCTTCGTCTTCGGCGAGGTGAACCCGACCGGCGGCGGCCAGCCGCTCAACATCGTCCTCGTGCAGGATGCGCCCATCACCAACCCGCCCTAACCGGCGCGCTCTGTTCTCGTCGCATCCCTGGGTAGAGGACATGCTGCCGCTATCCGGGGATGACTCCCTTTTCGCCACGTTCCCTCAACGAACTCGCGTAGAACAACATCTACCTTTCCGGCCTCCTCTCCCTCCCGCATCATGGCGAGAAAGTCGGCAGAGAAGACCTCCGGGTGTTTCGCCATCTCCTCAATTAACGCGTATCCCTGCATGACCGCGTCGCGTACTTCGCTCAATGCCTGCCGCAGAAATGTATTGGTTTGCTGCTCTATCAAGACACGCAGGTAGTTCGGCAGGTTACCGGAACCGTTGAACACGTCCGCGAACTGACGCGCAAAGGCTCTCAACTCTTCGTCGCTCACTCTCGTCTGTTCCATCCTCTTTTCCTCCTACCTATAGGACGCTGATTAACCCGCCGTTTTGTTTGGCGGTTGAAACCGCTGCTGGACAATCACGAAGTCCGCAAAGGCGGACTGACCTACCCCCCAGCCCAGAGCGCAGCAAGCAACGCCCTTACGGCACGATCTGTCTCTTCCGAAGCGATTCGGGACAGACCGTGCGCCCCGAAAGGGCAGAGGAGGAGAGTCCACGCAGGTGGACTTCGTGCTTTGGCAGCCGCGAATTCATTCGCCGGGCAAATAGGGCAGATATTCGGGTAAAAGGGCGGCAACCAGAGGCGCGGAGAAGGCATTATAGAGAGCAGAGGAGGAAACCACCGATGAGACTAATCAAGAGCCGAACCTGTGCGACGATAGGAACGCGCCAGCGCGGGACAAGGAGACCTGCCCATGCCCATCGAGTACATCCATACCTGCTTTGAAAATGGCTCCCCGGCGCAGTGGGAGACGGATTCGGCAGGCGTGGTTCATATCGGGCTGCTCTACGACTACGAGTACGCCTCTCCCAACCGCGCCGCCGGTCACTGGCATTTCCAGATTCAGGCCCGCGCCGGTACGGAACTGAACCTCGTTCTGAAGAATTTCGACAATATCTGG
>Ga0070741_10010060_pt1 | contig 18030 bp, 21 predicted proteins | sample Coa_R1_4_FD_66440 | JGI IMG/M metagenome (GOLD analysis project Ga0070741, IMG submission 66440) | Surface soil microbial communities from Centralia Pennsylvania, which are recovering from an underground coalmine fire - Coalmine... | ecosystem: Environmental > Terrestrial > Soil > Unclassified ...
GCGCGCCGAGTTCCTGTGGGCTTTCGCGCTGCTCATGGTCATGGTCGCGGTCGTCCTTTTGCGCATGGGCTTCCGCGGCTTCTCGAGGGAGGCCCTCCTGTCGCGTGAGGTCGGCCTGCGTCACCCGCTGAGGCGGGCCGCCGGCGCCATCCGTTCCTCCTTCGCGGGCCGCCCCGGCATCCTGCGCCTTGTCTGGAGGACGCGAACCCCGATGCTGATCGCCGCGGCGGGCTTTCCCATCGGCGTTGCCGCCGGCTACCTCGCGGGTACCACCAGTGCGCTGCCCTCGACGGTAGTGCGCCCGGTGCTGTCCAGCCTGATCAAGTCCTCGGGTGGCGCAGGCGTGGCCGAGGAGGCGCTCGCGATCTTCGCCCACAACGTGCTCGCGTTCGTCCTGGTCGCCTTGCTGGCCGTGCTGACCGCCGGCATGAGCGGCTTTCTGCTCACAGTGGCGCCGGGCTTTCTCGTCGGGTTCGCGGCGGCGCTCTCGTCCTGGACGGTGGCGCTTACGGGAATCGTCCCCAACGGCCTGGTCGAGATCCCGGCTGCCATCGTGGCCGGGGGCCTGGCGATCCAGATCGGCGCCAACGCGATGCACATGGACCGCCGCGGCGGATGGAGCGCTCGAGTGCTGGCCGCCCTTGCCGACTACGTTCGCGCGTTGCGCTGGCTGGTGCCGGCGCTCGCCGTTTCCGCCGCGCTCGAGGTCTTTTTCGGCTGACCGAACACCTCTGAATTCGTCAGCCGGATCGCGATGACCACGGCTCCCGCCACCGTTGCGCCGATGGCCATGGCCCACGGCGCGCCCAGAAGTGTCGCGAGAGCGCCCGCCTGTGTGCTGCCGAGCGGGCCCACGCCGATGAGAGCCTGTGCATAGATCGCCATCACGCGGCCGCGCAGGTGATCGGGAGTGATGGTCTGGATGCGGTTGTTGGCCGCCGCGAGGAACGAGATCTGACAGTAGCCTGCGACGAACAGCGCCGCCGACGACAGGACGAACATGCGCGAACCCGAGAACGCGAGCAGCGCCGCGACCCAGATCAGGGCCATCCACAGCTGGCGGCGGGGTTCTGCGCCGAGGTGCGGAAAGAACGCAAGCGTCAGCGCGCCGGCCAGGGCGCCGAGGCCCATCGACCCCATCAGGAACCCGAAGCCCTGGGCTCCGACGTGGAGGACCTCGTCCGCGAACAGCGGTATGAGGGTGAGCCGGTTCATCGCGAAAAGTGAGAAGACCGCCACCGCGACGAGCAGCATCCCGACCGTCGGCTCGTGGCGCGCGTAGGACGCGCCCTGCGCGACGCGCGTCAGCCAGGGCAGCTCCGTTCTCTCGCGGACGACGGTGGGCAGGTCGCGCATGAGCAGCAGAGCCGCCACGGCCGCGACGTAGCTGACCGAGTTGGCGAGGAAGCAGACAGGCACGCCGACCAGCGCGATGAGGACGCCGGCCACCGCTGGTCCAACGACCGCGGCGCCGTTGAACACCGAGGAGTTGAGCGCGATGGCGTTCATCAGGTCCTGCTTGCCGACCATCTCGATCACGAACGCCTGACGCGCGGGCGCGTCGAAGAGGTTCACTGTTCCGCTGGCGACCGCGGCCACGACGATCATCCAGTACTGTGCGTGGCCGCTCGCGCTGACGGCGAAGAGGCCGAAGGCGGGAACCATGAACAGCACCTGCGTCAGAAGCAGCACGTTTCGCTTGCGAAAGCGATCCGCGACCACGCCCCCGAGCTGGCCGCCGATCAGCACGGGCAGGAATTGGGCCGCCAGGACAAGGCCGACGAGCAGGCCGCTGTGGGTCAGCTGAAGCGCGAGCCACGGCATCGCGACGCTCTGCATCCACGTGCCGACGGTGGAGATGATCTGGCCCACCAGGAACAGGCGGTAGTTGCGGTGCCGGAGCGCGCCGAGCATACGGTGGGGGGTGACCTCCTGCATCCGACTCATGGGATCATCGCAGTGTGAACAACGTGAAGGAATCCATAACCATCGCCGCTCCTCCGGAGCGCGTCTGGGCCGTGGTCCAGGAGGACGTGGTGCATGCGCCGAAGTGGTCGTCCAACCTCGAGAAGGTCGAGAAGCTGGACGACGGACCTCCGCGCAAAGGAACTCGCTACCGCTATCACCTGAAGCTGCCCGGCGGGATAAAAGAGACGCTGGAGGTCCGGCAGGACGTCTACACGAAGCCAAAGCACTGCTCCGGCAAGTTCATCAACGGTCCGCTCAAAGGGACGTGGTCGTACACGTACGCGGAGCACAAGGACGGCACGACGCGCGTCGTGTACGAGATGGACTACGAGCTTGGCGGCTTGCTCCGGTTCGCGGGCGGCCTGCTCGCCCGCCAGTACGCGGAGGGGATCCACCACAACATGGAGGCGCTCAAGGAGTACATCGAGTCCGGCAAGGGGCCCAAAGGCTCCCGCTGAATTGCTGTCGTACCTCTTCTTCCACCGTCCGGCAGCCGGGGTGGATCGGCGTGTTTACGAGGATGGCCTGCGGGAGTTCCATGCGGCGCTGGCCGGCGCGCACCCCGCGCTGTACACCGGGTCGGCCAGCTACCGGATCGGCGACGGGTACTGCGATTGGTACACGGTCGAAAGCTCGGCCGCGCTCGACACCCTCAACGAGGTCGCGGTCAGCGGCCCGCGTTCGGCGTCGCACCGAGCCGTGGCGCAGCGCGCGGTCGACGCGGCCGGCAAGCTGATGAGCCTGGTCGCCGGGCGGCCTTCGTCAGCAGGCAAGTACGAGATTCGCTTCTCGAAGCCGAAGGGCATGGACTATCCGGAGCTCTACGCGCGGCTCAAGCCGGTTGTCGAGCGCGAAGGCGTGAGCCTGTGGCGCCGCATGATGACCCTCGGGCCGCCGCCCGAATTCGTGCTGCTGTCGCCCGAGCGCCTCGAGCTGCCTTCCGAGATGAGCCCGGAGGTCATCTCGCGAGAGCAGGTCTAGGGACGGCCGAAGGGGAGCAGCTCGAGCTGCTCGAAACGGTCCTGGACGGCGGTGTGCAGCTCGGCGGCGAGCGCGTTGAGGCGCTCCTGCGATGAGCTGTCATCCAGCCTGATTGCGCGAATCTTGCGCAGCGTGCCCTGCAGCGCGTACAGGCCCGACGGCTCGTTGCCGGTCATGCGTGCGGCGGCGTTGCGGAGCTCGCGGGCAAGTGTGTCGTTGTCGTGCGCGCGCATCCAGTTGGCGAGTCGGGCAGCGGCCACGAGCACGCGCTGCGTCTTGGGGTTGAGCGCCGGCGCCATGACCTCGGGCGCACGCCGGTCCCCGAACGCGGAAGGGATTCGCGTGGGCCTGATCGATGAGACGAGACGACGGTATATGACCTTCACGTTCGGGCCCAGGATCACAAGCACGCCCGCCAGGACGAGCAGCGTGACGGCGAGCCCCACGAGCGCCTCGAGCATTCGTCCCTAGGGTACGCTTTGACGGCATCTCTTTTGTCATCGAGCTGGAGGGGTTGACGCAGGCGATGGCTGGTCCAGTCGCGGTGATCACGGGGGCTTCGTCGGGAATCGGCGCCGCGGCGGCCACGGCGCTGGCACGCGAGGGCTTCCGAGTTGTCGTCGGCGCCAGGCGCATGGACCGGCTGCGCGAGGTGGCAGGCAAGGATGGCGTTGCGTTGCATCTCGATGTGACGGACGAATCGAGCGTCGCGGAGTTCGTCGGTGAGATCACCAAGCGATTTGGACGCATCGACGTCCTGGTGAACAACGCAGGCGGAGCTTTGGGCTTGACCCCGATCGCCGACGCGAAGGACGACGAGTGGATCGGCATGTGGAAGACGAACGTGCTGGGACTCATGTACGTGACCCGCGCGTGCCTTCCGCTGCTCCGCAAGGCCACGCACGGCCACATCGTGAACATCGGGTCGATCGCCGGGTTCGAAACGTATGCCGGCGGCGCCGGATACACGGCGGTCAAGCATGCGGTCCGAGCGATCAGCCGAACGCTGAGGCTCGAGCTGAACGGCGAGCCGCTGCGCGTGACCGAGATCGCGCCGGGCCTGGTCGAGACAGAGTTCAGCCTCGTGCGCTTCCATGGCGACCGGCAGCGCGCGAAGGCGGTTTACGAGGGTCTGAAGCCCCTGACCCCGTCGGACGTTGCGGACTGCATCGTCTTCGCCGTGACGCGTCCGCCGCACGTTGACATCGATGAGATCGTCATCCGTCCGGTCGCCCAGGCGACCGCGTGGCAGGTCGCCCGCAAGCCCAAACCACCCACGAAGAAAAGGAAGTAACCCTCAGCGCCCTCGCGACGCCCGGCCGCGCCCGGCCGCCACTTTGTTTCCCTGCCTCTCCTCGTGGGCAAGCGCCAGGTCCAGCCGAGCGAAAGGGAAGGAATGAGGCTGGGAGTCCGGCGATGCGTCAGATCTTGATGGCTTGATGAATGACCGGCGAGCAGCCGGCATGAGAGGAAATCGCAAGGTCTCCTGTCATCTGAAGGCGCGGTGCGTCGCACGCAACACCCAGGCCGCCCCACAAGAAGAACCCTCAGCCGACCCTTCAATGGGCGGCCGGGCTACGCCCGGCCGCGACTTTGTTTCCCTATCTCTCCTCGTCGGGCTAGCGCCAGGTCCAGCCGAGCGAAAGGGAAGGAGTGAGGCTGCGAGTCCGGCGTCGGGTCAGTCGCTTGGCGAGGGGAGCATGACCGGCGAGCAGCCGGCATGAGAGGGAACCGTCTGGTTCCCTCTCATTTGGTTAGTCCAGCCGCACGGGCCTCGTCCCGCGTCATTCAACAGCCAGGCTCACCGTAGTTGCCGCAGCAGAAGTGGTCGTGCCCGGGGCGGGCGCGGCGCGCCATGTTGACGCCGACGCGCCACAGCTTGCCAAGCGTGCCTTCTTCGCTGGACTGCCAGTTGGCGAGGTAACCGGAGGGTGGCTTTTTCTTCCTGCTCATTCGTAATAGTTGTTCCCGGCTTCGATCCAGCCAGGGTAAGGGCAGCCGCTCGACGTCGCCGCGTGCGTGCAGTGGACACCGTACCGCGGGCCGGGGTCGATGTAGAGCTGGCCGTGAATGATCAGGTGGTCACCGATGTGCACCGGAGCATATGGCGCAAGGCTCGTGTTGTGGTCGACCTCCATCAGCTCGCCGGTGGGCGCCTTGACGTCGAACCTCTCGTGGCCGCCGGACACGAAAGGCTCCGTGACCACTATCGCGTCGAATGTCACCTCGGCGCCGCTGCTGTCGTTGACCATGTCCTGATGAAGCGCCTGGTCGTCGGGAGTCGCGCGGCCCCCGCAGCCGGCGATCAGCAGCGCGGCTGCCGCGCAGGCGATCCATCTCACCGCGCCAGTGCGTCCTCGAGCTTGATCCGGCCCTCGTAAAGCGCCTTGCCCAGGATTACGCCCTGGGCGCCGGCCGCCTCGACCGCCGCGATGTCCGCCATCTCCGAGATACCGCCCGAATACTGCAGCTCGAGCTCGGTCATCGCCCGCACCGAGCGCAGGGTGTCGAGGTCGGGCCCGGTCATCGTGCCGTCGCGATCGATGCACGTGAGGATGATTCCTGCCAGGGGGAGCTCGTTCCAGCGCTCGACGAGAGCCGCCGTCGTGTGCTCGACGGTTTCGAGCCAGCCACCCGCGGCCGGCGACCCGCCTCGGACGTCGAGCGCCACCAAGACCCGGCCGGGATCGGCACGCGCGCTCCGCTCCAGGGCCCGCGGATCCCTCGCGGCGGCCGTGCCCATCACCACGAAGCGCGCGCCGGCGTCGAGGAGCAAACGGGCGATGCCCGCTGAGCGGACGCCGCCTGCGACCTGGACATGGATGTCGGTTCGCCTGAGCATCGCGCCGATCACCTCGCGGTTGTCGCCGTCGCCTCGCGCCGCGTCGAGGTCCACGACGTGTATCCGTCTCGCCCCTGCCGACGCATGGCGCAGTGCCATCTCCAGCGGATCGTCCGAGTAGACGGTGGCCTGCCGGAAGTCGCCCCGCACGAGCCGCACGCAGCGGCCGCCGAGAATGTCGATGGCGGGGATCACCAGCACGGTTTCATCGTGCTCCCAGAAGCGGCTGGTGCTCTAGCGGTAGTTCGTGAACTGAAGCGGCACGGGGATGTCGTCCGCTTCGCGCAGCATCTTGATGACCGCCTGCAGCGTGTCCTTGTCCTTGCCGACCACGCGAAGCTGGTCGCCCTGGATGCGGACCTGGACCTTGGGCGACACGTTCTGGATCCGTTTGCGCAGGTCCCGGGCGATGTCGTCGGTGATGCCGGCGTTGAGGTTCACCTCGATCTGGCCGCGGCCTTTGCCCACGGTCTTCGGGTCGCCCGCCTTGAAGAGCTTGGGCGAAAGCTGGCGCCGTGCCGCCTTCTCGCGCAGCACCTGGAGCGCGGCCCGGGCGCGGTCTTCGCTGGCCGACTCGATCAGGATGGAGTCGGCTCGCTGGTCGTACACGGTCCCCGTGTCCTTGAAGTCGAAGCGGGTGGAGACCTCGCGGCGGGCCTGGTCGACGGCGTTGGTCAGCTCGATCGCCTCGAACTCCGACACGACGTCGAAGGAGAACTCAGCCACCGGGCGCCGACAGGATCGCGTTCATGCCCACGATGACGGCCACCACGGCGAGGGCGACACCGACAAGTGAGGACACCACGAGGAGCGCGCCGATTCCGGCCGTCCCTTCGTCAATGGGCTCGAGCGGCGGCCGGTCGTAGGGGTCGGGACCGTAGTCGAGGTCGTAGAGGCCTTCGCCGCGGGCGCGAGTGACGAGCTCCTCCAGGATCGGTTTGCCGCCCGCGGGCAGCGGCCGGCCCTCGAGGCGGTCCACCGCCTCTTTGAGGTTGTCTCGGGTACGGCCCAGCTCGGCCACGACCATGTCCAGCGTCTCGGTCGTCGCGGGGGTGGGACGCTCGCGGCGGAGGTCGGCGATGATGCCGTAGAGGCTCACAGTCGGGATTCATAACAGAACCAGGCGCCCCCGTGCAGGTGGGGCCGCTGGTTCGCAATACACTTAGCTCGAGATGGGTATGAACGCGAGAGCCAAGCCTGCCAGCGGAAAAGCTGTTCATCCGAACACATGGGTCTTCTACGACGGCGACTTCGTCCGCTACAACGACGCGAAGCTGGGCCTGATGACGCATGCCCTGCACTACGGGACCGGCGTCTTCGAAGGCATACGCGCTTACTGGAACTCAAAGAGGGAGCAGCTGTTCGTCCTGCATCCCGCAATGCACTACGACCGCATGCGGAGGTCCGCCAACGTCATGCGCATGACGCTCCCGTACACCACCGAAGAGCTGGTGAACATGACCCTCGAGGTGCTCCGGAGAAACGAGTTCAAGTCCGACGTCTACATCCGGCCGCTGCTCTACATGTCCAGCGAAGAGATCGGCGTGCGGCTGCACAACCTCAACCAGGGCTTCTTCATCTATGCGATCCCCTTCGGCAAGTATGTCGAGGTCGAGTCCGGCATCAAGTGCATGGTCAGCAGCTGGCGTCGTGTTCCCGACCAGTCGTTGCCGGCGCGGGCCAAGGTGACGGGCTCCTACGCGCAGTCCGCGCTCGCGAAGTCCGAAGCGGTCGAGTCAGGGTTCGACGAGGCGATCGTGCTTTCCGTCGACGGGCATGTATCCGAAGGTTCGGCCGAAAACCTCTTCATGCTCAAAGACGGAGTGTTCGTCACGCCGCCGGTGACCGACGACATCCTCGAGGGCATCACGCGGCATCTGCTGATGAAGGTCATCAAGGACGAGCTGGGCCTGCCCGTCGTGGAACGCCACATCGACCGCACTGAGCTGTACACGTGCGAGGAGCTCCTGCTGTGCGGCACAGGTGCGCAGGTCTCTCCCGTGATCCAGGTCGATCGGCGGCCGGTGGGCGACGGCAAGGTGGGCGAGATGACTCAGGAGCTGCAGAACATCTACTTCGCCGCTGTCCGGGGCGAGACGCCGAAGTACAAGGACTGGAGCATCCCCGTCTACTGACGCCGGCGTCGCGATGAAGATCGTTGTCGCGCCGAACTCCTTCAAAGGGAGCCTCTCCGCGACACAGGCCGCGGCCGCGATCGCGGCAGGTGTTCGGCAGGCGATGCCGGACGCCGAGGTGGTGGAGATCCCCGTCGCGGACGGCGGCGAGGGGACGGCCGAGGCCCTGGTGGCGGCAAACCGCGGTTCGTACGGCCGGGTCGACGTGGAAGGACCGTTGGGGGACCCCGTACAGGCCTCGTACGGGAGGATCCAGGGCGGACACGCGGCCGTCCTGGAGCTAGCCTCCGCCAGCGGCTTTTCGTTGATCCCGGCGGCCCGGCGCGACATCCGGCTCGCATCCACGTTCGGCTTCGGGCAGCTGCTCGAAGCCGCCCGGCGCAGCGGCGCGACATCGTTGATCGCGGGCATCGGGGGCTCGGCCACCAACGATGCCGGCGCCGGTATGGCGCAGGCGCTCGGCGTGAGGCTCCTGGACGCCTCCGGATTGGACCTGCCCCGCGGGGGCGCGGCGCTGGCCCGGCTGGCTCGCATCGATCTCGACGGAATGGACCGGGACTGGCGCTCCGTCAAGGTGATGGTGGCGTGCGACGTGACCAACCCGTTGACGGGACCCGAGGGCGCGAGTCATGTCTACGGCCCCCAGAAGGGCGCCGATCCCCAAACCGTGGAGGAGCTCGACGCCGCGCTGCATCGTTTCGCCGAGGTCGTGGCCAAAGACCTCGGCAAGCGCGTGGAAGACGTCCCCGGAGCCGGCGCAGCCGGCGGAACGGGAGCCGGAATGATCGCATTCCTCGATGCGGAGCTGCGACCAGGGGCGCCCCTGGTCGTCGAGGCGAGCGGTTTCGACGCGGCCTTGCGGGGCGCGGACCTCGTCATCACGGGTGAAGGCCGGGCCGATTCGCAGACCGCATACGGAAAGGCTCCTGGAGAGGTGGCAAAACGCGCGCAAGCGGCTAAAATCCCGGTTCTCCTGATCGCCGGAAGCAAAGGCCCGGGCTGGGAGGCGTTGACCGGACTGGGTGTGACGAAGGTGGTCACTCTCGACAATGAAGGTGAGAATCTGCAGCACCTGATGCAAGATGCGCGGCAAATGCTTGAGCAAGCCGCCGCGCGCGCGTGCCGGGAACGGCTTTGGACGTAGACAGCCCGGAGTCGCCGCCCAAGGCGGGCGAACCCTCCGACGTCGACCTCGTCCGTGCCTACCGCGCAGGTGACACGACCGCTTTCGAAGAGCTGCACCGGCGTTACGTCGCGTCGATCTACAGGCTTGTCCGCCGCAAGCTCGGCGACGCGCTCCTGGCGGAGGACATCGCGCAGGAGACCTTCATGAAAGCGCTCCGCATGCTCGACCGCGTGGACGACTCCTTCAACTTCGGCGGCTGGGTCCACACCGTCGCTCGCAACCTCTGCTACGACGAGCTCCGCCGGCGCCAGCGCGACGTGCGCGCCGACACGGCCACCGAGGAAGAGGACAGCGAGCTCATGGCAAACCTGCCCTCGACCGCGCGAGGCTTCGATCCGGTGCAGGTGCAGGAGTCGAACGAGACCCGCCGCCAGGTTTGGCAGGTGGCCCAGCGGCTGCCCGAGAAATACCGGCTGGTGCTCACGCTTCGCGAGCTGCAGGACATGAGCTACCGGCAGATCTCGCGGACGCTGAAAATGTCGGAGAGCGCGGTCGAGACCCTGCTGTACCGGGCGCGCCTGCGGTTCAAAGAGGAGTACCTCGCTTCGCAGAAGGAGGGCGAGCTCACCCACGAGGAGGCGGTGCCGCTTCTCGCTCCTTACCTGGCCGGCAAGCTCCGGCGCCCGCAGGCGGACGCCGTGCGCCAGCATCTCGCAAGCTGTGTCAAGTGCGCCAGGCGCCTGGGCAGGCGCCGGACAAAGGCGGCCGGCGATCCGGCCACGAAGCCTCCGAAGTCGGAACCTTCGCGCAGGAGTGTCGAGAAATGAGGGTTAGTAGAGTAGGTGTGAGATGGCGAGGGTAGTCGTCCGCTTCTTCGACGACGAGACGGTCGAGGGCACGGCCCGCGATCTCGACTTCGACGAGCCCGACTTCCTGGTGGAGGTCGACGACGCGGGCGGCCTCGAGAACAACGAGACCGCCTGGATCCCGCTCACGGCCGTGAAGTGGGTGGAGCTTCCGCGCGACAAGGACCTCTCCGACACGCCCACTCGCAAAGTCGCGATTCGGTTCCTGGACGGCGAGGTGCTTAGAGGGCACCTCGACGGCACGCTCGAACGCCATCGCTACGGCGTCGTGCTTCACCTCCACGCGGAGCAGAGCGACAGCCCGGTTCGCAAGCTCGGCATCCCGTTTTCCGCGGTCAAGGCGCTGTTCTTCGTGCGTGAGTTCGACGCGCGCGGGGAGGAGGCGGGCACGGCATCCGACGCCTACCTGGCTCGCCGGACCATGGCGCCGCTGCTCGACGTCCTCGAGGAGATGGACATGCTGACTCGCCTGCACCGCGACGGCTTGCTCTCCGACCACGAATACGCGAGCAAGCGCACACTCGTTCTGGAGCGGCTCTAGCGCGGCGTAGAATTCCCCTCGTGGCCGAGCGCAACGGTCGAAACGGGAACGGCGCGGTGAAAGGCTCCTTCAAGCTCAAGGCCGGCCTGGCCCAGATGCTGAAGGGTGGCGTGATCATGGACGTCGTCACGGCCGAGCACGCCCGCATCGCGCAGGAGGCGGGCGCGTGCGCGGTCATGGCGCTCGAGCGAGTGCCCGCCGACATTCGCAAGGAAGGCGGCGTCGCGCGGATGTCCGATCCCGACCTGATCAAGTCGATCATGGCCGCGGTCACCATCCCGGTCATGGCCAAGTGTCGCATCGGGCATTTCGTCGAGGCGCAGGTCCTTCAGGAGCTCGGCATCGATTACATCGACGAGTCCGAGGTCCTCACCCCCGCCGACGAGGAGAACCACATCGACAAGCACGATTTCAAGGTGCCGTTCGTCTGCGGCTGCCGCGACCTCGGTGAGGCGACGCGCCGCATCGCGGAGGGCGCCGCCATGATCCGCACCAAGGGGGAGGCCGGCACCGGCAACATCGTGGAGGCCGTCCGCCACGCTCGCGCGGTGAACGCCGGCATCCGGCGTCTCCACGGGATGAACCGCGCCGAGCTCGTACACGAGGCAAAGCAGCTGGGTGCGCCGGTCGAGGTCCTGGCCGAATGCCAGAAGGCGGGCCGGCTGCCGGTCGTCAACTTCGCCGCCGGCGGCATCGCGACCCCGGCCGACGCGGCGCTGATGATGCAGCTCGGCGTGGACGGCGTATTCGTAGGCTCGGGCATCTTCAAGTCCGAGGACCCCTTGAAGCGTGCCAAGGCCATCGTCGCCGCGACGACCTACTACGACAAGCCGGACGTCGTGGCCGAGGTGTCGGCAGGGCTGGGCCAGGCCATGCACGGCCTCGAGATACCGGCCATCCCCAAGGACGAGCTGCTCGCTGCAAGAGGCTGGTAGCTCCGCTCCCCGAGGGAGCTCGGCGCCCCTGATCGGGGTCCTCGCGATGCAGGGAGCGTTCGCCGAGCACATGAGGGCCCTCGAACGATCCGGTGCGCGCACGCGCCTGGTTCGCACCCCCGCGGACCTGGAAGGGCTCGACGGGATCGTCCTGCCCGGAGGCGAGAGCACCACGATGACGATGCTCCTGGAGCGCACGGGGCTCCTCGCTCCTCTCAAAGACGCGATCCAGAACGGCCTCGCGACGCTTGCGACATGTGCCGGGATGATCGTCCTGTCGAGGGACGTCTCGGACGGCATGTCGGATCAGCACGGCCTCGGCGTGCTCGACATTTCGGTCAAGCGGAACGGCTACGGCCGGCAGATCGACAGCTTCGAGGCCCAGCTGGACGTTGAAGGTTTAGGTGGCAGATCGTTTCCGGGGATATTCATCCGAGCGCCGCTGGTCGAATCGACCGGCTCGACCGAGGTGATCGCCAGCTACGGCGGCCACGCGGTTGGTGTGCGGCAAGGCCGCATCCTCGCGCTCGCCTTCCATCCCGAGCTCAGCGGCGATCTGCGCCTGCACCGGGAGTTCGTTCGCATGGCATCGCGACGATGAAGGTCCGAACCGCCGGCCTCATGGACCTGGGCACCATCGAGCAGATGCACCGCTCGGCGGACGTTCGCCTGAGCGAGGCCGCGCCGCCGGCCGCCAGGCTCTGGTCGCTCCTCAGCTCGACGCTTTCCGCCCTGCTGCCGCTCTCGCAGGAGACTTTGATGTACGTCGCCGAGGACGAGGGAAAGATCGCCGGCTTCATCCAGGCGTCGGGCCAGCCGATGAGCCTCGACCTGCGCCGGGCCCGAGTCCTGCAGGTGCTCAACCTTCAGGTTGCGGACGAGGCCGACGCCGAGGAGGTTGCTCCCGCGCTCGTCCAGCATCTGTGCAACCAGGCGCTCGATCGCGGGGCGGTGCGCCTGTTCGTCCGGCTGCCCGAGCGCGACACCCTGCTTCCCGCGTTCCGCCTACAGGGCTTCCGGCAGTACGCAACCGAGGTCATCGTCTACGCGGACAAGCCCGTCCGGCGCGCGGCGCAGTATCCCGAAGGCTTGCGGGCCGTGAAGCGCGGTGACGACCGAAAGCTGTACCAGCTCTACCGCAAGGTGACCCCGCAGGGCGTGTCGCAGGTCGAGGCCCCGACCTTTCGCGAGTGGAGCGCGCTGCACAGCGGCGAATGGTCGGCCCGCCGCGGCTCGAAGCGTTCGGACCGGCAGGAGCAGGTCGTCGAGCGAGTCGAGGTCGTCGGCTGGGTGAGCGTGCAGCAGGCTTCGGGCGCGCGCCCCGCGACGCTCGAGTTCATGGCGCTTCCCGAGGACCCGCTGCCCGCAGAGCTGGCCGACTACGGGATCTCCCTCATCACCTCGGCCGGCTCGCCGGCCTGGTCGAGTCTCCGCCACTATGATTCGCACATGATCGACGCCCTTCGCGGGCGTGGGTTCAGCGTCTTGCTCACACAGCTCCTGCTCGTCAAGGAGCTGGCGGTCCGGGTGCCGGTGCGCGAGAAAGGACTGGTGCCCTCGTTCGGGTGATGGAAGAGGCGCGAGCGAACGCGCGCACCGCGAACTGGGACGAGGAGATCGAGCTCCTCGCGCGGGCGCTGCCGCCCGAGCTGGCGCGCGCGCTGCACGATCGCATCGATCCGCACGAGCTGCTCGAAATCGTTCTCGACCTGGGCCGGGAGCCGGCTGCGCGCGTCCCCGGCGGCGAGATCCTGCTGGCCGACCATGCAGTGTCCGGGTCGGACCTCGACCACGTGGCCAACAACGTCGGCCAGTTCGGTGACGACAACCGGGCCGGGATCGAGCGCACGCTGCATCGCGTCTCCGCGATTCGCAATCGATCGGGACGGATCGTCGGACTCACGATGCGCGCCGGCCGAGCGGTCACCGGCACGGGCGAGATCATCCGCGACATCGTCGTCAGCGGACAGAGCATCCTGCTCCTCGGGCGGCCGGGCATCGGCAAGACGACGATTCTTCGCGAATGCGCGCGCGTGCTCGCGGATGAGCTGCGCAAGCGCGTCGTCATCGTCGACACGTCGAACGAGATCGGCGGCGACGGGGACATCCCGCATCCCGGTATCGGTCGCGCCCGGCGGATGCAGGTCCGCACGCCGCTGCTCCAGCACGCCGTGATGATCGAGGCGGTCGAGAACCACATGCCGGAGGTGATCGTCATCGACGAGATCGGCACCGAGCTGGAGGCTATGGCGGCGCGCACGATCGCCGAGCGCGGCGTGCAGCTCATCGCCACCGCGCATGGCCAGACGCTCGAGAACCTTCTCGTCAACCCCACGCTCAACGACCTGCTCGGCGGCATACAGAGCGTGACGCTTTCCGACGAGGAGGCTCGCCGGCGCGGCACCCAGAAGTCCGTGCTCGAGCGCAAGGCACCGCCCACATTCGACGTGCTCGTCGAGATACAGGATCGCGACCGTGTCGCCATCCACATGCCCCTGGCCGAGGTCGTCGACGTCGCGCTCCGCGGTCCGGTGGCGACGCCGAAGATCCGTGTGCGGACGCGCGACGGCAGGGTCATCTCCAACGTCGACACGCCCGTCGCGCTGGCGTCGGAGCCAGCCGCCCCCGCGGTCTCGCCAAGCAAGCCGCTCGGCATCTTTCCGTACGGCGTCAGCCGCCACCACGTGGAGCAGACGATCCGGGACCTCGACCTGCCGGTGCGCGTGCTCGGCAACCTCGACGGGGCCGGCGCGGTCCTGACCCTCAAGAATCACTACCGCCGCCGCCCGGACAGCCTTCGCCAGGCGGAGAGCCGCGGCCTGCCGATCCACATCCTCAAGAGCAACACGGCAAGCCAGGTGCGCGACGCTCTCACGCGGATCTACGGCGTGGACCGCCAGGACGACACGACCACGCGGGCGCTCGCCGAGGCGGCCGCGGCGATCCGCACGGTCAAGACGACCCTCCGGCCGGTGGAGATCTCCCCGCAGAACGCATACCTGCGCCGGCTTCAGCACCAACTGGTGGCCGAAAACGAGCTTTCCGCCAGGAGCATGGGAAAAGAGCCGCAGCGCAGGCTGAGAATCACCCCTTCCCCCGAACAACCCGCTTAGAGTTCGCCTGAACATGGCGCGGCGAGGACTGTTCATAACTTTCGAGGGCACCGAGGGCTCAGGCAAGACCACCCAGGCGGAGCTGCTCGCCGAGTGGCTCGCGTCCCGCGATCCCGTCCTCGTGCGCGAGCCAGGAGGCACCGAGCTTGGAGAGCGCGTGCGCGAGGTCCTGCTCTATGCAGGGCTCGAGATCGACGCGGAGGCCGAGATGTATCTGTTCATGGCCTCACGACGCCAGCTGATCGCCGAGGTGATCGACCCCGCTATCGCCGCCGGCAAGATCGTCATCGCCGACCGGTACCACGACTCGACGCTCGCCTACCAGGGCGGCGCTCGCGGCGTGCCGACCGGCTGGCCTCAGACATTCCCGCGGCCCGACGTGACCTTTCTGCTCTCGGGGCCGGTCGAGGCCGGGCTCGGCCGGCACGAGCAGGCGGGCAAGGTGATGGACCGCATGGAGCAGGAATCGATGGAGTTCCACCGCAAGGTCGCCGCGGCTTATGAAAGGCTGGCCGCGGCGGAGCCTCAGCGCTTCACCAACCTCGATGCGACCGGGTCGCGCGAGAAGATCCACCTCCAGGTCCGGGACCGGCTCGCAGCGCTGGTCGAGAAGATGGATTGAAGCTGATCATCGCCGTGGTCCAGGGCGAAGACGCACCAGGCGCCGTCGTCGCGCTCACCGACAAGGGCATCAGCTCGACTCGAATGGCTTCGAGCGGCGGGTTCCTGCAGCAGGGAAACGTCACGTTGATGATCGGGGTCGAGGACTCGCAGGTCGCGGAAGCGCTGCGAATCATCCATGAGAAGTGCCACGCCCGCAGCCGCTACCTGACGCCGGTCCCGCCCATGGCCGAGCCCGGCGACCTGTTCATGGCGTACCCGGTCGAGGTCGAGGTGGGAGGCGCGACGGTGTTCGTGGTTCCGGTGGACTCGTTCGAGAAGATCTGATCCGGGGCAATCCGCGGTGATCCGAGTCGAGGGCCTGCGGAAGTCGTTTGCAGACGTGCGGGCGGTCGACGGCGTCGACCTCCACGTGGAGCCCGGCGAGATACTCGTCCTGCTGGGCCAGAACGGCGCCGGCAAGTCGACCACGCTGCGCTGTCTCGGCGGCATCCTCAGGCCGGATGCGGGGACGATCGAGCTCGACGGCTTCGCGCTCCCCGACCAGCTGGACGCGGTGCGCGCCCGGCTTGGCGTCGTGCCGGACCAGGCACGCCTCTACGGGCGCAACACCGCACTCGAGTATCTCGACCACTTCGGCTACCTGTATGGAGTCCCCGAGAATGAGAGGCGCAAGCGCATCGACGCCCTGCTCGAAAGATTCGAGCTGAGCGACCGCGCCGACACGGTGCTCGCCGCGTATTCACGCGGGATGGCGCAGAAGGTCGCGCTCATCCGCGCGACGCTGCATGAGCCGGACTGGATCTTCTGCGACGAGCCGACGGCGGGCCTCGACCCCGTGGCCGCCGCCGACATGCGCCGCTATCTCGGCGAGCAGCGCGCCCGAGGCTCCGCACTCATCGTGACGACCCACGTGCTCGCCGAGGCCGAGATGATGGCCGACCGGATCGCGATCATGCGCCGAGGCCATGTCGTCGCGCACGGCACGCTGGATGAGCTGCGGCGCCGAGGCTCTCTCGGGCGAAGGTTCACGGCGCGGCTGGCGCGCCGACCCTCGGATGCACGTGCGCTCGAATCGTGGCTTGGGGAGCGCAACGTCGAGCACAGCCTCGAGGCCGAAGTGCTGGCCTACATCGTGCCGTGGGACTGGTCCGAACAAGAGCGCGCCGCGTTCGCGGCTGGCCTGCAGGCAGCTCTTGCCGAACTCGGCTCCCCTTTTCACGAGCTGCATGAGGAGGGCGCGAGTCTCGAGGCCGTCTACCTGCAGGCGGTGGAGGAGGCGATCGAGTCGACAACGGCACCCGAGGCCCCGATTGCCTTGCCCGCCCGCACGATCTCCGGGATCGGCGCGGCACGCATCTTCGGCTCCCTGAGGGGACAGGTCGGAGTCGTCCGCCACTGGCTTCCCTTCTACGTGAGCTCATGGTGGCGGCGCGGCGACCTGAGCTGGGTCATGTACCTCAACGCGTTCGTGCTGCTCCTCGTCGCGGCGACATCGCTGTTCGGCCAGCTTCCAGGCTTCGCCGGCCAGCTCGCGCAAAGGATCGCGGGTGGCACGGCGCTGCAGGCAGGGCTGCTCCTCCCACTCTTCTTCATGTCGTTCGCGCTGCTCGAGTCGATCAAGACGTCGATCGGCATCTGGTGGGAGAAGGCGCAGGGATCGCTCGAGGTCCTGCTTTACACGCCGGTCGACGACCCGTCGCTGATCTGGCTCGAGGTGCTACCGGGCGCGGTGGTCAGCGTCGTCTGGGTCACCCTGTGGATGGCCGCGGGGATGGCCCTGCTGACGATCTTCGGCGAGCCCGCACCGTGGGACCTGCTGCCCGTCTTCGGCTTGGTCGCGTTGATCACCGCTTACTGGGCGGCCATGGGCCGGATGCTGGGATTCATGCTGTTCCCACGCGAAGGGGCGGCGGGCGGAGCGTGGTCGTTCCTCCTCTCGCCGGTTTCCGCCGCGGTCGCGGACCTTCCGCTCGCGCTCTTCGTCTTTCGCTCGCCCTTTGCGCCCGAGTCGCTGCTTGTCCCGCTTGCCGCGTGCTTCGCGCTCACCGTGCTGTGCGGCGCGACATTTGATCGCGAGCGGCTGATGGAGACGGGCCTCGGCCGGACCCGCAAGGGCCGGTCGTGGATCCCGGTCGCGGTGCTGCGCCGAAACGCGGCGGCGATCGCGGCGGGCCTGGTGATCGCCGCCGCGGCGGCGGGGCTCGGAGCCGGCATCACGGCGGCGGCAGGGTTTCACTCCTGGCCGCAGGCGCAGGCCCTCGTCGAAGGTCGTGCTTACGACCCCGCTCCGACCGGTTCGATAAATCAGCCGTCCGGCTCATCGCACGCCAGCGGCGTCACCGTCGCGGCCGCTGGGCTGGCCGGGATCGTCTCGACCCTGGCTTTGATGCTCGGGCTAGTGGTCATCAGCTTTGTCGCGTTCTTCCTCCTCGGGCTGCCGGCGCTCGTCGGGCTGGTCGGGGCGGCGGCCCTGTGGGGCGCCGACGTGGCGTTTGGGGGCTCGGCACCCCTCCAGGCCTGGTTCGCCGGGGCCGGAGGATTGGCACTTCTCGCGCTTGCGCTGAACACCGGGGCGGCGCTGCCCATCTACTGGTCGCTGGCCTTCGGGTCCGGCCGGCGCCTGGACCGCCTGCGCGTGGCGTGGTCGAACTACTGGGCGCTCTATCGCGCAACGGTTATCCCGATGTGCGTGCTGTTCGGCCTGGTCGTCTTCAGGCTGCTCGCCGGCGGCTAGTGCGTCTTCGCGCCCGACAGTCCGACAAGCACGACCCCGCCGACGATCAGGACCATCCCCACCATCGCCAGCGGCGGCACCGGGTCGTCGAACATCAGCTTGCCCAGGATCGCGACCGCCGCAATGCCGACCGCGGACCAGATCGCATAGACGACGCCGACCGGA
>Ga0070741_10010061_pt1 | contig 18025 bp, 15 predicted proteins | sample Coa_R1_4_FD_66440 | JGI IMG/M metagenome (GOLD analysis project Ga0070741, IMG submission 66440) | Surface soil microbial communities from Centralia Pennsylvania, which are recovering from an underground coalmine fire - Coalmine... | ecosystem: Environmental > Terrestrial > Soil > Unclassified ...
CCTGCGGGAGGAGAAATCGCAAGGGCCGTGCCAAGGCGGAGCGAGCGGTGCCATCACGTTTGTGCGATAGCGCACATTTCAAATTGCATGGATGGCTTCGCTCCGCGGCGCGATTTGCAATGATTGCGGTCTCGGCCGGCGAGCGACGCGCGACGTATCACGCGTTCGCGGGGTGACGAGTTCTCAGGCGCGTTTGCGCGTTCGAGCGGCCTTGCGTGCGGCCGTGGAGCGTCCCTTCGCGCCCTTGGTGCGCGCGGCTTTGCGTGCCGCTGCCGAGCGACTCGCGTGACTGCGCCGAGCAGCGGCCGAGCGTGCTTGGCGCGACAGCGCTCCGCGCGAGGCCGCGCCGCGCCCCTCGCGTTTGAGGGCGCGCGTCGTCGCGCGCGAGCGTTTGCGCGACGCCGCGTGCGGATGCTTCGCTGCTGCGCTGTCGCGCGCGGCTTTGCGCCGCGTCGCGGATGAGCTTGTCCCGCGTTTGGGCGGCGGCAGCTTCACGCCGGCGCGCCTCGCTTTCGACAAGCCGATCGCAATCGCCTGCTTCGACGAGCGCGCGCCATGCTTGCCGCGGCGGATGTGCTCCATCTCCTCGCGTACGAACTCGCCCGCCTGCGTGCTCGGAGATTTGCCTTCGCGCCGATCGCGTTCCGCACGTTTCATCGTGATCTTTTCCGGCATGACCGCACTCCATCACTGTTCGCTTTCGCGCACGTGGCGCGTTTTGCATCGCATATGCCAGGAAAGTCGCGCACTCGTTATTTGCAGGGCACGCGCCCGCGCGCCTCGCGTTTTGCACAGTCGTATCGGCGTGAACGGCGTCGCAACGCGGAGCGGCGCGACGGCGGAGCTTGGCACAGTCGTTGCGATTCCTCGCCGGCTGAATGCAGCAAGGAGTTCCGATGAGCACACTCTGGGAGATGGCCGAAACGATCCGCGCGGAAGAAGCGCGCGCCCGCGGCGAAGCGGCACCCGCGCCGCAACCGTCCGCCAAGGAAACCGCACGCGGCGAGAAGCGCAAGTCGGCGTTCGTCGATTTGCGCGGACACATCGATTATTGGTGCAAGATGCTCGGTACGACGCGCTTGCAGCTCTGTCGGGCCGTGGCCGAGGTCGGCGACGATCCGGGCACCGTGCGCAAATTCCTCGCAGATCTCGCCCGCTGAGCGACGACAGCGTCGGTTTGCAACTTGCACCGCCGACGCCGGAACCGCGGGGCAAAATGCGCGGCGACAGCCGGGCGCCGGCGCAAAAAACTGCGCTGCTGTGCGACCGTGTTGCTGGCACGCTCGTTGCGACCTGCCTGGGGAGATGTTTTGCATCTCACGTCGGGTGTCGTGTGCGGACACGCATGTCGGAGGAGTCGCCGCCAGGGATGGCGCCGTCGGGTCCACCGGTGCGTTGTGCGCGAACGGACGCCTGCATCGGACCACAAAAGGAGATCGCACCATGGAACACAACGGAATGAAAATTGTCGCCCTGGCCTGCGCCGCAGCTTTGTCCTTCGGCGCGTTCGCACAGACCGCGGGCAGCACGAGCGGAAGCAGCGGCAGCGCGGACACGCAGTCGTCGTCATCGTCACCGCAGAGCTCTTCGCAGAATTCGGAAAACGACGACCTCTCGGCACGCGGCCAAAGCGGCGCCAACGGCAACACGCCGATGAATCCGCGCTCGCAGCAGCAGCCGCCCACCGTCGGCTCGACCTATTCGAACGACCACGACTCGGCGGCCAACGCCGGCAACACGCGGCAGATGTTCGCGAGCCTCGACCGCAACCATCGCGGTTATCTTACGCAGGACGACGTCGCGACGAACAGCTATCTGTCGACGAACTTCTCGCGCTGCGATACGAACGGCGACGGTCGGCTCACGATGAGCGAGATCCAGGCCTGCATGCCGCAGCAGCAGGGCCAGCGCTGAACCCTCGCGCGATGTCACGCGCGCACGATCGCGGCCGGCCGAAACCCGCAGCGGGTCTCGGCCGGCGCGCTTTTCTCGGGACGCTCGCCGCGGCGAGCGCAGGGCTGTCCGCGCACGCGTACGCCGCAGCCGAACCAAGGACCGAGATTTCCGACGACGTGAATCGCGTGAAGCCGGAAAGGAAGAGGATCGCGCTCAAGGTCGACGGCAAGCAGTATGCCCTTGCACTCGATCCGCGCATGACCTTGCTCGACGCGCTGCGCGAGGAACTCAAGCTTACGGGCACCAAGAAAGGCTGCGACCGCGGACAGTGCGGGGCCTGCACGGTGATCGCGGATGGGCGCCGTATCAACGCCTGCCTCGCGCTCGCGGTGATGTACGACGGCGCCGAGATCGTCACCGTCGAAGGGCTCGCGGCAGACGGCGAGCTGAGTCCTCTACAAGCCGCGTTCCTCGATTGCGACGCCTTGCAGTGCGGTTACTGTACGCCCGGGCAGCTTTGCTCGGGGACCGCGATGCTCGAGGAATTCCGCCGCGGCGCGCCTAGCGCTGTCACATGGGAGACGCGCGGCAAACCGGAACTCACGGATACCGAAATACGCGAGCGCATGAGCGGCAACATTTGCCGCTGCGGCGCGTACCCAAAGATCGTGGCGGCGATCCGCCAAGCCGCGCGGAGCGCGTGATCGTGTATCCGTTCGAATACCAGCGCCCCACGACGATCGATGCCGCGCTGAGCGCCGTCGGCGCGGGCGGCAAGTTCATCGGCGGAGGCACGAATCTCGTCGATCTCATGAAAGCGGGCATCGAACGACCGCAGCGGCTCATCGATGTGAATCACTTGCGCCTGGAGACGATCGAAAACACGCCGGAGGGCGGCTTGCGCATCGGCGCCGGCGCGCGCAACAGCGATGTCGCTGCGCATGCCGACGTGCAGCACCGCTATCCGTTACTGAGCCAGGCGCTGCTCGCCGGCGCATCGCCGCAGCTGCGCAACATGGCGACCGTCGGCGGGAATCTGCTGCAGCGCACGCGCTGCGACTACTTCGTCGATACCGGTTTTCCCAAATGCAATAAGCGCGCGCCGGGTTCGGGCTGCGGTGCGCGCGAAGGCTATCACCGCATGCACGCGATCTTCGGCGCGAGCCCGCAGTGCATCGCTGTGAATCCGGGCGATATGAGCGTCGCGCTACTCGCGCTCGATGCCGCCGTCGTGGTGCGCAGCCGCACGGGTGAACGCCGCATCGCCCTTGCGGATTTCCATCGACTGCCGGGCGATCATCCGGAACGGGACACGAATCTCGCGCCCGGCGAACTCATCGTCGCGGTCGAATTGCCGGCGTCGCGTTTCGCCGCGCACTCGCACTATCTCAAGGTGCGCGATCGCGCGAGCTACGCTTTCGCGCTCGTGGCCGTCGCCGCCGGCCTCGACGTCGCCGACGGCCGTATCCGCGGCGCCCGCATTGCGCTCGGCGGCGTGGCGCACAAGCCGTGGCTCGCAGCGGACGCAGCAGCGCTGCTCCAAGACAAGGCACCCGCCGATATCGATTACGACGCGGTCGCGAAGGCGGCGACGGCCGGCGCCGAGCCCCTGCGCGACAACGCGTACAAAGTGCCGCTCGCCGCGCGAGCGGTGAGGCGCGCCGTCGAGCGCGCGCTGGAGGCGGCGTGAGCAACGTAGTCGGCGCCCCGCTCACGCGCATCGACGGCCGCGCGAAGGTTTGCGGCGAAGCGCGTTACGCGGGCGATTTCGACGCGTCGCGCGTGGCGCATGCCGTTCTCGTGCAGAGTGCGATCGCGAAAGGCCGCATCTCCGCCGTGCACAGCGAGAAAGCGGCGGCGGCTCCGGGCGTGCTGCTCGTCATGACCCACACTAACGCGCCGAAGCTGCCCGAGGCGGCGATGAAGGCGAATCCGCCCGGCGAACGTGCCCTGAGCCTGCTGCAAGACGACGTCGTGCGCTACAACGGCGAGCCGGTCGCGGTCGTGGTCGCGGAAACGCTCGAGCAGGCGCGGTTTGCGGCGATGCTCGTCGAATTCGAATACGCGCCCGACACCGCGGCACTCGATTTCGACGCGGCGAAGGCGAGCGCTTACAAGCCGCTGGAGCTGACCCACGGACCGCCCGATGCCGGCTGGGGCGATGCCGATACCGCGCTCAAAGGCGCCGCCGTGCAACACGCGGCGACGTATTCGACGCCGATGGAGAGTCACAATCCGATGGAGCCGCACGCGACGCTCGCCGCGTGGCATGGCGACGAGCTCGTCGTCCACGATGCCACGCAAGGCGTCTCCGGTGCGCGCAAGGCGCTCGCCAAGAAGCTCGGCATCGACGAAAAGAACGTGCGCGTGCTTTCGCCGTACATCGGCGGCGGGTTCGGCTGCAAGGGTTCGGCGTGGTCGCACGTCGTGCTCGCCGCGATGGCCGCTCGCGAAGTCCATCGTCCCGTGCGGCTCGTGCTCGAGCGCACGCAGATGTTCGGACCGGTCGGCCATCGCCCGCACACCGAACAGCGCATCGCGCTCGGCGCCGATCGCGAAGGCCGGCTCGTCGCGGTCAAGCATGACGTCACGTCGTGGACCTCGACGTTCGAAGATTGGACCGAATCTTCGGCCATGGTCACGCGCGTGCTCTATGCGTGCCCAAACGGCAGCACGACGCACCGGCTCGTCCGGCTCAATCTGGGCACACCGACGTTCCAGCGCGCGCCCGGAGAGTCGACGGGCACGTTCGCGCTCGAAGTCGCGATGGACGAACTCGCGGTCGCGCTTGCGATGGATCCACTGGATTTGCGCCTGCGCAATTATGCCGAGAAGGATCCGCTCGAGGGCAAGCCGTTCTCGAGCAAGTCGCTGCGCGAGTGCTATCGCCAGGCCGCCGAACGTTTCGGCTGGTCGAAGCGCGATTCGAAACCGCGTTCGATGCGGGCCGGGCGCACGCTGATCGGGTGGGGCATGGCTACGGCGACGTATCCGGCCAATCGCATGCCGGCGAAGGCGACCGTGCGCCTGCTCGCGGACGGATCGGCGCTCGTGCAATGCGGCACGCAGGACATCGGCACGGGAACGTACACGATCATCGCCCAAGTCGCGGCCGAAGCGCTCGGCTTGCCGGCAGATCGTATACAAGTGAACATCGGCGACACGGATCTGCCCGAAGCGCCCGTGTCCGGCGGATCGATGACCGCGGCGAGCGTGACGCCGGCCGTGCAGGACGCCGCGCGTCAGGTCCGCGACAAGCTCGTCGCAATGGCTACCGCCGACGCCGCTTCCCCGCTGCATGGCGTGCAGGACGTGGATGCCGACGGCGGATGGCTGCGTTCGCGCAGCGATCGCACGCGCGGCGAGCCGTTCGCCGCCATCATCGCACGACACGGCGGCGCAGCGCTCGAGGCGAGCGCCGAGGCCAAGCTCACCAAGGAAGAAAAGCAGAAGTACGCAATGCATTCGTTCGGCGCCGTATTCGCGGAAGTGGGCGTGGATCCCGATCTCGGCGAAGTGCGCGTGCGCCGCATCGTCGCGACCTACGGCGTCGGCCGGCTGCTCAACGCAAAAACCGCGCTGAGCCAGCTCATCGGCGGCATCGTCTGGGGCGTGGGCATGGCGCTGACGGAAGAGACGCGCTATGACCGGAACGTCGGACGCGTGCTCAATGCGAATCTGGCGGAGTATCACGTGCCGGTCAACGCGGATATTCCCGAGATCGACGTCGCGTTCGTCGACGAAGACGACCAAAATTTCAATCCGCTAGGCGCGAAGGGCATCGGCGAAATCGGCATCACGGGTGTCGCCGCCGCCATCGCGAATGCCGTTTACCACGCAACGGGCAAGCGCATCCGCGATCTGCCGATCACACCCGACAAGGTAATAGCGACGTGAATGGGAAGCGCTGATCGCGGAACAGTGACGGGATTCCGGGATCGCGAAATTTTTTTCCGGAGAACATCGGTCGAAGTTACGGTTCAAGGAAGGGGATTGGATCGCAACAAAGGAGGTTCAAATGGCAATGGCGTTGTTCGTGTGGACGCTCGGGATCGCCGCGTTGTTGCTGGTCCTGGCGTACTCGGTCATCCTGGCCTGCATGCTGGTCGCCAAGCGGCGCATGGCTTCGGCGCTGGCTCGACGCAATGTTGCGGCTCCCGCAAGACTGGCCCCCATCCTCGATTTGCGCTATCGCTCGCCTTGAAAAATAAGGAGCCCAATTCTTGTTTCAAGTTCGTTTCTTTCCGGAAGAATCGCTGCTTCTTCTTTTGGGAAACGCTTGTCGCAAGGATTGGGCTCGATGCTCATGTTACTCCTATATCGCGACGTAGGATGAAGGGCGCATAAGCGGCCTCCGCGCTAGTGGTATAGTTTTCTATTTGTTAGCAATTCGCATCGTGCAGCAGCGCCATGCTGCAAATCGCATGGATGCCGCGACCGTCATCGGGCAAAGCGACACGCACGCGCGATGCGGACGCGGACGCCGGGCGCCTGCGTGCCAGGCCCGATGGCACGCGAATTGCCCCAATGTGAGCGGCGGCAACCCGCCGCCCATCCTGCAGCGTTCTCCTGGGGGAAGCCGAGCGCCGCGACGATCAGCCACGGAAGGAGTTTGCGCCATGGGCAAGACTGTCGCCGATTTCATCATCGATCGACTGCATCAGTGGAAGATCAGGCGTATATACGGTTACCCCGGCGATGGCATCAACGGTCTCATGGGCGCGCTCGATCGCGCCGGCGACAAGTTCGACTACGTGCGTGCGCGCCACGAGGAAATGACCGCGTTCATGGCCTGCGCGCATGCCAAGTTCACGGGCGAACTCGGCGTGTGCATGGCCACGTCCGGGCCCGGCGCGATCCATCTGCTGAACGGGCTCTACGACGCCAAGCTCGACCATCAGCCCGTGCTCGCGATCGTGGGTCAAGCGGTGCGGCCTTCGCTCGGCGGGCAATTTCAGCAAGAGGTCGATCTCGCGAGCCTGTTCAAGGACGTTGCGGGCGAATACGTGCAGACGATCGTCACGGCTTCGCAGGCGCGCCACGTCGTGGATCGCGCGATACGCATCGCGATCGCCGAACGTTCGGTCACCTGCATCATCGTGCCGAACGACGTGCAAGAACTCGATGCGGTGCCGGTGCCGCCACGCGTGCACGGCAGCATATTCTCGGGTGTCGGTCACAGCGAGCCCGACGTCGTGCCGCTCGATGCGGATCTGCGGCGCGCCGCGGACGTGCTCAACGCGGGCTCGAAGGTCGCGATGCTCGTCGGCGCGGGCGCGCTCCGCGCCACCGAAGAAGTCGTCGAGGTCGGCAACCTGCTCGGTGCCGGCGTGGCCAAGGCGCTGCTCGGCAAAGCCGTGTTGCCCGACGATCTGGCGTTCGTAACGGGCTCGATCGGCCTGCTCGGCACGAAGCCGAGCTGGAACATGATGAACGCCTGCGACACGCTGTTCGTGATCGGCTCGCGTTTTCCGTATTCCGAGTTCCTGCCCAAGGAAGGCAAGGCGCGCGGCGTGCAGATCGACCGCGATGCGCGCATGCTCAGCATCCGCTATCCGATGGAAGTGAACCTCGTCGGCGACAGTGCGCGCACGCTGCGCGCGCTGATTCCGCTGCTCAAGCGCAAGACCGATACGAGCTGGCGCGAGCGCATCGTCAAGGACGTCGAAGAGTGGTGGCGCGTGCTCGAAACGCGCGCGATGGCGGAGGCCTATCCGATCAATCCGCAACGCGTTTTCTGGGAGCTCTCGCCGCGCGTGCCGGACGGCTGCATCCTCGCCGCCGATTCGGGATCGGTCGCGAACTGGTATGCGCGCGACGTGAAGCTCAGGCCGGGCATGATGGCTTCGTTGTCGGGCGGGCTTGCGACGATGGGCTGCGGCGTGCCTTATGCGATTGCGGCGAAGTTCGCGTATCCGCACCGCCCCGTGATCGCGCTCGTGGGCGACGGCGCGATGCAGATGAACGGCAGCGCCGAGCTCATCACGATCGCCGATTATTGGAAACGCTGGTCCGATCCGCGCCTCGTCATCATGGTGCTCAACAATCGCGACCTGAACCAGGTGACCTGGGAACAGCGCGTGCTGGTCGGCGATCCGAAATTCGACGCCGCGCAGCACGTTCCCGATTTTCCGTACGCGCGCTACGCCGAGATGCTCGGCTTGCGCGGTATACGTGTGGACAGGCCGGACGATATCGGTGCCGCGTGGGACGCCGCCTTGAGCGCCGATCGGCCCGTGCTGCTCGAAGCGATTTCCGATCCCGACGTACCACCGCTGCCGCCGCATATCACGCTCAAGGAAGCCAAGGCGTTCGCGTCGTCGATGCTGCACGGCGACACCGACACCGCAGGAATCATCAAGGCATCGACGAAGCAGGTGCTCGCCGGGGTGCTGCCGGGCAAGGACGAGTGATGGCCCAGACCGATGCGAGCGTCGCGGCACTGGAAGTGTGCGCGTACGCGATACCGACCGCCGGCTCCGAGGCCGACGGGACGTTCCGCTGGAACAAGACGACGCTCGTCGTCGTGTTCGTCGAGGGAGGAGGGCGCAAGGGCATCGGCTACACGTATGCCGATGCGGCAACTGCGGCCTTGATCCGCGAGCTCGCGACGATCGTCGTCGGCAGCGATGCGTTCGAGACACCGGCGATCGTTGTGCGTCTCGCCCACGCCGTACGCAACCTCGGGCGGCCCGGCATCGCGTCGATGGCGCTTTCCGCGATCGATGCGGCGCTGTGGGACCTCAAGGCGAAACTGCTCGATCTGCCGCTCGTCGTATTGCTCGGCCGCGCACGCGACAGCTTGCCGCTCTACGGCAGCGGCGGCTTCACGAGCTACACCGACGACCAGCTCGTGCGCCAGTTCGAGCAGTGGCTCGACAGCGGCTTCACGATGGTCAAGATGAAAGTGGGCGAGCATCCGCAGGACGACCTTCGGCGCGTCGAGGCCGCACGTTCCGCGATTGGACCGCAGGCATGTCTGTTCGTCGACGCGAACGGCGCCTATACGCGCAAGCAGGCGCTCGCGTTCGCGCAACGCTTTGCGGAATACCGCGTGGCCTGGTTCGAGGAACCGGTGTCCTCCGACGATCTCGATGGCCTGAAGCTGCTGCGCGATCGCGGCCCGCCCGGCATGGACATCGCAGCGGGCGAATACGGGTACGAGCTCGGCTATTTCCGGCGCATGCTCGCGGCCGACGCCGTCGACACGCTGCAGGCCGATGCCAGCCGCTGCGGCGGCGTCACGGGATTCATGCGCACGGCGGCACTGGCCGAGGCGTTCGGCATCGCGCTCTCCTCGCATTGTGCACCGGCGCTGCACGTGCATCTCGGCTGCGCGACCGATCGTCTCGTGCATGCGGAGTACTTCTTCGATCACGCGCGCATCGAGGGTATGTTGTTCGACGGCGCGGTCGCACCCGAGAACGGCGCGCTGCGGCCGGATTGCTCGCGTCCGGGTTTCGGTATCGAACTCAAACGCGCCGATGCGGCGAGGTTCGCCGTATGAGCACGGCTGCCCGACATCGTTTGCATTGGCCGCACACGTGGGTGCGCGGGCGCACCGAGGAGGAGGCGCACGCGGCGCTGGATTACGTGGAGGCGCTTTCCGCGCGGCTGCGCGAGCGCGTCTCGGGCGAAGTGCGCTTCGACGACGCGAGTCGCGCGCTGTACGCCACCGACGCTTCGAACTATCGGCAAGTGCCGATCGGCGTCGTGGTGCCGAAGACGATGGACGACGTGATCGCCACGGTGGCCGCCTGTCGCGAGTTCGGTGCGCCGCTGCTGCCGCGCGGCGGCGGCACGAGCCTCGCCGGTCAGTGCTGCAACGTCGCCGTCGTGGTGGATTTTTCCAAATATCTGCGTCGTATACTCGAGCTCGATGCGGACAAGGCGCGCGCACGCGTGCAGCCCGGATGCGTTCTCGATGCGCTGCGCGACGCCGCCGAGCGACATCATCTGACGTTCGCGCCCGACCCCTCGACACACAACCACAACACGCTCGGCGGGATGATCGGCAACAACTCCTGCGGTGTGCATTCTGTGATGGGAGGCAAGACGGTCGACAACGTCGAGTCGCTCGAGATCCTGACCTACGACGGTTTGCGGCTCACGGTCGGCGCGACGAGCGACGACGAGCTCGAAGCGATCGTCCGCGCCGGCGGACGACGCGGCGAGATTTACCGGCGGCTCAGGCAGCTGCGGGACCACTACGCACCGCTGATTCGCGCGCGCTATCCGCAAATTCCGCGCCGGGTGTCCGGATACAACCTCGATGAGCTGTTGCCCGAGCGCGGCTTCCACGTGGCGCGCGCGCTGGTCGGCTCCGAGGGCACCTGCGTGACGGTGCTCGAGGCGACGCTGCGGCTCGTGCCGAGCCCGCGCGCCAGGTCGCTGCTCGTGCTCGGCTATCCAGACGTCTATACGGCCGGTGATCACGTTCCGGAAATACTCGAGCATCGGCCGATCGGCCTCGAGGGCATCGACGATTTGCTGATCGACGACATGAAGAAGATCGGCTTGCATCCCGAGGACGTGAAGCTGCTTCCCGACGGCAAGGGCTGGCTGCTCGTCGAATTCGGCGGAGACACCAAGGACGAATCGGACGCGCATGCGCGCAAACTCATGGACGCGCTGCACGGCAAGCACGATGCGCCGTCGATGAAGCTCTTCGACGACCCGCACGAGGAGCGCCAACTGTGGACCGTGCGCGAATCGGGGCTCGGCGCGACCGCGCACGTGCCCGGCAAGCGGCTCACGTGGGAAGGCTGGGAGGACGCCGCCGTACCGCCGGCGAAGCTCGGTCACTACTTGCGCGGATTTCGGGCGCTGCTCGAGCGCTACGGCTACAGCGGCGATCTTTACGGCCACTTCGGCGATGGCTGCGTGCATACGCGTATCGACTTCGACATGGAATCGGAAGAAGGCATTGCCAAGTATCGTGCCTTCATCGGCGACGCGGCCGACCTCGTAGTGCGCCACGGGGGGTCGCTCTCGGGCGAGCACGGCGACGGTCAATCGCGCGCGGCGCTGCTCGACAAGATGTACGGCCCGGAACTCGTGCGCGCGTTCGCCGAGTTCAAGGCGATCTGGGACCCGGCCGGGCGCATGAATCCCGGCAAGATCGTCGCAGCCTACCTGCCGACGCAAAACTTGCGTCTCGGTGCGGACTTCCGCCCCGAGGCGCGCACGACCTATTTCGGTTATCCCGACGACCGGGGTGATTTCCGCCATGCGGTGCTGCGCTGCGTCGGCGTCGGCAATTGTCGACGCGAACATGGCGGCACGATGTGTCCGAGCTACCAGGCCACGCGCGAAGAGACGCATTCGACGCGAGGACGAGCGCGCATGCTGTTCGAGATGCTGCGCGGGGAATCCATCACGTCGGATTGGCGCAACGATGCGGTGCGCGAGTCGCTGGACCTCTGCTTGTCATGCAAGGGATGCAAAGGCGATTGTCCCGTCAACGTCGACATGGCCACGTACAAGGCGGAATTCCTCGCTCATTACTACCGCGGACGCATACGCCCGCGCGCGGCGTACACGATGGGGCACATCGCCGGTTGGGCGCGGCTGGCCTCGACGATGCCGAGCGTCGCGAATTTCATCGTCCAGGCCCCGTGGTCGAGCCCGGTGCTCAAACGTTTGGCCGGCATCGCGCCGGATCGCAAGATGCCGCACTTCGCGCGCCGGACCTTCCGCGCCTGGTTCGTCAGACGCCCGCGCGAACCGACGCTGCGTGCATGGAAGGTGCTGCTCTGGCCCGATACTTTCGTCAATTATTTCGAGCCGGCGATCGGCATCGCCGCCGTCGCCGTCCTCGAGCACGCGGGCTGCGAGGTGACGCTGCCCCAGCGAGCGCTCTGTTGCGGGCGCCCGCTCTACGATTTCGGCCTGCTCGACGCCGCACGCCGGCGCTGGCACACGATCCTCGACGCGCTCGGCGCGGAGATCGACGCCGCGACTCCCATCGTCGGACTCGAGCCCGCATGCGTCGCCGCGTTTCGCGACGAACTCGTCGGCTTGTGCGGCGCCGATGCACGCGCACGCAGGCTCGCAAAAAACGTGTATACGCTCGCCGAGTTCCTGCAGACGATCAATTACAAGCCGCCGCGGCTTGCATGCGCGCCGCTCGTCCACGTGCATTGCCATCAACGCGCCGTGCTCGGCTTCGGCGCGGACGAGGCGTTGCTGCGCGCGATCGGCGCGGACTACACGATCCCGACCGCCGGCTGCTGCGGGATGGCCGGATCGTTCGGCTTCGAAAGCGGCAAGGCGGCGCTTTCGCGCGAGATCGCGGGCCGCACGCTGCTGCCGGCCGTGCGCGGCGTCCCGCGCGGGACACCCCTGATTGCCGACGGTTTCAGTTGTCGCGAGCAGATCCGCCAAGCCACCGACCGGCATCCGCTGCACCTGGCGCAACTGCTCGAGCAGGCCTTGCACAACGAAACGGAGGGCACATGAGGAAACGTGGGACAGGCAGGCAGCCGTTCGCAGGAAGCGTCGTCGTCGTCACAGGTGCTTCGGCAGGCGTCGGCCGCGCGACCGCGCATGCGTTCGCGCGCGGCGGCGCGAAACTCGGGCTGATCGCACGCGGAAAGGAAGCGCTCGAAGCGGCCGCAGAGGAGGTTCATGCCTTGGGTGGCGAAGCGATCGCGATCGAGACCGACGTCGCCGACGCTGCCGCAGTGGAACAGGCCGCGCAAACCGTCGAAGAACGGCTCGGCGCGATCGACATCTGGGTCAACAACGCCATGGTCACGGTGTTTGCACCCGTGAGCGAGCTCACGCCCGAGGAATTCAGGCGCGTGACGGAGGTGACTTATCTCGGCGGCGTCTACGGCACGATGGCGGCACTCAAGCGCATGCGTGTCTGCAATCGCGGCACGATCGTGCAGGTGAGCTCCGCGCTCGCCTATCGGAGCATTCCCCTGCAATCCGCGTATTGCGGCGCGAAACACGCGCTCGCCGGTTTCATCGATTCGCTGCGCAGCGAACTCGAACATGAGCGCAGCCGTATCCATCTCACGACCGTGCAGATGCCGGCGCTCAATACGCCGCAATTCGATTGGGCGCGCAACAAAATGCCGAATCGTCCGCAGCCGGTCCCGCCGATTTTCCAACCCGAAGTCGCGGCAGACGCGATCACATGGGCCGCGAGGCATTGGCGCCGCAGTGTCGCGGTCGGCGGTCCGACGCTCGCCGCGATCTGGGGCCAGAAGTTCGTGCCGGGACTGCTGGACCGTTATCTCGCACGTACCGCCTACCGCGCGCAGCAGACCGAACGAGCCGACGATCATGCTCGCCCCGACAATCTCTTCGAGCCGGTTGCGCCGGCGGCACGCACGCATGGTCGTTTCGATGCCCAGGCGAGGCGGCGCAGCTCCGCGTTGTGGGCGGTCGAGCATCGCGGATCGCTGCTCGCCGCCGGCGCGCTCGCTGCGGCCGGAACCGCCGCGGCGTTGCTTGGCCGGGCACAGTTGCAGCGAGCGCGGCGTGCGCGTTCGTTGCTGTCTCGGATCGGAAGGATGCGCCCATGAACGTCGGACGCCGACTATGGGTCATTGCCGAAGGCTACATTCCGGGCGGCAGTCTGCACCCGGACGATCGGCGCCTGATGAGTCACGAGACCGCCTGCATTCTCAACGCGGGCGACGAAGACGTGGAAATTTCTATATTCGTATACTTTTCCGACAGCGAACCGGCCGGGCCTTACCGCGTCACGGTTCCGGCGCGCCGCACGAAGCATCTGCGCATGAACGAGCTCGACGATCCGGCGCCGATTCCGCGCGACACCGACTACGCGAGCGTCTTCGTCGCCTCGGCACCTGTCGTCGTGCAGCACACGCGACTCGATTCGCGCGATCCGGCGCTCGCTCTCATGACCACGACCGCGTACTCGGAGTAGGCCTTGCAATTTGCACTCATCGACGTTCGTGTCATTGCATTGCGCATCGGGACGCGCACCTTTCGACGACGTCGAAGGCGCCGCGCGTGGCATGGACTTTTCATCGACAGCTCAGGCATTTCGCGCGAGTCTGCGTCATGAAGCGTTACATCTACGCGTTCGACACACCGGAAGCGGCGCATAGCGCGGTGCAAACGCTGCGCGAGCGCGGCGTATCCGAGAAATGCATTTCGCTGGCCGCGCGCTCCGACATTCAGCTCGAGAAAATTCCGGACCGCTATCTCGACGTCAAGCACGATTTCATGCCTGCGCTCGGCCGCGGCGCCGCTCTTGGCGGCGTGACGGGCCTGTTCGCCGGGCTCGTCGCGATGGCGATACCGCCGCTCGGCATCGTGCTCGGCGGCGCGGAGCTCCTGAGTTTCCTGGCCGGCGGTGCCGTGCTCGGTGCGTGGCTGTCTTCGATGGTCGGGGCGAGCGTCCCCGATGAAGTGCATCGCAAATTCGAAGACGAGATCAAGGCGGGCCGCACGCTGCTGGTCGTGGATTCCGACGGCCGCAACGACACGCTCGTCGCGGCGGCAATGGCCGGCAATGCGAATCATCACCTCTTGTGGCAAAGCAATGTCGGCACCCCCGCCGCGGTATGAACCCGATACCCGCCGCCGACGCTACATTCCGCTCGGCGTGATCGTCTCATCCGCATCGCGTCCGGCGATGCTCGCCGTGTTGCGCGAACTGCGACCGCAGTTCGACGTGCGGCTCAACAAGATCGCCGAGCACGGTGAACAATCCTCGTACCGCGTCGAAGTCGCCGTGGTCGACCGCTCGGAACTCGAGCACTCGATCGACGCATGGCTGCGCATCAAAAGCGCATTGATCGCCGGGTTCCCGCCGGGCAAGCCGGGCACCGTGACGGCGCTCGACCCCGAGGTGGAAAGGCGCGAGAAGCGAAGCGGCTGAGTTAGCCGGCCACGATCACGCGGGACAGTACTGCTCGTGCGCGCTTTGCATGTGCGCGCGGTGCATGCGGAACGCGTCCTGGATCTGCAGGCGCAGCGCTTCGTCGTTCCAGGGTTTCGTGAGGAACTTGTAGATCGCGCCTTGATTGATCGCTTCCGTCACGACCGCGAGATCGGTGTAGCCGCTCAGCACGATGCGCACGGTGTCGGGGTGCATGTCCTTGACCTTGCGCAGAAGCTCCGTGCCGCTCATGCCGGGCATGCGCTGATCCGAGACGATCACGCCCACCTCCTCGCGCGCGAGGATACCGAGTGCGTCCTCGGCCGAGGTGGCGCTCAGGATGCGATAGCCGTCGCGGCGCAATGCGCGCTTCAGCGCGTTCAGCACGTTGGCTTCGTCGTCGACGAGCAGCAGCGTCTGCACGAGCTCGCTGCGCGCGGCGAGGTCGCGGCCGAGATAGCGGTAGCGCAGGAGCTCGAGCGCACGGTCCGGCGGCACCGGCTTGCTGAAGAAGAATCCCTGGAAGATGTCGCAGTTGTTGCGCTTGAGGTAGCCGACCTGGTCGGCCGTTTCCACGCCTTCGGCGAGCACCTGCATGCCGAGCTGATGACCGAGCTCCACGATGGCGCGGCAGATGCCCGCGGAGCCGGAGTCGGTGCTCACTTCACGCACGAAAGACCGGTCGATCTTGAGACAGTCGATCGGGAAGCGCCGCAGATAATTGAGACTCGAGTGTCCGGTGCCGAAGTTGTCGAGAGCGAGGCGTACGCCGAGCGCCTTGAGCGTGCGCATCGTGCCGAGCATGCGCTCGGTGTTCTCGGTCATGATGCTCTCGGTCAGGTCGAGTTCGATGCAGCGTGCCGGCACGCGGAATTGCGCGAGCGCGGCGCGTACGTCGTCGACGAACTCGGCGCGCTTGAGTTGCGGCGCCGGCACGTTGACCGCGATCGAGAAGTCGTCGGCTCCCTCGTCGAGCCACGCGCGCGCTTGTCGGCACGCGCTTTCGAGCACGTATCTGCCGAGCTCGATCGCCGAACCGAGCTCCTCGGCCGCCTGCACGAATTGCATCGGCATGATGAGACCGAGTTCCGGATCCTGCCAGCGCAACAGCGCCTCGAAGCCGCGGATCTGCCAGTTGAGGCCGCTGATCTGCGGCTGATAATGCAGCAGCAGGTGGTGCTCCGTGATCGCATGGCGCAGGCGCGTGCCGAGCGCACTGCGTACGCGCAGTTCTTCGCCCTGATCCTCGGAGAATGCGTGAACGAGATTGCGTCCGTCGCGCTTGGCGCGCGTCATCGCGGCCTCGGCCTGGCGCAGCAAATCCTGTGACGTCGCGGCATTGTCGGGAAAGCAGCTCACGCCGATGCTGCAGGTCACATAGACGTGGTGGCCGTCCAGCGTCATCGGCGCGGCGACAACGTTGCGCACGTGTTCGCCGAATTCGATCTGGTCTCGCCGGCTGCTCGCGTCGATGCCGATGATCGCGAATTCGTCGCCGGCGACGTGCGCGACCTTGCCTTCGACCCCGATCAGATCCGACAAGCGATCGGCGATCCGGCGCAGCACGGCGTCGCCGACGGCGCGGCCGCGCATTTCATTGACGGCGCGGAAGTAGTCGATGTCGACGTAGAGCACGAGCACGCGTGCTTCCTGCGCGGCGGCGGCCGTGAGCGCGGCCTGCAGATAGCCGTCCAGCGACGCCAGCCGCGGCAGCCCGGTCGTGATGTCGTGGGTGAGATGGTGCGTGAGCGCTTCCGCCGCGCGCTTGCGCTCCGTGATGTCCATCATCGCGCCGATCATGCGCACGGGTTCCCCGCGGTCGTTGCGCAAGACGAAACCTCGATCGTAGATGTCGAGGTAGTGGCCGTCGCGATGGCGGAAGCGGTATTCGTCGCTCCACACGTTGGTATTCGAGGCGATCGCCGCGCGCACGCCGGCGATCACGCGCTCGCGATCGTCGGGATGCACGCCCCAATACGCGCCGCCGCTGGCCAGCGACGCGGGATCGTAGCCGAGCAGCGACTGCATGTTCGGGTTCCACCAGCGCTCGTCATTGGTCAGGTTCCAGTCCCAGACGATGTCGTTGGTGGCGCGTGCCACGAGTTCGAAGCGCTCGTCGCTGGCCCGCAGCGAGCGTTCGGCGGCGAGCTTGGCTGTGACGTCGTTGGCGAGCACGAGCTTGGCCCGGCGGCCGCCGAAATCGACGACGTGCGAGGTGATGTCGACCTCGATGACGCGCCCGTCCTTGACGCGGTGGCGCCAGATGCCGGCGTATTCGTAATCGGCGCTAGCCTGCGCGAGATTCTCCGCGAGGCGCTGCTGCTCGTCCTCGGGCCGGATGTCCCGAATGGTCATCGCGAGGAATTCCTCGCTCGTGTAGCCATACTGGCGCACGGCGGCTCGATTGACCTCCAGAAACGCCAGCGAATCGAGATCGTACACCCACATCGGCAGCGGGTTGAGATCGAACAGCGTCCGGTAGAGTTCTCGACCCTGTGCGATCTCGCGCTCGGCGCGCCTCGCCTCCGAGAGATCGCGTGCCGCTCCCACCACGTACGGCTTGCCGTTCAATACGAGCGGATGCCGGCTGAGCCGCACCGGGACGCGCGTGCCGGTGCTGCGGATGAGCTCGGTTTCCACGGCGATGGCGCCGCCGCCGTCGGCGAGGAGGGCGCGATAGGCCGCTTCGAGCTCGGAGCGGGGATGGATCGAGACGTCGGCGGGGCCGCGGGCGAGCAGGTCGGCAAGCGAGTAACCGAGCAGGCGCACGGCCGCGTCGTTGGCATCGACGAAGCGCAGTGTTTCGAGATCGACGACGAATATCGCGTCGCTGCTCGCGTTGACCGCCGCGCGCAGTACGTCTTTGCGTTCCTTAGCTCCGCCGGCAGCCGCGGGCGCGGCCGTCGAGCTGCGCTCGGCGAAAGCGATTTCGTGCTTCGGATGCATGTTTCGGATCGGCATGGTTCCGGTTTGCGCCCCTTCCCGCCCCGTGTATGTTCGCCAAACGGTCGTGGCCGGCACAATACGTACTCGCACGTAGGCCGCCGGCGGCGGCGCCCTTCAGCGCACCCGTTTGCGGCTGCGGGACGCGCGTTTCCGTTCGGATGCGGGTGTCTTTTTTGCGGGCGTCGCATTGCGCCTGCCGGCTTGGCGATGCCGCGGTTGCTGATCGCCGCGCTGGCGCGCCGGTCCGTTGTTCTGCATGAGATTGCGCGCGCTGTTGACGATGGCGACATGCGAGAACGCCTGCGGGAAGTTGCCGAG
>Ga0070741_10010062_pt1 | contig 18025 bp, 17 predicted proteins | sample Coa_R1_4_FD_66440 | JGI IMG/M metagenome (GOLD analysis project Ga0070741, IMG submission 66440) | Surface soil microbial communities from Centralia Pennsylvania, which are recovering from an underground coalmine fire - Coalmine... | ecosystem: Environmental > Terrestrial > Soil > Unclassified ...
GGCAGTAATCGATTCAGAATACAGTTTTGAAAATGCCGCAGAAGCACACACAAAGATGTTGACCGGTAAGGGATTGTTTGGGAAGATATTGTTAAAACCAAGCTGAGTATTTTTAGATTAAGTACCGGACTATGCAAAAACCCAAGCAGAGCTTTGAATACCTACTTTCATTTAATATGCTAGAAACTGAAGTTGATATTCGTGTAGCAAAACAATGTAAGACAAAGTAAACTTAAACTAGATATGATGCAGATAACAAACCTCTAAAATATGAAAGCTGCAGTGTTTCGTGAGATAGGTAGAGAACCTTCTAAACTTTTGAAGATTGAAGATATAGAGACTCCGAAGATAAAACCAAATGAGGTCTTGGTAAGAATAGAATCAACTGCGTACAATTATGATGATCTCTGGGCACTTTATGGATACCCTATAAAGGTTCCAATGCCACACATCTCAGGCAGTGACGCGGCCGGTACTGTGATGGAAGTTGGAGAAGATGTCACAAAATTCCAGACTGGCGATAGGGTGGTCATACACCCAAATCTTAGCTGTCGGGTATGTAATGCATGCAATTCTGGAAGAGAATACGATTGTGATGATAGACTTGTTTGGGGATACCAAACAGGACCTCTGTGGGGAGGATTTTCGCAGTATACACATATGCCTGATACCAACCTCGTAAAGATCCCAGACAATCTCTCGTTTAAAGAGGCTGCTGCAATTGCCATGGTCGGTATGACATCATGGCATATGCTAGTTGGAAGGGCAAAGATCCAGCCTAGACAGACAGTTTTAGTCATGGGTGGAGCCAGCGGTATCGGCATGGCAGCAATCCAGATTGCAAAGATTTTCAATTGTACAGTTATCGCAACTGCAGGCAATAAAGAAAAAATTGAAAAATGTTATTCGCTAGGAGCAGATTTTGTTGTCAACCATAGATCTGAATACTGGGATAGAAAGGTCAGAGAGATAACTAATAGATCTGGAATCGACGTGGTAATTGAACATATAGGCAAGACTCATTTTCCGACAGAGATTAGGCTTCTAAGAAAAGGCGGCACTCTTGTATCTACAGGTGCTACCACGGGCTATGATTCTACAATAGATCTGAGATATCTTTTCTTCAAAGGCATAAACATTCTAGGATCTACGCAAGGAACAAAAGCTGAGCTTGAAGAAGTAGTATATTGGACTAGCAAAGGAAAGATCAAGCCCCTAATAGATACAATTTTGCCTTTTGGTCATGTTGCTAAAGGGTTTGAGATGATGAAAACAGGAGATCATTTTGGAAAGATACTCTTAACCCCTCAAAAGATATGATAATCAGAACTAGAATACAACAGTTAATGACAAAAGGTAATTTCTAAATGTATTGAATGGGAAGATTTACAACTACTTTTTATTATACGAAATTGAGGTATAGTGAAAAATACTAAAGACGATCATACAAAGAAAAAAACCGAGACAATTACTTTTAGATTATTGTCAAAACTGGTTGAGGATTTGAAGAAGGAAGCAGAGTTAGAGAAGATCAATCTCAACGCATTTGTTTCCAAGATACTCTCAGGTCACATGAAATGGGGCAGATATGAAAGAAAGGTAGGACTCTTACCAATGACAAAACCATTTGTGAAAGATGCCATAAATCGTATGACTGAAGAAGAAATTGTAAATCTAGCAAATAAAATAGAAAAGGATGATTTTACAAACATTCTAGTCTTCACAAAGGGAGATCAAGGCATCGATGAATTTATCGAGATATTGCATTCTTGGTTAAATGTGGCATATATGCAACACTATATAGAAAAAGGAAATGACTCGTTCCATTTTACAATCCAACATGACCTTGGAAAAAAATGGTCATTATATGTCAAGACAATGATATCAGAACTTGCCCATGATGTACTGGGAAAAAAGATCCAGATCAAGACCACGGACAGTATCGTCTCCCTTGTATTTCCCTTGGACTGATTCCTTGATAGTTATTGTAATTTCAGTTCAATACCATAACATATAGAAAAATCTAATGGAAAACTAAATTTTTAAAAATTGAAATCTCTTCAATAAATGGAATTAAAATTGAAATTCATATGAAATGAATTCGTAAATTGTACCAGATTGTATCCTTGTCCCTCTACTTGTTCTTTTAAAATGGGGGGATGTTAAACTTGTTCACAAGATCTCCTTCTGGTGCTGATTTGATCTTAAATTTCAGAACAAAATTTCTAAATTCAATTAATGTGGACTTGCATAGGGTGAGATCTTTCAGAATTTCAGGAACCACAAATAGAACAATATTGTTAGGAGGGCCCGGAGGGATTCGAACCCCCGACCTGGTGGTCCGAAGCCACCCGCACTATCCGGGCTGTGCTACGGGTCCAATCAAGTAAGAATTTAACAGGGCTAAATATCTGTCTAGATAATTGAAAATCTCACAAAGAGTATCGGGTGTAGAATATGCTATTCGTGATATAGCACTTGAGGCAAGAAAACTCCAAAAAGAAGGCAGACAAATAACCTACCTGAATATAGGAGACCCTCTCCAATATGGATTTCAGCCCCCTGAAAATGTAAAACAAGCACTATCAAGGGCTGTTAAGGAAGGACAGAACTATTATGCAGCTTCTGAAGGTCTGCCAGAACTAAGAGATGCTATTGCAAAAAAAGAGAAAGCAAAAGGATTGCAAGTCTCAGAAGATGATATTCTAGTCACTAACGGTGTATCAGAAGGTCTTGAAATGATAACTGCCTCTATTGTAGAACCTGGAGATGAAGTTCTAATTCCTGGGCCATATTATCCACCGTACGCATCTTATGTAAGACTATTTGGTGGCAAACCGATAGAATTTTCTGTTGACTTGCAAAATTCGACACCAGATCTTGATGATATAAGATCAAAGATCACAAAAAAGACTGTTGCAATATGTCTTATCAGCCCAAATAATCCAACTGGAGCAGTCTTTAGTGAAAAATCATTAAAAGATTTGATAGATATTGCAAATGAGCATAACCTCTACATCATTTGTGATGAAATTTATGATCAAATAGTATTTGATGAAAAATTTACTGGTATAGGCAAAGTCTGTGGTGATTCTCCTGTAATTTTGCTCAATGGATTTTCCAAAGTACACCTAATGTCTGGATGGAGAATAGGGTACATTGCATTTAATCAATCAAACAAACTTGAATTATTACGTGAAAATGTACCAAAATTAGCTAGGGTCAGAATTGCAACAAATCTTCCAGTACAATATGCTGCATTGGAATCACTTCAAGGTCCTCAAGATTATATCAATAAATTTGTTTTTGACCTCAAAAGAAGAAGAGACTATACCATCAAGAGATTAAATGGCATGAATGGAATAAGTTGTTCTAATCCAAAAGGTGCATTTTATGCATTCCCGAAAATAGAAAATAACAAATTCAAATCTGATAAAGAATTTGTAATCGAACTTTTGAAGTCAAAAGGAGTTTTAACTGTGCACGGTTCTGGATTTGGTGTCAAATATGGCACTGGTCATTTCCGTATGGTATTCTTACCAGAGATCCCTGTATTGGAACAAGCTCTTGACAAAATCGAAGAATTTGTTGCCTAGTATTTCCAATTGGTGACTTTCTTTGGCGTTATCTCAATGATGCAATCCGTATCTGATAACAATTGTTGAGCCGACTTGTTTTGTAAACTTGAAAAATATCTGCGAAGAATTTTTTTTGCAATTGACTTTACTTTTGTTTTTTCTACTATTAATTTGGCTCTTCCTACTCCCATGACGCCTATTATGTCTGGTGAATTAATGCCAACATCAACACAGTATGCTACTTTGGGATTTTTTTTGATATTTTTTGCCTTTTGTGTTTCTGTGTTTGTTCCTATGTAGATCTTATCATTTTGATACAAATACCAAACAGGAACTATGTGTGGATTGCCAGTCTTGTCAATTGTGGCAAGTCTGAGAATTTTCTGGGAATTGAGAAATTTACTCATACGTTTCTCCTTTCAACCCCAAAATCATTAAAAAACCACCAATGCCACACATGGCTACTGATATTTTTTCACTAGTTATCTCTTGTGAAGTAAGAAAGTCAACCATAAAATCAGGACCCCATATTGCCAAATCTCTTAAAAACACAATTGCTGCAACCACTAGAAACAATATTCCCATGGCTGTAAACCAGTTTTTTCTTCTAACAGTTCCCATGTATTGGGTCGTATGAGGTGATTAAATTATCTTTATACCAGGATTTTTCATCTTGTTTTTTATCATTGCATTAAGAAGTATTGGTGTTGCAGTTTCTGCCAAATATGACAAGGACCCAGGACCCAATAAAATTGGTCGTAGGTTCTTTATCTCTTTTATCAATTCATTTACTATATTGATGGAACTGTCATTGTCTCCACAGACAAATATGTCTGAGTCCAATACCAATTTCGGATCCAATAGTTTTTTTTCTGAAATTGTATGAAACGCAGAAACCAAATTTGATTTATTTCTCATGTATTTCTGTACAAGTTCAAACGCAGAGGGTTTTTTGTCCTTGAAAGATATGAACTCAAATCCAGCATCAGTCTTGGTCAACGGCACTATGGGTGAAATGACTACGCACTCATCTTTAGTGTTTGGTAACAACTGAGAGCATATTGCATCTATGTTCTCATATGGAATTGACAGTACCAGAACATCGCTTTCTTTTGCTACAGCGAGATTATCCTTTCCAATTATTTTTCCTTTGAAACTGCCATATTCTTTTGATGCAAGAGATGCATATTCCTTTGCAGCCTCATCTGCTTTTGTTGCCTCTCTTGATCCTATCATTACATCATGATTTTGGCACCATCTTATTGCAAAACCTTTTCCCATTCCTCCAGTGCCTCCAATTATTCCAATTTTCATGAAATCAACACTGGTAATGTTATTATTATCTTTATTTAATGTGTAATTTGGTTATTGTCCACTCTCTTTTTCTTACGTCATGGTCAAGCTAAAAATAATGTAGAAAGAATTCTAGCAGGACGTACCAGTGGTTATCCGCTTACCGATGTTGGAATAAAACAGGCAGAAAATATTGGTAATTTTATCAAACCTCTAAAAATATCCAGAATATATTGCAGTCCAATTGAAAGAGCGGAACACACAGCAAAAATAGTTGCAAAAAAATCTGGCCTGGAAGCAATCATTGACGAAAGACTGACTGAAATTGATATGGGCGATTTTACAGGCATGCACTATGATACAATGTTTTCAAAGTATGGTAACATATTTTTAAAATTCTATGAAGGGCATCCAATTGTAGAAAAAAATGGAATAGAGACATTTGCAAATGTAAAAAAACGCGTCTTAGATATGGTTGATTACTGCTCAAGAAAGCACAAAGGTGAAAACATAATGTTTGTGACCCATATGGATCCAATCAAGTCTGTGTTATCTGCTACTTTACAATTAAGACCGGAGTCATTGTATGAGCTTATTATCAGAAACGCATCGCTTACAATATTAAAAAATGAGCAACCCAATCTTTCAATGGTTGCAATAAATTCTATGGATGCCGAAAGATATTCTCAAGAGTAAGATATCCAATTTTCTAACATGTGACAAGTTTCACATGGAACAGAACCAATATCTATGGGTTAGCAAAAACAATCATTAGATTGAAACTACTGTTATCTGGTTTATTGCTAGTAGTGTTGCTTGGCAGCTTATTCATTCAAGCTTATGCGTTGGAACTCTCAACTGATGGTAAAGTGTATTCGGAAGGACAACCACTTTTGGTATATGGTAAGGCAACACCAAATGAACCTGTGATTGTTCGATTATTTGCTCCTGATGGTACCATTAAACAGTTCAATCAAATCTCTGCTGACAGCAATGGTGATTTTAGTCAGATATTGATCAGATGGCCTAATGCTACAACAAACTATCCATACGGAACATATTCAGTAGAAGCTATAGCTACAAAAGAAAATGGAATCTCAAAAAAAATTGATATAGAATTTACCTCGTCTTCTTCACTAATACAAGTACCTGTCAAAAGAAATGTAGTGGTATCAGTCTACGCACCGCAAACCGCAGCTATTAATCAAACATTTAGAATTTTTGTTCAGGTGACAAGTGATGGCACATTAGTTTCAGGAGATCCATCAGATTTATTGAACACATCTCACGTTCACATGCCAGATGGAAGCGTAGTTAATCTTTCCAATTCCTTTAAAGTTCTTCATCAAGGACTATACTATACAGACTTTACTCCTATGCAAGAAGGAACATACGTATTTCATATCACTGTTCTCAGTCGGGGCACAGTATCTAACGGATCGGTTGCTACTCTAGTATTAAAGCAAAGCATAGAGGGAATCTCAGATCAGATCATAAAACTAAATTCCGTCTTAGATTCTACCTCTCAAGAACTGGATAAATTAAAATCTGAAATTGAAGGGTTTGGGCAGGTAATGAACAGCAGTCAACACTCTATCACTAAAGCAAATCAGGATATAAACAAAAGTGTAACATCAATGTCAGAATCTGTTAGTAATATGGAGTCTGTATCTCTTCAACTAAATTCTCTATTGCTTCCTGTTGTTGCTCTGATAGGAATTATTATCGCACTGCAAATAACAATTCTTGCTAGGCGACGATAAATCCAATGGTAAAAAAATCAATCACTCTGTACAGAAAAGGACTTTTTCTATTTGGAATCTTGGTTTTATCATTACTGCCAAAACCAGTAGCAGGCTCATTTGATGTAGATTTACCTCATACAACTCATAATTATATCGCTACTGCATCAGCATTGATCACTTTTCCGGAAACTACAAATGAAAATATCCAAAAACGATACATCGTATATGGTTCAGGTTCAATATCCAACATAATTTCACAATCCAACAAAATAATCTATGGTGCGGATTCAAATCATGGTTCACTTGCTGTGGGATTGTTCAGTCAGGATCAAATATTGAGTTTACAATCAAACGGTTATAACATAATGGAGGATCTCCCTTTAGAATTTGATTCTGTAAAATCAAATGTTGCTCCAGGTGACATTACACGAATAGATACAATACTTGGCTCATACTATCCAAGCCACAAATACGGATTTACAGGAAATGGAATAAAGATAGGAATAGTTGATACCGGAACTGATTTTTCAAACCCTGATATGCAAGATGCAGTAGCACGCGATAAAAATAACATTCCTGTCATGATTGATGCAGATGGACAAGGCCTAGTCCTGACAAATGCCACTTTTCTTGCAAACATTGATGCTAAAGGTACAATACAAAACTACACAAAACATATTCCAAAAAATTTCACCTCATCAGTTTATGTAAACTCGAAAGGAGTATTTCTTAATCTACAAAACAGTGGAAAGGGTACGTCTGTACAGGTCTATAACTCGTTATATCCAAAAGGTGGAATACCTGTGTTAAACGGAACTGTATACAATGATTACAAGATTGGCAATGATCCAAGACACTTTATTATTTCAAAGAGTGGTGTTTATCACTTTGGGATGGTTTACGAAAGCGTTACGGTGGGAACCATCTCAAGATTACTTTTGGTTCCAGTTCTGGTGATAGATTCTAACAAAGCAGGCTTGTATGATACCATAATACCTGACATGTCAGATTCGTGGAAAGATTTTATTAGATTTGATCAAACTGTAACGTCAAATTTTGATTATGATTTTACTGATGAAGCTCCAATTACACTAGGAAATGGAAAAGAACATCTGGTTTACGATTCAAATCGAGATGGAAAAGCTGACTTTAGTGCAGGTATGGTAGGTGCGCATGTTCTTGATGTATATGGTGTGATAACTAATTCTTCACTATTAGACAAAAAAAATGGAGCGATAAATGGTACATTGCTTCCACCTCTTGATCCAAAAGGGAACTTTTTTGGTTTAATGTATGATTTTGGAGGCCATGGTACCGCAACTGCCAGTTCTATTGTTTCTACTGGCAAAGAAACATATGATATTTTTGGTAATTCCACACAATATCATCTACATGGAATTGCGCCCAGTGCCAAGATTGTTCCAATCAAAGCTCTATGGCTAGGTGACGCAATTTATGGATGGATGTGGGCAGCAGGATTTGATCAAGAAAATAATCACTGGAAATTTTCTGGACAACCTCGAGTCGATATTTTATCAAACAGTTGGGGAATCTCAACTTTTCCTGTGCTAGGTTCTGTACCAGGACTAGATATGCAATCAATATTGCTTAGTGCTCTTAACATACCGCATTCACTTGATGTGAATTATCCAGGTGTTCTTGTTGTTAGTAGTGCAGGAAATGCTGGCCCAGGATATGGAACTCTTGGTACGCCAGATGCTGCACCGTTTGGTTTGACTGTAGGTGCAACAACTGATAACGTCTTTGTTGGTTATGGACCATTCAAAAATCAACCTCGGTTTGGTAATAGTACTTTCTATTATGGTGATGTGTCTGGGTTTTCAAGTAAAGGACCGTCTCTGGTAGGTGATCCAAAACCTGATCTGATGGGTATAGGAGAATATAGCTATACCCCAGTATCAGTTACAACATTTACCAAAAATAATACTGGTTCTTTTGGATTGTTTGGGGGTACAAGTCTTGCTGCACCTTTGGTTGCTGGTTCTGCAGCAGTCCTAATGCAGGCTATGCAAGAAAATCACTTACCATATAATCCATTTACTATCAAAAACATCTTGATGTCTACTGCGACTGATTTGAACAATGATCCATACACACAAGGTTCAGGTATGGTAAACATGACATCTGCAATTAATTTCGTTGAAGGAAAAGATGATGTCTTTGTTGTTTACAATGATGCAACATATTCTAATACAAAGAAAGTATTAGATCCTGCAATACGTGCAATAAATTCATCTTCTTTTGGTTTGCAAAGATTTCAATTTACTAACACTTCATTACCAGATACACCCTGGTTTGCAGGCAGACTAATTCCAGGTGAAAGAAGTACTGCTGTATTTACAGTAGTAAATCCAACAAATCATACAATTAATCTTCAAGTATCTCCTGAAAATTTAGAACTCATTAAAACTGATACATATGATGGAATCACTGAACCAAGGATCAAAGACTCGTTAATCCAAAAATCTGACACGTATAGACCAAACTACATTCCTCTTGAAAATGTAAAAAACTATACAAGTCTAGGGACATTCTTTGAAAAATCCAAGCCAATCCCAAATGATGCTCAATTAATGATACTTGATCTCAACTTCCCATTCTCACAATTCATGAATTCTTCCTCTAAAAAATACGCAGATGACATGAAAATCTCCTCATTGTATCTTTATGATTGGAACAACAAAAACAACAGTACTATTCCTTCCTATCTTGATCTTTCACTTGTTAATCGTGGTGGTTCTTGGGGCACTGTACAAGAAGTACGGGTCTCTGATCCTTTGTCCAAGATAAAACATACTCCAGTAGTTGGGATTTATCCTGTTCCAACTAGATATTCATATTGGACAGGTGATACCAAACAAAATTCAACATCAATAAACTATACCATAACTGCAAGTTATTACAAAAAATCACCTTGGAATGATGTTTGGCTGAATTCAAATAATATTGAAGTGCCTTCACATGGTACAAGCAAGATTACTGCTACTGTTATAGTTCCATCAGATCAGAATCCTGGACTGTATCAAGGATTCATTACATTCAAAGGAAAATTACACAGCGTTAATGTTCCAGTGTCATATGCGGTATTAAAAAAATTACAACCTAAAGACCTGCCTACTGTTATCACTGGTTCAAACGGTGACACACTTTTTGGAAATGGATACATTAGCGGTGGTTTTGACATGTCAAATAGATATAATGCAGGAGATTGGCGTGAATATTATTTTGATGTAACAGATAAATCAATAAATTCACTTGCAATGAATCTTTCATGGAAGGATCCTAACACAAATCTCTCAGTTTTTGTAATTGATCCTCAGGGAAGAATAATTCAAACAAACGTGCCTGCGGGTGTTTTGGGAGAATTCCAAGGGTGGCCAACTGGTGACTGGCTTGGTCCTAGCTCACCATTTAGTGAGGGTGGAGGATTTTATCCAGTGAAAAATAAAAATTCCACATCCACCTTATTGTATGCTCCAATAAATGAAACAGGAGTATATTCAGTTCTTGTTCATACCACACTCTATGGAGGAAACTCTATCACTGAGCCAATCACAATAGCAACAAAGTTCTCCACAATCCTGCCGCAAGAATCTGCACCTCAACTAAATGTAGACATTCCTTTATTTATCAATGGCACTTACAAAATTAACCCAATTGTAATTGGCAACGAGATACAAACAGCTCAATATTCTCTAGATGGTGAACAGCCAAAATCAATCAACTCTGTGCAATTATCTGAATCACTAAAACATCTCTCCGAAGGAGAACATGATATAAAATTCGTGGTAACAGACAGTGTAGGTCATGTAATGTCAAAGGAATTCAAATTTTTACTAGACAACACCCCGCCTGTAATTGCCTTCAAATCACCAAAAAATGGAAGTACCATTTCAGGAATGGTTGATATAAACATAGGAATTGAAGAAGAAAACCCAGCACAAAAAAATTGGTTGGTTGTAAAAACTCCAAAACAATTTTTCTATGACAATGATTCAATTCCATGGGACACAAGAACCTTAAATGATGGTCAATATTCTGTAGAGGCAACTGCCACCGACAAGTCTGGAAATGTATCAATAGAGCATATTATAGTAAATATTGATAATTCTAATCCAACGGCTGCAATTTTTGCTAATAATGGCGATCAGAATTTTCCAACTTTGCTTGCTATTGTGATTGGAATTATAATTGCAGCTTCAGTATCTGTTATTACTTTTAAAAAATTCAAAATTTCCAGCAAAAGTTAGACAAGGTTTATATGCAATTTTTCAAGAAACGAGCTTTGGATGTCTGAGCAAGATTCTGCTAAAGGTACATTATCAAGACGTGATTTTCTCAAACTACTTGGTGCCGCTGGTGTGGGATTGACATTTACACCATTTGTGCCTTGGGGAAAATTCATGCCAAATCCTTCAAACGCTGCTCTGGAACGAGTCCAAGTAATATTACCTGATGGAACTCAGGCAAACACCAAGACATTTCCAACTAATCACTCTGAAGTTATTACTTATCCATCAACAGGAGATCCAGTTCTTGATCAAGAGGCATTTAGAAAATGGCAATTTATCAGATTACCACCAGAACTTGGTGGAGATAAAAATGATGTTAGTGCTTTTCGTGTTTACAGCATGGTTTGTTTGCATTTGTGGTGCTTGTGGAAATACTGGCCGCAAGAAGGTAGAAAAAGAGGAGAATGTCCATGTCATGGAAGTATGTACAATCCTCTAAATGGAAAAGCCTTTGCAGGTCCTGCATCTCTTCAAGCTGCACCGTCAAACGTATTACCAACTCTTTATCTTGAAGCAGACAATGACGCAAATCTTTGGATTAAACCAGCTGTATGGAACGTCAATGAGAATGGAATAGTGGGATATGGTCGTTTCCTTAAAACGTAGAACAGGTCTAGCAGACTTTTTCTACTGGATCTGGGATGGACTAGAACGAACTGTATTTTTAGGAACCAAGTTTTCTTTTCCTGCTAGATTTGTAAGTCCATTTGGATTCCTTGGAATGCTAACTTTCGTAGTATTCATCATCCTTGGAATATCTGGAGCACTTTTGATGTTTTACTATCAACCAATATTGGATAGAGCTTGGGACAGTGTAGCCAAAATTAATGACACAGTTCCATACGGATTCATGATAAGGAACATACATTATCACGCATCTAATGCAATGGTACTACTTGCAGTCCTTCACATGTATTATCAATACTTTAGCGGTAGATACAAAATAAGAAATGAAATAATTTGGGTAACAGGAGTTGTTTTAGGTACAGTAACAATTCTTGAAGCATTCACTGGATACGATATTATATTTAGCGAACGAGCCGAACTTGCAATCAGTATAGCTGCATCGCTGACTAATTCCATGCCAGTAGTTGGACCAACAATACGTGATGCAATGTTTGGATCAGGATTTGCAGACTTTGTCTTAAGATTCTATACACTGCACGTGTTTATTCTTCCAATAGTGATGCTTGGATTGATGGCAGTACACATGCCAAGATTTTTGGTATTTGATGTACCTATGGTTATGGCAATTTCAGGAGCGATATTCCTTACAGGTGGTGTCTTTCCAGTGGATCTGGGCTCAAAGTTTGAACCTACGGTGCCTCCTGGCATTACTGTGCCTGAATGGTATCTTACAGGAATCTACGCATTCTTGAGGACACAATATGACAAATTTGTAACAGGGGTGTTATGGCCAGGTGTATTCATTGTAGCTATTGCAATGACTCCTTTCATAGATAGATACAAGAAATTCTCTTGGAAAGACAGACCAATAATTACAGCTTTTGGTATCACAGGAATTGCTCAAGTCATGGTAACCACCTATTGGGGATTCTACATTACTCCAGACACTACCAAACCACTTGTAGCAAGACTCGTAATTGATCCTATCTTTTTCTATCTTGTAATGTTATTATTAGTTCCAATTGGCTTTGGTTTTTCTTATATGATGATACTTTTAGCCAAAGAATCAGAAAGAAAAGCAAAATTAGCTGCATCAAAGAGTCCACACAAACCATCTGTATCACCAATTAACTTTTCAGGAAAGTGGATAAACTGGCTAATAGTTGGTCTGCTAGTTTTCCAAGTCTACCTTAACATTGCAGCATATAATGCAGCGCTATCAGGAATGAAGAACTTCTCTCTATTCTTGACAGGTTTGATTCTGATGGTCTTTGCAGGTATGTTCCATCTATACAGACACGGACTAAATGAGGCCAAAAAGGCACCAACGCCTCCACCAACATCTACTGAACCACCAAAACAACTTCCAGAAGAATCAGGAAAATTACCACCATCATAATTAGATCTTTATCCGGTATTTTTCCCAGAAGTATTTTTGTATAGCTTTATAAGTCTAGTAAAAAAATCAACGACTAGTTGAGCCTACCAACCTCAAGTCATGCATATGGCATAGGATTAATTGCGGTAGTGATTGGTGCTGCAGTTGGTATATCTTACTATCAACTCTACTATATTCCAGAACTTAACGCAAAACCAATAATTCCAGAGAAAGTACTCAAGCCAGGAGATACTACAACAATTACTATAGTGCCGGGAGCAGAAAATCCTTCACAAGAACAAAACTTTGTACCAAAGAAAGTCAAGGTTCAGCTTGGAGTGAATAATCTAGTAATATGGAAGAATACTGGTGATACTCCACATACGGTAACGCCTGACAAGCCATTCAAGGACCAATACAGTGATGCTTTTGGTAGTCCTGGAGTGATAAAACCAGGTCAAACATATAAATTTCTATTTACACAGGAAGCAACAGTTCCATATCATTGTGAACCTCATCCGTGGATGAAAGGCGAGATCACAATAGAGCACGGTGCCCTTACTTCATAGAATAACTACGGAACTAATTTTGCAAAAAGTATTGCACTTTCTATTTCCTTATGTTCTTGTATGATTGACGCTCTGAACTTTACATCATGAGCTTCTTTTGGTTCAAACTCTATTGACGCTGTAAATTCCGCAGAATTTTGAGGCATGTCGTTTTTGTTTATGAATAATCTTGAAAGATTCTGTGAGATCGTTTTGTTATTGTAAGAACGATAAATGATTAATTGATTGGAATCTAATATCTGGGTATTTACAACCACGCCATCATATCTGCCGGGATAGTTAACTTGTATCTTTCCTTTGATGATTTCATGTGGCTTGAAATTAATGTTTTCAATCTTTAACTCAATGTCTTTCATGTTGATTGATTTAGAAAATTAAGATAATTAAATCGTAAGGAAACCAAATCTAACAACAAGCAGACCAGAAGGTCTTCATTCAATCAGTTCTAGTGTACACACAATTTTTGATTTTTTATTAAATTATTGTGTATTTGTTAATAACGATAATTTTGTAATTACAAAGCTTTCTTGATTTTTTATTTTAATATTGTAAACGTATATTATTTAGATCCATATAGTTATAAAATAAAAACACCAATTGTTACATGGTAAAATGGAAAAAGACATAACAGATGTAAAGTTGGAACATGACCATTGGAAAGCAGCAGATCCACGTATTAGTGGACATAAATGGGAGGCAATCAACGAACCATCTGAAATGAGGGTACATACAATAGACGGAAAACTGGTAAAATTGAAATTCTTTAAAGGGTCGATAGTTCAAATAATTTCGAAAAAAATAACCTACAATGCTATTGATGTTGCTGAAGGAACATTATGACAGTGACCTTACACCCACTGCTGACATCAAATTGTCATCTATTTCTTAATACTACATATGTGATATTTTCGTAGACAATACAGAATACTGATCATTATTACTACTCAGAAAGTAACAAAGAGAAATGGAATAGCTGTTGCCAAATTATCTGATGTTGAATTATGTCTCTGTATAATAAAGAAATTATAATGTAGATGGCTGTAATTGAACATACTCTTAGAGTAAGTTCAGTAGTAAGAGTTACCATAAAAGAACCATGAGTTCAAGCTTAATGAATAGGCCGTATCAGATATGATGGCAAATATTCTGAAAGTCTAGATGTGTACAGTGCCAAGACAAATAAAGCGATTGTTTTGATTTTAAGCATTATTGACTGATCTATCATTATGTAAAAATCAAATACGAATCCAAATAACTTAAGGTTCGCACAGGATTTCTTCCAAGGACTATATAATCAACTAAAATGGTCCAAACCTCTAGGCGTTGGTTTCGTGTGTTTTCTTAAAATGTGAAGCTCCAAGCCTTCTCTTGAATAAAATTCCAGTTTGCACTCCTTGCAGGTTAATGGCATAATGATGACTGTCCAAGTTTTGATTTAATGGAATTGATTGAAACACAGCTGACTTGCAGTAAAGAGTCAGACTCTTACCAGTTCATACTCACAAGAATTCCCGCACTAGACAATATTCCTACTGGCACTGAATCTCATCCGGGTAAATATGATTCACACTTAGTAACATATGTTCTGGAACAACTAGATAACTTACTAAATCACAGGTATGCGCCTTTGTTCAAATCGCTGTAGATCCCATTAAAACAGATTAAACGGGCCCGAAGGGCTTCGATCCCTTGACCACTGGATTAGAAGTCCAGCACTCTATCCATGCTGAGCTACAGGCCCAAATATCGGGCACTGAGTAACCATATTAAGGGTTTTTACAACCAGTTTTTTTCGTTAAGCTCTCTTTCCATTTTGAATAAAAATTGTTGTGCATATCCAGCATATGGGCCAAAATAATTTACAATTTCTTTGTGAAGTTCTTCATATTTTTTTTCTGTTAAAGGTTTCTCATTAACATCATTAAAAATTTTTGAATAATATTTTAATAAAATTCGTTGTGACCATCTGTCGATGGGAAATGCATCTAATTTATCTAATGAAAATAAAAGAATACAATCTGCAATTTTATTGCCTATTCCATAAACGGTTCTTAGTTTTTCTAAGGATGATTGATAATCCATCTTCTTTAAGGATTCAAGGTCTAATCTACCAGTATCTACCATCTTTGCTGCATCTCTTACATATTTGGCTCTAAAACCCAACCTACAATCTAAAAGCTGTTTTATTGATGCTGTTGCAAGTTTTTCAGGAGTTGGGAAAGTAAAACATTCATGTTTGTTAAATTCAGTTTTTTCTCCAAATTTTTTACAAATATTTGTTAGCATCAACTTGATATTTCTGATTGAAGCATTTGATGAACAAATAAAAGAGATGTAACACTGGAAAGCATCTTGCCTAATTAGTCTCAAACCCGGAAAGTGCATTATTGCAGAATTAACTATTTTGTCTTTTCTTATTCTTGATAATATTTTTTCCATGTTATCATCTTCTCTGAAAAAATAACCCTCTTTTCCAGAAGATGATATTATTTGAGAGTCCTGTTGGGCAACAATAATCTCTTGGCCATTTACTCCTATCCATTCCTCCTCGATCTTATTCCATAAAAATACTTGACCGCTGTTTATTGTATGTTCTAGATTTATTTTGAATTTGGCATGCATATTATACAGTAATTAATTCACCAGCATCTGGTGCGTGTGCCTTAAAACCAAACCTCTCATAAATCTCTTGAGCAAACTTTGTACATGATTCATTATCTCCATGAATGGTGAGAACTTTGGGATTTCCTTTCAACTTTTTTAGTAACTCAAATAATGATGTTCTGTCTGCATGACCTGAAAATTCAAACTGTCTTACTTCAGCTTCTGCTTTTACATCTTTCCCCTTTGTGTTGATTTTACCAGTTTCCAACAGTTTTCTACCTGGTGTTCCTTCACCTTGATAGGAAACTAAAGCTATTCCATTCTTTTTATCTAATGCAAGATGTTGTAAGTAGAAAACTGCAGAGCCACCAACTAACATACCAGCAGGAGATATTATGACAGAAGGTTCGCCCAAAACATGCTTTCTTTCTTTTTCTCCTTTTATCCAAAGTGCCTGATGAATAGAATCTGCAAACACTTTTGGATCTCGTAGATATTCTGGATATTGGAGCATTATTTCATTTACCTTAACTGCCATTCCATCCATGACAACTCGGTGCTTAAAATTGGCATTTTTTAGAACACAGGCTATCTCTTGAGATCTTTCAACTGAAAATGCTGGCACAAAAAGTGAGCCTTTTCTATCCAGTACTTCATAAGCAAACTCAATAAATTTCTCTTCTGATTCTGTGCGTGGCATCTGATCAGTCTGTGAGTAAGTACTTTCTGTGATTACAAGATCTACCTCCCCAAAATCTAAATCTGCCTCTCTTAGCATACGGGAGCCTCTAGGATTGATATCTGAGGTATAGAACAATCTCTTATTTTCAGACTCTACCAAAACTGAAGCCCCACCTACCACATGACCTGACTCTAGAAGCTGAAATGAAGAATTACCGCGTTCAACTTTTTGCCTATACCCAATTTCCCTTGAATGCATCATCATCTTGGTTAAACTAGACATGTCAAAAGGAAGAGTTTTTCTTTCTAATCTTAACATATCCTCAATTAGTAATCTTGAAAGATCAAAAGTTGGGGCGGTGGCATAGACATCTGTGCTGCCTTTTGTAAAAAGTGCAGGTACATTACCTGAGTGATCCAGATGAGCATGGGTAATAACCGCGGCATTGATTTGATGAGGATCCACCTCTAGGGGGTAAAGAGGTTCTTTACCCAATTCTACGCCATAATCTAAAAGAAAACTTATTCCATCACAATTTATCTGAAACGCAGACCTGCCAACCTCTTTGGCAGCGCCTAACACTTTAACTTGCAAGAATTCAAAATTTTTTTAGAGCCCCTTTAAACCTTTAGAGTCCAGATCGATAGATCCATAGTACTACACGTAGAATTTACAAAAGACTTAATTAGATCAATAAAAAATGATCCGAGTATGGGTAGAACCTTTGAACAATGGTGGAGCACAATCCCAAAAGACCTTAGAGACAAAGTTCGACGAGGCGACGAGGGAAACAAACCATTATTGAACCAAATAAATTGGATTTGGGTTCACAATATGATGAATCAAAAAGGAGATCTGAATCCTACATCGGCAGAATTGCTAGACTGGGTAACATCAGGCCAGATCGAGGCAATGCGCCAAATAAAGAAGTAAAAATTTCAAATTATACTTTCTTTTTGTTTTTATTTTATTTTCAAGTTCAAAATAATTCTATAACTCCGTTATGGATTTTGCAGATGGTTTAAATAGCAAACGATGACTGATCAAAAACAGAATGCCAATAGCAATTCTTCCAGACGTTGATGAGCAAAGATGTATAGGCTGTGCACTATGTGTAGAGATCTGTACTTCTCTTGGCCCAGACGTTCTTCGTGTTAAACCAGTAGATGGTTGGAAGAGAGGTAAAGCATTTGTCTTTTACCCAGAGAGATGCATCTCAGACGGTGCATGCATCGG
>Ga0070741_10010063_pt1 | contig 18023 bp, 16 predicted proteins | sample Coa_R1_4_FD_66440 | JGI IMG/M metagenome (GOLD analysis project Ga0070741, IMG submission 66440) | Surface soil microbial communities from Centralia Pennsylvania, which are recovering from an underground coalmine fire - Coalmine... | ecosystem: Environmental > Terrestrial > Soil > Unclassified ...
GGAGGCGGGCCGTGAAATACCGGCAGGGCCGATTTGCGCAGTCTTCCCTCGAAAAAAACAATGTCATCCATAGGGTTGCCCGGTTTTGTCCGCGAGCCTTATTTGAAAGTTGCAGGTTGGCTGCAGACATGCAATCTGCAACCTGGTTATGAGCCAGGCCAAATACCGCGAACGCATTATCCAGTTCATTCGGCTCAATGCCAAGCCCCCGGACAAATTCAGTCACCAGGCGCGCCTGTACGCCTTGGCCGCCCAGCTTGCCCGTGGTCAGCCCCATGATGATGACGTCCTTTTCGCCGCTGCCTGGCTGCATGACCTCGGCGTGTTCATCGGCCACCGGCCCGAAGATCCAGCGCAACTCGCTGCCTGGGATTGCCTGGCTTACGCGATCAAGCGATCCCCGGGCATACTTGAATCCGCCGGCTTTCCGCTCCAAAAGATTCCAGCGGTGACCGAGGCCATCCGCACTCATCAACCTCACTGTGAGCCTGTCAGCTTCGAAGGCCTTGTGCTGCGTGACGCCGACATCCTCGAGCAACTTGGCGCGGTCGGCATTCTACGCACCGTCAGCAAAGTGGACCGCGACACTCGTTTCATCCTTTTTTCCGACGCGCTGCGAATATTGCGAAATAATCTGGAGCAGTTGCCCGGCAAATTGAAACTTGAGCTGGCGAAACAATTAGCCGAACCGAGGATTCAAGCCTTAAACTCGTTTCTCGCGGCTGCCGACCTTGAGGCGAGAAAAATCCCCTGGTGACGCCCGATCAGAACTGAAATCCGAAATCCGAAACCCGAAGGCCGAAAGAAGGCCGAAGCCCGAAATCCGAAACACAGGCCATGGCTTGTCACATTCGGGCTTCGGATTTCGGCCTTTGGATTTCGGCCTTTGGTTCATACCCCTATTAAGCTACTCACGCGCGTAAACCTCCGCGCCTTTTTCGACGAACTCCTGGGCTTTTTCTTTCATCCCTTTTTCCAAAGCCTCTGTGTCAGTCAACCCCTGTTCGGCGGCGTATTTGCGCACGTCTTCGGTTATTTTCATCGAGCAGAAATGCGGCCCGCACATGCTGCAAAAATGCGCCGCCTTGGCCCCTTCCTGCGGTAGCGTTTCGTCATGAAACTCGCGCGCGGTGACCGGATCGAGGCTCAAATTGAACTGGTCTTCCCACCGAAACTCAAAACGCGCTTTGCTCAAGGCATCGTCCCGCAGTTGAGCCGAAGGATGGCCTTTCGCCAGGTCAGCGGCATGCGCGGCAATCTTGTAGGCAATCACGCCATCCTTGACGTCCTTTTTGTTGGGCAACCCGAGATGTTCCTTCGGCGTTACATAGCACAACATGGCGCAGCCGTACCACCCGATCATCGCCGCGCCAATCGCGCTCGTGATGTGGTCGTACCCGGGCGCAATATCCGTCGTCAAAGGCCCGAGCGTGTAGAAAGGCGCTTCGCCGCACCAATCCAGTTGTTTCTCCATGTTCTCCTTGATCAAGTGCATGGGAATGTGGCCGGGCCCCTCGTTCATCACCTGGCATCCCATCTCCCAGGCAATCTTCGTCAGTTCCCCTTGCGTTTGCAGCTCGGCAAACTGCGCCTCGTCATTGGCATCGGCAATCGATCCCGGCCGCAAACCATCGCCCAGGCTGAAGCTCACATCGTAGGCGGCCATAATCTCGCAGATCTCGCGGAAATGCGTGTAGAGGAAACTTTCCCGGTGATGCGCCAGGCACCACTTGGCCATGATTGACCCGCCGCGCGAAACAATGCCGGTCATCCGCCGCGCCGTCATTGGCACATAGCGCAGCAGCACTCCGGCATGAACCGTGAAATAATCAACTCCCTGCTCGCATTGCTCGATCAATGTGTCCCGGTAAACCTCCCACGTCAGTTCCTCGGCTTTGCCTCCGACCTTTTCCAGCGCCTGGTAAATCGGCACGGTGCCAATCGGCACCGGCGAATTGCGCAGGATCCATTCGCGAGTTTCGTGGATGTTCTTCCCGGTCGACAGATCCATGACCGTGTCCGCGCCCCACTTCGTCGCCCAGCGCATCTTCTCGACTTCTTCTTCGATGCTCGACGCCACGGCTGAATTGCCGATGTTCGCGTTTATCTTCACCAGGAAATTGCGCCCGATAATCATCGGCTCGCTTTCCGGGTGGTTGATGTTGGCCGGAATAATGGCCCGGCCGCGCGCCACTTCGGACCGCACAAATTCCGGCGTGATCTGGCTGGGAATACCCGCGCCGAAAGCTTCCCCGCCCAGGTCGCGCCGGCCGCCGGCCGAACGAGCGACCGCTCCTTCGCGTCCGAGGTTCTCGCGTAATGCAATGAATTCCATCTCCGGCGTGATGATGCCCTGCCGTGCGTATTGGAGCTGCGAGACGATCTTGCCGGGTTTGGCGCGCAAAGCCTGGCGCTGCAGCGTTGCCGGAATTGGCACCGTGCTCCGGCCATCTATGGGCACGTAGGTTTTGTCTGCGGGTTCAACGTCGCCGCGCGCGAGAATCCATTTCTGCCGCACCGGCGGCAAACCTTCTTCCACGCGGCCTGTAAAAGCGGGATCGCCCCATGGACCGGAACAGTCGTAAACGCGGACCGAAGCATTCGGCTCAGTGCGGCCGTTCATGCTTTTGCTCGCCGCGAGCTGAATTTCGCGCAGCGGCACCCGAACGTCGGCGTGGAGCTTGCCGGCAACGTATACCTTGGCGGAAGCCGGTAGCGGTTCGCTGCTTTGCGGTTCAAATGCGGTCCGGTCGGCGATCATATAAGCCTTTCGTGATAAACGAACCGCGCCCGGCAGGGCTGGAGAGAGGAGCTATCCCTTCGCCAGCATTACCTGGAGCAGGTTCAACGGGTCTGCCACGCTCCCGCGCGGCACTCTCAGCCTTCGCGCCCGCCCAAAGCCGGCGCCGGTAGGCTCCCCGGTAATTCGGGAAAATCTAAACGTCCAGCCCCGGCCGGTCAAGCGATGGTAACCGCGAATCGACGCCAATGAACGCGAAAGAAAACGAGGTGTCCGGCACAACCCCTTTCAGGGTTGATGGATCTTCTGCGCATCCAACCCAAGGTAGCCGGTGCCCGGCAACCTTGGGCTGGAGTCGAAATCCCTTCGGGATTCTAACTCGTGGCGGCCTAGCCACCGGAGATTGCGCTCCCCCATCCCGAAGGGATTACGCCCTCCAGCCCAGGGTTGCGCGCTCCTTTCGCGCAACCCTGGGTCAGAACTCGAAGAGGTTGTGACTTCCCACACGTACTCTCCAGCAGTTGTTCCTTTGGTAAAGCCCTTGAACCTGTGTGGTATTTCTATCCCAAAGGGATTACATCCTCCAGCCCAGGGTTGCGCGCTTCCTTCGCGCAACCCTGGGTCAAAACGCACCGGAACCATCAACCTCGAAGAGGTTGCGCCGAACGCCAACCCTATGATTCATTGAAACAATCGCCTCCTGATATCCCCATTTGCGGAAAGGTTGTTCGTCGCCACCTCCACGTTCGTTTGCCGGCCCAGGAAATCCAACAACACATTCACCCGTTCTTTGGCCGGCAGCACGCGCGTCACCACGGCCTGCAAACCCTGGAACGGACCAGTGATGATTTCCACACCTTGGCCGGGAATATATTCTTCCCTGATTACATGCACCTCATCAGCACCTACCCGTGCGCGCAAGGCCTCGATGGCGTGGTCGGGAACGGTCGGACAATGCCTCCCAAACCGAACCAAATCGATTACCCCGGGCACGCATTGCACTTGTTGCAGGACGGTTGCCAGGTCAAACCGGGCAAACAGGTAGGTTGGAAATAACGCCTCGGTCGTCCAGGCCAGCCGATGCCGCTCTTTGCGCCGGAATCTAATGCGGGGCAGGTAAGTCTCCACTTGCAGTCGCGCTTGCAACCAACCGGCCGCAATGTGTTCTCGCAGGCAGTGAGTATGGACACAGTACCATGCCCGGGCGGTTTGCTGAGCGAGCGCGAGATGGTCCATAGTCGGAGTGAGCCGCGGCAGCGTGACTCTCATTCAAGCCGCTGGATAAGACTCGTGATAGTCCTTGTACTGGTAATAATAGTAATAATCAGCGCTCGCAGGGCGGACGGCATTGAAGACGAGTCCGAGCACTTTGACCTGGCGCAAGTAGAGCAGGTCCAGCGCGGCGCGGGCGACACGCGCTGAGGTGTGTTCGGCCCGCACGACAAAGAGCACGCCGTCCAAATGCGGCGCCAGGCTGGTCACATCATCCGCGGCCATGACGGGCGCCGTGTCCAGAACGACGAAGTCGTAGAGCGCGGCCCCATCCTCCAGGAACTTGATTGTCGAAGCGCCCAAAAACAGTTCGCTCGAACGATGTGTGGTATCACCTCGTGGAAGCAGAAACAAGTTAGGGATCTTGGTAGGCTGAATGAACTCAGCCCAGTGTGGGGATCTGAATGGTGAGCCTGCCTGGCGCGCGGGCCCGTCCGCACGCGAACTTTCGCCCGCCCGGCTGCTTTTCGAGAACGCCGGCGGCGCGCTGGCAATCCCGGAAGCTGGCGCTTCTCCCAAAGCTTCAGACAGCCCCGGCATCCCCGCTGCCAGGCCGAAGCGGTGATGCAGGCTGCCCTTACGCAAGTCCGCATCCACGAGCAACACTTTCGCACCGGCGCTGGCCAGGGTAATTGCCAGGTTCGCCGCAGTGAGAGATTTGCCATCATTGGGCACCGAGCTGGTCACCAGGAGTGTGCGAGGCCTCCTCTGCGGTTCGGCCATGTACAGTATGGACGAGCGCAGACCGCGATAGGCTTCTACAAAGGCGTAACGCTCGTCCTGACTCCCCAGCAAGCCCGGCTCGCCTTTGCGCAACGCGGAACGCTCGCGCGGTATCTGGCCGATGACTTCTTCCGGGAAAAGTTCCTGCAGCTCCGACAGCGAGCCGATGCGATCATCCAGGCGGTCCAGCAAGACCAGGATTAGCACGCCGCCCACCAGACCCGCCACGGCTCCCACGATGAGTTTGTGGCTTAGCCCAGGACGATCCGGCACGGCCGGTGAGGCCTTTTCCATGATCGTGACGCTTTCGGGGCTGATTTGTTTGTTTAGATCCAGAGTTTGCATCGTGCTGAGCAGCCGATCGTACAAGGCTTGCGTCCGCTGAGAGTTCCCTTTCAAACGCTGGAACTCCGCATTCCGTCGGCTGATTTCCAGGGCGCGCGCATCCCACTCCTGAACCTCATGTTCCAGGTTTCGAATCTGGACCTTCAACGATTCTTTCCGGCTCTGGAGTTGTTGCTCGGTTTGTTCGCGGAAGATGCTCAACAGCCGTTCGCGGCGCGCGATGTCGTCGCTCAGCTCGACCATTTTGGGATGCTTAGGGCGGAGATACTTCCCTAAATCCTGCTGTTCGGCTTTGAGCACGAGGACCTGTTGGCGCGCTCGGGAGTAGTCCGAATCGGCAGTCCACCCGCTTTCGAGGCCGACGGGCACGGCCGATTCGGTGGACAGCATCGAGGTGCTGTCGCCCCGTCGTTCTTGCCGCTCTAACATTTGCTCCAAGCTCAAGGCTTCCAAAAGCGAGTATTCCGATTTTAAATTCGCCAGCCGTTGGGTAAGGCCGGCGAGGAAAGTTCCGGCGCTGTTGCCTTGTTCTTGTAGCAGAATGACGCTGTTGCTGGATTGGAACGCGACCAACAGCTCGTCACCTTTGCGCAACTCGGTTTCCAAGCGCCTCAGTTCCTCGGTCAAGCCGGCCAGCGTGGTGTCGGAAGTCTGCTCGCGCATTTCCTTTTTGAGATTAATGTACTGCTCCATGCACGCTTGGACGAACTCGCGGGTATATGGTGCATTCGCGCCTGTGCCTTGCAGCACGAAGATGGTCGTTTTTGGCTGGATCAACGCCTTGAGCGCCACGGGTTGAGGGTCCATCGTGGGCAAACGCTCACCGACGCGTTCATGCGCGTGGCTGACCACCGCGGCGCTTTGCATCAAGGCTGCCTGCGTGCCGAGAAAATTGTTGAGTTCCTCGGTGTACAGCGACCCTTCCGGGATCGAGAGCTTGAGATTAACGATCATTCGCCCGCAGGACACAAACAGCGGTTGTTGAAATCGCCAGACCACTGCTTGCACGCCCAACCCCAATAACGTGCCGCATACCAGGAGCCACCAACGTCGAATCAGCTGCGTCCGGCACCGGTAATACCGGGTGAGAAAACCAGTGCGCCAGGCGTGCCGTTGGTGCGCCAGGTTGGGTGACCCGTCCGCTTGCTCTGCTTCACTCATAATGTCGCTCCTAAAAGTTAATCAGCCTGGAGCTGACAATCACCGAGTCATCGGATTGCAGGAGCAGATCTTTTTCCGTGGCTCCGTTCTCCAGGATCTCGACCATGTTAAGCTCAAATACCTGTTTCGCCGCCCCAGCGGCGCCGTTGCGAATCACCTTGATTCTTTTCTTGTTCGCAAAATCGGCAAAACCTCCCGCGCGCAAGATTGCCTTTCCCGCCGTGAGATTCTCATTAACGGCCAGTTCGAGCGGGCCCTGGTTGCGAACCTGACCCCAGATGTACACTCGGCCCAGCACTCGGTTCGCGCTGTCCAGCGCAAGCACTACCGATGCCCGATAATAGTACTCGCGCTCGAGCAAAGTCTTAATCTCGGCGGCGAGTTGTTTGCAGGTCTTGTCTACCGCCGGCAGGCGTCCCACATAGGGCACGTCCAGTTCTCCGGAATCGGCGATCATCAGGCTCTTGGGCTGGTCTCGGTCTTCGAGGACCTGAAAGCTTACCCGATCACCCAGCCGAAGCTTGTACTTGTCGTCGGGCACGTAGCCATCGGACTTCTCCGCGGCACGCGCAGTGATGTCAGGGGTGCCGATGGCCACGCGGTTGGTTTGAGGCCCGTTGCCAACGGCGTTGCTGTTCCAGTCGCTCGCCCCCGCGCTGGCGCACAGGGCCAGCGCCACTAAAAGAATCCACCCTTGTTTCATAACATTGCTTTCCTTCTTGAGCTCTAAAGCCGGTAAGTGACGCTGGCCGTCACGATATTCACGTCGTAGTCACCCCCGGCTTGATTAGACTCTCGATGATAAAACTGATACCGAAGCACAGCCCACAGCTTTTCCGTGATCGGCCGTTCGAGGCTCAAACGCGGGCCGAAGCGCTCGAAGCGTTCCTGGCCAGTGAGGATTTGTTTGCCATGCTCATAGACCAATCCGGTGGCCACGCTGAGCTTTTGAAAGAAATGCCAGCGTGCCTCGAATATGGCGTTGTACAGGTCAATCGTGCCTTCGTAGTAGCCAAAGTTGACGCTGCGTCCTGTGGTTAGATGGTACTCCAGGTGGCGGTTGACCCGATGATGCCAACCTATTTGCCCGTAAACTCCCGTGAACTCGTCAGCCGCTGAATTGTCCTCTGGCGCGTACACCGTGTAGCCCGCGCTCGCCCGCAGCCGGATGTACTCCGTTACCTGCGTTTCCACGAAAGCGCCCGCGTTCCAATCGGCCGCACGGCCTGAGCTGGTGCCTGTGCCATCATACGAGATGAATCCCCCACCAATCTCCATGCCTATCCGAGTTGCGCCGTTCAGTTGATAGGCGGCCGAGGTCGCGAAAATGTCAGAGTCCCCTCCCGGGAACCCGTTTGCGCCACTCAGGCCATCATAGACGGTATGATCGTAGGCAAGGCTCACCTGCACCTTGTTCAGATCCCACGTCCCGCCTAACCCAGTCGCGTTTTGCAGCTGCGCGTAATTGGCGCTTCCAATTACCGTGGGGTCTTCATAGGCGTTCTCGGTCACCGCTAGCCGGTCGTGAAGCCGGATCCAGAAGTCGCCCGCGTACACATCAAACGCGAACTCCGAGGCCGGGCCGATGAAGAATCGGTTGAAGTCCGAATGCGTGACATAGGCTGAATACCCGGCGTCGAGCGCCACATTCAACGCATTGTTCTCGGAAACGGCCCACGCCATTTGCGTCCGCACTTGCGGCCGAACGATCACATCCGCCGCGCTGTGACTCGTGGAAAACGAGATATTGTCATTAACCTCGAGGTCCAGCCCGGTGCTTATTTTCCATTTCGTTGCGCCCAGAAGTAGGGTGGGTTCTTCCGGTGCCCATGCCGACTTGCGCCGGTTTTCGGCGGCCGTTTGCCCTGCCAGCGATAGCCGGGCCGCTTCCTGGCCTCGACCGCAACTTGGCCAGCTCAGCGACAGAACGACCATCAAGCCGCTGAGGGCTCGCCCTAAGTCGCGCCCGGTCCTGTCAGGCCTTTGCCGCGCCGAGGCAACAATGATTCCTTTAGAAATCACAAACGGTGAATACGTGGGGACGGCCTTGCTACCTCGGGGTCTACACGTGAACCATAGAAATAGGAAGTAAAAAGATAAGAAAGATTATCCGTATAAGGACGTAGGAATAATAAAACTGTTGCGTCTTGCTGCGATTCTGTTATAAGCACTCCCGCCGCCAATGGGCTACGCGGGTAAGGAAAGCTCACGGCGGCAGCGTCAGCTAAGGAGCTTGAGGAGGCATTGCGGCCTCGTTCGAGCGGGCTTTTGGTCCTGTGGGAAAATGGCGTGCCTCACGACCGGTGGCGGAGCTTCGTACCTCCCTTTTTCGTTTTGGTAGGGACGTCGCGCTGCGATGTCCCCGCCCGCGTCCAGCGGGCGGAACGAACTTGGCTGGGTTCTGCAACGGCATTGCCAAGCCGAACGCTGCGCGGACGGCGCAGCGCGCCGTCCCTACCAGGGGCGACACCTTTAGTCGTCCCCTTTTCGAGTCTTGCGCTTAACCTTTCGAATCTTCTTTGGCGGTGCTGCTGCCTGGTTCGGTCGCGGCGCCAACATCTTGTTCGGCCTGGTACTGATGCCCGTTTTGTTCCGGCACTTGCCCAAACAGGAGCTGGGACTTTGGCTGATGTTAGGCCAAACCTGGGCTGCGCTGAGCATTTTCGACTTCGGCTTTGGGGTAGTGCTGACCCGGCGGATGGCCTTTGTCGCCCGCTGCGGTGGCCAAAGGCTCGACGCGGCACGTAATGCGGACCTTGCCGAACTGGTTGCTCTCGGACGCCGTCTTTACACCTGGCTCGGTTTTTTGTCTTTGGCGATCTCATTCGCCACGGGCTTTTGGTTTCTGCGCGGGATCGGTTTGGCCGGACAGCCGGCCAGCGCCGCCTGGACCGCTTGGGCTGTGTTGTGCCTGGCCCAGGGGATTAGCACCTGGGCCGCCGGTTGGACCTGTCTGCTGCAAGCGCTGGGATATGTCGGCTGGGACACCATCGTGGCTTCGGTGGTCAACGCTCTGACGTTGCTGGTCCAGATTCTCGTCGTGCTGGCCGGCGGCGGTGTGGTCGGCCTCGCCGTCACTGCTGCGGTTGGCGCGCTGGTGCAGCGTTTGAGCATTGTCCGACTCGTGCGTTCCCGCTGCCGTTACCTGCCTTTGCGCCACACCCGGTGGCGGACCGGTCTCTTTCGCGAAATGCTCCCCTTGGCGCTCCGTGCCTGGCTTACTTCGGTAGGTTACCTGCTTCTTGCCAATACCGATCAATTTTTTATCGCTGCCTTTCGCGGCACCACCGCCCTGCCGCCGTTTCGTGCCGCCTTTCTCCTGGTAATTAATCTGCACTTATTGGCCGGCGTCTTTTCCGGCGCGTCGCCCGTGTTTGTGAGCCAGCTCTGGCAGGCGGGAGACATGGAAGGCATTCGCGTGATTTTGCGGCGTAACGCCCAAATCGGCCTCTGGACCATGGCTTGCGGTGCCGCCGCCATCCTCGCCCTCGGTCCGGCGCTCTTCCAGCTCTGGCTCGGCCCGGGCAACTTCGTGGGTTATCCCGTCCTCGCCGTGTTCCTGGCCATCTTCCTGTTGGAACATCATGCCAATGTGTTCAGCACTTGCGGGCGAGCAACCGACGACGAAGCTTACGCGGCCTCCTCGATTGCCACCGGCTTGCTGAAAATATTTCTCGCCTGGTTCCTGACCGCCCGGTTCGGCCTCGTTGGGCTGGCTTGCTCGACTCTTCTGGCTCAAGCCGCCGTGAACGACTGGTTCATGGTCTGGCGTTCCGCGCGACGATTGAACGTAAAATTCGGCGCTCACTTTCGCGAAGTCTTGTTGCCCTTCGCCGTTTTGTTTCTCGCCTCTCTTTGCCTTGGGCTGTTCTTAAAAAGCCTCACCCGCCAGGCTGGCCTGGCGTTCCAAGTTCTGGCCGTTGGCGGGACCGCGATGGTCCTGCTGGCCGGTTCGCTCTGGCAATTTGCCCTGGCGCCCAGCCACCGTACCTGGGTCTTGCGCCGGCTCAGACTCGCGTGACCTGGCAAATTCCCACTGCTCAGCGGCAGCGCGCCTTCCACCTCGGCCGCGTGTGGGGATCGCGCCACGGGGGCAGCCTTTACTCGCAGGCACTCGTGCGCGAACTGGCGTCGAACGGCTGGCTCGTAACCGTTTTGGCCGAGCGTTTCGAAGAGCCTTTCCCGAATGGCATCGTCCTTCCGAGCTTTTTCCGGCGCAGCCCTCGCTACTGGTTGGGCAAAATGCTCGACACCTTAAAGCTCTGCCATCTCACCGCTCACATCCCAGGCTCGCTCGTCATCGTCCAGGGCGACTTGCCCCGGCTGACCTACCTCCTGTTGCAATGCCTCGTGCCGCTCCTCTTTATCAGGCAGGATGGGATCCTCACGTGTCCGGCCAACCATCGGTTTCTACCCGAAAGCCGCACGGTGTGTAGGCGCCAGGCGGGTCCGGGGTGCTTGCTCGTGCATCGACACGAGCATTGCTTTGGCAAGGTCCCGTTACCGAGGCGGATCGGTCGGGTCGTCTTTCGCCTTCGTGATCGACTCCTTCTGAGCTGCCTTCGCAACTTTGTCTGCAACAGCTTCTATATTGCCCGCGCGCATCGTCGCTCGGCCACAGTTCTTTACCCGCCTCCCACGAGCGCTGCGGCCACGAACCGTTTTCCGCACCCTCCGCCCGCGCGCGACCTGCACCGGTTGGTCTTTTGCGGCCGCCTCGAACCCGTCAAAGGCGCCGCCGACGCCATCACCATTCTGACCGTCCTGCCCGGAAGTTATCATCTCGAGATCCTCGGCGAAGGCCCGGAACTGCCCCGGTTAATCAGCCAGGCCGGCCGGCTTCAACTCGGCGATCGAGTTAGATTTCATGGCTGGGTCAACCCTACCGAACGCGACGAATGGTTGGCTTCAGCCGGCGCGTTGTTGATACCAAGCCGATGGGACGAAGCCTTTGGCATGGCCGGTTTGGAAGCCCTCGCCCAAGGGACACCCGTAGTAGCCTATGATGTCGGCGGCATTTCCGAATGGTGCCGCGACGGTGCCGGCATTTTGGTCTCGTGCGGCGACGTCACTCGCGCCGCCGCCGCTGTGCGGCAGTTAACCGCTGACCCAGTGCGCTGGAGCGTTTCCTCGGAGAACGCCAAACGCGTCGCGGACATGGAGTTCCCGCCGGAGCGATTTAGTCGAGACGTCGGACGATTGCTGCGGGACTGGGCATCCTAAGTTCTTAGCTTTTAATTCTTAGTTCTTAGCTAAGGCACAATGAGCAACCCCGGCTGGCGCGCAAGTTGAATCGACAGCAAACCTTTGCGTCTTCGCGCCTTTGCGTGAGGCACCTCCCGCCGCGCCGAGCAACGGCCAAACTCACGCCAAGCCGCCAAGCCGCAAAGATGGATGAGAATGGGATAGGCAAGAGCGTCGTGGATGCGGCCATCCAGGCTCCCCCGTGAGCTTGGGCCGGGATTGCTGGAGGGCTTTTACGGCTTATCTGAAACTCCAAGGGCTAAAGCTGGCCTTTGTGCTCAACTTCGGCGCCAGCCTGATAAAGGATGGCATTGAGCGTGTAATAAATGGCCTGCCTGAGGCAAACCTTTGCGTCTTAGCGTCTTTGCGTGAGGCACCTCCCGCCGCGCCTGAGCAAAGGCCAAACTCACGCCAAGCCGCCAAGCCGCAAAGATGGATGAGAATGGGATAGGCAAGAGCGTTGTGGATGCGGCGGTTCAGGTTCACCGTGAGCTTGGGCCTGGATTGCTGGAGGGCGTTTACGAGGTCGTCCTGGGCCGAGAATTGGAATCGCGTGGTTTGCGGGTGGAACGCCAGGTACCCGTGCCCATACGGTACAAAGGCCTGCGCTTTGAGGAAGGTTTCCGCGCGGACATCATCGTGGAATGCAAAGTGATTCTGGAACTTAAATCGGTCGAACAACTCAGCAAAGTCCACGCAAAGCAGGTCTTGACTTATCTGAAACTCCAAGGGCTAAAGCTGGGCTTTGTGCTCAACTTCGGCGCCAACCTGATGAAAGACGGGTTGAGCGTGTGGTAAATGGCCTGCCTGAGGCAAACCTTTGCGTCTTAGCGTCTTTGCGTGAGGCACTTCCCGCCGCGCCTGAGCGTTATGTTATTTCGCCGAAAAGGCCAAACTCACGCCAAGACGGTAAGACGCCAAGATGAACCAAGGCATGCTTATTGCAAAAGAGGGGTGCAGAAGCCGATCCCGAGCTGGCACCGGCGCTCTTGAAACAGTTCATGAGGTCGTGCTGGCCAGAGAACTGGAAAAACCGTGCCCCCCACACCTGAACCTTTGCGTCTCTGCGTCTTTGCGGGCATCCTAAACCCGCACCGTTGCGTGAAACATAAACCCGAGCCGAAACCGCCCCGTGAGCTCTTGGCGCGGGCCGGCTGAGGTTGCAGCATGGGCCATTTTTGGGTAGGCTTACCTTATGACGAAGGACATTCGCGATAGACTGGCTGCTCAGCCTTTCCTGCCTTTCGTGGTGCATACCGCGGACGGGCGCGAATACCAGGTTCCGACCCATGATCACGCGCACGTATCTCCTGCGGGCGGCCGCGTCAGCATCTGGACGGACGACGAAACCGAGTACATCCTGCCCGCCTTGCTTATCAGCGGTTTGAAAGTCCGACCCAATGGCAAAGGAACAAAATAAGGCGAGCCGCCCAAAGACCCTCCGAGCCAAGTACAAACAACCAATTGTGCAGCTTGAAATAGAACAGTGGCCGGTCGTATAATCGAAGAAGCTGTTGGAGATCATGAGCAGCTTACAACCAAGGCCGGCGAACTTTCCCAGCTCAACAAACGACGCGCCGTCGGAAAGCCACTCTTTGCGTCTTGGCGTCTTTGCGTGATCCTCTGCAGTTTTTTGTCCTTTTCGCTGCGCCTGTGCCGCGCTAAGTCTCTGCGTCTTTGCGTGCATCCTAAACCCGCACCGTTGCGTGAAACATAAACCCGAGCCGAACCCGTCCCGCGAGCGCTTTCCACGCTCGTCCAAGTATAATCCGGAGTGGGTCACCGACAGTGCCAGCGGCGGCGCCAACTCACTCTGGTTGACCGAATGGCTCTGTACCGCGCTTGACCTCAAACCAGGCATGCGCGTCCTCGACCTCGGATGCGGCCGCGCCTCCTCCTCCATCTTTCTCCACCGCGAATTTAGCGTCCAGGTCTGGGCCGCTGATCTTTGGTTCAGCCCTTCGGAAAACCTCCAGCGTATCCGCGACGCCAAAGTCGATTCCGCTGTCTTCCCCTTGCACGTCGAAGCGCGCGCACTCCCCTTTGGCGCCGACTTCTTCGATGCCATCCTTAGCATCGACTCCTTCATGTATTACGGCACCGACGACCTTTTCCTCGGAAACCTCGCGCGCTTTGTGAAGCCGGCCGGCCTCATTGCCATCGCCGGGGCCGGCTTGACGCAGGAAATCGAAGGCCCTCTCCCCGAGCACCTGCGCCAGTGGTGGGAGCCGAGCTTGTGCTGCCTCCATTCACCCGACTGGTGGCGCCGGCACTGGCAACGCAGCGGCATTGTCGACGTCGAACTCGCCGATGCCCTGCCCGACGGCTGGCAGACCTGGCTCGAATGGCAGCGAATGAATTACCCGGCGAACCTTCCGGAAATCCAGGCCCTCGAAGCCGATTGCGGCAGGTATCTCGGTTACGTCCGCACCATTGGCCGCCGCCGGCCCGGAGCGCACCTCGAGGAGCCCATCGTCTCGTTCCCATCTCAGTACATCAAAAAACCACTCCTCCCCGACCTCCATTAAAAGAACCCGGACTGGAACAGTTGTTTCCCGCAGATTCGGGGCGACCGCAGATAAGAAGCCGTTTTATCAGTGTTCATCCGCGGTTGACTGCACGGGTACAGCTCCACCGGTTCGTGTTAATTGGTGCAATTCGTGTCTAACCCGTTCACTCCCTCCTTCGTGTTTCGCCCGGACACCTTCGCGCGCGCGTGTTGGCGCAAACTCCGGCCGCGGCCCGAGTGTTGCGTCGTTCAAACCGCCTGGGGCGACTCGCTCGAAGTCGAGCCGCGCAAATTCATCGGCGCCGGTGTGTATATGCGCGGCGTGCACGAACTTTCCATTTGCGAAATCCTCTGGCGCCTGGCAGCTCCCGGCGAACTCGCGGTCGACGTCGGCGCCAACATCGGCGTCATGACCAGTTTACTTTCCAAACGCGTCGGCCCTCGCGGACGCGTCTTCGCTTTCGAACCCCATCCCCAAACCTTCCGCCGCCTCCAGGAGAACGTTCGCCGATGGCCCCGGTCCAACGTTTCCTTGTTCGATCGTGCCGTCGCCAACCGCAACGCCACCGCCACCTTGTTTGAACCCGCCGTTTTCCACCTCAACGACGGCACCGCTTCGCTCGCACCCGCCAATGGCGTCGGCCAATCATTCCCCGTCGGCACCGTGCGCCTCGACGATATCCTCCCGGCCGCACGATACGGCGTGCTAAAAATCGATGTCGAAGGCCTCGAACTCGACGTCCTCCACGGCGCCGAGCGCGCCTTGAGCCAGGCGCGCTTCCGCGACGTCGTATTCGAATCCCATTCGACCTATCCCGGCCCCGCCCACCAATTCCTGCTCGAGCGCGGCTGCCAGGTCTTTGCCATCCAATCCTCCCTGCGCGGACCTCGTCTTATCGAGTTGCCCGCGCCTTGGCCAGGGCAGGGGAGCGCCGCGGATTACCTGGCCACCATTGACCCTGCCCGCGCCCAAAAACTCATTGCACCTCCCGGCTGGAACGTGCTACGAAAAAGCCCGTAGCCCTAATGAATCTCACGTCCAAATCCTTTGTGCGCGATCCTGCACGAATCCTTTCCATCTTTCTCGGCTTTGCTTGCGCCGCGGCCCTGTCCAACGCGTCTGTCGCCGCGCAAAACGCCGATCTCAAAGCCATCGCTGGTGTTTGGGTTCCCATCAAAGCCGAGCTCGGCGGCCAACCCATGCCCCCGGCCGTCCTCAAAACCATTACCCTCAAATGTGGCGAAGGCACCTACGAAGTCACCATCGAAGGCGCGCCCCAGCCCGACATCGGCACCTTCTCCATCGAGCCCGATGCCAAACCAAAAGGCATGAAAGTCCTCGGCGTCAAGGGTCCCAACGCTGGCAAAACCTTTCCGGCCATTTACGAATTCGATGGCGATTCCCTGCGCATCTGTTACGACCTTTCCGGCGCAAAAAGGCCCGCCGAGTTCAAGACCACCATTGGAACTCAACTGTACCTTGTGACCTACCAACGCCGGCCTGCCTCTGTGGCCCCGGGCCGGCCTTTGCCCAGTCGCCCCGCGCCGCAAAAGAATGCCACCTGGCTCGTGCCCGATTTCCCCGTGAAACCTGCCTGAAAGTTTTGGAGTGCGCCGCTCCGCGGCGCTTTTGGGGGCGAAAGGAACACGAACGAACGGAGAAAGAAAGCCTTCCCACAATCGGTGGGCAATGATCTGTTTCCCTCGCCCCCGAGGAACGAACGGGGAGAGGGTTGGAGAGAGGGTCATTTCCTGGGCTCATGTCTAAAAGCATGGCCAACGCAATAGCCTCTCCATGAACCATACGGACTCCGAAGGTTTTGGAGTGCGCCGCTCCGCGGCGCTTTTGGGGGCGAAAGGAACACGAACGAGCGGAGAAAGGGAGAAGGCGTTCCCACAATCGGTGCGCACGGTTTGTCTCCCTTGCCCCCGAGGAACGAACGGGGAGAGGGTTGGAGAGAGGGTCAATTCCTGGGTTCATGTCTAAGAACATGGCCAAAGGTAACAGCCTCTCCATGAACCGTACGGACTCCGAAGGTTTTGGAGTGCGCCGCTCCGCGGCGCTTTTGGGGGCGAAAGAGGGTCGAACGATTTGAGATCTTCCGCAGGTGATCCGTCGTTCGGTTCCAAAAGCGGCGCAAAGCGCCGCACTCCAAGACGCTGGCGCGCCAGTCCTGGGGCGGATACCAATACATCGGCCAACGCGAAACGCGGCTTTCCATCAGCGCAAACCTCTTTACTTGAAAATCCAGATCCTCAGCGAACGCTTTCTCCCCAGTATCGGCGGCATCGAGGCCGTAACGCGCGTGCTGGCGGAAGCCTTCGTCCGCGCGGGCCATGAAACCACTGTAATCACCCGAGAACACCACTCAGGCGATTCGACGGGCGGCTTAAACGTCTTGCGCTGTCCCGGGCCCGTGACCCTGCTCAAAACTTATGCTCAAGCCGATGCAATTATCCTTCAAGGCTCGGTGGCGCATCTCGGATGGCCCTTATTTTTCCTGCGCCGCCCGGCGCTGATGGTTCATCACATGTTTCCTGACGCGCACGGGAGGGGATGCGCGAGGCTATTCCGCGCGAAACTCGCCGCGCGCCTTGCCCACGCCGCGGTGAGTCATGCCATCGCTCAAAAAGTACCTTGGCCAATAAACGCCGTTCTGCCCAATCCTTATGATGCTCACGTGTTCCGCACCGACTGGAACATTCGGCGGTCAAAAGATCTCGTTTTCCTTGGCCGCTTGATTCCCGGGAAGGGCGCGCATGTTTTGATCGAGGCGCTGGGAGTTTTACGAAACGGTGCTCGCGGCCTGAGCGCCACAATCATTGGAGCCGGGCCGGAAAAGGAAGCTTTAGCTGAGCTCGCCCGGAGCCGTGGGTTGTGCCACACGGTGAGGTTTGTTGGTGAAGTAACGGGCACAGCGCTCGCGCAGTTGCTCAATCAGCATCGGGTCATGGTCGTGCCTTCGCTCGTCGCCGAAGGCTTTGGCATCGTCGCGCTGGAAGGTATTGCCTGCGGCTGCGTCATCGTCGGGAGCCAAGCGGGAGGTTTGCCGGAAGCTATCGGGCCGTGCGGCGCAACTTTTTCGACGGGAGACGCCGCCGCGCTTGCCGCGCTCCTCACAACGATTCTGCCCTCGAATGACGCGCTCGCCGGCTTTCGGGTGCATGCCGCCCGCCACCTGGCGCAACATCGGCCCGACGCCGTTGCCCAGCGTTACCTTTCCACGCTCGGGAACATGAAGTCCCGGCGCCACTGGCATTCGTCCGCTTATCTCGCCGCAGATTCGCTCCTCCCGCAGCGCTCGAGGTCAGTGTGAGTGGCGGAGTTCACTAAAGAGAATGAAGACATTTTTATGAGCAGTTCTTCCCAAGTCACCAACCTGTGCGATTTGTCGTAGAACAATTGGGAGCGCGCCGGGATTACGCCGTCCCGATGATCCTGCAACAAGCGGGAATGCTCGAGCGGTTCTACACCGATCTGGCGGGCAATGTGGGGCGCGGTCGTTGGCTGGCTAAAATCGGCTGCCTGCTGGGCTGCAGAGCCGCCGCGGAACGATTGGCCGGCCGCAGAGTCCCGGATTCACTCAGAGAAAAGACGGTTTGTTTTGGCGGTATAAAAACCTGGCTCGAGGCAAGCCGCCTGTTCGGAAGGCGCAATCCCGCAAACGCGTTCCGGCGTCAGTTGCGAGTGAGCCAGGCGCTCGGACGCTCCATGGCCCGGCGAGGATTTGGCACCGCAACGCACCTTTACTCCATGCTCGGCGAATGCAGTCCCTTGCTGGCAGCCGCAAAGCGGTCCGGGATCAAGATCGTTACTGAATTCTACATCTTGCTCAGCGCCGAGCGCATTCTCGCGCTGGAACAGCGTGCTTTTCCGCAGTGGGCTCCGCCGCCACCCGACCTGGATGCCGTTCGTGCCGAGTTTCCCGACGAGCAAAACGTCATCGCTCGGACCGATTTCGCGCTGTGCCCCTCTGAAGCGGTTCAAGTGGATTTGGAAGAAAACTTTGGCTTTGGCAAAGGGCGCGC
>Ga0070741_10010064_pt1 | contig 18023 bp, 14 predicted proteins | sample Coa_R1_4_FD_66440 | JGI IMG/M metagenome (GOLD analysis project Ga0070741, IMG submission 66440) | Surface soil microbial communities from Centralia Pennsylvania, which are recovering from an underground coalmine fire - Coalmine... | ecosystem: Environmental > Terrestrial > Soil > Unclassified ...
GGAAGTGCCCTCCTTGGCAGGGGTCCTGCTCCTTCGACAAGCGCAGTCTTCCTTGCCAGGAGGGCCTTTACGCGGATTCCAGACCTCAGCCGAGCGGGCCTACTGAAAGACCCGGGCTAGTCAGCCTGCTCGGAGGTACTGGCGCAGAGCCTTGCGGATGAGTTCGGAGGGTGAGACCCCCTCGACCTCTGCTCGGGCGGTGAGTTCGTCGCGAAGTTCTGGGTCGAGCCGGACGGACTCGACCGATGCGGGACCCGACCCTAGGGATGGCCGGCCACGCTTCCCCCGCCGGGCGATGAGTTCGTCGACGTCGTATCCAGCCTCGGCTTCATGAGCCACGGCTTCAATGCCGGCATCCGTGATGGGCTTGCCGGATTTGGTATGGCCGTAGACGCGAGGTTCGGTCATGGTTCGAGCAGCCTCCGATACTTCGGCCGCATGGGCATGGCGTGGATAGCGATCTCCTGGCCCTCGACGGTGACGAGCACGATGACCTCGAGGAGATTCCCCGCCCGGTCGGGTCCGATCACCACCATCGGTTGGGATCCTCGCCGGCATCCTCGACCGCCACGGAATTGGCAACGGCGTGGATCACGTCGTCGTCGACAACGCCGTGGCGGTGAGCGGAAGGGTGAACCTCCACCTCGAATAGTGCAGTACGAAAATGTGGCGAGGTGTTCAGTGAATCGTCCACCGTTCACGAAGCTCAGCGAAACAAGGTGCCTGGCATGACCGACGGCGAGATTCTCCGGCCCGCTGAGGCCGCCCGCCGGATCGGCGTGCCGACGAAGGTCATCGTCAAAGCGATGTACGAGCGGAGGCTCCCCCGGGTCCGCCTCGCCGACGGCACCCTCGGGATCCCAGCCGACGCCCTCGCCGACTTCCAGCGTCAGTCGGCGTGACCGCCTGACGCCAATACCCTGCCGGTGGAACGGTGCGTGATGACGCTCGGCCCGGATGCCCAGCAGTTGCTCGATGACGTTGCGGCCAGTTCGCGGCTGGAAGGCCAGGAGCTTCGGGAAGAGGACCTAGAACTCGCCCGGGCTTATCTTGCGGGTGAGATCGATGCGGCGACGTTCCAGGAGCGCGCGCGGCAGCTCGTGACCGGCACACCGCGGCCAGCCCCGAGCGCCTGATCCCGGCCCCCACAGGACCGACCGACGAGCTTCGTTCCACCGTTCGTTCGTGGCACGACAGCGTTCCGCGGGCCTCAGAACGCGAAGGAGGCCCGGCAAAAACCGGGCCCGACCTGCGCTGTTGACTGTGGGCGGTAGAGGATTTGAACCTCTGACCCCCTCCGCGTCAAGGAGGTGCTCTACCCCTGAGCTAACCGCCCGATGATTTCGTGCCTTTGACCTGCGCCTTTACTTACTCTAGCCCGTCCTCCTCGGTACTACCCCGGCATGTGGAGCACAGAACTGCGGTCGTTGTCCTCCGCCGGGACGGGGATCCTAGACCCCTCGGCTCCCATCCGAGGCTTCCAGCGCCGCCTGCGGGCGACCGGGTGCGTCGGGCCGACCGGCGCTCCCGTCGAGCACTGGCGCTGGTCATGGTCGGGCGCCGCCGGCTGCGGCAAGGGCTCGAACCCGACCCGGGGCGCCACAGACGTTGGCGGGGGGCGCGATCGGGAGCCAACCCGGCGGAGTGCGCCGGTCGGCGCCAATGGCAATTGCCGCCCCTCGGGCCGCGAGGGCGGGCGAAGGCGCCGGGCGCCGCTCGAGTGCCGGGCCGGACGGGCCGATGCCTGGAGAAACAGTGGCTGGAAGGGCAGACCATGGGACTTCGTAGCGTCGTCGCCTTGTCCGTCATCGTCCCCGTCGTCGGCACCGCCAGTTGGGTGTGGGCCGGCGAGGACACTCCCGGCCCCATCCGGGCCTGTGTCGAGCGGAACAGCGGACAGGTCCGCATCGTCGGCCCGCGGGATCGGTGCCGCCGCAACGAGTCGGCGCTGGCCTGGAACGCGAGCGGGCCCGCCGGGCCGGCCGGACCGCAGGGCCCGGGCGGGCCGGCCGGAGCCAAGGGCGATGTCGGACCGGCCGGAGCCCAGGGCGACGTCGGTCCGGCCGGACCGGAGGGCCCGGCCGGGCCCGCCGGGCCCCAGGGCGACGTCGGTCCGGCCGGGCCGCAAGGCCCGGCCGGTCCCGCCGGGCCACAGGGCGATCCCGGACCGGCCGGAGCGCCGGGAGTGTCGGGGTGGGAGTACATCACCTCGGCCGCCGTCAGCCTTCCCACCGCCGGGACGAAGAGCGCCGTGGCCCGCTGCTCGGCCGGCAAGCAGATCCTGGCCGGCGGGTTCACGTCGCCCGGTGCCGGCGCGACGGTGGTCGAGTCGCACGCCGTGTTCGGGCCGGTGGCCGGCGACTCCCGGGCGACGCCGGGCTGGATCGTGTGGGCGCGCAACCCATCCGGCCCCGACAGCACGGTGACGGCGTACGCCATCTGCGCCCTCGTCTCCTGACCCGGGCCTGTTACCGGGAGCCGCCTTCCCCGCCCCCACCGAGCCGGGCTTCGGGGACGATCGGTTCGAACAGCTCGACGGGGTTGCCCGACGGGTCCTCGACGAGGATCTGCTTGCCGCCGACGCCGGTCACGACGTCGTTGCGGAAGTGGGCCCCGCGGGCCCGGAGCCGCTCGACGAGGCTTTCGAGGTCGACGACCTCGAGGCTGAAACGGTTCCAGCCGCCGGGCGACGGGAGGGTCCCGTCAGGCATGGGGCCGCCCCCGCCGGGCCCGCCGCCGGGGGCGCTGAGCACGAGCCGGAGATCGCCGCGGGTGAGCATGGCGAAGGTCGGCGCGGGGTGCATGACCTCCTTGAAGTCGAGGAGACCGCAGTAGAAGTCGATCGCCTCGTCGACGTCGTTGACGATGTAGCGGACGCTCACGCTGGCCATGGGCACCTCCCGTCGACCGGCCCGACCGGCCCGACCGGCCCGACCGGCCCGACCGGGAGAACCTAGTGCGCCGGTCGGCCGATCCGGCGTTCCTCGGGAACACCTGTCGTTCCCGAGGAGCGCCGAATGCCCAGGCCCCGGGCCGGCCGGCCGATCCGGCGTTCCTCAGGAACACCTGTCGTTCCGGAGGAGCGCCGGTTCGTGGGTCGTGATCGGCCGGGCTCGACCAGGGGGTGGGGATGACCCCACCCCCGAGATGCCGGGTGGCGGGATGGTCGCCCGGAGCCGAAATCCGTATCGTGATGAACGTGCCTCCTGTGACCGCCTCACAGGAACCTCGCCGCCTCGACCGTGAGCCGCAGGGCTGTCCCCAGCCAGCCCGAGTGGCCCGTTCGGAGGCGGTGAGGCGCGTCTGGGGCCGGAATCGCCGTCGCTCCGGAATGTCCGGATCGTCACGATCCGCGGCAAGAGACCGATAAGCGAAGTTCAAGACGGCGCGAAGAAAATGTGACGACCCGCCGTCATGATCCGAAGTGTCCTGCGTTGTTCTCGTTGGAGGGACCGGATCCACCGCCCGAACCCCTCCGGCCCGCCGCGGCCGGCTGAGCCCGATCAGTCGCCTTCGGTCGGGGCGAAGCCCTGCCGGATGGTGTTCTCGGTCAGCACCTTGGGCTCCAGGAACTGGAGCAGGTAGTCGGGCCCGCCCGCCTTCGAGCCCACGCCCGACATCCCGAAGCCGCCGAACGGCTGGCGGCCGACCAGCGCCCCGGTGATCCCCCGGTTCACGTAGAGATTCCCGGCCCGGAACTCGTCGGCCGCCCGGGCGATGCGGGCCGGCGAGCGGGAGAACAGCCCGCCGGTGAGGGCGTAGTCGGTCGAGCCCGCCAGGACCAGCGCCTGGTCGAAGTCGTCGGCCTTCATCGCCACCAGGACCGGCCCGAAGATCTCCTCGGTGGCCACCCGGCACCCGGGCTCCGACGTCACCATCACCGTGGGGCCGACGTACCAGCCGCCATCGGGCAGGTCGTTGCGCTGGACGACGACGTCGCCCTCCACCCGGGCCGCCTCCTGATAGCGGCGCACCCGCTTCCAGGCGTCCTCGTCGATGACCGGGCCCACCGCCGCCCGCAGCTCCCGGGGATGGCCGACGATCACCAGCTCGGCCGCCCCGGCCACCCGGTCGATCAGCTCGTCGAAGATCGGGCCGACGCCGATCACCCGGGACGCCGCCGAGCACTTCTGGCCGGCGTAGCCGAAGGCGCTGGCCACGATGGCCGGCACGGCCTGGTCGAGATCGGCGTCGGTGTCGACGACGATGGCGTTCTTGCCGCCCATCTCGGCCACCACCCGCTTCACATGGCCCTGGCCGGGCCGGTGGTGGGCGGCGTCCTCGATGATCGACAGCCCCACCGCCGCCGAGCCGGTGAACGTGACGAACGAGACCTCAGGCCGGCTCACCAGGTCTGCGCCGACCTCCTCCCCCACGCCGGGCAGAAAGGCCAGCGCCCCCGGCGGCACGCCGGCCTCGAGGAGGATCTGGACCAGCCGGTAGGCGATGCCCGGCGTCTGCTCGGCCGGCTTGAACAGGACGGTGTTGCCGGCCACCAGCCCCGCCGTCACCATCCCGGTCGGGATCGCCAGCGGGAAGTTCCACGGCGCGATGACCACGCCCAGGCCCCGGGGCTGGTAGCGGTACTGGTTGGTCTCCCCCGGCGCCTGGAGGATCGGCACCCCGCCCGAAAGGCGCAGCGCCTCCCGGCCGTAGTACTCGCAGAAGTCGATGGCCTCGCAGACGTCGGCGTCGGCCTCCCGGATCGGCTTCCCGGCCTCGAAGACCATGAGCGCCGCCAAGTCGGCCTTTCTCGACCGCAGCAGGGCCGCCGCCTTGAACAGCACGGCGGCCCGTCCGGCGAACCCGAACCCCCGCCACTCGCGCCCGGCGGCCAGCGCCGCCGCCACGGCGGCGTCGACCTCGGCGCTCCCGGCCCGCCCGCTCCGGCACACCACCGTGGCGTAGTCGCCCGGGTCGACGGAGACGATCTCCTCCTTCGTGCGGACGGGCTTCCCCCCGATGACCACCGGCGCCTCGAACCCGAGCCGGGCCGGCGTCGCCCCGACGGCGGCCATCAGCCGGGCCCGGGGCGTGATCCGGCGCAGCTCGGCCGGGGGTTCGTTCTCGAACGGCCCCGGCGCGTCAGGGTCCGTCGGAGGCCGCACCGCCGCCTCGGGCTCGGCGTCGGGCAGGTCCTTGTCCTTCACCTTGGGCGGCCGCACCAGCTTGCGCAGCTCCTTGCCCTCGGCGAAGCGGTGGCGGAGGAACGACTCGTTGGACGTGTTCTCCAGCAGGCGGCGCACGAGGTAGGCCATCCCCGGCACGAGCTCCCCCACCGGGGCGTAGACCCGCAGCCGCTGGCCCATCGACCGCAGGGCGGCGTGGACCGGCTCGGCCATGCCGTAGAGCATCTGCACCTCGACGGCGCCGTCGGGCAGGCCGGCGGCCCTCGCCGCCGCCAGCCCGTAGGCCAGGCTGCGGAGGTTGTGGCTGGCGAAGGCCGGCCGCACGGCACCGGCGTTGTCGACGAGATGGCGGATGCAGCGCTCGTAGTTGGCGTCGGTCTGGGCCTTCTCCTCGAACACCGGCACCGGCCAGCCCTCGGCCTTGGCCACGACGGTCTCGTAGTCCCAGTAGGCGCCCTTGACCAGCCGGATCTGCAGCGGGATCCGCAGCGCCCCCTTCGACCAGGCCACGAGGTCGCGCAGATCGGCGAAGGAGTCCTTCCGGTAGGCCTGCACCACGCAGCCGAGCGCCGGCCCGCCGGGAAACTCCTCCCCCAGCGCCCGCACGAGCTCGAAGGTGAGGTCCTTCACGTCGTCGTGCTCGGTGTCGATGTGGATGGTGGCCGGCACCTCCCGGGCCCGCAGCAGCAGCGGCCGCAACCGGGACCGGGCCTCCTCCAGCCCTTCGGCCCGGGTGAGCGGCGAAAAGCGCGGCGCCAGGGCGGTGGCCTTGACCGAGATGTTGACCCGGGCCAGCGGGCCCCAGGGGTCGGTCTCGAGGACGGGCCGGGCGGGCCAGGTCGCCGTGGCCATGGCCAGCCGGTCGAGGACTTCGCCGACGCGCCGGGCGTAGCGGTCGGCCTCGGCCGACGTCAGGGTCTTCTCGCCGAGGAGGTCGACGGTCGACGCCTCGCCGGCCAGCCACAGGGCCTCGAGCCGGGGCAGCGCCTCGGCCGCCGTCTCGCCGGCGATGAACTGGCGGGCCATCCGGTGGATGTTGCGCCGGGCAGTGGCGGCGGACACCCCCGCCCCGAACGGCACCTTGGCCCCGAGCCCGAGGCCCAGCCGCAGGGGCGCCGGCGTGGCGCTGCCCTCGAAGTACTCCTGGAGGTGGCGCATGACGTCGTCGTCGTCACGGCAGCCGGGGAAGACGTCGACGAAGCGGAACAGCTGCGTCTTGAAGGCGCCCTTGGCCATGGCCCAGTCGAGGAGCTGCTCGCTCCACCAGGAGCCCCGGAACAGGCTGGTCTTCTCCTCGCCCCCGGCCTCGGCGATGCGGTGGGCGAGGGCCTGGACATCACGCTCGGAGGGTGCGCTCATCCCCTAAAGAGGCTACCGGGACTCCCATGTTCTACCGGCGGACGAAAGGCGCGAATGAGGACGGGCCGAGACTGCTTTCCCACCGGTAACTTCGCTCAATTAGCATTTGGGACGAACCGGCCGGCCGCCGGGCTTCGAGCGGGGGGAACGCACGATCAGGATCTGCGGAAGAACATGGCGACGCCGTGCCCCGGTGGCGGCCGCCGTCGCCGTCCTGGCGCTGGCGCCGCTGGGATCGGGCGCAGGCGCCGATACCGACCCTGCCCAGGGCAACTTCGTGATCGGCAGCGGCCGGGCCCGGGCCAGCCTGTTCGAGATCGCCCCCCGCACCGGCGGCCTCGAGATCCCGATCAACTTCGGCAAGGCCCTCGTCACCTACCAGGGCCTGTCGGCCACGGCCACCAGCGGCGGCGTGAAGCCCCCGTCGCAGAACAGCGCCGACGGCGGCTGCGGCGGCGGGTTCCAGCCCCCCGGCGGCGGGAAGGGCCCTGGCGGCGGAGGTCCCCCCGGCGGCCTGCCCGCCCCGCCCAAGGGCCCCGGCGGGGGCAACGGGCCCAGCACGTCGTTCCCGTTCGTCTCGACGATCTCGGTCTCGACCGGGGACAAGGACGCGGCCAAGGGGCGCCAGATCGACCAGGGTCACTTCCCCGACGGCGGGCCGGTCAGCGGCTCCCTCGAGCACCAGGAGGTGGCGGCCGACGACGCCCCCTCGGGCCGGGCCGCGACCACCAGCGGGCGCCTGGCCTTCGGCCCGGTGGCCGAGGCGGTCAACGGCCGCACCGAGGCCAGCGCCGGCGTCCTCGACCACAAGGCCCGCCAGGCCCACGCCGTCACCACCATCGACCGCCTGAGCCTCCTCGGCGGGAAGATCGTCCTCAACGACCTCCGCTGGGAGGTCACGCAGCGGACCGGCGACGGTGCCCGGGCCGACGGGGGTTTCACCGTCGGCTCCGCGCTCCTCGACGGCAAGCCGCTGCCCGCCCCGACGGGGACGCCGGCGCTGCCGAAGATCCCCGGCGCTCCCGGGTCGGGCGCCCCGACGCTGCCCGACCCGCTGGCGGCGCTCAACATCGCGCTCTCGCCCACCGGCATCGCCCTCGTGGCACCGCACCTGGAGAACGTCGACGGCGTCGTCGACGTCACCCCCATGAGCCTCCGCTTCGCCGATTCGGCCCTCGGGCGCCAGGTGCTCGGCCCGATCATCGGTGACCTCCAGCCCCTGCGGGACCCGGTCGTCGGCGGCCTCCTCGCCGCCTCCTGCGACTTCGGCACGGCGGTGACCGTGGCCGACGTCGCCACCAGCATCCTGGCCGGAGCGGGCGGTATCCGCTTCGACTTCGGAGGGGTCAGCGCCACCACCGAAGGCGAGCACTACGACAACCCCCTGGCCGGGGGCCCGGGCGACAACGGCGGCCTCGGAGGCGGGGTCGGTGGCGGCGACGGCGGCCTGCCGGAACTCCCGCCGGCGCCGGCGGCGGCGGCCGAAACCGGTCCGGTGTCGACCGTCGGGCCCGCCGCCGGCGCCGGTGACCTCGGTGCGGGCGAGGCCTTCGGCAGCCCGTCCGGATCCGGTGCGGGCTTCGGGACCGCCCCCTCCGGTGCCACCACCGGCCCCGGGAACGGCGCCAACCCCGGCGGCAACGGGGGCGAGACGGCCCTCGGCCCCTCGACCAACCTGTTCGGGCCGACGTCGAGCCATCTCCCCGGTCACAAGGGCGGCCGGGCGCTGGCCGTCGCCCTCCTCGCCCTGTTGACGATCGCCGTCCTCGCCGCCGCCGACGCCTTCCATCTCCGCCGAGCTTCCCGGAGCATCTCGTGAGCCTGCCGTCCTCCGCTTCCCCGCCGCCCTCCCCCGCCTCCCGGCTGATGCGGGGCTACGGGCCGCTCTTGGGCTTCGCCGTGCTGTTCATGCTGATGGCCGCCCTCATCCCGACCGTCGGCCCCGAGGTCAAGACGGTGGCCGTGGCCGGGCCCAATGGCGTCGCCCCCGGCGCCGTCCCGGGCGCCGCCGCCGGCGAGGCCGCGCCGTCCGGCGGCGACACCGGCGCCGGACCCGACACCGGCGGCACCGGCGGCGTCACCACCAACTCCGGCCCGCTGGCCCGCGCCGGCAACGCCGCCGGCGCCACCCGCTCCGGCAACGGCGCGGGCGCGACCGGTGCCAATGGCGCCAGCGGCAACGGCGCAGCCGGCGGTCGCGCCGGGGCCGGCAAGAGCGCCGCCGCCCCGCCCCGCATCGGCCCCTGCACCGACCGCAAGCTCCAGGTGCCGAACGACCCCTACTCCCCGCCCTGCGTCGCCTTCTCCGGCGACAACGGCGGCGCCACCTCCCGGGGCGTGTCGGCGACCGAGATCACGATCTCCGCCCGACTGGCCGGCCTGCCCGACTTCTCGGCCGCGCCCAGCAGCGACAACGGCCCGTCGGCCACGTTCGCGGTCAAGCCCGAGGAGATCAAGCGGACGCTGGAGGGCCTGGCCGACTACTTCAACTCCCGGTTCCAGTTCTACGGCCGCAGGATCAAGCTCGTCTTCTTCCAGGGGAAGGGCAACTTCCAGACCGAGCTGCAGGGCGGGGGCCAGGAGGAGGTCGAGGCCGACGCCGTCAAGGCCGCCGAGGAGATCAAGGCCTTCGGCGACGTCATCGGGGTCAGCGCCCCTTATGACGACGCCCTGGCCCGCCGGGGGGTCATGAGCTTCGGCGCTCCCTACATGTCGGCCGAGTGGATGGCCGCCCGCCGGCCCTACGCCTGGAGCCCCACGCCCGACTGCACGTTCATCGAGCAGAGCGTGAGCGACTACGTCAACAAGCGCCTGGCCGGCCGCCCCGCCCGCTACGCCGCCGGCGACCTGAAGGGCAAGCCCCGCACCACCGCCGTCATCGCCCCCGAGAATCCCTGGTACCAGCAGTGCGTCGACGCCGGGGAGAAGGTGGCCAAGGCCGCCGGCCATCCCAACCAGGACCGTATCGCCTACAAGCTCGACTTCAACACGCTGTCCAACCAGGCGGCCAGCATCATCGCCAAGCTGAAGAGCGAGAAGATCACGACCGTGATCTGCGGCTGCGACCCGGCCCTGCCGATCTTCCTCACCTCCAAGGCCCAGGAGCAGGGCTACACCCCGGAGTGGATCATCACCGGGGCGGCGTTCGTCGACCTCGACGTCATCGGCCAGCTCTACCAGCAGGACGAGTGGTCCCACTCGCTCGGCCTGTCGTTCATCGGGCCGCTTCAGCCGCTGCGGGCCACCACCGGCTACAACGCCTTCAAGATCGCCCGCCCCAACGAGGAGCCGTCGAACCTCGTCGATCTCCTCTACTACGAGATGTACACGATGGTCATCGGGCTGCAGGAGGCCGGCCCGAACCTCACGCCGGCCACGTTCGAGCGGGGCATGTACGCCTATCCCGGTGGCTTCGGCCCGGCCGGCACGTGGAAGTTCACCACCGGCCGCTACACCCCGACGCAGGACGCCCGGGAGATCTACTGGGACCGCAACGCCGTCTCGCCCCAGAACAAGGAGAAGGGCTCCTACGTCGAGACCATGCCCGGGCGGCGGTTCAAGCCCGGTGAGTGGCCCACCTCCGATCCGACCGTCCCCGAGCGGTGAAGTCGCGCCTCGGGTCGCGCCCCGCAGTCAGGGGCGTCCCCCGCCCGCTCCTGATCGCGGCGGCCGTCCTCATCGCCTGGCCCCTGGCCGCCGCCCTGCTCCCCCACGGCGCCCCCGTCGGCATCGTGCTGACCGGGGTCATCCTCGGCACCGCCAACGGCCTCCTGGCCATCGGGCTCATCCTCATCTACCGCACGAACCGGATCGTCAACTTCGCTCACGGCTCGCTGGGCTCGGTGGCCGGCCTCGTCGGCGTGGAGCTCTACGTCAAGGACCACTGGAACTACCTCGCCGCCATGGGGCTGGGCGTGGCCCTCGGCCTCGTCCTCGGCGGGATCGTCGAGCTGCTGGTGATCCGGCGCTTCGCCCGGTCGTCGCGCCTGGTGCTGACCGTGGCCACCATCGGCCTGGCCCAGGTGCTGGGCGGCATGGAGCTGCTGATCCCCGAACTCTTCCACGCCCACCACGCCGGGCCGCTCGGTGGCATCCGTTCGCCGTTCCACGGCAAGGTGTTCAGCCTCGGCCCGGTGATCTTCACCAAGGATCACATGCTGATCCTGGCCGTCGTTCCGGTGGTGATCGCCCTCCTGGCCTGGTTCCTCGGCCGGACCGACGCCGGCATCGCCATGCGGGCCTCGGCCGAGAACCTCGACCGGGCCCGGCTGCTGGGAATCCCGGTGGCCAAGCTGTCGACGCTGGTGTGGTTCGTGGCCGGCGGGCTCTCGGCGCTGACCTACGTGCTCACCGTGCCGACCAAGGGCGCCGTGCCGTCAGGGCTGGCCGGACCGGAGCTGCTGCTCCCGGCGCTGGCCGCCGCGGTGCTGGCCCGCATGGAGTCGCTGCCGGTGGCCTTCTTCTCCGCCGCCGGGCTCGGGGCGCTGGAGCAGCTCGTCTACTGGAGTGGGAACCGGCCGTCGGAGGTTGACGTCGTGTTCCTCGTCGTCATCCTGATCGGGTTGCTGGTGCAGCACGACCGCATGGGCCGCCTGTCCGACACCCAGAGTTCGTGGACCGACACCGCCGTCGCCCGCCCGGTCCCGACCGAGCTGCGCCGCCTGCCCGAGGTGCGGGGGGTCAAAGCCGGGCTCTACACCCTGCTGGCGGTGGCTGCCGTCGCCGCCCCCTTCGTCTACGGGCCGAGCACGACCACCACGCTGTCGCTCACGCTGGTGTGGGCCATGGTCGGGATCTCCCTCGTCGTGCTGACCGGCTGGGGCGGCCACATCAGCCTCGGCCAGTTCGCCATCGTCGGGGTCGGCGCCGTCACCGCCGCCAACCTCGTCACCAAGCTCCACGCCGACCTGTTCGTGGCCCTGCTCGTCTCCGCCGTCGTCGGTGGCGTGGTGGCCCTCCTCGTCGGCCTCCCGGCCTTGCGCATCCGGGGGCTCTTCCTGGCCGTGACCACGCTGGCCTTCGCCGTGGCTCTCGACGGCTACTTCCTCAACCCGACCTACTTCCACCGCTACATCCCCGAGAGCCTGGTGCGGCCCGACCTCTGGCAGCGCTTCCCGCTGGAGCGGGCCCGGGCCATGTACTTCCTCTGCTTGAGCTTCCTCGTGCTCTTCGTCTTCCTCGCCCGCGGCGTACGCCGGGCCCGGGCCGGCCGGGTGCTGATCGCCTCGCGCGACAACCGCCGAGCCGCCGAGGCGGCGTCGGTCCCCACCACCGGGGTGATCCTGTCCGGCTTCGTGTTCTCGGGAATGCTGGCCGGGATCGCCGGCGGGCTGCACGTCATCGTCCTCCACGGGGTGCGGGTCGGGAGCTACCAGCCCGTCGCCAGCCTGGAGGTCTTCTCGATGGCGGTGATCGGCGGGCTGGGGTCCGTCGGCGGCGTCCTCCTCGGCGTGTTCTCGTTGCGGGCGCTGCAGAACGTCAGCTCCGAGTACCGGCTCCTCATCACCGGCACCAGCCTTCTCGCCGTGCTGCTCGTGGTCCCCGGCGGGCTCGGTCAGGTCGCCTTCTCCGTGCGGGACTGGTTCCTCAAGCTCGTGGCCCGGCGCCGGGGACTCCTCGTCCCCAGCCTGGTGGCCGACTACCGGCACGCCCCCGAGCACGACCGGCCCGACGAGGACCATCCCGAGGACGAGGTCGACCTGCTGGCCGGCGCCCTCAGCGGGGGTCGTCGTTGACCCCTCTCGCCTCCTGCCGGGGTGTGGACGTGGCCTACGGGCCGGTGCAGGTGCTCTTCGGCGTGGACTTCGACGTCGAGCGCGGCGAGATCGTGGCCCTGCTCGGCACCAACGGCGCCGGCAAGTCGACGCTGCTCAAGGCGCTGTCCGGGCTCATCGCGCCGACGGCGGGGACGGTGACGTTCGACGGCCGGGACATCACCGCCGCCGACGCCGAGGCGGTCACCCGGGCCGGGGTGTCACTGATGCCCGGCGGCAAGGGCATCTTCCCCACCGTCACCGTCGACGAGCACCTGCGGCTGGCGGCCTGGACGTTCCGCAAGGACACCGACCGCATCGAAGCCGCCCGGGCCGAGGTCCTCGGCCTGTTCCCGATCCTGGCCGAGCGGGCGTCGCAGCCGGCCGGCTACCTCTCCGGCGGCGAGCAGCAGATGCTGGCCCTGGCCCAGGCGTTCATGACGAAGCCCCGGCTGCTGCTCGTCGACGAGTTGTCGCTCGGGCTCGCCCCCACCGTCGTCGGCCACCTTCTCGACGTGCTGCGCACCGTCCACGCCGCCGGGACCACGATCGTGATCGTCGAGCAGTCGGTCAACGTCGCCCTGACGCTGGCGGAGCGGGCGGTGTTCATGGAGAAGGGCGAGGTCCGCTTCACCGGCCCGACCGCCGAACTGCTGGAACGGCCCGACCTGCTGCGGTCGGTGTTCATCCGCCAGGGCCCGAAGCCGGCGGTCGCGACGGGCGCCGCCGACGGGCACCGGCCGCCGCCCGACGAGGCGCCCGTCCTCCTCTCCTGCCGGGGCATCGTCAAGCGCTTCGGCGGCATCCACGCCGTCGACGAGGTCGACCTCGACCTCCGCCAGGGCGAGATCCTCGGTCTCATCGGCCAGAACGGCGCCGGCAAGACGACGCTGTTCGACTGCATCTCGGGCTTCCTGCCCATCGACGCCGGCCGGGTCGAGCTCCGCGGCCGCGATGTCACCGGGTGGGCACCGCACGAGCGGGCCCGGGCCGGGCTCGGGCGCTCGTTCCAGGAAGCGCTGCTCTACCCCTCCCTCACCACCTGGGAGACGATCGCCATCGCCTTCGAGCGCCACCTGGCGAGCAAGGACGTCGTGGCCGCGGCGCTGCACCTGCCGGCGTCGTACGAGTCGGAGACCGACCTGGCCAGCCGGGTGGAGGTGCTGATCGAGCTGATGGGCCTGGGCGCCTTCCGGGACAAGCTCCTCGGCGAGCTCTCGAGCGGCAGCCGCCGCATCGTCGAGCTGGCCTGCATCCTGGCCCAGGACCCGGCCGTCGTCCTCCTCGACGAGCCGTCGGCCGGAGTGGCGCAGCGGGAGACGGAGGCCCTGGGCCCGCTGCTGCGCCGGGTCCAGGCCTACACCGGCTGCTCGATGCTGGTCATCGAGCACGACATGCCGCTCATCGCCGCCGTCTCCGACGAGGTCATCGCCCTCGAACTCGGCCGGGTGATCGCCCGGGGCACGCCGGGCGAGGTGCTGTCCCACCCCCGGGTGGTGGAGTCCTACCTCGGCACCGACGAGGCCGCCATCGCCCGCTCCGGCCCCCGGGCCTGAAAGACGTGGAACAGCAGCAGGAGCTGGACCACCGCCAGCGGCTCGCTGCGGGCCTCGGAGCCGATCCGGCCCAGCCCTGACGGCAGCGGCGCCGGCTCCTGGAGCGCCTGCCACAACGCCCGCTCCACCCGGTCGGTGAGCGACCGCTCGGCGTAGGCGTGGACGTGGAGGGCGTCGACCGGCTTGCCGTCCTCGTCGCGGAGCAGCTTGAGGTGGGCCGCCTTGCGGGTGTCGTCGCTGACGACGCCGGACAGATTGGGATGGGGGATCGTCGGCCGCAGCATCACGTAGGCCGACAGCGGGTCGTCGGGGGTCTCGCCCCGCTCCTCGATGGGGGCGAAGCGGACGACGATGTCGGCGTTGGCCCGCTGCGGCCGGATGTAGGCCGCCGACTCCGGCTCCCGGCGCGCCAGTTCCGCCTCGACCTCCGCTTCGCGGTATCCCCGCTGCTCGACGTCCCGGCGGATCTTCCAGCGCCGCCGGATCACCTCCGGCGGGTCGAGGTAGACGGTGACGTCGAAGCAGGCCCGGGCCAGCCGGGAGTGCAGCGGGAGCAGCCCTTCGGCGATGACGAACTCCGACGGCTCGACCAGCACCGGCCGGTCGAGGGTGCCGGTGTCGTGGTTGTAGACCGGCTTGAGGACGGGCTGGCCCAGCGCCAGCAGCTGGAGGTGCTGCTCCATCACGTCGACGTAGTTGGCCGCCGGGTGCAGCGGCGTGAACGGCAGGCCCTTGCGCTCCGTCCGGTCGTAGCGGTGGTAGTCGTCGACGCAGATGGCGGTGATGCGCTCGGCCCCGAGGGCGGCGACGAGACCGCGGGTCAGGGTCGTCTTGCCCGAAGCGCTGTCGCCGGCGATGCCGACCATGATCGGCCGGCGCTCGCCCGGCCCGTGGCGCCAGGCCCGCTGGATGGCCATCTGCATGTCCGGCATGGTCCTGCACGGTACGGATGGGCGGCGGCGGCGGCGTCCCCCGCCGGGGGATGCCCAGGGGGGATGTGACCGGGCCCCCGACGGTGGGAGAATTCCGGGATGGAACCGACGGTCGACACCCGGCCCGTCCGCCTGCTCCTCGTCGACGACCACCAGGTCGTGCTGGAGGGGCTGGCGTCGATGCTGATGGCGGAGCGGCACCGGGTCTCGGTGCTCGGCGCCACCACGGAGCCCGCCGAGGCCCTGCGCCTGGCGGCCGAGGTCGAACCCGACATCGTCCTGCTCGACGTGCGCCTGAAGGGCGCCAGCGGGCTCGACCTGTGCCAGGAGCTGACCCGGCGCCACCAGGGCCTGAAGGTCGTGTTCTTCACCGTCTACGACGACGAGCAGTACCTGTTCCAGGCCCTGCGGGTGGGGGCGGCCGGCTTCCTCCTCAAGCGGACCACGGCCGGCGAGCTCGCCGGCCACCTCGAGCGGGTCATGGGCGGCGAGGTCATCATCGATCCGGCCATCGCCGGCCGGGTGGCGGTCACCGCCGCCCGGCTCCAGAGCGGCGAGTTCTGGCCCGGCGCCAACCTCGGGCTGACGCAGCGGGAGAGCGAGGTGCTGCAGCTGATGGTGCGGGGCCTCTCCAACCGGGCCATCGGCCGGGAGCTCTACATCGGCGAGGAGACCGTCAAGACCCACAGCCGCTCCATCTACCGCAAGCTCGACGTGAGCGATCGTTCACAGGCGGTGGCGGTGGCCCTCCGGGAGGGGATCTTCCATTAGCGCCACCCCTGCCCCGCCGGAGGCCGAACCGCCGGGGCCCGGGCCGTACCTCCTCGGCGAGAACCGGCTCCTGCGCCGGATCATCGAGGTCACCTCGTCGGACCTCAACCTCCGGGAGGTGGCGGAGCACGTCGCCGTCCTCGTCACCGAGGCCACGGCGTCGGACGTGTGTTTCGTCCACGTGCTCGACGAGGCCCGCCGGCGCCTGGTGCTCATGGGCGCCACGCCGCCCTTCACGGACCTCTCGGGGACGGTGGAGCTGGGGCTCGGCGAGGGGGTGGCGGGCTGGGTGGCGCTCCACGCCGAGCCGGCGATCGTCGCCGACAAGTGGCAGGACGACCGCTACGTCTACATCCCCGCCCTGCGGGGCGAGGACTACGAGTCGCTGGTGTCGGTGCCCCTGCTCGGCCGGGGGCAGCACGTCGTCGGCGTCATCAACGTCCACGCCCGCAAGCCCCGCCGCTATGGCGACCACGACGTCGCGCTGCTGGCCCAGGTGGGCAACCTCCTGGCCCGCACCATCGAGAACGCCCGGCTCTACGAGCGCCTGGCGGTGCGGGAGCAGATGCTGGAGCAGTTCGCGGCCCGGACCATCGACGCCCAGGAGCTGGAGCGCCGCCGGCTGGCGGGCGAGATCCACGACGGCATCAGCCAGCGGCTCATCAGCCTCTGGTACCACCTCCAGGCGGCCGGGGCCAGCGCCTCCGACCCGGCGGCGCTCACCCGGGAGCTGGCCGCCGCCGAGGACCTCACCAGCGCCGCCCTGGACGAGGCCCGCCGGGCCATCGCCGGGCTGCGGCCGTCGGTGCTCGACGACCTCGGCCTCGGGCCGAGCCTGGAGAGCCTGGCCCACTCGGTGGCCGGACTCGAGGTCGACGTCGACGTCGCCCCCTGCCGCCTGCCGGCCCATGTCGAGGTGGCCCTCTACCGCATCGCCCAGGAGGCGCTCCAGAACGTGATGAAGCACGCCGCCGCCGGACGGGTCTCGGTGCGGCTGTCGACCACGGCCGCCGGCGGCGTCCGGCTCGTGGTGGAGGACGACGGCGTCGGCTTCAAGCCGGCCGAGGCGGCGGCCGGGGCCAACCGGGCCGGGGACCCGTCCTACGGGCTCGTCGGGATGCGGGAACGGGCCGAGCTGGTCGGGGCGACCCTTCAGCTGATCTCGGCCGCCGGCACCGGCACCCGGGTGGAGGTCGAGCTGCCGGCGCCGGCGCCGGCGCCGACGCCGGCCCCGAGCAGCCGGCAGAGGTCGACCACCCGGGCGGAGTAGCCCGCTTCGTTGTCGTACCAGGCGAGGACCTTGGCCTGGGTGCCGGGCCCCCGCCGGGTGGAGACGAGGTCCATCACGGCGGAGTTGGTGTCGCCGTGGAAGTCGCCCGACACCAGCGGCTCCTCCGTCACGTCGAGCACACCCCGCAACCGGCCACCGGCCGCCTCCCGGAAGGCGTCGTTGATCTCCTGCACCGTGGCCGGCGCCTCGAGCGTGGCCGACAGGTCGACGAGGCTGACGTCGGGAATGGGCACGCGCACCGCGATCCCGACGATGCGTCCGGCCAGCTCCGGCATCACCCGGTCGATGGCCCGGGCGGCGCCGGTCTTGGTCGGCGTCATGTTCAGCGTCGCCGCCCGGGCCCGGCGCAGGTCGCCGTTGGTCCCGTCGAGCAGCTCCTGGTCGCGGGTGAAGGCGTGGATCGTCGTCATGAGCCCCCCGGACACGCCGAACTGGCGGTGCAGCACCGACAGCACCGGCGCCAGGCAGTTGGTGGTACAGGAGGCGGCCGAGACGACGTGGTGGCGGTCGGGGTCGTAGTCGCCGTCGTTGACCCCGACCACCATGGTGACGTCCTCGTAGCGGGCCGGGGCGGTGATCAGCACCTTGCGGGCGCCGGCCCGGAGGTGGGCGCCGGCGCCGTCCCGATCGGTGAACCGCCCGGTGGCCTCGACCACGACGTCGACGTCGAAGGCGTGCCAGGGGCAGAGCAGCGGGTCGGCCTGGGCCGTGATCCGGACCGGGTGGCCGTCGATCACGAGGTGGTCGTCGTCGTGGGTCACGGTCCCCGGGAAGCGGCCGAACACGGAGTCGTACTTGAAGAGGTGGGCGCAGAGCTCGGGCTTGGCCCGGACCGAGTTGACCGCCACCACATCGAGGTCGGGGGCCGACCGGGATACCTGGCGCAGCACCTGGCGGCCGATCCGTCCGAACCCGTTGATGGCGACGCGGATGTTCGTTCGCTCCATGACGGCGATCGTCACCCCGTGCCCGAGGGGCTGTCCTCCCCCTCAGGCGGGGTCGCGTTCGGCAAACAGGCCCGATTCGGTCGCCGAATCCCCGGCAACGGGCTCCCCAACCCGACCCGCCCGATGAAACCGGCGTTCCGTCCCGGCCATTCCGGCGTTCCTTTTCCGCCCCCCAGCGGTAAACGAACGCCAGTTCGCGCCCGCCGGCCGACCTGGCCATTCCGGCGTTCCATTCCCGCCCCCCAGCGGTAAACGAACGCCAGTTCGCGCCCGCCGGCCGACCTG